>Ga0075017_100000476_pt1 | contig 22384 bp, 22 predicted proteins | sample AleBraG_ABR_2012_FD_71475 | JGI IMG/M metagenome (GOLD analysis project Ga0075017, IMG submission 71475) | Freshwater sediment microbial communities in response to fracking from Pennsylvania, USA - Alex Branch Run_MetaG_ABR_2012 | ecosystem: Environmental > Aquatic > Freshwater > Creek >... | reverse complement strand
TTCCCCGACTGCGACGTGGTGGTGTTCGGCCACAGCCACATGCCGGTGAACGAAGCCGGGGTCGACGGGCAGTGGCTGCTCAACCCGGGCTCCCCCACGCAACGCCGGCGCGCGCCGGCGCACACCGTCGGTGTGATCGAGTCGCGGGCCGGCGCGTTCTGGCGCGCCGAGATCGTCGCGGTCTAGGCCCCCTCGTACTCCGGATTCCGCTTCTCCGCGAACGCCGACGATCCCTCGTGCACGTCGTTCGACACGAACGCGATCGACGACGACATGGCCTCGAACAACGCGGCGTCCTGGAAGCCCCTGCGCACCAACCCGTTGATGGTGCGCTTGATCGACTGCACCGCGATGGGCCCGTTCGCCGCGATCTCACGGGCGAGCGCGAGCACGTGCTCGTCGAGCGCGTCCCGCTCGACCACCTCCTGCACGAGGCCGATGCGGAGCGCGTGGGCGGCGTCGAAGCGCCGACCGGTGAGCGCCAGCAGCTTCGTGTTGCCGGCACCGCACTCCAGCGCCATGCGCATGTCGGCGCCCGCCACCACCGGGATGCCGAGGGTGGCCTGCGGGAACGCGAACACCGCGTCGTCGGCGGCGACGCGGATGTCGCCGAGGAGCGAGACCTCGAGCCCCGCACCGAGGCAGTAGCCCTGGATGGCCACGACCACCGGCTGGGGCAGGTCGCTCACCACCTGGTAGCGCTCGAAGCACAGGCGGGCCCGCTCGTAGGAGTTGCGCACCTGTTCGGCCGCGGACCGTCCGGCGTGGCGTTCGTCGAGCGACTCCGTCTCGGGCTTCAGGTCCTCGCCCGCGCAGAACGCCCGGCCCTCGCCGCGCAGCACCACCGCCCGGATGTCCGGGTCGAAGCGCAGCTCCTCGGCGATCTGCACGAGCGCGTTGGTCGCGCCCCACACCCAGGCGTTGAGCTTCTCGGGTCGGTTGAGCGAGACGATCGCCACCGGACCGTCGCGACGCAACGTCACGAACGGCTTGCCCTGGCGATCGACGACGGGGTCCTTGGTCGGGTCCTTGAGCACGGCGAGAGGATCACTCCTTCTCGGCGGCTCCGCAAGCTGCGCGTTCCCAGGTGCGTCCGATGCAAGCGCAGCTAGGGTCCTGCCGTTCCCGCGCACACGGAGTGACACCATGCCGATCGCCATCACCGACGACCACCTCGCCCTCGCCGAGGTCGCTGCCGACTTCCTCCAGGCCAACGACTCGCGCGGCGCCGCCCGCGCCCTGCTCGAGGCCGACGTCGAGACCCTCCCGCCGTTCTGGGACCAGCTGCGCGGGCTCGGCTGGCTGGGCCTGCACCTGCCCGAGGAGCACGGCGGATCCGGCTTCGGGCTCCCGGAGCTGGTCGTGGTGGTCGAGCAGCTCGGCCGCGAGGTCACGCCCGGACCGTTCGTCCCCACCGTCATCGCGTCGGCCCTGATCGCGGCCGAAGCGCCGGCCGATCTGCAGGCCCGTCTCCTGCCGGGCCTCGCCGACGGCTCCTCCCTCGCGGCCATCGGCACCGGCGGCGCGGTCACCGTCTCGGGCACCACCGCTTCTGGAGACGGGGCCACCGTGCTCGGCGCCGGGCTCGCCGACGTCGCCGTGCTGCCCGCGGGTGACGACGTCGTCGTCGTCGACCTGCGCGGCCCAGGGGTCACCATCGAGCTGCCGCAGAACGTCGACGGCACCCGCCGCGCGGGAACGGTCGTGCTCGACGACGCCACCGTCGACGTGATCCCCGGCGCGCGCGGCCTGCTCCTCGACCTCGCGCGCCTGGTGCTCGCGGCCGAGGCCACCGGTATCGCCCGGGCGACCACCGACCTGGCCGCTGCGTACGCCAAGGAGCGCATCCAGTTCGGCCGCCCCATCGCCACCTTCCAGGCGGTGAAGCACCACTGCGCCAACATGCTCGTCGCCGCGGAGCTCTCGACCGCCTCGGTGTGGGACGCCGCGCGTACCGCGCCCGGCACCGACGAGTTCTCGCTCGCGGCGGCGATGGCCGCGACGCTCGCAGTGCCCGCCGCAGATCTCTGCGCCAACCTGAACATCCAGGTGCACGGCGGCATCGGCTTCACGTGGGAGCACGACGCGCACCTCTTCCTGCGCCGCGCGCTCAACATCGCGGCGATCGTCGACCCCGACGACTCCGGTGCCGTCGTCACCGACAGCCTGCGTCGTGGCGTCACGCTGTCACGCGCCGTCGACCTGCCGCCCGAAGCGGAGGCGGTGCGCACGCAGGTGCAGGAAGTGGTCGCCGAGCTGCTCCCGCTCGACGATGCTGCGCGCACGAAGCGCCTCGTGGCCACCGGCTACGCGGTGCCGCACTGGCCCGAGCCCTACGGCATCGCAGCCGGCGCCGTCGAGCAACTCGTGATCGAGGAGGAGTTCCGCGCCGCAGGGATCCAGAAGCCGAACTACGGCATCACCGGGTGGGTGATCCTGACGCTCGTGCAGCACGCCAACGAGGACCAGGTCGCGCGCTGGGTGCAGCCGGCGCTCGACCAGGACCTCATCTGGTGCCAGCTGTTCAGCGAGCCCGACGCCGGCTCCGACGCCGCGGGAGTGAAGACCAAGGCCACGCGCGTCGACGGTGGCTGGATCGTGAACGGGCAGAAGGTCTGGACGAGCGGCGCACACGAGGCGGCGTTCGGTCTCGCGACGGTCCGCACCGACCCCGACGCCCCGAAGCACGCCGGCATCACCACGATGGTGATCGACATGCACGCGGAAGGCGTCGAGGTGCGGCCGCTGCGCCAGATCACCGGCGGCACCGACTTCAACGAAGTGTTCTTCTCCGACGTGTTCGTGCCCGACGACGACGTCGTCGGCGCGATCAACGATGGCTGGACCGTTGCGCGCGCCACGCTCGGCAACGAGAGCGTCAGCATCGGTGGCGGCGACGGCGGCATGACCTTCCCCGCGGCAACGCTGCTCGCCCCGTTCGACGCACACCCCGATCGTCTCTCGGGTGGCGCCGCCCGCGTCGGCCGCTACGCCGCGCACGTCGAGGCGATCACCGCGATGAACCACCGCACCGCGGCGCGTGCCGTCGCCGGTGGCGCGCCCGGGCCCGAAGGCGCGGTCACGAAGCTCGTGCTCTCCGAGAACGGCCACGAGGTCACCGCGATCCTCGTCGAGCTCGCCGGGCCGGGCCTCGCGTTCCTCGAGGGCGACGGCTTTCTCGGGGGCTACATGTCGCTGGTGCACCGTGCGCTGTCGATCGCGGGCGGCACCTCGGAGATCAAGCGGAACCAGATCGGCGAGCGCATCCTCGGTCTCCCGCGCGACCCTCTGATCAAGTAGGGAGCGCCAGCTCCAGCCGGTCCGCGTTCATGGTGAGGTTGAGGCCGGTGCCGTAGGTCGCCACGCCGGTGAGCACGGTGCCGAGCAGGAGTGCCGAGAACTCGGTGAAGGCCTCGTCGAATGCGGTCTCCCCCGCGATCCAGAGCACGACCGTCGCGACCATCGCGAGCACGCCGACGACGAGTACGCCCCAGCCGAGGTTCATCATCCGGGCGCCGACCCGTCTCGCGTGCGCGGCCTTGGCCCGCGCGGCTTCGACATCGAGTGCGTCGGGGGGCCCGCTCACAGGGCTTCCGGCTCCGTCGGTCGACCCGCGTACCCGTAGGCGAACACGGAGAGGTCCTGGCGTTGCCCCACGCACACCCGTCGCAACGAGCGGGCCTCCTCGAGGCCGACCTCCGGGCGCGAGTGCTGCAGTGCGTGGTTGTCCCACACGACGAGCTCACCGGGCGACCATCGGTGCACGTACACGTGGTCGTCGCGGTACAGATGGGCGAACAGCTCCTCGATCAGCTCGGTGCTGTCGTCGGGATCGAGGCCCACGATCGCGTCGGTCTGCTGCTCCGTGACTGCGAGGATGGGTCGGCCCGAGGCACGGTGTGGCCACAGCACCGGGCGGAGTGCGTGCGGGTAGCTCTCGTCGAGCCGACCCTTGCGCACCCGCACCACGGCTTCACGCTCGGGTGTGGTCACGTCGACGGCGTGGCGGGCGTCGCGCCCCTCGACCCGCGCCCGCAGGTCCGCCGGGAGGTCGTCGGCGGCGGCCTGTCCGTCGACGAACCAGGTCTCGGTGCCCCGGGTCGGCAGCTCCACCGCGTAGAGCGAGATCGCCTCGTACGGGTGGGGGAAGAAGAAGTAGTCGCAGTGCCACGACGCCGCCGTGCCGGCGAGCGCGCCGTCGGCGCGGACGTTCGACACCCAGCCGACCGCCCGGGGCTCGTCGATGCCCTCGGTCGCGATCGGCCCCAGCGCGCCCACCACGCGGAGGTGCTCCTCGTCGGTGAGGTCGGGCAGGGCGACCACGAGCAGGCGGTGCTCGGCGAAGACCGCGCGCCATTCGTCCCAGATGCGGGACTCGTCCGGGGCGGCGGGGTCGAATCCGTGGATCCGGGCACCGATCGTGGCGTCCAGTGGTTCGGCGCGAAGCGACATGGGAAGGATCCTGCCATGGCCGGCGGCTCAAGGCCCCCCGTCGGGTTGCCGATGTCCCTGCCGGGAGCGGTAGGGGCGCGGGCAGTGGAGGAAGAGATGACCGACGAACAACGACGGGCCGAACGACGGAACGTCGAGTGGCCGGCCCACTACCGCCAGCCCGCGTCCGAAGGCTGGCGGCCGTGCCGACTCATCGACATCTCGGAGAGCGGCGCGGCCATCGAGGCGTTCGAGCTGCGCGACGACGAACGGCTCACCGGCACCATCGAGTTGGAGCTTCGCGCCCCCGCCCAACTCGGCGAGATGGTCCGTCTCCACGGCCTCGTGCGCTACTCCACGACCACGACCGAGGGGCGCACGCGCGCCGGTGTGGAGCTGGAGACCTCGTCCGTGCTCGACCAAGACCTCCTCGAGGCACTGGTCCGCCTCAACGCCTTCTCCTGACTCCCGTTTGGCGTCGATGGGCGCGGATCTGTGCGCACCATCGACGCCAAAGCGTGAGGGCTACGGGTTGCCGGCGGCCCACTCCCGGATCTCGTCCTCGATGCGGACGGCCTCCGCACCCGCGAGGTCGTAGCGGATCTCCGAGAGGTTGGGCTCCGGGCCGTCCCACCCGGGCAGCAGGTTGCGCTTCCAGCACTCGTACTGCGCCTCGATCGTGACGCCGCCACCCGCTCCGCCCGGCACCTCGTCGGGATGCTCGACGATCCACTTGCACACCGCGCCCATGACATCGGCGGGCGCGCCGCCCACGATGCCGAACTCCCCCATGTCGGCGGCGATGCGCTCGGTGGCGATCAGGTTGGGCTGCACGTTGTACGCGCGGATCCCCTGCTCACCGAGCTCGGCGTTGAGGAAGCCGGCGATGCGCTGCATCGCGCCCTTCGAGATGCCGTAGCCCAGGCCCCAACCACCCTTGCCCGCAGGCTGCGTGGGATCCGCGTACGCGGAGCCGGACGTGATGTTGAGGATCGTGCCGCCGCCGCGGGCGATCATGCCCGGCACCACGAGCTTGCAGAGCACGATGATCGCGAGCACGTTGGCCTGCACCTGCTTCTCGAGCAGGTCGATCGGCGTCTCGAGCATGAGGTCCATGTGACCGGGACCGATGTAGCGCCCGTTGTTCACCAGCACGTCGATGCCGCCCCAGCGCTCCTCGACGCGCGCGACGGCTGCGCCCAGCGACGCGTAGTCGGTGAGGTCGGCCGGCACCTGGAGCGCCGCCTGACCCTCGGCCTCGATGAGTGCCGCCGTCGCATCGAGCGACCCCGGGAGCGGCTTCGTGTTGGAGGCCTTCAACGTGGAGGAGTGCTCACGCGCCTCGCCCTCGTGCACCGTGCGGGCGGTGATGGCGACGTCGTAACCGCCCTTGGCGAGCCACTGCGCGACCGACTTGCCGATGCCCCGGCTGGCGCCGGTGACCAGTGCGACCTTGCGTTCTACGCCCACGGGTGTCCCCCTGCTCGCAATCGTGACGGCGGGTACCGTACGGCACCGCCCCGAAAGGACACCACTGCCCATGCACACGACGAGATCGCGCTTCGTGGAGCACGACGGCCTGCGGCTCCACTACGTGGACTCGTTCGACGACGCGGTCGACTCGTCGGTCGCGCCCGTGGTGTTCGTGCCCGGCATGGGCGACGAAGCCGAGGAGTACCACGACCTCGTCGAGGAGCTGCTCCCCCGGCGGGTGGTCGCGGTCGACGTGCGGGGCCGCGGTGCGTCCGACGCGCCCGAGTCGGGCTGGTCCCCCGCGCACCACGTGGCCGACCTCGACGCGGTGATCGCCGACGCCGGGGTTCGGCGCGTGCACATGGCGTCGTACTCCCGCGGCACCGGCTACTCGCTCGGTTGGGCGATCACCCATCCCGACCGCGTGCTGTCGGTCACGATCGGCGACTACTTCGCCGGCCACGTGCAGGTGCCCGAGCAGTACCGGCCGGGCTTCCACACCCGCAAGTGGCGGGGTCGCCCGATGAACGAGCGCATGACGCCCGAAGCCATCGACGGGGTGTTCGCCGAGAGCGAGGACGTCGAGATGTTCGTGGAGCTCGGTGCGCTCGGCGTACCGGTCCTGCTCGTCCGCGGCACCGCGCCGGGCGCGATCGTCACCGACGAGCTCGCCGCGCGCTACCGCGCCGCGGTGCCCGGCATCGAGATCGTCGACTTCGACGGATCCGGCCACGACCTCTGGCGTCCCGATCCACACCGCTTCGGTCGTACGCTGCGGGAGTTCTTCGACCGGGTCGACGCCACCACCGCTCCAGGAGCCCCCCAGTGACCGACGACATCCCCGAGCTACGCGGCATCCCCGAGCTACGCGGGCCGGTGCCGGTGCCCACGCCCGAGCTGCTCGCCGAGGAGGAAGCCGTCCGCCGCGTGTGCCGGCTCTATGCGTTGGCGATCGACACGCGCGACGGCGAGATGCTGCGCAGCGTGTTCTCGCCCGACGCACTGGTGAGCGGCACGCTGGGCGAGTCGGCGGTGGCCGACTACCTCCCCATGCTCGAGACCGGCGTTGCCGCGTACGCCGCGACCCAGCACAACATCACCAACCAGTACGCCGTGGTCGACGGCGCCCGCGCCCGCTGCTGGAGCTACTGCGTGGCTCTGCACTTCGAAGCGCCCGGCAACGGTCACGACGACCTCGCCATGGGCGTGCAGTACCGCGACGAGCTCGAACGGGTCGACGGCGGGTGGCGCATCGCGCGCCGGGTCACCGTGCCCCAGTGGGTGCGCGGGCCACTGCCCCGGGAAGCGTGAGAGGACAGGCGATGACCCACGACGACCGGCACGACGAGATCGACCTGACCATGCCCGGCGAGACCCCGCGTGAGATCCTCACCTGGGACGGCTTCGGCGCGGCGTCACGAGAGTTGGCCGAGACCATCCGCCACAGCGGCTTCGAGCCGACGGTCCTGCTCGCCATCGCTCGCGGCGGCCTACCGGTGGCCGGCGCGCTGGGCTACGCGCTCGGCATCAAGAACTGCATGGTGATCAACGTCGAGTTCTACACGGGCATCGACCAGCGCCTCGAGGTACCCGTGATCCTCCCGCCCGCTCTCGACCTCGTCGACATCGGTGAGGAGCACGTGCTCGTGGTCGACGACGTCGCCGACACCGGCGAGACGCTGCGCCTGGTCGCCGACACCGTGCGGCCCGCGGTGAAGTCGCTCGAGACCGCGGTGCTCTACGAGAAGCCGCGCTCGGTGGTCAGGCCCGACCACGTGTGGAAGCAGACCGACCTCTGGATCGACTTCCCGTGGTCGTCACTCCCGGTGATCGAGCGCCGCCTCTTCTAGCGGTGGCTCAACGGGCCGACGCTCCGGCGGTGATGCCGCCGTCGACGTAGATCACCTGGCCGTTCACGTAGCGGGAATCGTCGCCGCAGAGGAAGGACACGACGTCGGCGATGTCGTCGGGGCTCCCGAGGCGGCCCATCGGCACGCCCTTCGCTCGCTGCGCGGCACGCTCACCCTGGTAGCTCCCCGCGGTGCCGTCGCTGACGATCAGACCCGGCCCGATCGCGTTGGCGCGGATGTTGCCGGGGCCGAGCTCGAGCGCCATCGTCTTGGTGAGCGACTCCACCGCCGCCTTCGTGGCCGGGTAGAGCCCGAGGCCGGGCGAGTTCGTCCACGCCGCGCCCGACGACATGTTCACGATGCTGCCGCCGCCCGCGGCGCGCAGATGCGGGACGAAGGCCTGCGTGCACCAGATGATCCCGAGGACGTTCACGTCGTGAACGGCCTGCGCGTCCTCGGGCGTCATGTCGAGGATCGAGTGGAACCGCCAGATGCCCGCGTTGTTCACGAGCGCGTGGCACTCCGCGATTCGTGCCGCGACTGTGAGCACGGCCTCGCGATCGGTGACGTCGCACTCGTGCGCGGTGCCGCCGACCTCTTCGGCCGTCGTGCGCGCCGCCTCACCGTCGCGGTCGAGGCACACCACGTGGAAGCCGTCGCCGGCGAGTCGGCGCGCGTCGGCCCGTCCGAGTCCCTGTCCCGCACCGGTCACGACCACTGTTCGACCCTGCATTCCCGTGAGAGTATCGGGCATGGCCCCCGCCACCACGCGAGTCCCCGATACCGAACAGCCGCTCGTGGTCGTGTCCGCCGACTGCCACATCGGTCCGCGGCTGCGCGACGACCTGCGGCCGTACTGCCCGTCGTCGCTGCTCGACGAGTTCGACGACTTCGCCGACCATGTCGACGAGTTGCGCGCCCGCATCTACGGGAAGATCGAGGGGCGCAAGGGCGCCGGCCGCAGCCGCAACCGCCGCACCGACGGCCACTTCGACATGGACGCGCGCCGCGCCGACCTCGACCACGAGGGGGTGGCCGCCGAGATCGTCTTCCACGGCAGTCAGAACGAAGAGCCGCTGCCGTGGGGCTCCTTCGTGGTGTTCCTTCCGCCCGACACCGACGACCCGGCGCTGGTCGGCGCGGGCCGCGAGATCTACAACCGATGGCTCGCCGACGCGTGCGCCACCGACCCTGCGCGCCATGTCGGCCTCGCGCAGCTCCCGATGTGGGACGTCGAGTCCGCGACGCGCGAGGCGATCCGCGCCCACGGAGCCGGCCTGCGGGGCGTCAACTTCCCGGCTCCGGGTCCCGGCATCACGCCCTACAACGATGCGGCCTGGGAACCGTTCTGGACCGCGTGCGAGGAGCGCGGCCTGGTGCTCAGCACGCACTCGGGCGCCGGAAACCCCGACTCGTGGAACGGGCCCGAGGCCATGGTGCTCGTCCAGTTGGAGTCGGGTGGGTGGATGAGCCGGCGCGCGATGCACCAGATGGTGTTCGGCGGCGTGTTCGAGCGCCACCCCGGTCTCCGGCTCGTGCTCACGGAGCAGCCCGGCACGTGGTGGGAGCCGACCATGAACGAGTTCGACTCCGTGTACCGCACGCAGGGTTGGATGCTCGGCTCGCGCATCACGCGCCCACCGAGCGAGTACTGCACGGAGCACGTGATGATCGGTGGCAGCTTCCTCGCGCCGTTCGAGGCTCGGGACGCGGTCGACCACGGCTACGCCACCAACGTCATGTGGGGGTCCGACTACCCGCACACCGAGGGCACCTGGCAGCACCCCGAACCCGACGACGAGGTGGAGTCGTTCGGGCGGGTCTCCCTGCGCCACACGTTCGCGGACATCCCGGCCGACGCCACGGTCGCCATGATCGGCGAGAACGCGGTGCGCGTCTACGGGCTCGACCGTGCCACGCTGCAACAGGTCGCGGTGCGCATCGAGGCCCCGACCCTGCACGATCTCGGAGAGCCGGTCGATCGCGTTCCCGCGGGCGCGGGCATGTTCGCGTTCCGCAGCTTCGGTCCCTGGGCCTGAGGCCGAAGATCGAGCCGGAGATCGGCTGCGCGGTCAGGCCGCGGCGGGTTCGCGGTCGACGCGCCGCGCCGCCACCTGGGCGGGGTCGGGCCACTGCACGTCGGTGACCCAGCCGAGTTGCTCCATCCAGCGGATCACCCGGGCCGACGAGTCGAGCTGACCGGGAAGGAGGCCGTGCCGGGCCGAGCGCGGAAATGCGTGGTGGTTGTTGTGCCACGCCTCGCCCATGGTGAACGGCGCGAGCAACCCGAAGTTGGTGCTCTGGTCCTTCGACGCGAACGGACGCTTCCCGAAGATGTGGCACACCGAGTTGATGGACCAGGTCGCGTTGAGCGAGATGCCGACGCGCACGAAGCCAGCACACACGAACGCGATCCACGCGCCCTCGAGCGTGCCGGTCCACAGCCAACCCAGCGCGAACGGGATCGCGAACGTGAGGATCGCGAGCGGGATGAACAGACGGTCGACGAGCACGAGATCGCGGTCGGCGATCAGGTCGGAGGCGTAGTGCTCACGCGAACTGCGCTCGATGGTGAAGCACCAGCCCGCGTGCGCATGCCAGAACCCGCCGAGACCGCCGAGCGCGCGGCGCTCCTTGTAGACGGGTGAGTGCGGGTCGCCCGGACGGTCGGACCAGCGGTGGTGACGGCGGTGGTCGGCGACCCAGCCGATCACCGAGCCCTGGAACGCCATCGTGCCGAGCACCGCGAGAAAGACCTTGAGCGGCCGCTTCGCCACGAACGACTTGTGGGTGAAGAGCCGGTGGAAGCCGATCGTGACGCCGTGCCCGAAGATCACGATCAGCACCGCGGTGAGCACCACCGGGAACCACGGGAACGGCTTCCCGATGCTGTCGGCGACGAAGTAGCCGAGCGCCACGAATGGCGCCACGAGGAAGAACGCGGTGAGCACGAGCTCGTAGCGCGCCGGCGTGGTCTGGGGATCGGGGAAGCCGGTCCAGGAGGACGGCTCGTCGCGGGTGGAGGTGGGACTGGGGGCGGCGGGATCGAGCAGCGCGCTCACATGGCTCCTGGTGGCCTGGGACTGCAGCAGGGCGGGAGCGCCGCGACATTCCGGGACGGCGGTGTCGGACCGGCCGGTCCGTGTCCTGCAGGGTAGAGGCTGGAGAATCCGAGCGGGGGGCGTGAGCCACTGAGGCAGTCCTAGTGTGCGCCGCCATGGAACTCCGCCAACCCCCGGCCGACGGGACGATCGTCCTCGCCGTCCTGTATCCGCGCGAATGGTTCGCCGACCAGGCCGCGTTCGACGCGTCGCTCGACGCGGTGCGGGCGGTCGACCCCCGCATCGAGGTGCTCACCGTCGCCTACGACGAGGGGCAGCACCTGCGCACCTTGCGGGGCAGACCAGAAGGAATCGCCGCGGCACGGGGGGAGGCGCCCCCGCTGACCGACGAGCAACGCGCCCTGTTCGGGCGCGTGCACGGCGTGCTCGCGCTCGACCTGCCGTTCGACGTCGGCGCCCTCGCCCCGAACCTCGCGTGGGTGCAGGGCATCGGCGCGGGCTACGCCCAGCTCGAATCGGCCGGGCTGGCCGCCGCCGGGATCCGCCTCACCAACGCGGCGGGCGTGAATTCCGTCGCCATTTCCGAGTTCGTGGTGGGGCGCATCCTCGAGGAGCGCAAGGGCTTCCGCGAGTTGTACGTCCGCCAGCGGCAGCACCGCTGGGAGCCCGTCTACGCGCCCGAGCTCGCCGGCGCCGCCGTCGGCCTGATCGGGCTGGGTGCGATCAACGCCGGCGTCGCCCGCCGGTTGCAGGCCTTCGACGTGCGCGTCCTCGCGTCACGGCGCTCGGCACGCCCCGGCGACACCGCCCCCGATGTCGACGAGCTCTTCCCCACCGCACGCCTGCACGAGATGCTCGGTGGCTGCGACACCGTGGTCGCCGCGGTGCCCGAGACCCCTGACACCATCGGGTTGATGGACGCAGCTGCGTTCGCGGCGATGGCGCCCGGTTCGTTCTTCGTGAACGTCGGGCGCGGCACGCTCGTCGACGAACCTGCGTTGATCGACGCGTTGCACCGTGGCCATCTGCGCGGCGCGGCGCTCGACGTCGCCAGCCTCGAACCGTTGCCCCCGGAGCACCCGCTGTGGGACGCGCCGAACCTGTCCCTCTCGTATCACTGCTCGTCGGACCCGGTCGCGCTCTTCCCGAACCTGCACCGTCTCTGGTTGGAGAACGTGCGCCGCTTCGTGGCCGGCGAGCCCCTGCTGCAGCAGGTCAGTCCTTGAGCTCGACGACGATCTCGTAGAAGGGTTCGTCGCCGACGTTCTCGGCCGTCTCGATGCCGCCGCGCTTCGCGTAGAGCACCTGGCCGGGGGCGATCGGGCCTTCGACGTAGGACTGGCCGACCCACTCCCCGCCCGAGTCGGGCTCGAAGTGCGCACCCATCTTGTCGCCGGCGATCTGGATCATGATGTAGTCGAGGTCGTGGCGGTGCAGGTCGGACCGCTCCCCCGGGTCGAGGCGCATCTCCCAGATGCGCACCCGGTCGTTCTCCATGAGCAGCTTCGTGGCGATGTCGCCGAGCGCGCGCTCGTCCCCCATGGTGTCCCCCTCGTGACTGCCTCGTGACCGGCTCGTGCCGCCCTGGGGCAGCCCACCACACTCGCGTGGGCCCGACAAGCCGGTTAGCGTCGGGCCATGAGCATTCCCACCCGTCGCCTGGGCGACTTCGGACCCGAGGTCGGCGCCGTCGGGTACGGCGCCATGAGCTTCACCGGCGTGTACGGCAGCGCCGAGGGCGTCGACGCCGTCGCCGTCATCCGCCACGCCATCGACGCCGGCTGCACGCTGATCGACACCGCCGACATCTACGGGCCGAGCGAGGACCTGGTGGGCGAGGCGATCAAGGGTCGCCGCCACGAGATCACCCTCGCGACCAAGTTCGGCATCGTCACCGCGCCGTACGGAGGGCAGCCCGGCAAGGCCGACGGCCGGCCCGAGTACGTGAAGGCGAAGTGCGACGCGTCGCTGGCGCGCCTCGGCACCGACGTGATCGACCTCTACTACCAGCACCGCGCCGACACCGAGGTACCCATCGAGGAGACCGTCGGCGCGATGGCCGAGCTGGTCGAGGCGGGCAAGGTGCGCCACCTCGGCCTCTCCGAGGCGTCGGTCGACACGCTGCGTCGCGCCTCCGCGGTGCACCCGATCACCGCGCTGCAGAGCGAGTGGTCGCTGTGGAGCCGCGACATCGAGGCCGAGATCGTGCCCGCGTGCCGGGCGCTCGGCATCAGCATCGTGCCGTTCAGCCCACTCGGGCGCGGGCTGTTCACGGGCACGGTGTCCTCGGTCGACGATCTCGGCGAGCACGACATGCGGCGCTCGCACCCGCGCTTCGCCGACGGCGCGCTCGACGTCAACCTCGCGATCGTCGACGTCGTGCGCGAGATTGCCTCGGCGCACGAGGTGAAGCCCGGGCAGATCGCGCTCGCCTGGCTCCTCGCAAAGGGCTCCGACGTCGTGCCGATTCCCGGCACGAAGCGCGAGGCCTACATCGACGAGAACGCAGCCGCGGCGTATGTGGAGCTGTCGGCCGACGACGTCGCCCGCCTCGACGCGATCACGGTCGTCGGCGACCGCACCCCCGACCTCTCGTGGACCAACCGCAGCACGCCGCCACCCACGAGTCGGGCACGCTCGTGACCACGACGCACGAGTTCCGGTACGACCCGACCGCGCCGACGTTCCAGGACACGCTCTACGACGACTACCGCTGGTTGCGTGACCACGCGCCCGTGCACCACGACCCGGTCACCGGTTCGTACGTGCTCACCCGCCACGCCGACGTGTGGGACGCGGTGCACGACCACGTTCGCTTCAGCAGCAACGTGGCGGAGGCGCAGAACCTGCTGCCCCAGATGATCTACTTCGACCCGCCGCGCCACACCGCGCACCGCGCGCTCGTGTCACGGGCGTTCACGCCGCGTCGGGTCGCCGACCTCGAGCCGATGGTGCACTCGATCGCGCAGGAGCTGTGCGCGGGTCTCGCCGACCGTGACGAGATCGACTTCCAGCACGAGTACGCCGCGTTGGTGCCGAGCACCGTTGCGAGCCGACTGATCGGCATCCCCGACGAGCTCACGCCCGAGTTCCGCCGCCTCACCGAGTGCTTCCTCGAGATCAACGACGCGCGGGAGTTCGCCGGCAACGCCGGGGCGATCTACGGCATGTTCGCCGAACTGCTCGCCGAACGGCGCGCGGCACCGGCCGACGACCTCATGTCGGCGTTGATCGCCGCGGAGATCGAGGATGAGCACCTGCCCGAGGACGAGCTGCTCGGCTTCTGCATGTTGCTGATCCTCGCCGGCAACGACACGACGTCGAGCCTGATCGGCAACGGCTTCGTGCTGCTCGGCGACCGCGCCGACGTGCGCGCCGTCCTCGCCGCCGATCCGTCACTCTGGGGCTCGGCCGTCGAGGAGATGGTACGGCTCGAGGCCCCGGCGCAAACCCTGCCCCGCAACACCACCTGTGATGTGGTGGTGCACGAGACGACCATTCCGACCGGCGCACGGGTGCAACTCGTGTGGGGCAGCGCCAACCGCGACGAGCGGGAGTTCCCGGATCCCGACGAACTGCGCCTGGACCGCGAGCCCGGCCGTCATCTGTCCTTCGGGCACGGCGCCCACTTCTGCCTCGGCGCCAACCTCGCCCGCCTCGAAGCCCGGGCCGCATTCCTCTCGTTCACGCGCACCTTCCCGGACGCGCACGGGATCGGCGCCCCCGAGCGGGTGACGTCGACCTGGGCGCGCGCCCACTCTCGGATTCCCGTCGCGTTGCGGTAGACACCGGAACCGGACAAGGGAAACGCGATGGTCGACCGGGTGTTCTACGCAGGCAGCGTGCACGACGAGGCGGAGGTCGCCGCGGTCGTCGAGGTGCTGCGCGACGGCCCCATGGGCATCTGGCCCGGCCGGCGGGTGAACGCGATGGAGCGCGAGGTGTCCGCGCTGTTCGGCAAGCAGCGCGGCCTCATGTGCAACTCCGGGTCGTCGGCGCTGTATCTCGCGGTCGAGCTCATGGACCTGCCTCCAGGCTCCGAGATCATCACCGCGGCGGTCACGTTCTCCACCGACCTCGCGCCGATCGTGCGCGCCGGGCACGTCCCCGTGTTCGTCGACGTGGATCCCGCGACCTACCAGATCGACGTGGCGCGCATCGAGGAGATGGTCACCCCCCACACCAGGGCAATCCTCACGCCCAACCTCATCGGGAACGCACCCGACTGGGACGCCATCCGTGGGATCGCGGACCGTCACGGCCTGCTCGTCGTGGAGGACAGCGCCGACGCGCTCGGGCCCACGCTGCGCGGAACGCCGACCGGCACCCGCACCGATCTCACCACCACGAGCTTCGCGTCGTCGCACATCATCACCTGCGCGGGCAACGGCGGCATGGTGTGCCTCGACGACGAAGCGCTGCGCGACCGTGGCCTCCTGCTGCGTCGGTGGGGTCGTCGTTCCGAGCTGCACTTCTTCGGGTCCAAGAAGCGCGACCGCAACTTCTGGGAGGACCTCGACGGCATCCCCTACGACAACCAGTTCATCTTCGACGAGCTGGCGTGGAACTTCGAGCCGTCGGAGATGGGCGCGGCGTTCGGCCTCGAGCAGCTGAAGAAGCTGCCGTCGAACTTCGCGCGACGTACCCGCAACTTCGAGATGTACACCGAGTACCTGTCGCAGCACACCGACCGCTTCGTGCTCCCGCAGGTGACTGCCGGCGTGGAGACGGCGTGGCTCTGCTACCCGCTCACGATCCGACCGGATGCCGGCTTCGAGCGGGCGGCGCTGCAGGAGCATCTCGACGGCAACGGCGTCGACACCCGCACGGTGTGGACCGGCAACGCGACCCGCCAGCCCTTCATGCGCGGCGTGGACTTCGTCCAGCCCGGCGATGGCCTGCCCAATGCCGACGCGATCATGGAGCGGGGCTTCATCCTCCCGCTCAACCACGCGCTGCAGGACGAGCACATCCAGCTCGTCATCGACACCCTCGACGCCTTCCTCAGCAGGTGAGGCCGGGGCCCGGGTCCCAGTCGTCGCGGCCGGCCTGGATGGCGGTGGCGACGGCGCGGGCGCGGTCGTCGGCGGCTTCGTTCTCGGGATGACCCTGGTGGCCACGCACCCACTCGAACGTCGGTGCGTGCGTGCCCATGAGCACGTCGAGGCGCTCCATGAGGTCGCGGTTCTTCACCGGTTCGCCGCTCGAGGTGCGCCAGCTCTTCCTCTTCCAGCCGTGGCGCCACTTGGTGAGCGCGTCGATCACGTAGGAGCTGTCGGCCATGATGTGGACGGGCCGTCCCGGCGGCAGCGATTCGAGCAGCGACGCGACCGCGAGCAGCTCCATCCGGTTGTTGGTGGTGTCGGGCTCGCCGCCCGCGCCCCAACAGTCGTCGTCGACGTACCAGCACCATCCGCCCGGCCCGGGGTTGCGCAGGCACGACCCGTCGGTCGCGGCGACCAGCTTCGTCATCGGGTGCGCCTCACCGCCCTCGGCCCGGGTGGGACCGCGGTCGGGTTCGAGGCTGGAGAAGAGGTCGGGCTGGTCGGCAGGCGGGTTCACGATGGCATCGTAGGATCGCACTCCGTCACGACCGGGGACGCCCGAGGGCCGTCACGCAGGGGGATCATCCATGCCGCAGATGTTGCAGCCGTTCGACCTGACCGACGACGCGCTGGCCCTGCGCCAGTTCATCTTCGAGTACTGGTGCTCGCGGGGCGTCGCGCCGAACCTCCGCAACATCTTCGAGGGCATCGGCTTCGACCGCCGGCGCACGTCGAACGCGCTCAAGCAATTGCAGCAGGCGATCATGGTCGTGGTGAACCAGGACGCGACCAACTGCGACATCCTGAAGGCCCCTCCGTTCTCGTCGTTCCCGAGCCAGGTCGAGCTCTACCTCGACGACGAGTTCCACAGCTACATCGGGTGCGCGTCCGAGGCCCTCGCGGTGTCGAACATGCCGCCGTTCCAGGGCAAGGAGTGCCGGCTCGAGGCGTTCTGCGCGTGCTGCCTGGAACCGATCACGCTGATCGACAAGTCGTTCGAACTGATCAGCTGCGACCCGCCCGGCGTGCTCTGGCACGTGAGCCGCAGCCCGTGGGACTGGGGCAATGTCGACATGGGCTCCATGTGCGACGCGATGAACTTCGTCATGAACGAGGAGCACGCCGAGCGCTACGAGCGCCAGATCGGCATGCGCGGCGTGACGACGTCGCTCGAGGGCGGCAAGGAGTTCGTGCGCTACACCGCGACGATCCGCATGCACGACTACCACTGGCCGCCGGGGATCATGGACCCCGCCGACATCATCGAGCGCTTCCGCGGCCTCGGCTGCGACGTGAGCGTCTGGGGCGCCTGACCCCACCCCCCACACGTTGCGTCGCTCGCAGGCGTATACGACCTTCCCACGACGCAACCTCGGAGCAGGTAGGGGTGCCGGTCAGGTGAGGCCGTACTTGGGGAAGGTGCCCGAGAACGAGTGCTCGTAGAGACCGAAGCCCGTGTGGGTGCCGCGTTCGTCGGTGTATGAGAACGCTCCCGAGTTGTCGACGAGCGCCAGGCCGCCCAACTCGGCGATGTCGTCCACCTGGTGCACGAAGCCCTGCACCACCGTCTCTGGCCCCTGGTACATGCCGTGACGCCAGTCGGCCTCGAGGCCGTACCCGGTGCCGACGGCGATGAACGACGGCAGGATCGCCGTGCACCCGATGTCGAAGCCGGCGTCGGGCAACGAGATCGTCGAGCGCGCCAGCAGGCGCGTGCCGGGCACGAACTCGTGCTGGTGCTCGGCACGCCCGAGCTGCTCGATACGACCGTCGTGCCACACGCGCTCCGCCTGCTCGAGCGAGCGCTCGCCCCGGTCGTTCTCGGAGCAGATGTAGAAGATCGAGTGGTCCTCGAAGCGCATCGGGAAGTAGCTCCACATGTTCCCCGCGCCACGCGGCATCGAGGCCATGATCCCCGGGTGCTCCTGCTCCCCGACCGGGCGCACGCCCCATGAGCGGTCGCGTGACCCCCACGTGGTCGACGGGTCGATCGTCATCGATTCACCGCCCACCTCCAGCGTGCCGCTCCAGGAGCCCATCTGCGCGAGCCGCTGCGTGTCGAAGATCACGCGCGCACCGGCGCGGATGAACTGGTTGGGCTCGGGGATCGCCGGGCCGAAGCCCTCCCACGTGAGGTCGGCCGCCACGGAGTGTTCGCTGGGTTCGGCCATGAAGCGGAGCCGCCGCAGCGGTTCGAGCACCTCGACGCGCAGCGGACCCACCTGCAGGTCGGCGCGGTCGCCGAGCGGGCGGGAGGCGCGCACCACGTGCTGCTGCTCCCCCGTGCGCACGGTGACGAACGCGTCGGTGGTGCCGAGGTTGGGGTACTGGCCCAGTCCGAACACGGCCATGAACTGTCCGCCCGTGTCGAACGCGTTGAAGTAGTACCGGTCGTAGAAGTTGCGGTCGCTGGTGGCGACGTGCGCGATCCAGTTCGGGCTCTGGTGGACGGGGAAGTCGTCCCACGAGGTGACGGTCATCGTTGGCTCCTGATCGACGGCGAGGCCGGCGGTGGGGCCGGCGGCGAGGTCGGCATGCTTGCACAAGGATGCGGCAGGATGTCGGCCATGACGTCTCCTGCACTCCGCGATCCGCAGCGCCTGCTCGACTTCCAGACGCACGGCCAGGACATCCCTGCCCTCCTCGCTCACTGGGCCGAGCGCAAGGCCGACCACCCGGCCCTCGTCTGGTCGCCGCGTGTGGGCGACGGGCGCCGCTGGACCTACTCCGAGCTGCTCACCGACGTACGTCGGGTCAGTGCCGGTCTGGCGGCCAAGGGGGTCACCAAGGGCGACAAGGTACTCATCCACTCCGAGAACTGCCCGGAGATGGTGCTCACCTGGCTCGCGTGCGCCCACCTCGGTGCGGTCGGCGTGACCACGAACACCAAGTCGGTCGGTGCGGAGATGACGTACTTCGCCGAGCACACCGGCGCCGTCGCCGCGGTCACCCAGCCCCAGTACGCGGCGATGGTCGCGGAGGCCGCGCCCGGGCTGCGCTGGATCGCGGTCACCGACGACAACAGTGGCGACGCGCCCACCGACGATCAACGCGTCGACGCCAAGGCGTTCGAGACCTTCGCCTCGTTGCTCGGTGACGCCGACGCCGCGGTCGTGCGGCCGGCCGAGCCGATGCTCCCGTTCGGGATCATGTTCACCTCCGGCACCACCAGCCGTCCCAAGGCCGTCGTGCACACCCACGCCAACGCCGTGTGGGCGAGTCGCACGGGATCGCGCAACATCGACCTCGGTACCGACGACACCTACGTGATCTTCCTGCCGTTCTTCCACGTGAATGCGCAGAGCTGGAGCTTCTTCGCGGTGCTGGGCGTCGGCGCCACCGCGGTGCTGATGCCGAAGTGGTCGCAGAGCCGCTTCTGGCCCGTCGTGGTGGAGCACGGCGTCACGCACACCTCGGTGATGCCATTCGTGATGGCTGCGCTCGGCAGCCCCGACCGTCCGCAGGACCACAGGCTGCGTGCCGGCGTGTTCGGCCTGATCCTGCCCGACCTCGACCGGATGTTCGGGATCTCGATCTACGCGGCGTACGGCATGACCGAGACGGTGACTCACGCGATCACGGCCAAGCCGCAGGAGCTCCTCCCCACCCGCTCGATGGGGCACATCACCCCGGGGTACGAGATCGCCGTCGTCGACAAGGACACCGGCGAGCTCTGCGCCGAAGGCGAGACCGGTGAGCTGTGGTTGCGCGGCACGCGCGGCATCCAGCTGTTCCTCGAGTACTACCGCAACGACGAGGCCAACGCGAAGGCGTTCGAGGACGGGTGGTTCAAGACCGGCGACATGGTGAAGATGGGCGCGAGCGGCAACGTCTTCTACCAGGAACGCGACAAGGACCTGTTGAAGGTCGGTGGCGAGAACGTGTCGGCCAAGGAGGTCGAGGACCTCATCGTGGCGCACCCCGCGGTCGCGCAGGTCGCGGTGGTCGGCAAGCAGCACGACTTCCTCGACGAGGTGGTCGTCGCGTTCGTGATCCCGGTGCCCGGAGACCACGACCACGCGATCGTGGAGCTCGAGATCTTCGAGACGTGTCGGGACAACCTCGCGAAGTTCAAGGTGCCCCGCGCGGTGTACTTCGTCGACGAGTTCCCGCTGGGCACGCTCGACAAGATCCTCAAGAACAAGTTGCGCGAGCAGGCCGACGCGCAGCCGAAGATCGACTGAACCGGCGATCGCCGGAACGGTCAGCGCGAACCGCCCACGAGCTGGTGTCGGAACGCGTAGGCCGTCGCACCCGAACGCGTCGACACGCCGATCTTCGTGAAGATGTTCGAGAGGTGGCGTGACACCGTCTTGATGCTCAGGGTGAGCTCGCTCGCGATCTCCTTGTTCGACCAGCCCTGCGCCACCAACGCGAGCACCTCGACCTCGCGCTCGGTGAGCCCACCGGGCCGCGCGCGCTCCTCGGCGGCGTCGACGCCCGCGGCCGTGAGGTGCGCGCCGATTGCGGCGAACTGGGCCCGGGCCGCCGCGAACGACTCGCGGGCGCCGTCCGCGTCGCCGGCGTCCCGCTGCGCCTGGGCGAGCACCGTGCGGGCGGTCGCCTCCTCGTAGGGCACGCGCAACTCCTGCCACCGTCGCAACGCGTCGTGCAGCACCGCGATGGCGGGTCGCGGCTCGCCCTCGGCCAGGAGCAGCCGTCCGCGCGCGAGCTGCGCGGACGCGCGCAGGAGCGCGATGTCGAAGGCATCGGCGATCTGTTCGAGCTCGTCGACGTGCTCCTCCGCGGTGAGCAGGTCGCCTCCGGCGATGCTGATCTGCACCGCCGCGGGCAACACCCGGGCGCGGGCCAGACGGCTCGCCGACTGGTCGGCCACGCAGCCCTCGATGATCCGGCTCGCCTCGTCGACGCGGCCCTGGTCGAGGCGCAGGAGCGCGGTGCCCCAGCACGGCCGCCCGCGGAGCTCGGCCGCGCGGGCGAAGGCCTCCTCGGCGCCGTCGAAGTCGCCCAGTCGCCGCCGGATGTCGCCGACCTCGGCCCATCCGGCCGCGACGTTGGGCAGGTGGCCGTCGATCAGCTCCGCGCAGCCGCGCGTGGCTTCCTTCTCGGCGTCGGCGAGATCACCGCGCAGGCCGAGCAGGGTCGCACGGTGCACGCGGCAGATGCCGGGGAAGATCGCGAACGGGTGCTGCTGCGCCCACTGTGCGGTGATCTCCGTCCACTCGCCCGCGCGGTGCAGGTCGCCCACCTCCTCGCACGCGCTGATCAGGCTGCAATACACCTTCCCGGTCGAGTACGGCCCGAGCCGCCCCTCGACCGCGAGGAGCATCGCCTCGTCGAGCGACGCGAGACCAGTCTCGGTGTCACCGCGGTCGATGAGCACCCGCCCGATCGCCTGGAGGGCCTCGGCCTCCAGGTCGATCGAACCGAGCGATCGAGCGAGGGCACGGGCCCGCTCCCCGTAGGCGAGCGCCTCGTCGTAGCGGCCGCCGCCGTGGGCCTGCTCGACCTCGCGCAGGAGGAGCACACAATGCTCTGCGCACCGGGGGTCGTCGTCGAGCAGCCGGCGCGCCCGTTGCAGCCATGCGGTGCCGACGGACGGCCGGGCGCGCAGGCAGTGATGCTCGTAGAGCCACACGGCGGCAACCCCCGCGGCGCGGGTGTCACCCAGCGATTCGGAGATCTGGAAGGCGCGCCGGCGGTGCTCGATGCACTCCTCGATGCGGCCCGTCCACCAGGCCGACTCGGCAAGGAGCACCTGGCGCTCGGCCTCCACGCGGTCGTCGTCGGTCGACGAGGCCAGGGCGAGACCCAGGCAGGTGTCCCAGTCGTGGCGCGTGTAGGCGTCGTACGCCGCGGCGAGCGCCGGGTCGGGCATGACGACGACGGTACCAACGACCGCGGTGGGCCGCATGGGGAGTTTGCCCCACGCGTGGTGGGCACGGGGCCGTCAGGCCGCGACCGGGTGGCGCGCCGCTCGGCGCATGAGGCGCAGGCCGAACACGGTGCAGCTCAGCAGCGACGTGCAGCCCGCGAACACAAAGGCGACACGCGGGCTGGTGGTGTCGCTCAGCCAGCCCATGAACGGGCCGCCGATCGGGAGCAGCCCGAAGATCGTGATCGCGTAGAGCGCCATCACCCGGCCCCGCATGACGGGTTCGGCGTGGAGCTGCAGGAACGCGTTGGTCGAGACCATGTGCACGATCATGAAGAAGCCGACGGGCACGAGCACGAGCATGAACATCCACAGCTTGGGCATCACAGCAGCCACGACCGTGCACGCACCCATCGCGTAGCCGCCGAGCACCACGGCGCGGGCGCTGCGGAGTCCGAGCCGGGCGACGGTGAGCGCACCCGTCAGCGCGCCGACCGACATGACCGTCGTCATCAACCCGAACTCGGCGGCGTCGCTGCCGAAGGTCCGCCGGGCGAGCAACGGGAAGACCACACCCCAGTTCAACGCGAACGTCCCGAGGACCGCCGCGATGAGCAGCACGTTTCGCAGATCCGGCGATACCCACGTGTAGCGGAACCCTGCTCGCACCTGCCCGGGGGCCCGGTC
>Ga0075017_100000475_pt1 | contig 22391 bp, 12 predicted proteins | sample AleBraG_ABR_2012_FD_71475 | JGI IMG/M metagenome (GOLD analysis project Ga0075017, IMG submission 71475) | Freshwater sediment microbial communities in response to fracking from Pennsylvania, USA - Alex Branch Run_MetaG_ABR_2012 | ecosystem: Environmental > Aquatic > Freshwater > Creek >... | reverse complement strand
ACGGGCTGCTTGTCAAAAATCGGCGCCCAGTGATTTCCGCCATCCGTCGATTTCCAGACGCCGCCAGAAGCCGCTCCCGCGTAGTAGGTGCTCGCATCTCCGGGCACACCGGCCACAGCCGCAATGCGGTTCCCAACCCTTGGGCCCACGAAGCGGAATCGCAACTGGCCTTCGTCGTCGGCATCCGGTTGTTGTGCCCTCGCTGAGACCATACTGCCCAGGATTGCAATCCAGACAAAGCTGAGCGTCAGTTTTCGGATGACCATTTACTGGAGCCTCCCGCCAAAGCGTGAATCTTACATGGCCGTCGGCAGGGAGGCCAAGTTGAGATTCAGCAGTAACTGCTGGCGATACGGCTTTCGGGCAGTGAACCTCTGACATATTGCGCCGCGATCATTGGGGCCGTAAACTGAACTGGTCCTCGCAAGTCGCTTCGATCGGCTCTGCTGTACGTCTTGCTCGAGATTCCAGGAAACTCTGGCCCGAAAGGGAAAAACATGCGTTCACTCAGCTTGTGGTTCGGTATTCTGCCCGCGGCCTTTTTGTTGGTTTTCCTCCTGCCTGGATCCGTTGAAGCTCAGAATAACGTTCCTGACGCGCTGGGGACGGTCAATGCCTCTTCGATCTCGTGCCCGAATGGAGGAATGAGGGGCACAGCGTGTTACGCACTGGATGTTTCCTGCCCCAGAATTCAGGACTACACCGTGTATCTGAAGACATTCGCTCCCCGTCAGTCGCCGGTGGGAGTAGTCACGCTTACTCAGGGCGGTACCGCGGTAACTCTCTATGAGTCGTACACCTACGGATCGGTTACGATTCAAGATCTGGTGGATGCAGGTTTTCTCGCGGTCGAGATCGACTACGGCAGACCTTTTTCATTCGTAGAGGAAGGCTGGCAAACCAATGCCAACGGGGCGGGAGTGCGCGCGGCTTCCTGCCGATTTGCGACGGTGACGGCGTGGATCAAGAATCAACTGTCCCCGACCGTTCCACTCTGCGCTACTGGGAATTCTGCTGGAGGACAGCAGATTGCCGAAGGGCTGGCACACTATGGGCTGGACCAGTACCTGGCGTTTGCAGAGCTCACGTCTGGCCCTCCTTTCAGCCGCACGGACGAAGCCTGCATCCACCTGGCACCGCCCAACAGGGAGTACTGCTCCGGGTCGTTCATTGGCATGGACGTGGGCGTCTCCAACGCCCAACTCTTTATCGATCCCGCTTATCCGTCTGGGTGGTGCTCGCAAGACCTGGAGAGCCATACCGATAATCATCAGCTGACTTTTCTGAATGACTCGGTACTCTCGCCGGACGCGTCGTTATCGTACCCGGCGATGAGTGTGTGGTTTCTGTATGGAGGCACCGACACCTCGGCAGCGATCAACCAGGGGGAAGCGTATCGCTCGCAAATCAGCTCAAGCACCCAGGCTTCCTGCGTGCACAACGCCTCCCACAACATGGCGGACTCGCTCAGCGGAGCCAAGCGCATCGCCAGTGATATCATTCAAAAGTGCCAGCAGAGGCACCGGCCGCAATAGCGAACGCGGCTGAATCCCGGCGTGCCCCGTGAGACGGAGTGTGTGCAACTTCTTTCTTCTTGCGGGCGCAAAAGCTCGGGAGTACGATCCCCGAAATCAGCCAAGGGCCTCGTACCAGAGTGACGAGCCTTCCCCTTGGCTCGGCCTGACTGGTTTCTAATGGAGAAAGCCATGCAACGCACTCCCTCTCTCCGCCGCACTCGTGTCTTTATCAACCTGGTCGGCATTCTTCTGGTTCTTGCGGGCGCGACCGCGGTGGGCCAGAATGCAGTGCCTTACGCAAATCAACCCCTGGTGCCGGCCAGCGCCGCGCCGGGCGGCGGGGCGTTTACGCTGACGGTAAACGGGACGGGGTTTGTCGCCGGAGCAATCGTCAATTGGAACGGCTCAGCCCGCGCCACCACGTTTGTTTCAAGCAGTCGCTTGCAGGCGAGCATTGCCGCGGCCGATGTCGCCAGCAAGGGAACGGCGACGGTGACGGTCGTGAATCCGGCTCCGGGTGGCGGAATCTCCAACCGTGTTTTCTTTCCGGTGCGGGAGCCACTAACCTCGGTGGCAGCGGCCGTGGATGGAAAGTACAAAGTGTTCCCGGCGCGTTCACCTCGGTGGCGGGCGACTTCAACAACGACGGTAAGCAAGACGTCGTAGTTGGCGTCAGCGATAACAACAACGGCACTGGAATTCTCTACTTTTTCCGAGGCAACGGCGCGGGATCCTTTGCCACGCCGACCCAGACGACTTCCAATATTCCGATCGCCTTCATGTTGACCGGAGACTTCAACAACGACGGGAATCTGGATGTCATGGTGGGCGACGACGGCTACAAGTTCGCCTCGCAGGGCGCGGTGTTTTTGGGCGACGGCCATGGAGACTTCAAGGAGCAGGCGCTGTTCGGCCAGGGTACCGGCGACTTCGGCGGTCCCGTAGCGCTTGGCGACTTCAACGGCGACGGTAAACTGGATGTGCTCTACCTCTGCGAGGTGCAGGGCGTCGCAGCTCTTTGGGTTCTTCTGGGCAATGGTGACGGCACATTTCAGGGACCACACTCCGTGCTCTCGCTGCAAAACGTCGGTGGCGGAGTAGGCGTGGGGGATTTCAACGGAGATGGAAGACTGGACGTTGCAATCGGAGCGGTGAGTGGTACCAACTTTCCCCCCATACAGATCTTCCTCGGCAACGGAGATGGCACCTTCACAGCTGGCGCTTTGTATACGGCCGGCGAAAATTCCATGTCAGCGGCCGACGTCAATGGCGACGGTAGGCTGGACCTGGTTTTCAGCGGCACCAATGGCACCAACAGCGGCTTGTGCGTGATGTTGGGGAATGGCGACGACACATTTGCATCGGCGAGTTGTGGGGATGCCGGCGGCTCCGTCCTGGCAACGGCTGACTTCAACGGCGACGGCAAACTCGACGTTGCGGCGACGGGGAACCCGGCATCGATTTATCTTGGCAACGGGGATGGCACTTTCCAGACTCCTGTTTCGTTGCCTTTCTCGGTGGGGAGCGACGTGCCCTTCGGGATCGCCGACTTCAACAATGATGGCGAACTGGATTTTGTCTTTCCCGGCACAGCCGCTACTCTTGCGTCTACTGTTCTGCTGCAGACCACGCTGAGCATCTCGACGCAAAGTCAAGGTTTTGGCGTGCACAATGTTGGATCGACCAGCGCGCAGCATCCCGTCATTCTGACCAACATCGGCACCACGCGGCTGAATATCACCAGCATTACGATCACTGGGCCCGATCCGGGCGACTTCCTCGAACAGGGCAAATGTTCGACCGGGATCAGGCCCGGCGGTAGTTGCACCCTGAAGGTCGCATTCAAACCCACAGCGGACGGTACCAGAACCGCGTCTCTGAGCATCAGCTATGTGGGCATAGGCAACCCACAGAATGTGGCGCTGAGCGGGACTGGCATCCACTAGAAGGCGAACGCACTGCATCTAGAATGGCAAAGGCCCCGATCCTCGGGGCCTTTCTTAGTGCGGAGGTGATGCTCGCGGCCTATTGTCCTGTGCCGGTGAGCTTTGCGGTCTGCGGACTGCTGGACGCGTCGTCGGTGAGCACCAGCGTGGCGTTTCTGGTTCCTCTTGATTGAGGAGTGAACGTGATGCCGAGCGAGCAGGTGCCTCCCGCCGCAAGAGTGCTGCCGCAGCCGTTGATCTGCAGCGCAAAATCCAATTCGTTCAGCGGGTTGATCTGGATGCTGGTGAAGTTGACGGGCACGCTTTGATGGTTGACGACGTTGATCTTCTTCATGCCGCTCGTGGTGCCCACGGTCTGTGTACCGAAGTTGAGAGATCCGGGATTCAGGCCTACGGGCAGCAGTCCTACCCCTTTCAGGCTGATGGTCCGGTTGCCGGCGCTGTCGGAGATATTCACGGTTCCAGTCTGACTTCCGGTGGTGGTGGGAGCGAACGTGACGGTGATCAAACAGGAGCTATTTGCGGGAATGCTGGTGCCGCAATTGTTCATCTGGCTGAAGGAGGTTGCTCCGCTGACCGTGATGTTGATGTTGGTCAAAGCCACGCCTTGATTGTTGCTCAATGTGGCCTGCATCGAACTGCTGCTCTTGGTCAGCACGTTGCCAAAGTTCATGCTGGTGGGAGACACCGTGACTCCCGAAACGCCCGTTCCGCTCACGCTGGCCGTTTGCGGGCTATTGGAGGCGTCGTCGGTCACATTCAAGATCGCGCTCCGGGCGCCGGTGGCGCCGGGGGTGAAGGTCACGCTGATGGCGCAGGAGCCTCCCGCGATCACGCTCGTGCCACAAGTATTCGTTTGTGCAAAGTCCCCGGGATTGGTGCCGGTGAACGAGAAACCGGTGATGTTCAGAGTCACGGCCTGAGTGTTGGTCAGAGTTGTAGTCTGCGGTGCGCTGGTGATGCCCACCGTCTGCTGGCCGAAGTTCAAGCTGCCGGGAGAAAGCGAGGGACCGCCGCAACCCGGAACCTTAAAGTTGGAGATCCGCGTCCCCCAGATGATTTGGGAGCCCGTCTGATTGGCGGGGAAGTACTCATTCGTGTACCAGAAGGTGCAGCCATCCTGAGGGTCAACGCTCATGCCGCTGTAGGAGCCCCAATGCCAGGTGTTTTCCTGGTCGCTGGTGCCAGCCAAAAGCGAGATTTCCGTCGGAGATGCCCCATTGGTCAAGTTGAAGTACGCGGCGTTGATGCCGGGGTGAGTCGAGGCACTGGAAATGCTATAACCTACGGCCGCGTTTCCGCTCGCATCTTCGGCGATGCTGGGCAGGAAACGATAGTTCACCGTGTCAAGGCTCACATTGCCATTTTGATAGAGCGCAGGCGTGCCACTGCCGTTGCCGCGCAGTTCGTACCAGCGAATCCCCGTCTGCCTGGTGGAGGCTACCTGTACGGTATGGCTCACCACAAACGACTCGTAACCGCCGAAGTTCCGGTAAGACATGCGTGGCATGAAGCGGTCGCCCACGGAGTCCAGCTTGTTGCCCGTGGACCCGGTCGTAGGCTCGGGCACGCAGACCGTGTTCGTGGCAACGGTGGGCACGTAACATCCCGGCTGGTAGGCAGCCTCGCTGATCGAAGATTCGGTCAGGGTCGAATTCTGTGGGTTTGTCCAATCGACGTGAAAATCCCAGAGATTGAAAGTCGTCGAAGTTTTCGTAATGCTGTCCAGGACTGGATTCTGGATACTCGTCAGGAATTCGTCGCGGCCGGCGGGCGGCGGGGTCGTGCCTTCGACATCCGCGGGAATAAGGCTATGCCCCAGGTACGTGGTGGTGGTGACCTGGCTCGGCTGCTTGAAGCAAATGGGCGCGTGGGCGGTGCCGTTCACCAGCATGTTGGTGCGGTCCAGGGCACACACCAGAACTCCGACCTCGCGATAGGCCAGGTTGATGTCGTTCAAGTCGAAGGTGACGTAGTAAGCGTCGGACCATGTGCCGATCTTCGGCCAGTCGGGGAAATACACATTGCCCTGGGAGTTGGTTCCCAGCAGAGAATTGAGAGGAAATACGTAGGTGTACCAGGCAAGGGAACCGGAAGTCAGATCATCGGTGTTGGAGACCGCTACGCAGTAGTTGTAGCTGTTCAGCGTCGAAGTGTGGGCCGCGATGATCCAGCGCAAAGCGAGATGGTCAAATGTGACCACGCCATCGAGTACGATTCCGTTGCACGAGGTAATGCCGTTGGCCTGCCAGGGAGACGCAGCGCTCTGAGGCGTGGACCAGACCGGAGCGAATGTCACTTTGTCGTACGCCTGAAAATAGGCGTTCGTCCACTGCATAAACTGTTTGGTTCCGATTGCGCCGTTGGGATCGACGTCGTATTGCGGCTTGGCCAGCTGCGAGGCGTCAATTCCTTCGAAGCTGGTGACGGTTTGAGCCACGAGCGGAAGGGCGAGACACATAAGCCCGACGGCGATCAGCGCAAGTACTCTGGAGTTCGTCATAAGGATTTTGCAGCAAGCCTCACACGCTGAAACTGGGAAGCGCGCCTGGGCCATCATGAGGGAGGAGTGGTGCGAAGTGCGGCCCGAGTGTAAGCGCAAGTTTCCCACCCGGTCCTGCAAGCGTCAAGAGGACGTAAGTTGCTTCTTGCAGGGGACAAAGCACTCCACCCCCTAGTGCCCTAAGTGCGGGGTCCAAAGTTAGTATTCCCGGCCCGATTCTCAGTTGCTCATCTCTGTAAAATTCACGCTCAAGCTGCCGGCCGTGGCCGTGATCGTCCACGTGCCGATAGTGTTGGGAAGCGTGTACATCGTACTGGCGCTCCCCTGGGTGTTGGTAACGGCTGTCGCGCTGGAAAAACTACCGCCCGCCCCGTTGTCAGAAAAACTCACGGTGACGTTAGGAACTCCGTTGCCAAACTGATCCTTCACGGTGACGATCAGAGACTTGAGCAACGTGGTTCCACGTTTTGCGGTCTGCTTGTTGCCGCCGGTGGTCGCCATGCTGAATGGCGCCCCCGCAGTAGATGTTTCGTGATAAGTGGCAGGGGTTGCGCTGCCGGAGGATGCGGTTACGGGGAATGCGTTCTTGGCAACCTTGGGCAGCGTGTAGGTCGAACTCGCTTGTCCGTTCGTACCGGTCGTTGCCGGATTAGGCACGAAGGTGCCGCCAAGCCCTGCGTCGCTCATAGTTACCTGAACATTCGGAATGAGGTTGCCGTACGCGTCTTTAACTTTGCTCACCAGCGGTAGCGGCAAGGTCGTGCCCACCACGCCAGACTGAGATGATCCGGAGGCCACCGAGACCGCAGCCGGCGGACCGGGGATCGCCGTTTCCGAGAAACTGGCGGTCGAATAACCAGTGCTGCTCGCGGTGATGGCGATATTGCCGGGTACCAGGGGCATGGTAAAAATCGTCGTTGCGTTTCCGCTCGAATCCGTGGTTGCGATGGTGGGATTAAACGATCCACCTTTTCCCCCGTTGCTGAAAGTGACGGGCACGCCTGCAATCCCGGCGGAGGTGTATGGGTTAACGGCTCGCGCGACCAGCGTAATCGGCTGGTTCACCGTCTGGGTTTGATTATTACCGGAACCAACCTGCACCTCGGGGATCAGTCCATAGACCTTCACTTGGGTGGTGGTTCCGACGTAAACCTTTCCGTTGGACACCAGGGGAATGGTGAAGTGCGCCACGTTTCCCAGCGCATCGCGTGCGCTGTTTTGCGAACTGTTGTAGATCTCGCCGAGATTCGTCTGCAGCGTGCTGGCATTGAAAGCCGCCAGCAAGGTCGTGCCGCCGGTGCCGTTGACCACGAGCCAGAGAATGCCGTCGTTGTTGCCGTTGGCGGAAAGCGACGGGATCCCGGTCAAGGTGTAAGCGAAATTGCTCTGAACCGGCGGCGTTGTGAGTTGTCCGTTGTTAAACGGGAATGCCTTCACATAGTCGCTTCGTCCAGCGAAGTAAATGGCGTTGTTCCAGTAGACCGGAGCGCCCCAGATTCCACCCACTGCCCCGGGCAATTCCTGGACCACGGCATCGGTGCCTCCAGCGCCGGTATCGTACTTTCCCATGTTGTCGCGGTTCACCAGATAGATGGTGCCGGTCTTTCCCGCTGCCACCAGCAAGTGCGGGTAGGGTCCGGGACTCGGGTCCGGAAGCAGCACCGCTGCGCCTGCCCCCAGATCGAGATCCGATTGCGCCATCGTCGCCTGATTGAAAGGCGTGAAGGAGTCGGCCACGCTGAAGCTGGATGCACCCAGCGTTAGCTTCATGATCGAGTCGCCCCAGTCGGAGCCGCCGGTATTGATATCAAATGTCCCGTTGGCGGTGACCAAGAAAATGTTTCCGCTGGAGTCAGCCGCTGGGCCAACGCCGCTCATCCACAGGGACGAGCCCCATTGCTTAGCGGGTGAAGAATTGAACACCGCTTGCTGCTGCAAAGTGGTGGAGTTGTACGCCAACAACCAGCCGTGCGCCGCCTTGTCGCAGCCGTTCGAGCCGAAGCCGATCAAAATGGATTCGTTCACTTCCAGCAGTGCAGGCCTTTGCAGAGCCGACAGAGTGGCCAAGCTGACTTGAGTCGTGCCATTCATTACGGAAGCGGTGATGACCACCGGCCCGCCAAATTTTTCCCCGCCGGTCGTGATGTCCAGCGCATGCAAACGGAAAACATAGGTGTAGGGAGCGCTGGTCCCTTCCTGTGTCTTCGCCACGACGTAAAGCGTGTTGGTTGCCGGGTCAATCACCGGGGTGCCGGCGATACCGACCTCGGTGTAGTTGGTGACGGCCGTGCAACCTTGCGCCGAGATGGGAACTGTAGTGACGCCCAAACTCAAGAAGCTGGTCTGCCAAAGCGGTGCGCCTGGAGCGTCGGCATTGAAGGCGTACACGCTGTCGTGTGCGGTGGCCACGTAGGTTACGTTGACCGTTCCCACATTCGGTATAGTGACGTTTGGCACATACAGCGGTTGCGCCACGACGAATCCGTCTACGTCGTAGGAATACAGGTTTCCGAACAAAGCAACGTTGACGTTAGTCGGGTTGAGATAGATCTCATTGCCATACAGGGCCTGGCGCTCTCTGCCGCCCCGCTGCGTGTATTGGCCTTCTGCCGCCCACGTGAGCGAAACACAGCCCAGAAACAGGGCCACGGCCAAAAGAAAACGCCGCCCGGCGGTCTCCGTTAACGATAGGGACGTATGGGCCTTCAGACGCATGAGGCTTCTCCTTCAGAGGGCCAAATTAGAAGTACTTTGGGGAGGTTGAACGGTTGAATTCGCTTTGAAGAGGCAGCAAGTGCAGCTCTTCGAGTGCACCGGCCAGATGCAAAATCTTACCACAGCAAACGGCCTTCTACCAGACCGAACCTGTGCATTTTTCTTGCTCAAAAAGTTGCAGTTTCTTGCAACCATGACCCGTCCCGGCGGCCTGCAGGTCAGGCTGCCGACCCATCTGTTGACTTAAGAGTCATCCCCTGTACGGTAGTTTCAGCGGCCGGCACCTTGAGGGGTGCCGTGCGTTCTGCGGGTTCTCGGTTGATCAGGTCGAGTAGCGGAACCGCCATGAACGTGGTTACCAACGCCATGACTACCATCATCGAAAACAGAGCCGGGGAGATGACCTTGATGTCGAGCCCGATGTCGAGGATGACCAGACCCATCAGCCCGCGAGTGTTCATGAGAGTGCCGAGTCCGGCCGCGTCGCGCCACGACATGCCGACCGACCGCGCCGCGACCATCGAACCGCCTAGCTTGCTGGCTGCCGCTACCAGGATGATCAGGCCGCAGTAGAACCACAGCGCTGGACTTCGGAGCAGGCCGACGTTGGTGCGCAGCCCTGTGAAAGCGAAGAACAGAGGGAGCAGCAACGTCACAGTGATCGTCTCGAACCGGTCCATCACGTAGCGCACGAATTTCGGTTCCTTGGGCATGATCGCGCCCATCAGAAAGGAGCCGAATAGCAGGTGAATTCCCAACCGCTCCGTGCACAGGGCCGAAACCAGGGCGAGCAAAAGCATCAAGGCCATCAGGTTCTCGCTGATTTCTCCGTGCTTGCGATAGGTTCTCTCGAAGCCGCGCAGCAGCGTGCGCACGCCGTAGATCATGAATGCAGCAAACACCAGGATTCCGCCCAGAGTCAGCCAGATGGAATGCGTCTCGTGCGCCGTGCGGATCCGCACCACGATGTAAGCGAGAATGCACCAGCCAGTCACGTCGTCAACGGCCGCGCAAGCGATAGCAACCGTTCCCAGGCTGCTGTTCATCATGTTGCGCTCGATCAGGATGCGAGCTAGCACGGGGAATGCGGTCACGCTCATAGCCGCGCCCATAAACAGGGCGAAATTCGTGAACTGAACACTGTCATCGGATAAGCGCGGATAAAGAAAAAGCCCCAACACCGCAGCCAGCACGAAAGGCGCTGTGATGCTGACATGGCTGATCAAAACCGCGGCGTGACTTTGATGCTTGAGTTCTTTGGGATTGATGCTGAGGCCCACAAGAAACATGAAGACGACCACACCCACCTGGCTCAGGGCGCTGAGAAATCCCAGGCTGGAAGCAGGGAAGAGGTAGGCGGAAAACTGGGGCGCTACCCAGCCCAGCAGCGATGGTCCCAGTAGAATTCCGGCGAACATTTCACCGACCACGCGCGGCTGGTGGAACCGGCGGAAGAGCGAACCCATCAGCCGGCAGGCGGCAACGACGACCGCGATCTGGAGGACGAGGGTATACAGATTCGGCATCAACGGCCTCCCGCCGAGGCCGTGGCAGCCTGCAGTTCAGCGTGAAAAGCCATGGAGCGGCCCCTCACCGTCCAGATGCCGGTCATAGATTTCGGAAGCGCCTTCGGGTCCAGCGTAGCCACCAGCGATATTTCCCGGACGGCGCAGCCCTTTTCCGCAGTCCATTCTGGCGAGGGCTTCAAGGAGGCTCGCAGCGTAATTCCTTCAATGACTCCGGGCGCGGCGACCGACTGCCCTCCGGATAGGACGATGGTAAAAGTGCGGCCGGACTGAGAAATCACGAAGGGTCGATTCGCGACGGACGCGAGAGTCTCGGCGCACGGCAGGGACTGCAATTGTCCGGCATCGGCGTGCACGCTCCAAAGTCCATCCACGGAAATAGGAGCGGTCATTCTCTGCCCGGCCTTGAGAACTCCAGCCAGTCCCGCCAGAGGCAGCGCCACGAAAAGAACGTAGGCAACAACGAATTTCCGGTTGGCGTCGGACATGGGTTACGCTGCACTCGATCAGGGGGATGATTAAGGTGCGCCATGTACGGTCGGCTCACCGGGATAACGGTAATGCCGGAATCCCCGCGGCCAGTGCGGGGATTCCTTAGATCTGACAGCTGTTCAGCAGCCCTAGATTACTTCCTGGAAGGCGTTGACGGTCATGTCGCCCAGCAGCTTATGCCAAGGGTGCTTTTCGTTGTTCTCAACCTCGGTCACCATCTGCCGCATCTTCTCCAGAACTGGCGGGTTGGCGTCGTCATACACGTCGCCCTGCAGCAGTTTGAGCACATCGATGCGGTAACGCGGATCACCCACAAAATAGGTGAACAGCAGGTTGAGCCGGTAATAAACGGTAATGAAGTCGTACCAGTTCTTCGTACCGAGCCGGATAGTGTTCTCGAAGTTGGAGAAGGCCTGGCGCGAATAGTCGCCCTTTTCCAGAGACGCCAAAACATCCTTGTGCGCGAAACGCGAACTGTTGAGCGCGATGCTGACGCCCGTGGAAAAAATGGGATCCACAAACCGACCGGCATCGCCAACCATGATCCAGCGGTCACCACAGATCTGCTTCATCGCATAGCTGTAGTCGCCTTCATCGGTGAAGGGATGAACGCGCTTTGCCTTCTCCAGCGCATCCCGGACAGCCGGACGCGTGTCGACTGCGCTCCAGAAGAACTGTTCCCGCTCCTGCTTCGACTTGGCGAAATTCTTTTTCTGGGTTACGACGCCGATGCTGGTAATCGAATCCGTGATCGGAATCTGCCAGATCCAGGTGTTGGAAATGGGCAGGAAGTGAATGAAGATGAAATCCTTGTGGGCTTCCCGCTTGGCGAAAACCTTGCGGTCGTAACTGTCGAACCAGGTGTGAATCGCGTACTGGTCAAACACACGGTCTTTCACTTTGAGCTTGAGCTGGTTGCCCAGGAAGGTATTTCGGCCGCTGGCGTCGATGATGATGCGCGCGGTGACTCCCAACTGCTTGCTGTTCTTGCCCATGGTGAAGTAAACCGTGGGGTCTTCGGTGCCGAAGTCCACGGCGCTCACCTTCACGCCCTCGTAGACGGCGGCGCCGAGCTTGTTGGCGTGCTGCAGCAGCATCAGATCGAACTTGCCGCGGTCGACGTGATACGTATAGTCGCGATCCACGCCCTCCTGCGGTCGCTCACTGAATTCAAAGTCCACATGGGACTCGGGACGCAACTCGCCGCGCTCCTTCAATCCTGCCCAATCGTGGTCGTAGACGCCGCGTTGATCTTCAGCCGTCCAGGCCGCGCCGTACTTGTGAGGAAACTTGGCTTCTTCCATCTGGTCGATGAAATCCAGGTCGCGGAAGACCCGCATGGAAGAAGGAACGAGAGACTCTCCCACGTGCGGACGGGGAAACAACTCGCGCTCGAAAACTACGCAGTTCACGCCTGCTTTGGCCAGGTAAGCCCCCATGGATCCACCTGCGGGGCCTCCGCCAATGATGGCGACGTCAAAATCCGGTTTAGTCAGAACCAAGCTAGTTGCTCCTCTCGCTTCTTGAGTGAGTTAATGAGTGCAATATGGGAAATCGGCAATTCGGGGGGTGGTTTTCGCTACTATGCAACGCGCACTAACTGTCTGTCAAGAGACCTTCTGCCCTAAGCATCGCCGACAAATCCCAAGGAATCAAGCAGTAACCATGTTCCTGCGTTACCGTCGATTACCTGCGTAATTCTAACTTGTCCTGCCGCAGATGGGGCCACTGACTACGCGCGCTTGCGTGATTCGTTTTCGTTTCGAGCAAAACTTCAGCCGTCTTTTCATCGGTGAGCGAGAGCTTCGGCGGGGCCGTCACGCCCGGTCCCAAGTCTCTCGCTTCTGTGCCTTCGGGATGAGATCAGCCTGCGTTTGCAGGCTGTCTCTCACTTCCGAAAGCGCAACGAACAGGAACTTCTCGGCTTATTGCCCCGTGCCCGATAACTTGGGCATCTGGGGACTCAAGCCGTCGCTGTCCGTGATAATGGCATTGCCGGTCCGAGTGCCAATTGCCGTCGGTGTGAACGTAACGCTAATCGTGCACTTTTTCCCCGCAGCCACGCTTGTCCCGCACGTCTGACTGGAGATCGCAAAATCTCCGGCGGTCGTGATCGTGCCTATCACCAGCGGAATCGAGCCCGTGTTTTCGAGCGTCAGCGACTTGGGCTGGCTGGTCGTTCCGACCGTCTGTGCTGCGAAAGACAGCGAGTTCGGTATGTCGGTGACCTGAGTTCCGGTTCCCTTGAGCCAGAAGGTTTGCGGACTCGACGGGTCACTGTCGGTCACGATCAGATTGCCATACACGAAGCCGAAGGTTTGCGGCGCGAAACTTACTGTAATGATGCAAGATGCTCCCGCGGCCAGCGAGGTCCCGCAGGTATTGGTTTGGGAGTAGTTCCCAACCGTAGTGATGTTGGAGATGGTGACCGGGGCCGTGCTGATGTTCCTCACCGTCAGCGGCAGTGAGCTGGTTTTGCCGATGGCGATGTTCCCGGTGAAACTCAGACTGGTCGCGGAAAAACTCAGCGCCGAGCCCGTTCCCGTCAATGTGACCAGCTGAGGACTTCCGGGATAGGTATCTGAAATAGTGAGGGTAGACGTTTCCTGCCCGATAATGGAGGGCTTGAAGGCCACGTTGATCTGGCACTTGCCGGCCGGGGGGATCATTCCGCCGCAGTTGCTGCTGCTGACAATGAAGTCCGGGTTGTCGGTGGTCTTAGTGGTCAGCTTGACCGTGGTTGTGCCGAAATTGCTCAGATAAACCGGCTGGGTCGCGCTGGTCGTGCTCAGGGTTTGATGGCCAAAAAACTCCTGGGTCTGGGACGCCAGCGGACACGTCCGAGGGGTCAGAATCAGTGGGTTTCTGGGAGCCTGAGTGAAGTCAAAGGCGTCCGTCGTGTCGTTCGCGCCAGCATCGCGCGTGGTCAGGGGCGGAACGCCGAAGTCTTCTTCGATGAACTTCAGCACCGACGAAAACTCGTATTGCGTCTTGGAAATCAGTCCCGATCCGCCAACTCCGATCTTGGTGTAAGGCGAGATGATCAACAAGGGTACGCGCGGTCCAAGGCCGTACTCGTCTACGCTGGGCGGATCGACGTGATCGTAAAAGCCGCCAAAATCGTCCCAGGTAATGAAAATCGCGGTGTTGTTCTTATAGAGCGGGGACTGCAAAATGGCGTTGACCTGCTGCACTGTCCAGTTCTCGCCGTTGCACACACTGTTCGGCGGATGCTCGCTCTCCACTCCCCCCGACACGAGCCAGCTCACGGCCGGCAGCTTTCCGCCGGACACGTCGGTTAGAAACTGCGAGGGGAGCACGTCATTCGTGGTCCATTGCGAGCCGTATCGAATGTGGCGAATGGTGTCGAGAGTGTTGAAATTGTAGCCCAGCGTGTTCTGAACCGGCGCATAGTAAAGCCAGCTGACGCCCGCGCTGGTAAGTTCGTCGGATAGGGTGGTGAAGTCGAAACAAGGGAACTGGTTTGTCACTACGCCACGACTGTCCATCACCGGCACGGTTTCGTTGGCCGGCGCGTCGCATCCCCAGGAGACCTGCCAGTTCTGAATGTTGTTCGCGCGGGTCGGGAGGTTGAATACGCCGCCAGACTGCGCTGCGACGGTGTAGAGATGATTCGGGAGGCTGGGGCCGCCGAGTGAAGAGTACATGTTGTCGGCTAACACGTAGTAACCGGCGTACGCGAAGTAATTCGGAATCGTTGTGGAGTTCTGCTGGGTTTCCCCAAGGTAGTCGCCGTTAAAGTTGGCTTCGGGGATCAGATCGAAGCGATCCATCTTGCCGCCATCAATGCCGGTAAGCGCACTCCACCACAGATGGTCGATGTCCCGGTACATCGTGTCGGGATTGACCCCGAGAGGGATGACCTGCCCCGTAGAAATCGTGGCTTGGGTTGCGCCGTTGGCTCCGGGGAACGTCCCAAAATAGTGATCGAAGCTGCGATTCTCCTTCACGATGAAAATCACGTGCTGGATGAGCTTGATATTTCCTTTGGGGTTTCCATTCGGCGCACTACCGGCCGCGGGAGCTGGCGGGTCCGCCGCAAACCCTGGCATGACGGAGCAAAACAAGAATGCGAGCGTTAAGGCCGACGCCTTCACAATTCGCGCATGCGCTTTCGAGCATTTCACAGGCAACTCCTTGAGTTTTCTGAACCATCCAGATGGGGCCCCGCCCGTCGGCGGCCAACCACACCGGTTATCGCAATCGTTGGGGAGGGAAGGGACGCTAGAAACAACAGATGTCCGACGATAATTGAGCCTCTGGGGAGGAGCAAGAGGCGGAAAGTGTGGAGGCTTTCTTCTTCGCGAACAAAAAACGAATTGTTGCAGCCAGCCCTAAGCCGGGTCGCGGCACGAGCGGCTGACCCGTTACTGAAGTGCCTCTGTTGGCACTCGGGTGGGGCACCACTAGGGAATTAAGTCCACTTGTCAAAATAGGTGGGCGCCGTCAGAATCACGAGACGCCCCCGGGGAGGGTAACAATGAGTATTTGTCTTCTGCGCCGTACGTGTGTGCTCGCGATCGCCAGCACTCTTCTCTTCACATTCGTAGCCCCCGCGTCCGCTCAATTCGGCGGAGTCCTTACCTATCACAACGACATCGCCCGCACCGGGCAGAACCTCCACGAGACGATTCTCACCCCCACGAACGTCAATGTGAGCAACTTCGGGAAGTTGTTTGCCTACCCAACGGACGGGCCGATGTGGGCGGAGCCGCTTTACGCGCCGAATGTGACGATTCCGGGTCAGGGTCTTCACAACGTCGTTTACCTGGCGACGGAACAAGACGGCGTGTACGCGTTCGATGCGGACGGAAAGAGCACCACGCCTCTCTGGTACGTGAGTCTGATCAATCCGGCAGCGGGCATCACGGCGGTTCCGTGTCAACAGATGGCGTCGAGTTGCAACGTGTTTCCGTACGACGGGATCACCGCCACCCCGGTGATCGATCCGAAGACGGAGACGATGTATTTGGTGGCGCAAACGCTGGAGAATGGGGCCTACTTCCAGCGCCTCCATGCGGTCGATATTACGACGGGCGCCGAAAAATTCGGCGGGCCGGTCGTCATCCAGGGTTCAGTCACCAATAAGAAAGGGCAGTTGGTATTTGATCCGCAGCACAACCTGCCTCGGCCCGGCCTGCTCCTGCTCAACGGCAAAGTCTATATCGGATGGGCGGGATCGACTCATGGATGGCTAGCGGCCTACGACGCTACCACTCTGCAGCAAACGGCTCTTATTTGCAGCACACCCAACGGCAATCTCGGCGGCATTTGGGCCAGCGGTGGCGGCATCATGTCGGACGGCACGTACGTCTACGTAGAGGCTGGCGACGGAACCTTTGACCTGAATAACGCTGGTGTCGATTTCGGTGACGCAATCGTTAAGCTCGACCCCAATACGTTAAAGGTGCTCGACTACTTTGCCCCTGGCGACCAGCTTTGCCGAAAACTGAACGACATGGATCTGGGATCGGGCGGACCGATGCTTCTGCCGACGCAACCCGGCTCGAATCCCAACGAGATCTTGGTTTCGGGAAAAGGCGGGAACCCCTGCGACACTTTCAACGGCAACTTTGAATCGCCAGTCTATCTGGTGAATCGCGATAACCTCGGCGGGTACGGCGGGGTTGGCATCGACTCCGACATCCAGACGATCTACGGCGCGCCTTATGGCTACCATAGCAGTCCGGCGTATTTCCAAGGGCCAGCGTCGTCTTATGTTTATCTGGCAGGATTAGCCTCAGAAGGGGTTACAGGCCCCGACTACCTGAGGCAATTCTCGCTGACCAATGGTCTGTTATCGACCTCGGCCGTGGCACAGTCGTCGAATCTTTTCCAGATCGGCGCCACGCCCTCTATTTCAGCCAATGGCACAGCGAATGGAATTCTCTGGGCGCAGGAGCGAAGCGACATCCTGAGCGCGACTGCCAATATCAAGCCATCGATTCTGTACGCCTTTGACGCTACAAACGTGGCCAACACGTTCTACAGCAGCAATCAGGCAGGGGCTCGCGATCAAGCCGGCGCAGCGACGAAGTTCGAAGTGCCGATGATCGCCAATGGCAAGGTGTATCTCTCCACGCTGTCCGAAGTGGATGTGTACGGACTTCTGGCTGGGCAGACGGCGACAACCACAACCCTCAGCACGAACACGAATCCCACCTATGGGCAACCCGTAACCTTGACTGCTACGGTGATGGCGGGCAGCGGCTCGCCGGCCGGAACCGTCGATTTCTTCCTGAAAGACGGATTCAACCTGACCGGCGTGGGCACGCTGTCCAGCGACCAGGCCAGCATCACCATCAATGGGCTCGGCACCGGCGCGCACACATACAACGCGAGCTACAACGGGTCCGGCACCTACGCGGTGAGTTCTGGCACGATCACATTCTCCGTGGCCAAGGCTACAACGACTACCACCATAGCTGGGTCGTCATTGAACCCGTCGACTTACGGGCAGCCAGTCACGTTCACGGCGAGCGTGACGTCGGGAGCGGGAGTGCCCACGGGAACCGTGACGTTCAAGAAGGGCAACGGAAACCTGGGGACGGGTACGCTGTCGCCCTCGGGCATTGCTACCTACACCACGACCGCAACCCAGTTGACCGGGGGCAGCGACTCCATCACGGCCGTCTACAGCCCGGACACCAACCATGCGGGCAGCACCTCACCAATATTCACGCAGACGGTGAATCCGGAGGCGAGCAGCACTGCGTTCACCTCTACTCCGAATCCCTCGACGGTGGGCCAGAACGTGACCCTGAAGGCAACCGTGACGGCAGCCGTGGGCATTCCCACGGGCAATGTGATCTTCAAGAACGGGAATACAGTGCTGAAAACGGTGGCGTTGGTGAACGGCGTGGCTTCAATGACGACCAGCTTTTCAAAGACGGGGTCCTACAGTCTGAAGGCAGCCTACCAGGGCAGCCCCAACAATCAGCCCAGTTCATCCACGGTGACGCAGACGGTCCACTAGGTTCAGGCGTTAGTTTTCTTGACAACGCGGCATTGGAAGCGGGCCAGGTCAGGGAGCATACATGATCTGGCCCGCTTTTTTGTATGCGCAGGTTCCGGCAAGCTGTAAACCAGCTGCTAGCAAAGACTTAACCGATTTTCCACCGGGACCAGAACTCGACCGGCCATGCCCGATACGACATTCCGCGAATGTACTTACGGCAGCAGAGAAATGTATTCCACCGCGCAACTTCTGCCGCCAACTGGGTTAATCTATTAGGAACGTAGTGGATAGAAGTGTAGATTCCGGAGGCGCCGTGACTCCCCTTCACCCGATGAAAGCTATTGGATGGGTTTGTCTGCTGTTCGTAATGGGCGGTTTGCTGGTTCTGTCAGGATGCAGCGGGGCCTCCACCGGTTCCCATATCACGCCGCCCAGCCTGTCGGTTGCGATCACCAGCGCACCCACTTCGTTGCAAGTCGGCACCACCGGGCAGATCACCGCGCAAGTCCAGAATGATTCCTCGAATGGCGGAGTGGCGTGGTCCTGCACCCCGGCCAACGCTTGCGGTTCTTTTAACCCTCCGACTACAGCCAGCGGCGCGGCGACGACCTACACGGCACCTTCCAGCGTTCCTACCGGAGGCGTGGTCACGGTAAAGGCGGCCTCGGTCGCGAGTTCAGATGTGTCGGCCACGGCTAACATCACCATCACCACCACCGTGGTCGCGAATTACTTCGTCGCCACTGATGGCAGTGACAGCAACCCGGGTACTTTGGCAGCGCCATTCGCCACCATCGGCAAAGCGCAAACGGCCGTGCGGGCGCTCTCGAAGAGTGGGGGCAATCCAATCACTGTGATCGTTCGCGGCGGAACGTATTCGGTCAGCCAAGCTCTGTCTTTTACGAGCGCCGATTCCGGCACGACGAATTCTGAGATCTTCTGGCAGAACTACCCGGGCGAGACTCCGGTCATAAGCGGCGGCGTGCAGGTTACCAACTGGCAGCTCAGCGGTGGGGTATGGACAACTACTTTGCCGCCGGGGACGCAATACTTCGAGAACATGTTTTATAAGGGCCAGCGCCGCCTGCGGGCGCAAGTGGGAGCCTCGGGCAATCCGCCGGTTGGGACGTATTATCGTGTGGCCAACCCTGTTTATCTTTCTTCCCCCACCACGAATTGCCCGAACCTGGTTACCGGGTTCGGATACGAATGCTTCGACCGTTTCTTCTACACGCCGGGAAACCCCATTAGCGCCAACTGGCAAAACCTGAACCCGCCGAACGGCAATCCCTGCGGCGTGTCGGCTGGTACGAACGGCTATCCGGTGGGAGACATCGCGCTCTATAGCTTTGAGCAGATGGGTATGTCGAAGATGCGCATCAACTGCGTGGACACGGCCAACCATATCATCTACCTGACGGGCCCCATCCGCGTCGATACCGTAACCAGCGGTTTCGTTGCCGGGCACCGCTATCTGGTGGAGAACGCCAAAGACTCGCTTACGCAGCCCGGGCAATGGTTTCTGGACCGCCACGCCACGCCCTGGACTCTGAGCTATGTGCCCAACTCCGGAGAGAATCCGAACAGCGACACGGTCATTATTCCGCAGGCTTCCCAAGTGCTGGTAGCGAACGGTCTCCAGCACGTCACCTTCCAGGGATTGACGTTCGAGCACGACAACTTTACGGTGCCGGCAGACGTGGGGTATCCGTACATGCGACTGGATCAGGCCATCACCAGCGCTGTGTCGTGCCAGAACTGCCAGCATGTTACGTTCGACAGCGACATCATCACGCAGACCTCTGGAACCGGCATCGACTTCATCACGAGCTCCTCGAGCCAAACCAGCACCGACAATATGCTGGAGAACAGCGCGATTTACGACGTGGCCGCCCACGGGGTGCGCATCGGAGCGTTGGCCGCGAACTTCGACACCGCGGCAAATGTGCCCCAGTTCACCACCGTGCAGAACACCGTGATCGAGGGATTCGGACGGGTGTTTGCCAAAGGCTTCGGCATCGCCCAGGGCTGCAATCACGACAACCTCTACACCCACAACGAGATTTACGACGGCTTCAGCGGGGGCGTCAATATTGGCGCCTTGAACTGTCCGCAAAACGGTTCGAGCCTGGCCGGCAACAACGTGGCTTCGTTCAACCTGATTCACGATCTGGGACAAGGCGTTACCAACGATTTCGGGTGCCTCTACTTCAATACGAGCCCGAACGGTGCGATCCCTCCTTTGGGCAACAAGGCCCTGAACAATGTGTGCCACGACGTTTCCGACGCATCGTCCATCGGGGATGCTGACGGGTACGGCGGGCAAGGGATTTACCTCGACAATTACACAGGCAACGTCGAGGTGGAGAACAACCTGGTCTTCCGGATGTCGGCGTCCACGGTTGCCCAAACCTGCGGACCGCAGCAAGTAGCTGGCGCGGCCAACACCATCAAGAACAACATCCTGGCCTTCAGCCGGGAGTCTATGAAGCAGGAAGGCTGCACCCCATCGTCGTCGTCTGACAAACTGTTTGACATGACGAACAATCTGGTGATCTACGATAAGGGGAGTATTCAGGGCGGATGTTATTCCTGCCTGGGCGGGAACTGCTCGACGGTCTTGAAGCAAACGGTGAATTTCCAGAGCAACCTGTATTGCTACACCGGTCCCGGTAGCAGCAGTTGCGCGCCGCCCTCGAATCCTTATGCTTTCTTCAGTAGTAATGATCCCGCAGGCCAATCGGCCAACTGCTCGCGTTCCACGACCTATTCGACGCTAGCCGCGTGGCAGGCCACTGGGGAAGATCTAGGCAGTGCGGTGGGGAATCCCTTTAATAGCGGGAAATCCAATAACGACGATTATTCCGTGGCAAACTCGGCCTTGTCGGGGTCCGTGGGCTTCGTGATCTTCGACCCCAATGAAGCGGGAAGATCAAGTGCGGTGATCATGCCACCCGCTGTGCCAGCGACGTTCTCCATCAGTCCCTACGGCCCCAGTCAGTTCTGACGGCGAAGTGTCGTAAAGAAGGACAAGCCAAGAGCCCGTGCGCTTCGCGCAGGGCTCTCTGACCTTTAGAAGAACGGCGGATTATTATTGACGGGATGTTTGCAGAACGCAGGCGCCCGTGAGGTCGTTGGCAACCTGTAGTGCCCCATCAAAACTGTCCGGGACCAGGTGGGCGGCATCTGGAATCACGGTCACCGTCACGGGCGAAGTTACCGCCTGCAGCCATTCCTGACCTTGCGGCAAGGCCGCGCCTTCGTTATTTTCCGCACCGTAGACCACTCGCACCACCGACGAATAATTCAGGAATGGCGGATCGTCAGACATGATGCTGTCGTGCTGCAACACACTGGCATTGGCCGTACTGTGAGTTGCGTGGGCCTGCGAGCAGTAGGGAGCGGTGTATGTGTTATCCAGCAGCGACCCGATGGTGAGATAACAATCGGACAGCTGCCCTTGTCCCGTAAGAGTCTGGAAGGGCGGCTGGTTGCAAATGCAGCCGTGGTCGAGCCGGCCGAAAGTCGGTCCGCTGGTGATTTCCACCATATCGAAGATGCGGCTGCTGCCGGTTCCCAAGCCGAAGTGCGCCATGCCATAGACCACAGCACTGGCGCCTCCGCTTACGCCGGTGGCGCACATGGCGGTGCCGCTCTGATGAATCACGGGCGTAATAGTCGAGTACACCCAGTTGGCGAGCGCGGCCACGCGGCAGGACAGCGCCCGGGCTCCGTTCGGAGCGGGCCCAGTGAGCCAGCCATTGTTTTGGCTAAACGACGGCTGCACCGCTGTATATCCCGCCTGGACGACGGCATTGATAATCAAGTCGCCATAGGCGAAACTCTCGTCGTAATAACCGTTGCCGCCGCCGGGCGAGATGAAAAGGATTGCTCCCTTCGCCGCCGCCGGATTGGTTACTTTCAGGGATATCGCGAGAGGGCCTACGCCCGAGCCATCAATTCCCGAACATTGGACGGTCACGTTGTAACAGGTGCTATTGCCCACGCCTTCCTTGGGACAATTGGCCGTTCCCTGGAAAGTCACGCCGCCATTAATCGGGTCGGCCGTCTGCGCGTGGGCCCCTCGACTCGTGGTGAGCGCGCCCAACAGAATGAACCCGCAGAGAATCGACCATCGCGTCACGGTGAATTGCCGCAACGCTGCTTTGACCATGATTTGCCGGTTGCTCGCGAGCCGTCGCGCGACCATCGAGTGCCGAACCCCAATTTCCATGTCGCTCACCTGGTTGCTCACCTTTTGTTTTTCTCCGAGGGCAATTTGCTTGCGGCTATTTCTGTCCCAGCACGGTTACGTTGTTACTGGACTGGTTTGCGATGGCGACGTCTAACAGACCGTCGCCGCCGAAGTCGGCTACCGCCAGGGAAGCCGGCGATTCTCCCGTAGCGTAAATGCTGAGCAGTCCTCCCTTGAACGCGCCTTTGTTATTCAACTGGTTCAAGAGCACGCTCACGGTGTCGTTCTCGGAATTCGCCACAACCAGATCCTGCTGGGCGAGGTTGCCTTGCAGGGGCGCTGCGACAATGCAAAGTGGATTCGCGCCGACCGAATACGTCTTGGCGGCGCCCAGCGTTCCGTTTCCCTTGCCCAGCAGTATGCTCACGCTCGCGTCGTTGTAATCAGCGACCGCCAGGTCGAGATTGCCGTCGCCGCTGAAATCGGCCACCGCTATCGCTGATGGCACTCCGGCGCAC
>Ga0075017_100000474_pt1 | contig 22398 bp, 25 predicted proteins | sample AleBraG_ABR_2012_FD_71475 | JGI IMG/M metagenome (GOLD analysis project Ga0075017, IMG submission 71475) | Freshwater sediment microbial communities in response to fracking from Pennsylvania, USA - Alex Branch Run_MetaG_ABR_2012 | ecosystem: Environmental > Aquatic > Freshwater > Creek >... | reverse complement strand
GACCATAACCGTCCACAGGAACAGGAGGCGCATCATTTCAAAGCACCTTGCGAACATCGTGGGCGGAGAGTAACATGTCTGCTTATGTTATATAAGACTTTTTTAATGCTTTTCGCGGTATTGCTACAGGCAACCGAACTTCCGCCGAACACTGTAACGCGCCTGCATTTTTGCACCGAGTTGTCCACGCCCCCAAAGGGTGCAGCGCCGACTGCGTGCCTGTGGAAAAAGACCGTCTTGACTGTTCGGTTTCTCGAGGGCGACCCCGTGGTACAGAACAAGGTGCGGCAGACAGCACTCGAGTGGAACAATTACACGGCCGTTCAACTTGTCTTCACCAAGTCGCCCGACGCCGACATTCGTATCGGGTTTAGACCTGACGGCGGATCCAACTCGTACGTAGGCACATGCCGTCCGGCACTCGGTCCGTCCGACGAGACGATGAATCTCGGATGGCTTGAGCCGAAAACGAGCGATGACGAATACAAGCGCGTTGTGCTGCACGAGTTCGGCCATGCTCTTGGTCTCATTCACGAGCATCAGAGTCCGGCGTCGCCCATCCAATGGGACAAGCAGGCGGCCTACGAGTATTACGCGAGAACGAATCACTGGGACGCCGCGACGGTCGATCACAACCTGTTTCAAAAGTACGCCGCGGCAGAAACCCAGTACAGCGCCTTCGATCCATCGTCGATCATGGCATATTACATTCCGAAAGAACTGACCAAGAATGACGTAGCGATTGGGACCTGGAACAGCGAGCTGTCGGCGACCGACAAGGCCTTCATCGCGCAAGTGTATCCCCGTTGACGCCCGGCCTTACGGCGAGTTCGCGCTCACTTCGTGCTCTGAACGCTGAGGAAAGGAAAATTCGGAGCCGTCACCGAGCGAAAATCGGCTAGGCTACGTCAGCACATTCAGACTCACGACAAGAAAACAGACCTGCTGTTTGTGAATAAGCAGGGCCGGCCATTCTCAGCCAACAAGCTACGGGAAAAGGTTTTGCATCCGTTGCTTGAGAAGTTGGGAATACCGCGAGGTGGTTTCCATTCCACGCGTCACGGTGCAGACAGTGCCCTGCTCGCAGACGGTGCAACACCGGCTGTCGTACAGAAGCAACTGCGTCACAGTGACCCACGCATCACGCTGGGAGTTTACGGGCCGTTATCGGAAACCAGCAGCGCGACGCGGTTGAGAACCGTTCTGCACGTATCGAACAGTTCGCAGTGAATTAACCCTGCAGCGAGGCAGGAATGACCTCTATGCTGAAATGGAATGCGGCAAAAGTAAAAAATTTCACGGGTACTGAAATCTGGCTGTTCATCATTGCCCGTATGTTGCTAGGGTTTGGCCTTGGAGTGCTGGCCGTCCGTTACTTTCCGCAAGTGGCTAATCCACTTGGAATCCCCGCGTTCATAGTGGGCATGATTCTATTCTTGATTGCAGCCAAGGGCTTTTTCCGGTCATCGAAGGATACCGCGAATTAGTTCAATTGGTGTCAAACGCTTTATTGGTGTCAAACGCTTCAATAAGGCTTTGCGAATGATGGAGTTTGGTAGGGGCGGTGGGGATCGAAGTAACATACTTTCTTCAAATCGCCAGTGTCATGCGGCGTTGCAGCCCCGTACGCTCCTGCCAATCAGTAGGTTTTAGTAGGGTCCCGCTCCTTGCATCCTATCAACGAGTACTGCGCCAGCCAGTACGATTTTCCTCCTTGTCTCACTGACGAATTCTTGGCGACGGTCGGGCTAGAAGGTTTCACCCTATGGCTCACAAGCACACGCAGAAAGAAATCGATGAAGTGATTAACAAATGGCGCGGGAAGCACTCCGTGGAAAGGATGATCGCGGAATACGATGGCAGCAAAACAGAGAGCCTTCGAGGAAGATCTCCATGTAAAGAGGCTAGCCCGCCCGCCAATCGCGAGTTGACTTCCGCACAATGTGAGGAGTAGGTTTGCTGTTCGATGGCAAACTCTGAACAGTCGAACGCACAGTCAACGTGGATAAGTGAAGGCCTATTAATCGCGTTTGCTCCAGTTACCGCCTACATTCTGACTTTGTCTTACCTCGGAGGCTATGTCGGTTTCTTCCAAATTCCGGCAGAGTTCATTTCGCTAAATCTCAGCACTATGTTTTCGGTTGCGGGGAATATCTTGTTAGTTCCGATGTTTATCTCTCTCCTGTTCCTCATGGTCTTTTTTCTTTGGCCGCATAGTGACAGTCCAGTTCTCAATAGGGCGTTGCGACTCTTCCCGTTCGGCGCCCTCTTGTTTATTCAACTCTTGTTCTTCCAGAAGCGTTGGCACGACTGGATCACCACGCTTTACCTCTTCGCGTATCTCTTATTGCAATTCTTTGTAGTTCCCTTGGTCGGACGAACCAAGGGCTTATCTTACGTAGAAAAGCTAAGGGAGTTTGATAGACGAGAATCCACCCGGCCAACCACGGTAGCGACTAACCTAATCAACAGCCCACTTGGGCGGCGACTAGGTACGGTCCTGCTTTGGACCTGGTTTTCACTTGTGGCAGCGAGTGACACTGGCCGGTTCTCCGCCATGTGGAAACGAGAATTCCTTGTTCCGGCTTCGTCTCCCGACAGCGTCGTTTTGATTTCATTTGGTGAAAACATGATCGTTGCCCCATTTGATCGAAAAACAAAGGTAGTCGAACGCGGCTTTTCAATAATCAAGAAAGGTGAAGACCCCAAGCTCTTGCTCCGCTGGGAAGTCGTAGGTCCGTTACAGCTGAAGGGTAAATGACCCATTCAGTTTGTCCCGGCCGCGTGGGCCCCGCGGGTAGTGGCCCAACGGAAGGAAATCGAAACTAGAACTTATCTCATAAATAGCCTACGGGCGCCCCAAACCCTTGAAAAGACTGCGTTTCGGGGAGGGCCAAACCATTTATGAGATGGCTTCTAGAAATCAGAAACTAGAAATGTGAAACCGGAAAGCGTAGAGAGATTCCTCAGACCTGAAGGCCTGAGCTACAGTCGGGATGAGGCGGTCGTGTCCAGCAAGGAAAACTAGAAAGTAGAAGGCAGAAACAAGGACTAGAAATGACAAACAAATGGGGAATTCCGTCCCGGATCCTGAGGAATGCGACGAGGTACGAGATTCCGGACCGAGTTGCGAGACATGTAGCGCGGAGAGACAAGTCCTGTGTGTACTGTAAACTAAGATTTAGGATTGGAGCGCGGAGCCGAAACAATCTGGCGAGTTGGGAGCATATGGACGGTTACTCGGTGAAGCATCCAAAAGTGTGGAACATCGCCCTGTGTTGCGGCCGCTGCAATACCAGCAGAGGGCCTAAAGGGCTAGCGGATTGGTTCGATTCCGCATACTGCAGGAAGAATAATATCAGCAGGCAGACCGTTGCCCCAGTTGTACGAAGGTATCTAGGAAGAGGGTTACGAGGTCTTTGACGGCGGGTGGTCGCGTCTTAGTTCCGACAGGCCCAGATAGAAAAGCGCAACCTGGGGCACCTGGCCGACGCCGTCATCTAATCAGTCCTGAAGAGATGCGTTTGAGATAGAATGCCGCCGATTCGTCTTGACCCAAATAAACACAAAGCAACTCACTATTTTCGGAACGCGTCACTACACTGAGAGGCGCATACCGTCTGAGATTCGAGTGGCGATGGAGCTGATCCTGGATAAAAGCTCGGCGACGATTGGCCTGGAAGAATGGTCTATAAGGCAAGTGGAGCGATCGGGGTTCGACGTTATCTGCGAGTCGAAGAAGATTCTATGGGTGAGCATTGGCACGCCTCCCACAGATCAACTGAGGACGTATGACCACACCTATGCACTTGATTTCCCGATGGGCGCGAACATTCAGCGGCATGGACCATTCGGAGTTCAGGAACAACGTGAGCGGTTGATGTGCGCGAACATTGTGGGTGCGATGTCAAGCCACGAGTCTGCCGTTCTCGTTATCGGGATAGCTCACCTTCAATCCATGTGCCTCAAGCTGGAGAATAATTTCCAAACTCGCGCCTACGCGTTTGGCCCCGAACTTCTTTGAACCAGAGCCACCCGCCTCTAGCTACATTACATCATATACACTATGTGTTAATATGCTGACAAAACAGAGGCGATATGACTTCTCAAAAGCTCTATGCAACACTTAAGTTTCTCGAGGCCCTAGATTCTAAACATGGTCTTCAAAAAAGTCTGGAAGCTATCGTCCAAGCTCTAACCAACCTCGTGAGCTCGCCAGCCCAGCCGCAGTATCAAAGTACGCTGGCAAGTGCGCTCTCATCCTTTGAGACGGCTGCAAGCAAATTGGGTGAATCGATCACACCATCGCAATACTCGGCAATTAAGGACATGGGTGGGGAAGAATTCTTTGACCCACTAATCGCGGACAAAGTTAAAGTGTCTGTACAGACGAACGCGATGACCCCGTCAGTTGCGAAGGATTTTGTTCAGCAACTCTCGTCGAAGCGGTCAACTTTTCTCTCAACTGTTCGGGAAGCGCGTCAAAACCTTGAAACGCTAGGAATCCGTGAAGCAGAAATGGAGGCCGATTCGGCTGATATCGCGTTTCTTATTCCGCGCGACATCTTTGATAATCAGCTCGGTTCTTTAGCCAAAGAACTGATTTTCATCAGCCGTCTAATGCAGGACTTTAGTGAGGGGGTGACAGGCCAGGCGGAACAAGTTAAGTTGGAGCAGTTATCTTCGTCTATCCCCACTGTTGCCTTGCTAGCTGGCGTGGGAGTAATAGGGGCGGTTGCAACGGTCGTAAACAAATTCTTGGAAGCTTGGGAAAAGATTGAAAGAATTAGGCGAATGCGAGCAGAGCTAGCCGAAATGGGGTTGAAAGGAACTGCGCTTGAAGAATTGACTGAACAAATCACTACAACCGTGGAGGAAGTGGTCGAAGAATCCACCCAAATAGTGCTCGTGAACTACAAGGGTGATGAAGGCAGGAAGCAGGAATTAGGAAACGCAGTTAGAAAACATGCGCGCAGATTGTTTGGCCAGATCGAGCGCGGACTGACCATTGAGGTGCGTGTCGGAGCAAGAACTGACAAGGACGCCGAAAGCCAGAAAGCGCTGAAAACGATAGACAATCTTGGCAAAACAATGCAGTTCCCGCTTATCGCGAAAGAACCCATACTCCTAGGGAACGGCGAAATCCTTGAAGGTGAAATCAAGACCACAAAATCTTCTAAGAAAACAACGACTCATAAGACAAGCACTTCCAACAAGGAGATCCAGAAAGACGGCAAGCAAGAAACAAAATAGAGATTGGCTGATTAGATGAGAGTGGCGCACCCTACGGCTTTCCATCTGCGGTTTTCCAACGGATTTCATCACGGAAACAGGGCGGGTGGCCCCGCCTCATCAGCGGCGCAGGGGGAAGTTCGGGGACTTCGGCGAGGACTGTCTTGCCGAGGCATCTCCGAAGTACGGAACGGCATCTAAATTTATAATCGGGACTCACCCCATCGTGAGCGCGGCTCAGCAGGATTGCCTCACAAATCTGGTGAAAGTCTTCCGCCAATAAAACCCCGCGCTGTACCAGAAAATCTCAAGACGGGCAGGTGGCAAATGAAAATTGCGATCCTCGGGTGGGGGTCTCTTCTATGGGAAGGTGGGCCTGAATTCGATAGGTGGCACACCGACTGGATGCTAGACGGACCCACCCTAAAACTAGAATTCTCTAGAATCTCCGACACGCGCCTCGGAGCTCTTACCCTCGTAATCGACGACGAAAATGGAACCTCCAGCAACGTTGCGTGGTGCCTGAGCAAGAGAACCAACCTCCCAGATGCCTTGTGCGACCTTCGAGCTCGCGAGGGAACTGCACTAGATAAAATTAGGCAGTTAGTGCTTTCTCCTGAGGCCACAGCACCACCCCAACCGGAGCTTATCGCGGCCTGGGCCCGGGCAAGAAAGCTGGACGCAGTGGTCTGGACCGCCCTTGAGAGCAACTTCAAAAAGAGAAGAAAACACGCGTTTTCTGTAACCGCCGCTACCGCATATTTGCAATCTTTGCCAGCGGATGCAAAAGCCAAGGCCGCCGAATACGTCTGGCGCGCCCCGGACTTTGTAAAGACCCCGCTGCGGACGGCCATGCAAGTACCACCATGGTTCCTCCAACCTCCGGCTGATTAGATGATGGCGGGTGCCCCGCGCCGCCCTTGCGTGTGGGGATTTTTGGACCTTCCTCAGGGCGCGTAGATCCGCCAGAGGTGGAAACGGAAAACACGGGACGAAGTACAAGGTTCGGATTGGTGCTTCTCGGCGGTTCACTTTGGTGATTCGACGCTGAGGAAATTCAGTAAGGTTCGCTGAAATTCCCGAATTCATCCATACCATCCACTGAAGATTGTAGGCGAGCTTCCATCACGTCAGCGGACTCCACGGGTGGCTCGTTTCCGCCCGGATAAAGATAGCATCGCTTGTTGTTCGCTTGAATCTCTGCGTCAGCCCATCGGCAATTCGTTGGCTCGTAGTGACCTTGCGGGTCGATGCGGTCCAGAGATGTGCCTTCCGGACGAGGCCCCATGTCCGCAAGGAAATTCTGAAAGCCCGCGCCGTCTTGTCCCGACATCCAGCGTTCGCAGACTTTGATACCTCGACCGCCATACTGTTCGTACGCGCTATTGTTCTTCCGGTGGCATCGCTCCAGCATAGCCAAGTAGGAATTAAACTCACCTGTCCGGAGATACTTATAATTTCCCTTCCGGTTCTTGTAAATGCGCGAGTGGGCTGTGTTGTCCCTGTTCATAGCCCATTTGCCTTCCTCTTGGACGCACTTCCGGCAATTCAAGTAGATCCTAGCGACAAGCTGTGAGCGCCACAGCGTGATTTCCATCCCGCAGGAACACAGGCACAGATACACGTCGAGACTGATCTCTTTCTTAACCGTCAGATTTCCAAACTCTCTGCCGCGTAGTGACACAAAGTATCCTCTGTTCGAGCGTCCGATGTAACGCCCCCGCAATGAAAAAGGCTCGGCGGCAGCGGACAAGGTGTTCGCTTCATCCGAGCCTTTTTCAGTTCTCAATTACGAATGATTCTGGATCATCACGAACGGGCAAGGGCTTCCAGTGTCATTCCACAGAAACGATCCGCCAGCTCGGACGAAGGTCCGCAATCCGATTTGACCGTTCTCTGCCAAGCCGGGTGCGTTGGTGAACGTGGCAACTCCGGAATCCTCAGCGACGACCAGTCTGGTGCACCAGTAGGAAGCATCGCCAAAAATCACGGGAGTGTTGCTCGCGCCGATCCCGTCCATCGAAGGACAGATCTTCACGGGCTTGCCGTAGATGGTTGGCTGACCGTCAACGAATTTGACTAGATCAAGAGGCTGTCCGTATTTGGTGATCATGCCCACGATCGTGCCGAGCGTTTTGTTGTTCATAAACCACGCGCACCGAGGTGACTCGATGTACGCGGCATCCAGAGCTTGGAAGGCTGCCATGAAGTCATTTGAGCCGAGAGAGTTTGCGCCGGTTTCAGATAGGCCAGTGTTATCAGCTGAACCAACCGCAATGATCGGTGTAGTGATCGCTGCGAGTGAAGGAACGATGCCGAGAGGCTTGTTCGTGCCGTTGCCGACCGTCAGGTCTTTGCCAACGCCGCGAGCAATTCTGTCTGCGCTGAAGTTGCGGAAGAGTTCGATTGCGCTCAGTCCAGATGGCAGATCATCGAATGCTTCCAAGGAAACGGTCCAGCGTGGCGTGCTGTAAGAATACACGCCAACAGAGACGTTCGAAGGATCTGCAACATCGACTTCAGTGATCGATCCAGCTTCGGAAAGCACACTTGCAACGTTCTCGGTGTCGCCAGCAACGGGCACGCTCATCACACGACCGTTGGTCGACTTGATCACGGTGCAGACGTCTTCATCGAAGAAAGCATCGTGTGCTTTCAAAGCGCGGAAGAGTTGCGGGAAGAACTCGTTGGGAACAAAGTAGCCGAGTCCGGTATAGGTGCCGATGTGAGAAAGCATTGGCGAACCTTCCACATCGCGGAACTCAGTTCCGGTGCGGACGAATTCACGCCAGTTCTTGGCTTCCTGTTCCTGCTCTCGAGTGAGAAGAGGATTCTTGGTTGAGATGGCCGGCATCCCAGCAGCGCGTGAACGCTCGTTGTGATAGTCGGTTTCGATATCGGCAAGCCTTGCGCCTACCTTTACTGCCGCGATGGCACCCAGAAGAAACGCATGCCTGCGTTCATCTGCTTTGTCCCACCGTGGCTTTCTTGTTAGAGCCGAATCCTCTTGGATCAGAGCACTCAGATCTTTTATGTTTATGTTAATGGACATGATACTTTGCCTCGTTGTTGAATTTGCCGAGAATGGTCGCTCGGCTCGTTGAATTTAATCGAGCACCGCATCGATAAGTGATTTCCTGCGGGCATCACGAATTTCTATGGCGTGCTCAAGGCTGATCTCACCACCAGCTTCTCCGTGATTCCTGCGACTCCGCGGCTTTGGTGTGAGGATCTGCTGAATGCGTGACCGCATTTCGGCTGTGATCAGGTCGTGGCGTACGTCAACGACTGTGCCCGGATACGCTGGCCCGACCACGCAGGAGATGTCGTAGAGTCCTGAAAAATTGTTGATCGTGCGGACGAGGATCTTTGAATCAGAATCGGAGTCATCGTCTTCGTCATCTTCTACTTTGAAGATGTCGTCGCCAGGTCCGAGCTTGAAGGCAAAGCTGGCTCCAGAAACATCACCACGCTTGATGCTCTCGTAGAGGTCTTTGGCGTAAGTGGTGTTCGGCAGATCGCAATCGAAAGCAAGGCCGCTGGCATCCGAGCGAAGCCGCAACGTGCCTGAGGACGTGCGACCGAGGACAAAGTTGTTGTTGTGGTTGAAGGTCGCGACCACGTCGGGCTTCGTGCGAAGAATTCGATCGAACGCACCGGGTGCGATGCGCTCTTTGAACTCGTTGCCTTCCGATCGGATGGAATGACTCAGCACATTATAGCGAGCCGCGTATCCAGCAATCTGCTTGCTTTTGCCGTTCTCCACGGCGCGCATGAAAGGTGCTGCTAGGATTCTCTTTTCCATTGGATTACCTCGTCAGGACTGCAACTGCGCTTCGGATCTTGTCAATCACTTTCAACTCTGCTTCACTCGCACCTGCTTCCAGAGGACGGCCACGATTTGCTCGTGATTTCCCATCGTGCTCTTTCAACAGCCGTTTGAATTCGATGGCGATGTATTCGGGTACCGGGTCGATCACGCCGCAGTGACGAAAAAGTTGTGTCTGATGGCAATTCCTTCCTTCCATCGCTCCTCGTTGACCACAGGTTCCGCAAGAGAATTGGATGTAGGGTGGATAGACGAAATCTCCGACACGATTGCCACGTCGTGCTGCCCATTTCGCGTCAGGTTCAGGTTTCTTTACGTCTGCGGGAATTTCTACTGCGAGGCCAGCTGCAATGAGCGCACATCCGATTTCATTCGCGATGTGCTGTATCGTGCCAGTTGCTAGGTGCTTGATTTGCATTTTGATTCTCCAATAATGCGGACCGGTGGCCGCTACCTACTGAGCCGGTAGAGATTTGAATTCACAGTTACGGAATGGTGTGACGTCCGGAAATTCTTAGCGAAGGAAGGCTATCGGAAAGAGCAGTCAATGCCTCGGAAGTGACAACGCAGCGATTGCGCATCGCCATTTCGCAGAGCGGAAACAGCGTTCAACTTTGGTGGCAATTTCGCAGGTAAGGCTCAATTTGTGGCGATGCGGTGCGTGAGGATTTCGCTCCGGGAAAAACATGGTGCATGTGGGTCCCTTTGTTATCAGAGACTTAGAAGCAATTCTTCGTTCCTGCGCATTTCTATCTTCTGTATCTGCTCCCAAGCCAGCTCCGCTGCTCGATCCCCGGCAAATCGACTGGAAAGCGTGAGTAATCTACATTTATTTGCGAGGTTTGAGCGTGGTTTTTGGCTATTTAAGGCGTGATTACCTTGTCTTCATCAAGTTACCGGGGTAGCATGGAGGCACTTCTCCGGCACGACTAATCAGGATTTGGCCTGCCGGTTACTACAGGGAATAGCCATCTTTCTTGGATTGCTTCTCTAAATCACATAGAATGCCCGTGTGATGAGGTCATTCTTGCACCCGCGAGCGAAAGAAGAATAGCAGTACGCAGAGTCGGAGCAGGAAGGAAAAAAGAACATGAGCCTACAGTTAAGCGCATTTCTAACCTTGCTAGTGCTCTCGTTGGCCGTACCGATAATTCTGTTTCTTCTGCTGCGTGCTAGCCTTACCGATTTGCTGCGACACACTCTCAAGGTGCAGGCGGGGGTCACTTTCTACCTGCGCTCCTTCCTTCTCATTCTCTTTCTTTCATCGCTTTCAGCCGCTATCGGAACTTCTTTTTGCTTGAAGCCAGATTCTCGTTTCATGGAGTACGTCTGGAAGGGAGCGGAGGGTGTGTCGTCAACCCTGGAGAAGACGCTCTGGTTTGTTGCCGTCTACTTGGTCCTTATCACCATTCTGGTCGCCACACTGAAGATCAAAGATGACAAATGAGCGATACCTAATCGCTTCTTATTTTGCGGGCGCCGCCCTCTCTGCCGGGCTGGGCACCATTGTGTATCTGTTTCTTCGGCGTCCCTTCGGCGGTGTCGCGGACGCTGCCTCGGGTAAGCGCCTCTCCCCTGTGCTGAAGAGATTACTTCCCTGGGGATTGCTGTTCCCCGCTCTGTTGGGATTCGTCTCCGTCTCCTATGAGGGCTGCAATCGGCATACCTACAAGGAAATTGTTCAAGACCGGGGTTACCTCGTCGAGAAGAATCAGGAACAAATTTCTTCGGTCTTGCTCTACATCCTCGTCGCAGTCGTGTTCTGGGATGTCATTGTTTTTCTCATCTTGAAGTATGCCCAAGACTGTAGAAACGAGCCACAATTGCCCCAAGTGGACGATTGACGCGGTAACCGCCGAAGTTGGTTTTGGCGCCGGAACTTTACCGGTTTTGCGACTTGGCCCAATGCTGGCCCTGCTGGTGAACTAGCCACGCTGCTGTGCTCAGGTATGCTCGACGCCCTTTTCTTTATGCAGCAGGGCTACGTACACCGCAAGAGCGATGGTCGAAACCACAATTGATAAGGGCCACAGCGAAGCCGTGCCTGTGAACATGCCCGGAATCATGTGGCCATGCGCAAGAGCTGAGTGGCTGGCGTCGGGAACTAGCATGAGAATTAAGAACAGCGCGAGCGGGCCAAGAGCCGCACCTAGAAGCAGTGTAAGCGGCCACGGCGAACGCCTAATGAAGTGCGCTGGCAAAAGCAGGGCAATAGGAAGCCCTACAAACAGCCATCCAACAAATGAGAGGCGTGCATAAGGCACGAATATTTGAAGCGCTTGCGGAATCTGTAGTGCAGGTTCTCCCATGTGTATCCCGAGCAGATATGCGCGGTTTCGAATGGCGTTTTGCAGAAGATAGAGAAGCAGAATCGCATCGCCCGCCAAGAGTCCAAGAAAGGCGTAAGCTAGACGCTTTATGGGATTGACTGCAGGGTGCGTGTGCATGCTTTTTGCTTCCGGCCTCTGCCGACAACCAATCTGTGAAAATCAGCTTACTCCAACCGATGGGCCAGTCGCATAAAAGTTGCTTCAGTGGACGCCGTAATCGGAAACTTGGAGTACTGGAACGGCGGATGTCCGCTAACAACCTCTTTCATCTAAACTCGACGCCTTCCTTTGGCACGATGGCTTGCTGGACCGTTCCGGTGTTCCTCGAGGCAAGCCATTCCTCTCGCGCGATCTCGGTCTCAAAAAGGAAGATGTCGCACTGCCGCGAGTTTGGGATGTTGACCATCACAAAGAACTGACCTTGTCGGTTGCCGACCACCTTGCGGAAATCCTCTTTCCGAAGGCACGCGAACAATCCCGGACTAACAAACTGACCAACAGTGGTCCCGTTCATTTCGCCTCTAGTTGCTTCTGGTAAGCCGCTAGCAATTTCTCAGTCTCTTCCTGCTCGCGCTCGACCGTCTCGGTGAACCACTTCTCAGCGCGATCAAATTCCGCATTCAGTTCTTCCTTCCGCTTGAACTCGTCAATCTCGTGTGCGATCGCCACAAGCCGTTGGTTCTGTTCGAGTAGCCAACTGCGTTGGATCTCCAAGTGAAAACTCCTCAGCTTTCGCAACTGACCAGCAAGTTTGCGCTCGGTCTCGTCCGGCAACCAAAGGATGTCCTCGGGATTCAGATCCGCTGGCAAATACAGCCCTGGAAATTTTGGGCACCATCGCTCGCGAGATCGTTTTGACATGGCATCACGTTGGTCATCCTCAACGTGCCGTCGCAGGCAAGGCAAGATCTTTCTCAGCGGAAGTGGTTTGGATTGTGGAGATCGCTGGAAAATCAATCTCGCGGTGATCCCACAAGCAATTCGGCATCCCACAACTATTTGTTTCGTCCCACTTGCGCTTGTGCCGATTCCTTTCTGACCGTGTCTCAAAGCAGAGCACACGACGAGAGATCTCGTCGCGGCATGAAAGCAGAAGGTACGGGCCGGTGCCTATGATCCTTCCAGCCTTTGCGGCTCTCGGACACCGTAGCGCGGCGTTTTTATCTTGGCAGTCCAAAGTGCTAGCGAGAGGTGTTAGGCGTGTTGTAGACCAGGAGAGCTCAGTAGAAAGCGAATCCAGCGCGCACGCCAGAGAGTTTTGTCGGCTAGCTAAGACGTGGCAACTAAGACCGTGGTCGAGGGGTTTCTCTTAAGAGAAAACAAGATGAGGGAGAGCGCGTAAGCGCTGTATCCTATACTTATTATTTCCCTATACTCTTTCAGAAACTAAATTCAAATACTATATCCTGGCTCTAGACAGGACTCAAATCCTGTCTGTAGACAGCATTGTGCCCTGTCTGTAGACAGCATTTTCACACTAAGAATCCTGTCTGGAGCCAGTATTTTCTACCCTCAACTCGGTTTCGATTCTGTTTTAACTTTTGATTGTTCACGATCTCTTCGCTGTTCGTTGAGATACTTGTAGACAACCCAAAAACACGCTAACGGCGAGGTCCTCTCCCAACTTCCGTTTTTTCGTCTCTCTTTCGCTGCTCGGATTTCCGTGTTGAATAGTTTGAGGATTTCTTCGTCAGTAGCGAGCTTGCGGATGCCGATGACCTGATTTTCGTAGATCTTAAATTTGCCCTCTGCTATCGCATACAGTTTTCCGACAAAGGGATCGGATTCGTGCTCCCAAACCATCGCGGCACGCTTGACGCACTGACCTTTGTGGGAGTCCTCCCACTCGTTGTGCTTCACGAGCCAAAAATGATTGCGCTTAATCTCGTCCCTTCTCAGCCATCCTTCTTTGATGAGCTGCTTGAATACACGGCGCACCGTCTCGTAGTCCGCATCAAAGTAATCAGCGACTTTTTGAATTGAGCTGAAGAAGGAAGTCTCGCCCCACCCGGTCAGCCCAGCAATAAAGTGGTAGATGGCAAGATACATACCGCTTTTGCGGTAGTGCCAAGCAAATGAACAATTGAAGGCTTTGTGTTTTGGATTCGGTTTCTTAAAGGATGACAAATTTGCTCTCTTCCGGAGAACAACGAAGCCGCAGTGACCGCCTCTGTCCGTGGAGCATCACGGTTCAGCAGTATGGACTTCGTTGCGATTCTCCAGCTCGCGATGTTGCCACCGGGCCGCTTTATGTTTTGAGAGCTAGCGACTCGCTCCGCTTTGCTACTGTGCGCTGTTATGCGCGGGTACCGTAATTCACTCGAAAAGTGTTACCAGTGAAAATGGCGCAAGGCGCGTCTTTTGAAAATCGCCAATCTCACAATCAAAGTGTCAGCGAGAATTGCTAACGGGACAACCGGAGACTTGGCGGGTCGGAAGGAAATTATGGGATTGAGGTGGTCTTACTCGCTAAAAGTTATCAAACAACGATGAAAGCCCTGCAACTACCTCTTGGCTCTTTCCCAGCACTGCTTTCTCCACTGCCTTCTTGACAGCGTGCTTTTCTAGGCGGGTCGCAGCGCGGCCATCCCTAGCACGCTGCTCTATTCTCACGGCCTTTCGTCGCATATTGCCTTTCATCAAGGTCGGGTACACGTCAATGAATTCATTATAATTTGCCAGGCTTAGGTGCTCTAGCTTGTCGTATAGAGTGGGATCATAGATGGTCACTACGACCTTTTCTGTCTCACCAACGCTCGGGAGATTGTAGAGGTCAGTCCGTTGGCAGGTCTCGTCCACCCATCCGACCAGCGCAAGGTATTTTTCTCCTGCGCTCCACGTATTGCAGGTCACCGCAATGGGCATCTGTTTGAACTCACTCTCATACCGTAACTTCCGAATCCATCCGAGAGGGTCATCTGCAGGCTTTTCGCTTCCCTTGTGATTAAAGCCGATGCGGGTATGCCGACCTTCCGGGGTCTTACCTCTTTCGTACCAGGCGCGTGGCGCAAATTTTATGGGATGAACCACTAACGAACACTTCTGATCGGCTAGGTCTTGCCAAAATCGGTTGAAGAACACTTGCCAACAGAAGACTGTGCCCACGCGGATGCCGAGCTCCGGAATTTCGATCACCCTACAGGCACGCTCATAATTTATTTCCGGAGTGATGCCAGACGCACCATTCAGGATTACGCTGTCCTGTTCAGGCAATGCGAGTTTTGAATGATAGCCAAGCAATTCGCCCTTTCGGCTGTAGTACAGGAAGTCCTCAGTGACCACGTCTCTCCGCTCCACGCTCGCGCCAATGCCGATGCACGTGTCGTGTTTGCGTGCAAGACTACCGATATTTTCGGTCAGCCAGCCCTCGGTAACAGGAACATCATCGGTCTTGATCCCTTTCAGACGGCATATCTCGCGCGTGGATCCACCTCCGAATAGCTCCTGCGAGCTGAGGAACAAATCGCAGGGATTTTCGCGCAAAGCTTTTTCCAGCCATGCGAGCTTTTCAGCTTTCATCCAGTATTGGCGCGGCACACAAGTTGCGACACGTACTTTTGACATTCCACCCTCCGCATAAACCGTTAACTGTCTGCTGAACCCTCTAAGAGATTGCGGCAAGAAAGACATTCTCTTAACACTGCATCCCATTTGTACCGATGGCCGTCCCAGACGACACCGTTCGATCGCCAAAAATCAGTTATCAGGCACTCCGTTTCGACCGCAGAGCATATGGCTAAGAACATAAGGTAGTAATATCCAGAACTTCCTTCTAAATCAGCTTTCTCGTCCCGTAATCCAAAACCCAGCATCTCTCGGAGAGCACCGATAGGAAGGCGGCCGGCACGCGGGTGTTCTACAAAGTCTTTGAGCGTCCAGTACTCGGTTCGAAAACCGTTTTCCGCAAGGATGGCGCGAGAATGAGAGAGGAAACTTTGCAACCACGCGCTGTTATCCAAAGAATAGAATGGAAACTGCTTCATCCAGTCGACACTTGAAACGCCGAGTCCGTGAATCTTTTTTCTTAACGGGATCTCCTTGCCTTGGATATAGCTAAAAACGTGCTCTAAGAACTTCTGTTTCTGTTCGTTCGTTACACGCTTCTTCCGTGGTGCCACGGCGAAATATTCGCTGTCATCGGCAATCCGTGTCAGCCATTTCCTGTGCTCAAACTGGTGAAACGTCATCAGGCACTGAATACCTTCTTGCTTCATCGTTTGGTAGTTGTCCCAACCCTCCTCGCACGCCTGGACAATCTCGTATTCGGTTGGGTTGGGGCCGTTCTTTGTACCTGGAATCACGTCTAACGCCGCAAACACGAGCTGGCATTTCGCCTTGTTCTTAATCTCCTTGCAGAAAGCAATGTACTCGCCAAGCTTAATCTTTCCACCTGTGTTCCATACAGAGAACGCACCGCTATCTATGAAGAGTCGGCGTTGAGGTTGCATGCAAAAATACTCGGCACATTTCCGCGCATTTGGATTTGCAAACGTGAAGAGAAAGTGATTCGCGTCAGCTCTATCGGCTTCACGTTCGAGGTGCTTGCGTGAAGGACTACCAGCTAGATAGTAAATCATGGCTCTTATCGCTTTTCAGACTGACGTAGTTTCTTGCTTTGTTGGCTCTTTGCAAGTAGTTCTCTTCGGTCGTTCTGCAAGTATTTCAACACGATGTCGCGAAGAAACAAGTCCGGCGCCTCTCCCTTTGCTCTTGCTAGGCGCTTAATCAGCTCGCGCTGCTCGGGCTCCAAGGAGACTTGCATGTACACGAGAGTTGTCGAGCGTTTCGCCTTGCGGGATCCATTCCTTTCACGCAAGCCCTTTAGAACCGCATCAACGCGTGATCTCACATCCAACACCGAGTGTTCAAACCCGTTATTGAAGCCCTGAAGCAGTTCTAGGCGCACTTTCTCGTCTGCAATTCGAGCTAGCTCTTTGAAATGACTCCATTTAAGGCTTGCCTCACTACGTAGTGAGGGCGTTGGAAACTTGCGGACAACCCACACGATGTTGTAGAGCGAACCTCGCTCCCAGCCCGTCATCTTTTCCGCTTCGCTGTACGCCAGTTCGCCAAACTGGTTTTCGCCATCAACAAGCCAATCGCCGATAGCCCATCTATTCGTCTCGAAGTTATTCTGGGTCTCCTGGAGGCTGCGGAGCAGATGAGCACCCTTTCCTTTCCACATTTCCAGATCGTGGGATTGGTTGCCAACAATAGGTTGTAGTAGCTCAGTCGGCGCAACGAGAGTAGTGGTCATAGTCGAATGAGAATATCGGACCGACCGCGTGCGAGTATGTGACCCGTGGCACGCGCGAAGTACAGGTGTAGCGAACTCAGCACTAACGAGATTTCCTTCCGCCGAAACAACTCTCCGCTTGCCTTCTCCCTAAGTGCGCCTGGATGATTTCAACACTGGAAGGATAGCGGCCCACCGACTGGCGGCTGCGCACGGCATCCGGAGTTCCAGCAGTCGGCCCACAAACGCGGAAGCCCACACCAGACGAACGTCCGGAGGCGCGCGAATCTAAATGGATTCATGTGCTTATGTCACAAGAGAATTGCGCCGCGCAGGACTTGATTTCTATTGCCAACCTGTTAGATGAAGGCACCGCAACACTGCAAAACACTGGCCAGAAACGGGGGCCAGTGCCAAGGCGCAGATACCAGAAAGGCTGTTTTATCAAAGACAAGACAGGTGGGATGTATTGCAAACACTACATTGACGCGGCGGGATCGGACGGATCTACAGCGACAAAACAAGTGATGCAATTCATCGGTAACCTCAAAACGATGAGCGAACGTGCCGCAAGACGGCAACACGCTCTCATCATGGAGAAAGTGAATTTTGACCGTGGCAGTGTGGCACCAGCTATCAAAGGACAATCCTTTTCAAATGCCGTTGATCGCTGGCGTGCCGCGATTGCTCCCAATCTATCCCCTGCTACTGTGCGGCCACGAGAATCTTTCCTGCGCACCCACATTATGCCCAGATTTGAGCAGTCCGCTCTAACTGACATGACTGTGGATGCCATTCAACAGTTTGCGACCGACTTGCGAAAGAAACTTTCTAGCAAAACCATCGTCAACATTCTCGGCACAGTTTTTACAATCATCGATTACGCCGAACGGTGTGGCATGAGGGCACCCAAAGTGCGCTTCACTGACCTCCAACTCGGCTCAACAGCAAGAGAGAATCCAGTGGCCTTCTTCACACGCGAGCAAGCGACGCTCATCATCGAAGCAGCGAAAGAGCCTTTCAAAACTCTGTTTGCCATAGCTTGGATGACGGGTGCACGCGCTGGAGAACTCCTTGCCCTGACGATAGACGATTGTAATTTTGACAGCAAGACAATCCGCATCAACAAATCCGCGGACGATTACACACGCGAGATCCGCCAGCCGAAGACAAAATGTTCCGTCGCGATGCTGCCGATGCCGTCCGCATTGGAGGCAGTGCTGCGGAACTACATCAAACAATGGACGCCTAACCCTAGCGGCCTCTTGTTTGCCACGCGAGACGGTTTGCGCCCGCGGTCTAGAGCCAACGTGGTACGCGTTGGTTTGAAGCCGGTCCTGCGCAATCTCGGCATTCCTGCCGTGGACGTTGGACTCCACGCATTTAGACACGGATTGGCGACCGAACTCGCGGAAGCTGCCGTGCCGCTTACAGTTCTCCAGCATCAGCTTCGTCACGCCGATGTAAAGACGACGCTGAAGGTCTACGCACACGTTATCCCGCAATCACAGCGTGATGCGATGGAGAGCGTTGGATCGCTCCAATCAGTAGAATCAAACAGTAGAGTATTAAAATTCGCGCGTAAGTGATTCAGAACAGAAGAGATTGGTAGGGGCGGTGGGGATCGAACCCACGACCTTCGGCTTAAAAGGCCGCTGCTCTACCACTGAGCTACGCCCCTAACTTTTTTGCGCATCGCAACTTTTAACAGGGCTGCGGAACGACCGTCTTGCTTAGCTTCGCATGCGATGTTAATTGCTCTAAGCGTGGCCACCGGAGCATTCTTCAACGGGACGTGTATGGGTTCTTCGTTCTTCGTCCGCGGGTTGTCCGATAAACTACTCTTCGAGTTTACCATGCCCCACGTCAGCCCGCACTGACTCCTCCTGCAGGGCACTTTGAGTGGCCAAATCGAGTCTCGAGCTGCACGAGAGACAATTGACGCGCAGTAAGTGCCAAAGTTTAGATGTCATTTGTCATTTCTTGCCAGCTGGCGGTGACTCGCGCTGCGGCTCTTCTTGGGCGATCGCTTCTTTGTTACGTTGCGGGATGCCTTCCCTCACTCTGAATCTCTGCCCATCTCAAACAAGGCTGTGCGCCGTGTAGAATGATTGAGATGTTGCCATTGCCAAACAATGAAGTACACGTGTGGCAAGCTCGGGTTGATCTGGAATCGCTCCGTGAATGCGAAATCCTAGGAGCGCTTTCACCGGATGAGCGTTCGCGAGCCGAGCGGTTTCATTTCCGCAAGGATCGTGACCTCTACGTCGTAGGCCGCTCCATGATGAGGGCGCTTCTGGGCGGCTACCTAGAATGTCAGCCTCGCGAAATTCGCTTTTGTTACTCCGCTCACGGAAAACCAGAATTGCCAGCCGATTCTCATACCGACTTGCAGTTCAATTTGTCGCATTCCCACGAACTCGCACTCTTCGCGATAACGCGCGAAAGTAAGATTGGAGTGGACGTCGAGTTCATGCGCTCACGTACCGTCAAGGGAAATCTCGCTGAGAGAGTTTTCTCGCCTGATGAGCTCGCCGCCTTCAACGCGCTCCCAACGAACTGAAGCAGCGGGGATTCTTCAACGGCTGGACGCGCAAGGAGGCGTTCATTAAGGCAGTGGGAGGAGGGCTCTCCATATCATTAGAGCGGTTCGACGTGTCTCTCCATCCGGCGCAGCCCGCAAAGTTGCTGGCCATTCGTTCCGACCCAGGAGAGCTGCAACGATGGTCTCTGCGCGACCTGGAACTCAGTGACGGTTACGCCGGCGCGATCGTGGTTGAAAGTCAGGACTGGCTGCTGAGACGCCATGCTTGGCCCAGCCCCTGAGAAGGAAAAAGCGACTCCGGCTCGTAAATGCTCCCGCCTCTCCAGTCCAGGATTTTATCTTTGCACAAACCAGGCCAGGGAGGTCGTTGTTTCGGTTTAGCCATGCTGCTATGCTCGTTTTAGATGTTGAACGTTTTTCAGTTATGTCCGCCCCTTCCCTCCGCCGAGAAATCCAACAGGTGCAATCATGAAACTCTCCATTACGTTCAAGAGTATCGATTCAAATCCAGCGGTCGAGAAGGAAGTTAGACTCCAGGCCGCAAAACTGGAAAAGCTTCTGAAATCTTATTCGCCTGACCTGGTTCACCTTCACGCGACGTTCTCGAAGACTCCGCGCACCCGGGAACATTGCTGCGCGGTGAATCTTGCTCTGCCCTCGGAAAAGCTTCACTCAACGGCGATTGCGGCGACTCTGCGCACCAGTTGCAAAATATCGTTCAGTGAAATGGAGCAGCAGGTGAAAAAGCACAAGTCGCTCCTGCGCAAGGATTACGAATGGAAACGCAAGCGCCTCCGCGACCGCGCGCTGGCCGCATCCTGAACCCACCAAATTATGCCCGCACGATTCTGCGAGCAAAGACTCAGGGACTAAAGTCACGGGAGCGGAGCATGGACTACGGCACGACTGAAGCCGTGCCCTGACGAAATCACTTGCCCAGCCGCGGACCGCATGGGGCCCCTGCAGAGGCGTTCAAAGATTGACATGCAAGAATGCTCCTTCTACTCTGAGCGCGGTGTGACTTGCGCCGAGCGCGGGAGGGGCAAGCCCCTCCCCTACACTTGCTGCGAGGCGCAGTTGAACCGTTTCGCGATGGCTCAGAAGAAACCACGAAGGGCAAAAGAAATTCCGACCCCAAGGAGTTCCCTGGCCATCCAACCTGCCAGTAATTCGCTTCCCGCAACCCCTTCTGATAGTTCCCTTGCCGGGGACGTGCAGAACATTTTGCGGGTGGGTCCGGCGGGGTGGTCGTATCCGGACTGGGCGGGATACGTTTATCCGTCGCGGCGCGGAAAAGGTTTTCACGAAGCGGCGTTCCTTGCCGAATTCTTCGACACGATTGAAATCAACACTTCGTTCTACCAGCCGCTGCGTCCCGAACACGCGAAAAGCTGGATCGAACGCGTAGCGGCGAATCCGCGGTTCGTCTTTACCGCAAAACTCTGGCAGAAGTTCACGCATGACGCCGGCTCGCCCGGATCTGCGCCAACTCTGATGGATGAAAAAGCGGTCCGCGAGGGATTCGACGTTTTGCTCGCCGCCCAAAAATTGGGAGCGGTACTGCTGCAATTTCCTTTTTCCTTTCATCGCACGAAAGAGTCGGTGGCCTATTTAACTTCCGTGCTGATGCGGTTCAGCGACTATCCGCTGGTGGTGGAAGTGCGCCACGCGACGTGGAACAGTCCCGATACGCTGAAACTTTTGCGCGAGCACGGCGCCGGTTTCTGCAACATTGATCAGCCGGTAATCGGAAAATCCCTTGCGCCCTCGGCGGAAACCACTGCGGCCGTCGGCTATATCCGGTTGCATGGGAGGCGGTACGATACTTGGTTTTCCGACGACCGCGCTGTTCCTGCTCATGAGCGCTACAACTATCTTTATTCCACGGAGGAGCTCGGCCCGTGGACGACGCGGGCGCAGAAAGTGATCGAGCACGCGCGAAGCACGTACATCGTGACCAACAATCACTTTCAGGGAAAAGCCGTCGTGAATGCGCTGCAACTGATCAGCATCCTGAAAGGAACGAAGGTCAAAGTGCCGGAGCCGCTCCGACAGCACTATCCGGAACTGGATGCGATTGCAGACACGCCTGCTTCCGAGCCGACGCTGTTCCCGATGAGAGAAAAATCGAAGTAAGACGGTAAGGAAACAGCGGAGCGGCGACCCGTGATTCTGACGATTGAAATCGCATCCTCAGAGCTAAGACGCAGATCGCTTCGCAAACCGCCATTCGAGCAAAAACGCGACGGGGCGTCGCCACGGGAACCATCCTGTGGATGACGGTGATCCACGCCCTGGTGCGCTCCCGCAAATTCTCTCAGATGGTTGCAGCGGGTTAATAGAATCGCGTCGAAATCGTGCGCCGAAGCCTATCCTGCAACTCCTCGATAGCGTGCGCGTCGGTTAGACATACATCTCGTCCGTGAGCCGCCGCGGCATCCGTAGTAGCATATTCCGGAAAACGGTCGCTTCAATGGAAGGTGAGGAGCCCTATGAAAGCGAGAGACACGAGACTCGTCCTGAGTCTTGGAATTCTAATGCTATTTCTGTGGATGACTGAGCCGTTGCGCGCGCAGGTTGCGGCCACGCTCGCAGGTACAATCACGAACCAGTCAGGGGCAGCCGTTCCCAACGCTAAGATTTCCATTAAGAATCTGGCCACAGGTCAATCGGCGGAGGCGCAGACCGATTCGGCTGGACTGTACAGCGTGCCAAACCTCATCCCGGGGGATTACGAAGTCTCTGTTTCAGCCGAAGGATTCAGCACGAATGTGGCTAAAGCGACGGTTACTGGAGAAGCCAAGCAAACGTTGAACTTGAGTCTGCGCGGGGTCCTTTCACTTGGTGACCTGGGATTCTCTCCGACTCAAGCGCAAGGAAATGCACAGGATCAAGCGAGGCTCAACAAGCGCTCGCACATGCTTAAGATTCATCAGCGCCTCGGTTTGATCGATACCGTTCCTTTGGCCGTCACAGTCATTACAGGGGCTGGCGCTGGCGGCAGAAGCACCAGCACGACCGATCGAACTCTGCATCTCGCGCTCGGAGCCGTGACGGGGGATTTATATTTCATCAGCGCTTACTACGCCATCCGCGCACCCAGGATCGCGGGAACCCAAACGCGCGGGCCCATCCGTGTACATAAGGCCCTGGCCTGGATTCACGGCCCGGGGATGATCATGACTCCCATCCTGGGAGCGATTGCCTATAATCAAAAAAGCCGCGG
>Ga0075017_100000472_pt1 | contig 22417 bp, 20 predicted proteins | sample AleBraG_ABR_2012_FD_71475 | JGI IMG/M metagenome (GOLD analysis project Ga0075017, IMG submission 71475) | Freshwater sediment microbial communities in response to fracking from Pennsylvania, USA - Alex Branch Run_MetaG_ABR_2012 | ecosystem: Environmental > Aquatic > Freshwater > Creek >... | reverse complement strand
GCTCAGGCTCGGGCTCGACGTCGGTGCGCGTGTCGTCGACGGCGTCGACGTTGCCGGAGGCGTCGGCGCGCCACACGATGCGCGGCAGCTCGTCGAGCGGCGCGGCGACGGCCGGCTCCGTCTCGGGCTGCGGCTCGAGCTCGGCCTCGACGGCCTCGGGCTCCCAGGTCTCGACAGCCTCGGGCTCGACAGCCTCGACAGCCTCGGGCTCGACAGCCTCGGGCTCCCAGGTCTCGGTGGCCTCGGGCGTCCAGGTCTCGGCGTTCGCGGGTGTCCAGGTCTCGGCAGTCTCGACGGTCTCGACGGTCTCGACGCTGAACGCCTCGGCCTCGGGCTCCTCGGTGCCGTCGGGCAGGTAGGTCGCGGCCAGTGCTGCGGCCAGGTCGCTGCCGAAGGTGAAGCCCTGGTCGGCGTCGTCGGGGTTCGTGACCGGCGCGGTCGCCTCGAAGGTGTCCACCGCCGTGTCCCCAGCGGTGTCTCCGACCTCGTCCTCGTCCGCATCGTCGGTGGTGGCGGCGAACGGGTTGGCCGCGAACGCGTCGTACACGTCGAACGCCTCGTGCGCGTCGGGTGCGGTGCCCGCCTCGGGCTCGGTCACGTCGCCGGTCCCGACGGTTGCGGGGGTCTGCACCTCCCACACGGGGGTGAGGGGCTCGTCCCACGTGCCGGTGGAGGCCCACTGGCCCGCGGCCGGCTCGTCGGGGTCGGCGTCGTCGGCCTCGCCCCAGTCGACCACGAATCCGCTGTCGACGGCGGCGGGGTCGAGCTCGTGGTCCCAGTGCGCGACGTCGCTCTCGTCGACGCCGGCCCAGGTGGGCGTGGCGGGCTCGGGCAGCGCGTCGGTGTCGGTCTCGGCGGCCGCGAAGCCGAACGGCGCGGGGCCGGCGGTGCGGGTGTCGCCGACGCCCCAGATGTCGGCGGGGTGCGCGGTCACGTCCTCGACGGGGGTGAACGCCGCGGGCGGCCACTCGCTGTCGGCGAGGTCCCCGGGTCCCGGCGTCTCGGCGGCGCCGCTCTCGGGCCAGCCGCCGGCGATCCAGGGGTCGACGGCTGCGGGCTCGAAGCTCCAGAGGGAGTTCGGGTCGGCAGGGTCGGTCGTGCCGGTCGGGTCGGCGGTGACGTCGAGGGCTCCGGTGGCATCGATCGCCTCGGCGCCGACGTCACTGCCTGCACTGCCGTTGCCATTGCCGCCGTTGCCATTGCCGTTGGTGTGCGGCGGTTCGGTCGGCGTCCAGTCGTCGGTGCCCTCCCAGAACGCGTTCGGCACCGGGCCGTCGGTCGGGACCGGGGGCTCCCAGCGGCTCGCGTCGGCGCCGTGCACGCCGTTGGCCGGCGCGGGCTCGGCGGCCCACGGGTCGGCGGCGACCTCGGCCGGCACGCGGCGGGCGAGGGGCTCGGCGTTGGCGGGGCCGGTGAAGGCCCAGTCGTCGTGGCGCAGGGCGACGTCGATCGGCGGCGCGTCAGCAGCGTGCACCGGGGACGGTGCCGCGGTCGCGGTGCTCTCCGCCATGGCGGGCTGCTTGAACCCGAAGCGATCGCCGAGCGACGGGAAGGTGTCGTGGTCGACCAGCTCGACGGCGCCCTCGGGGTCGGGCGGCGTGGAGATGATGTCGGGGACGTGGGTCTCCTCGGGGAGCGGCAGCGGCTCGGGGAGGCGCGCCAGCTCCTCGAACACGTCGACGGCGGCGTGCTCGGTGGGGACGGGCTCGGACGGTGCGGGCGGCGGCACGACGGGCGCCTGGTAGCGGACGGCGGGCTCGGCCTCGCCGGCGCCGATGGCCTTCGCCCTGCGCCCGCGGCGGCCGTGCTGGGGTGCGGCCATCAGGATGGCACGCACCCGGGCGGCCTCCTGGTTGTCGCACCCGAGGATGGTGGCGAGGTTGACCTCGATCTCGGCGGGAGTGGCGCCGAGATCGGCGGCGATCGCCGCGAGCTCACGGTCCTTCACCGGGACGCGCTTGCCCTCGGGGAGCTGCTGCAGCACGCGCAGGGTCCCGACGTGCGGCGAGGTCTCGTGGACCTCGGTCGAACGCCGGAGCATGGCGACGGCGTCGCCGATGCTGCCGGCCGAATTCTCGGTGCGCAGCGCGGGCACGTTGTCGCTCGGCACAGGCACGTCGGTGCCGGGCGCGGGCGGCACGAGCTCGCTCGCGTCGACGCCGATGGAGCCCGCGAGGACCCAGAGGTCGCTCTCCGGGATCGTCGCCTTGCCTCGCTCGTAGTTCACGAGCTCCCGGCGGTTCAAGCCGGCGCCGCGGGCGACCTCGGACAGAGAGAGGCCCTTCCGACGCCGGACCGCCCGCAGATGGCTGCCCATCTGCTTGGGCGTCACGGTGGTCGTCTCCTCAGCCATGATTCTCGTATCGGCGGCCTGGGGCTTCGCCTGTAGGGTCAGCTCATGGCCATCTACGCACTGGGAGACCACGTTCCCGACATCGACCCGACCGCCTACGTGCACCCCGACGCGACGGTCATCGGCGACGTGAAGATCGGTCCGCAGGCGTCGATCTGGCCCAACGCCGTGCTGCGCGGCGACTACGGCTCGATCACCATCGGCGCCCGCACCAACATCCAGGACGGATCGGTGATCCACACCACCGCGATCATGCCCACGACGGTCGGCGACGACGTCGTGGTGGGGCACCTGGCGCACCTCGAGTGCTGCCATGTGGTGGGGCACGCTCTGGTGGGGACGGGCTCGATCGTCCTCCACCGCGCCGTCATCGAACGTGACGCCCTGGTCGGCGCGGGCGCGGTGGTGCCCAACGACCTGGTGGTGCCGTCACGCGCCATGGCCCTCGGTGTGCCGGCGAAGCTGCGCCTTGACACCGTCGACGCCGACGAGATCGACCGCCTGGTCGCGATCTACCTCGCCAACGCCGAGCGCTACCGCACCGAACTGCGCCGACTCGACTGAGGGTCTCTCCCAGCCCTTCACGCCTGGCCCTTCACGCTTAACCCTTGACGTAGGCGACCTTCTCGGCGACCTTCCCGTCGCGCACGCGCAGCAGGTCGACGCCGCGCACCGAGCCCGCGCCCGACGCGTCGGTCCAGGTGTAGTGCCACGGCACCACACAGCGGTCACCCGCGACGATCACGTCCTCGGCGTCGAAGCGCGCGGTGGGCGACGCGGCGAAGAACTGCTCCCAGGCGACCCGGACCGCGGCCGCTCCCTCGTGTCGCGTGCCGTGCGGTGGCGACGTGTCCTCGAACACGCAGTCGTCGGTCATCGCGGCCATCACCGCGTCGACGTCGTGGCGGTTGAACGCCTCGTTGAACCGGTCGACCGCGGCGCGGGTCGTGTCGTCACCCATGTGTCACTCCTCGGTGGGGTGCACCTTCTCCGGCCGGTAGCGGTCGGGTTCCATGAAGATCAGTCTGGCCTCCGGGCTGCCCGCACGCACGCGTGCCTCCACGGTGTCGATCGCGTCGGCGAGCTCGGGCATGGTCGTGGCGGCGAACTCGAGCTTGGTGGCGAGGAGCAGGTCTTCAGGGCCGAGGTGCTGCGTGCGCAGATGGATGATGCGCTTCACCTCCGGGCCGTCGAGGATCGCGTCGCGGATGCGCTGCTCCACGACCGGCGACGCCGACTCGCCGATCAGCAGGCTCTTCATCTCGATCGCGAGGACGATCGCGATGATCACGAGCAGCACGCCGATGCCGATGCTGCCCACCGCGTCCCAGCGCGCGTTGCCGGTGAGCTCGGCGAGGGTGATGCCGATCAGTGCGAACAGCAGGCCGACGAGCGCGCCGCTGTCCTCGAGCAGCACGACGGGCAGCTCGGGGTTCTTCGTGGTGCGCACGAACCGCCACCACGTGCGCCCGCGGCGGATCGGGTTGGCCTCGTTGCGCGCGGTGCGCAAGGACAGTCCCTCCGCGACGATCGCGATGCCGAGCACCCCGAACGCGACGATCGGCGAGTCGAGGTGCTCGGGGTGGAAGAGCTTGTCGACGCCCTCGACGATGGCGAACACGCCGCCGAGGGTGAACAGCACGAGTGACACGACGAACGCCCAGAAGTAGCGCTCGCGGCCGAACCCGAACTGGTGCTCCTCGGTGGGAGCCTTCGTCGCGCGCTTGCCGCCGAGGAACAACAGGCCCTGGTTGCCGGTGTCGGCGACGGAGTGGATGCCCTCCGCGAGCATCGATGCGGATCCCGTCACCGCGAACGCGGCGAACTTCGCGATCGCGATGGTGAGGTTGGCGAGGAACGCGGCGAAGATCGCCTTGCGCGACGCGTCGGCGCTCATCCCTCCGCCACTGCTTCGGCAACCGTCCACACGCTGGCGGTGGCGACGCGCGTACCGTCGGCGAAGCGCAACACCGACGAGCCGCGCTCGTAGCCCTCGAACACACCGACGTGCTCCGCGGGCGCGTCGTGCGCATCGCGGAACGACACCCGCAGCGGGTGTCCCTTGCCGAGCCGCAACCGTTCGTCCCAGCCGTAGTGGAGCCGACCGTCGGGGCCGCGGCGCGGCGGCTTGCCCACGTGCACACCGTGCTCGCGGTACGACGCGCCGAGCGCGTCGCCGCGTTCGGGTCCGAGGAACTCGTGCACCCCGTCGAGCAGCACGCGTGCGAACGTGCGTCCGTGGTGGGGCAGACCGGAGTCGATGCCGAGCGCCCAGTGCGACAGCTCGTGCAGCACCACCGCCTTGGTGCGGTAGCGACGCGGCAGGGTGATCGTGGGGCCGGTGGGCTCTTCGCGGTAGAAGGCCTGACGCGCGCCGTTGCCGGGGCGCAGACGGGGGGTGCCGCCCAGGTCGCGTTCGGGGAAGCGCTCGTGCCACCAGAGGCTGCCCACGACCTTGTCGACGAAGTGCGCACAGGCATCGAGCCCGGGCAATGGACTGGAGGGCAAGGGTGTCTCTGCGAGGTACACGCGCCGTCGTTGCGCGTCTCGTGGTCGGCGCGCGGGGCGGCCGGGGGTCGCCGTCGAGGATGAGAGAGTCGCAAGAACTTCGTGATGCGAGGGGGGCTCCATCCGGTCCCACGCTACGCTCCCGACCTGTGACGTCCGCGCCTCTGGGCCAACCCGGTGAGACCGTCGTCGAGATCGCAGGGTTGTCGAAGCGCTTCGGCTCGGCGGTGCTCGCGGTCGACGACCTGAGCTTCACGGTCGAGCGCGGTCAGGTCGTGGGCCTGCTGGGCCCGAACGGCGCCGGCAAGACCACGTGCCTGCGCATGCTGCTCGGGTTGATCCGCCCCACTGCCGGTGAGGCCAAGCTCTTCGGGACGACGGTGCGTCCTGGTTCGCGTGAGTTGCTGCGGGTTGGTGCGCTCATCGAGTCGGCCGCGTTCGTGCCGCACCTCTCGGGCATGCAGAACCTGCGCATGTGGTGGGAGGAGGGCGGCGCGAAGTGGCGCGACGCCGACCTCGACGCCGCGCTCGGGATCGCCGATCTCGGCAACGCGATCGACCGCAAGGTGAAGACCTACTCGCAGGGCATGCGCCAACGTCTCGGCCTCGCCCGGGTGCTGCTCGGCCGCCCCGAGATCCTCGTGCTCGACGAGCCCACCAATGGGCTCGACCCGCAGGAGATGCGCGAAGTGCGCCAACTCGTGCGGCGGGTCGCCGACGATGGGGCCACCGTGTTGTTCTCGAGCCACGTGCTCGCCGAGGTGGAGCAGACGTGCACGCACGCCGTCGTCATGGACCGCGGTCGCTTCGTCGCCGGCGGATCGGTCGCGTCGCTGATCGGCACCTCGGGCTCCGTGTACCTCGAGGTGAGCGACGTCGACGCCGCGGAGCGGTTGCTCGCCGACTTCCCGAACGTCAACTCGGTCACGAGGGAGGCGCCGGGCCTCGTGCTCGATCTCCAGGACCACGGTTCGCGTGCCGCGTTGGTGAAGGCGCTCGTCGACGCCGGAATCGGGGTCGACACCGTGATGCTGCGCCGCCGCCTCGAGGACGCGTTCCTCGGACTCGTCGAGGAGTGGCGCTCGTGATCGCACTGCTCCGCGTCGAACTGGTCAAGGCGCTGAAGCGCCTGCGCACCTACGTGGTGTTCGCGATCGTGATCGGCATCCCCATCGTGATGACGATCGCGGTGAACGCCAACCCGCCCGGCGCGCCCGGGCGTGGCGACGCCGGCCGGGCCGGTGGGCTTTTCTACCTCGCCACGAACACCGGTCTGGTGATGCCCGCGGCCGCGCTCCGACTGATGAGCGGCTTCCTGCTCGTGATCATCGTCGCGGTCTTCGGTGGTGACGCGGTCGCAGGTGAGGCGTCGTGGGGGAACCTCCGGTACCTCCTCATGCGACCGATCTCACGGGGGAGGCTCCTCGGGACGAAGTTCGCCGTTGCGCTGCTCTGCGCCTGGATCGCCACCGTGCTGGTGGTGGTCTCGGGGTTCGTCGCCGGCGTCATCGCCTTCGGCTACCACGACCTCAACGTGCCCGGCCTGCTGTTCTCGTCGTACTCGCAGTCGGCGGCCACGCTGCTCGAACACCTGGCCATCGCCACGGTCTACGTGGCGTGGAGCCTCGCCGCGGTCGTGTCGTTCTCGTTCCTGTTCTCCGTGCTCACCGATGCGCCGACCGGTGCGGTGTTCGCCGGCGTGGGCCTGTACATCACGTCGACGATCCTCGACGCGATCGACTCCGTGCCGAGCGGCATCCGCAACATCCTGCCGACGCACTACTTCGACAGTTGGGTCGACATGTTCACCCAGAACCACGTGAGCACCGACATGTGGAAGGGCGCGGGGATCACCCTCGCCTACGTCGTCGTGTTCGTCGCCGTCGCGGCCCTGCACTTCCGCCGCAAGGACATCCTCAGCTAGTAGCCACCCAACTTGCGTCGCAGGATCGGGCCATGTCCGACGCAGCGACGCAAGTTCGATGGGGTCAGGTCAGTTCGGGGAGGTCCTGGGCGGCGGTGAGGCTGGGCTCGTAGAGGTCGCCCAACTCCTCGACGCGGGCCAACACGTCGTCGGGGGTGAACACGAGCGCGTCGGGGTCGCCGTCGGCGGCGACCTCCACCTCGTCCCACGACACCGGCGTCGACACGCCGGGTACGTCGGTGGCGCGCAGCGAGTACGCGCACACCGTCGTCTTGTGACGGTCGTTCTGGCTCCAGTCGACGAACACCTTGCCGCCGCGCTCGTTCCTCGCCATGTTCGTGGTGACGCGCTTCGTGTCTCGCGACTCGAGCACCCGACCCAGCGCGAACGCGAAGCCCTTGGTGTGCTCGTCGTCGACCGATGGCCGAACGCCCACCGACAGGTGCAGGCCCTTCGAGCCCGACGTCTTCACCGCCGCGTCGAGCTCCAGCTGCGTGAGCAGCTCGCGCAGCTCCAGCGCGACACGCGCACAGTCAGCGACATCGGTGCCCGGCCCCGGGTCGAGGTCGAACACGATCGCGGTCGGCTTCCACGGATCGGCGGCACGCCCCTGGGGCGTGTGCAGCTCGAGCGCCGCGAGATTGGCCGTCCACACCAATGCGGCCGGCTCGTCGATCGAGCAGGCGCCGATCTCGGAGTCGGCGTCGAGCGGCACGGTGGGCAGCCAGTCTGGGCGGTGCTTCGGGCACCGCTTCTCGAAGAACCGCTCGCCGGTGACGCCGTCGGGGAGGCGCAGCATCGTGACCGGGCGGTCGTGCAGGTGGGGGAGCATCACCGGCGCGATCACGCTGTAGTAGTGGATCACGTCGCCTTTGGTGAAGCCGGTGGTGGGGTACAACACCTTGTCGAGATTGGTCAGGCGCAGGCGTCGGCCGTCGACCACCACCTCGGTGGGCGAGGACCTGCCGGCCGTCTGCTCGGCCGGTTTTCCGGAGGATCCCTTGGTCCGCGGTGCCACGACCTGCGAAGGTAGTAGCCCCCTCGCCAGGGGAACAGCGACGCTCAGGGGAGAAGCAGGTACGTGCCGCAAGCCATTTGGACCGGATCGATCAGCTTCGGGCTGGTGACGGTGCCCGTACGACTCGTGTCGGCCACGAAGTCGAAGGACGTGCGCTTCCACCAGTTGGAGGCGGGTACCAACGCGCGGGTGCGGATGCGCCGCGTCTCGGAGGCCACCGGCGACGAGGTCTCCTATGACCAGATCGTGAAGGGCTACGAGCTCGAGGCCGGCCGCTACGTTGTGATCGAGCCCGAGGAGATCGACACGCTCAAGCCCAGGGCGAGCCGGGCGATCGAGATCGAGGATTTCGTCGACCTCGCCGACATCGACCCCGTGTACTTCGAGCAGCCCTACTACCTGATCCCCGACAAGGACGCGGCCAAGCCCTATCGCCTCCTGGTCGACGTGATGGAGGAGGAGCGGAAGGTCGCGATCGGCCGCATCGTGATGCGCTCGAAGGAGTCGCTCGTGGCGATCCGCCCGCTCGACGGTGTGCTGTGCCTCGAGACGATGCGCTACCACGACGAGGTGCTCGCCGCGGACCGCGACGGCTCGCTGCCCGAGCCCGCGAACGAGCCGTCGGAGCGCGAGCTCGAGATGGCGCGCCAGCTCGTGGCTGCGCTCACCGGCACGTTCGATCCCGAGAAGTACCGCGACGAGTACCGCGAGGAGCTGCTCGCCCTCATCGACAAGAAGGCCGCGGGCGAGGAGATCGTGCAGCACGACACGCCCGAGGAGCCGGGCAAGGTGCTCGACCTCATGGCCGCGCTCGAGGCGAGTCTCGCCCGCTCCGGTGCGCGTCAGGCGGCGAAGGGACACGGCTCGTCGCGCGCACCCGACGACGAGGAAGCCGACGACGCCGACGAGGAGTCCCTGCCTCCGGCAGCCAAGGCACCGCCGAAGAAGCGCGTGGTCAAGAAGGCGCCGGCGAAGACCGCGGCGGCGAAGCAATCCACGAAGCACCCCACGAAGAAGGCGGCACCGGCGAAGCGTGCGCGCAAGACCGCCTAGCCGTGCAATGCTTCCCGATCCGCTTCACCGGAGCGAACCGTCTCATGGCGATCGCGGGCATGGTCCCGTCACGCTGCTCGGTCGACGTCGCCGACGACCACGTGCACGTGCGCATGGGGATGTGGTTCGACCTCGAGGCGCCACGCTCGACCATCACCGGCGCCGCGCCCGACACGGAACGCGTGCTGGGGTGGGGTGTGCACGGTTGGCGTGACCGCTGGCTCGTGAACGGTTCGTCCGAGGGGATCGTGCGGGTCACGTTCGCGCCGACCCAACGGGCGTGGATGGGACCGGTGCCGCTGCGCGTGCGGGTGCTGCGGGTGTCGGTCGACGATCCGGACGGACTGATCGCGGCGCTGGCGTCCGCCTAGAAAGCCCGGCGGCCGAACGCGGCGAGCGGCAGGCCCACGGGCGAGCGGCGGCGCAACGGTGATCGGGCCGGTGACGAGGCCGGGGCGGGCACCCTGGCCCAAGAGCGGTGGTCGTCCTCCAGCCAGCCGCAGTGGCACACGCCGGCCTCGGCGCCGGCCTCCGGACTGGGACCGGCCCGGAACCCGGCGCAGGCCTCGAAGGCCACCGACTCCCCCCGAAACAGTCGGGCCTCCAAGCGCAGTCGTCGTGGACTCATGGTCTCCTGCCTCCCACCGTCCCGGAAATGACACCCGTGTAGTTACCACACTGAGAGTAGCGACGCCCGCACTCCGAGTGGTGGATATCTGCAACCGGACTGCACCCGGGAACGAACCCGGAAGGGCCCGCCATGGCGCAAACTGGACCGGTGGACGGCGGCGCGCGGCTCGACGACGAGCTCGAACCCGAACTGGTGCTCGACACCCTCGAAGACGGTGAGGACGAACTCGTCCTGACCGAGGCGCCCCGCAGCGAGCGCGCCCTGCTCCGGGCGGTCACCCGGGCGCTCGGCCTCTACGTGAGGGACCGGCACCCCCGGGAGCTGTTCGAGTCGCTCCTCGCCGACCTCCTCACCCTGACCGACAGCCGGTACGGCTACGTCGCCGAAGTGCTCCACGACGACGCCGGCGACGCGTACCTGCGCACCTGGGCCGTCACCGACATCTCCTGGAACGAGGAGACCCGCGCCCTCGACGACGAGTTCACTGCGCGCGGTGGCGGGCTCGAGTTCCGCAACCTCGAGACCCTCTTCGGCTGGGGGCTGCGCGACGGCGGCCGCCTTGTGATCGCCAACCACACCGCCGACGATCCCCGCGCCGCGGGCCGGCCGCCCGGCCATCCGCCGCTCGACAGCTTCCTCGGCGTGCCGTTGTTCCGCTCGGGTGAGCTCGTGGGCCAGGTCGGCCTCGCCAACCGCCCCGGCGGCTACGACGACGGGCTCGTCGAGTGGCTCGAACCATTGAGCAGCGCCATCGCGAACCTGATCGAAGGACACCGCCTCGACCGCGAGCGCATCGAGGCCCAGGCACGGCTCGAGGAATCGGAGCGCCGCCTCAACTCGATCCTCTCGCACACCTCGGGCATCGTCACGTTGATGCTCCCCGACGGCACGTGGGTGTCTTCGAGCGACGAAGCGATCCGATCGCTCGGCTACCCACCCCACTTCGAGCCCGAGGGCGGCATCTTCAGCCTGCTGCACCCCGACGACGTCGAGCTCGCGCTCCGCGCGTTCGACGAGGTCGTCGCCGGCACGCGCACGCAGGAGCAGCCCGTCGAGCTGCGCGTCCGCACCGCCGACGGCAGCACGTACCGCGTGTACGAGACCACCGGCCAGGACCTCCGCGACGACCCGGCCGTCGGCGGCATCCTCGTCACGTCGCACGACATCACGCAGCGCAAGCAGACGGAGGAGCGCCTGCGCGACACCACGTCCGAGCTGCACGCCCTCGTCGGCGGCCTGCGCGACGCGGTGCTCTTCGTCGACGACGATCGCCGCGTCGTGTTCGCCAACGACACCTTCGTCGACCTGTGGGGGTTCCGCGGTTCGATGGACGAGCTCGTGGGCCACAACACCGCCGAGTTGCGCGACGTCGCGGAGGCGAAGCTCGTCGATCCCGAGGGGTTCTTCGCCGGCGTCGGTACCCGCTACGCCGAGCGCCGCCGGGTGATGGGTGAGATCGTGCCCTTCCGCGACGGACGCGTCGTCGAGCGCGACTACCTACCTGTCGTCCTCGACGGCGGGGAGTCTCACGGCCACCTGTGGCTGTACCGCGACGTCACCGCGCGTACGCAGATGGAGAACGAGCGCCAACTGATGCTCGAGTCCGAGCGGCAGATGCGCACCGCGATCGAGGATCAGAACCGCACGCTGCGCGACCTCGACGAGCTGAAGAACGAATTCGTCGCCACGGTGTCGCACGAGCTGCGCACGCCGCTCACCTCGATCGTGAGCTTCTCGTCGCTGCTGCGCGAGGAGAGCGAGGCGCTCAGCCCCGACCAGCAGGAGTTCCTCGAGATCATCGACCGCAATGCGGAACGCCTCCTGCATCTCGTCGGCGACCTGCTGCTCGTCGCCAACATCGACTCCGGGACCCTGCTCGTGGATCCGGCCGAGGTCGAGTTGCGGCGCGTGGTGCAGCAGGCCGTCGCGCACGTGAGCGCGGAGGCGACGCTGCACGGGGTGAGCATCGACGTCGCGCTCGACGACGACCCGCACCGACCGCTGCTCGACGAGCGCCGCTTCGAGCAGGTGCTCGCCAACCTCCTGTCGAATGCGGTGAAGTTCACGCCTCCGGGTGGTGCCGTGTCGGTCGTGACCCGCCGGGAACCGGGCGCGTGGGTGGTCGAGGTGGCCGACACCGGCATCGGCATCCCCGAGGGTGAGATCGACCGGCTCTTCGAACGTTTCTTCCGGGCGTCGAACGTGCGAGCGGATCAGCAGCCGGGCACCGGACTCGGCCTCGTGATCGCCCGCTCGATCGTCGACCTGCACGGTGGCTCGCTGCTCGTGGCCAACCGTCCCGATGGCGGCGCGCGGGTCACGGTCCGACTGCCCGACGGAGGGCTTTCGGCCCATTCGGGCTGAGTCGCCCGCCGGGTGGCGTACGCTCGGCCGCGTGTACCAGCGCCCAGGCGGGGCCCCCACCCGAGCATCCACCTCATGACTGCCGAACGCGCCCGGGTGCTGGTGATCGAGGACGAGCCCGACCTCCGGCGGCTCCTGCGCATCGTGCTCGAACGCGGGGGCTACGAGATGCTCGAGGCCGCCGATGGGCGCGCCGGCCTGCGGGTCATGCACGACGAACGGCCCGATCTCATCATCCTCGACATCGGCCTGCCGGTGCTCGACGGGTGGCAGGTGCTCGAACGCGTGCGCGACGTGTCCGACGTGCCGGTGCTGCTGCTCACGGCGCGGGCGCTGGAGGCGGAGAAGGTGCGGGCGTTGCACGCCGGCGCCGACGACTACGTGACCAAGCCCTTCGGCCGCGAGGAGCTCGTCGCCCGGGTGCACACGCTGTTGCGGCGGGCCCGGCCCCGTGACGACGACGAGCGCCCGGATCGCTACGACGACGGCGTGGTCAGCGTGGAGTTCGCCACACGCGAGGTCGCGGTGCGGGGCGAGCCGGTCTCGCTCACGCCCACCGAGTGGCGTCTGCTCGCCGCGCTGGTGCGCCACGCGGGCCAGGTGCTCTCGCCCGACCAGCTGCTGGAGCAGGCATGGGAGGACCCCACCGGGGTGGGGCGCGACCGGGTGAAGTTCGCGGTGCTGCGCCTGCGCCGCAAGCTCGGCTTCGAGGCCCACGACTCGCAGATCGAGTCCGTGCGCGGGTTCGGGTACCGCTACCGCACGTCCTGACCGACCCCGGAGTCCCCGGAGTCCCCGGAGTTGCCGGCCGAGTGGTCCGCGTCGAGGCGATAGCCCACGCCGCGCACGGTGTGGATCCACCGCGGCCGGCGGGAGTCGTCGCCGAGCTTCCGGCGCAGGTTGCCGACGTGCACGTCGACCAGGTGGTCGTCGCCGAACCAGCCCGGTCCCCACACTCGCTCCAACAGGTCGGCGCGTGCGCAGACGACGCCCGGCTGCGCGCTCAGGGCGAGGAGCAGGTCGAGCTCGAGCGGGGTGAGGGCACACGGCGCGTCCTCCACCGTGACCGTGCGCGCCGCCGGGTCGACCCGGAGGCTGCCGAGGTCGCGCTCCACCGGCACCGCGCGCCGGGAGGCGACGGGCCGGCGCAGCCCGGCGCGCACGCGCGCCAGCAGCTCGCGCGGCGAGAACGGCTTGGTCACGTAGTCGTCGGCGCCCGAGGAGAGGCCGGTGACGAGGTGGGCCTCCCCGTCGCGGGCGGTCAGCATCACGACGTAGGCCTCGCTGAAGGCGCGGAGCCGGCGGCACACCTCGATGCCGTCGAGGTGGGGCAGGGTGAGGTCGAGCACGACGAGGTCGGGCTGCAGCTCACGGGCCCGGTCGAGGGCCTCGGATCCCGAGGCCGCGGTCGTGACGTCCATGCCCTCGCGTTCGAGGAGCCGGGTCACCAGGGCGACGATGTCGGGCTCGTCGTCCACCACGAGCGCCCGCACCTGCGTGCGGGCCGGTGTGTGTCGCGGCCCGGCCATCCGCCGGTCATCCTCGCACGTGCGGCGTGCCGGGCGGGGTCAGAAAGCCGCGACGCGGGCGACGATGGCGACGAGCGCGACGAAGGCGATGATCACAGCGCCGCGGATCCGTTCGGCGCGCAGGCGGGCTTCGGCGTTGACGTGCCTGATCTCCATGCGCCCATCGTGGCGCCCGTGGGGCGGTCCGTGGTGCCCTGGTCGGTCATCTTGACCATCTCTTGACCTTCGACCGTTCGAACGTCGACCGGGCTCCGGTGGGCGCGACGTGCCACGCTGGACCGGTGAACGGAGCCGGGGTCGCGGAGCCAGGACACGAACGGCGAAGCCCCGACGGGCAGGGGAACCTCGATGTCGCGGCGCTCGACGCCTCGTTCGACGCGGTGGTGGTCATCGACCCGGGCGGTCACGTCCGCGTGTGGAACGCGGCGGCCGAGCAGCTCTTCGGCTACTCGCGCGCCGAGGCGCTCGGGCGTCGCCTCGCCGAGCTCGTGGTGCCGGTGGAGCTGCGGGAACGGCATCAGGCCGGCCTCGACCGTCACCGCATCGGCGACGGCTCGATGAACGTGAACCGCCGAGTGCAGCTCCCGGCGTTGCGGGCCGACGGCTCGCAGTTCACCGTGGAGCTGTCGATCATGCCGGTGGTCGAGGCCGGCGAGCTGGTGTTCGTCGGGTGGGTGCGCGAGGTCGCGCCCGAGACGCGTTGGGGTGACGTCGACATCGCGCGCGAGTCGGAGCTGCGCAGCATGGGCGAACGACTTCGCACCTTGGTCGCGAACCTGCCACTCGGCGTGATCGTCGAGGACCAGGACCGCAACCTCCTCCTCGCGAACGACGAGTTGCTGCAGATCTTCGCGATGGACCGGCTCGAGGCCCTCGGGATCGCCGGGCGCGCGGTGAACGTGGGCGCGGCCTTCGCCTACCTCTTCGACGAGCCCGACGCGTTCCTCGCCCGACGCGAGGAGGTCATCGAGCAGCGCGAGCGGGTGCTCAACGAGCGGTTGGAGAGCATCGCCGGCAGCATCTACGAGCGCAGCTTCCTGCCCATCGTCGTCGACGGCCGGTTCGAGGGACAGGTCTGGCTCTGGCGTGACGTGAGCGCACAGGTCGAGGCGGAGCGCTCACGCGAGCGCGCGTTCGACGCCGAGGTCGCGCTGAACCACACGCTCCAGGAGCAGGTCGCGACCCTCGCCGAGCTCAATCGCCTCAAGAGCGAGTTCGTGGCGACGGTGTCGCACGAGCTGCGCACGCCGCTCACCGCGGTGGTGGGCTTCTCCGAGCTGTTGATGGAGGAGGAAGGACTCACCGACGAGCAGCACGAGTACGTCGAGGTCATCGACCGTTCGGCGGCGCGGCTGCTGCGTCTCGTCGGCGACCTCATGCTCCTCGCGCGCGCGGAATCGGGCGGTCTCGAGCTCGAGATCGGTGCGCTCGACGTCGCCAAGCTGTGCCGGGAGGCGGCGGAGGAGTCGGCCCCCGCCGATCAGGGCCGCGGCGTCACCATGACGACCGACATCGTCGACGGGCCGCGCGGCCGCGGCGACGCGGTGCGCCTGCGCCAGGTCATCGACAACCTCATGTCGAACGCGCGCAAGTTCACACCGTCCGGTGGCACCGTGACGCTGCGTGCCCGCTCCCACGGCGACGACTGGATCGTCGAGGTCGCCGACACCGGCATCGGCATTGCGCCCGAGGAGCAGGAGCACATCTTCGACCGCTTCTACCGGGCCTCGAACGCGGCGCACGACCACGCGCCCGGCATCGGCCTGGGTCTCGCGGTGACCCGTGCGATCGTCGAGCTGCATGGGGGCACCATCTCGCTGAGCAGCGAGCTCGGGGTCGGCACCACCGTGCGGGTCGCGCTGCCGCTGGCCGGCCCCGCCGGCTCGTGACGGGCTCGCTCAGGACATCGAGCTCAGAACATCAAGAGGCGTGCGACGATCGCGAAGATCGTGACACCGGTGACGATCACGGCCCGGCGGCGCTTCTCGATGCGCACTCTGTCTTCCGTCAGGTGACGTAGCTCCATGTCCGAGTACTTCGGGCGTCGGAGAACCGGGGTTGAGTCCCCAATTCATGGGATTCTCGGGCGTCGGAGCGAGCTCGGAAGCGCCACGGGCGAAGCGGCGCGTGCCACCCTGGCACCATGACCGACGAGCTGGAACTGGTCGTGCGCGACCTCGCCCCCGGTGAGGCGGCGGCCTTCACCGCGCTGGTGCGGCGCTGCTACGGAGATTCCTACGACCAGGCCTGGGTGTACGACCCCGACGAGGTCGCGCGCCGGCTGCGCGCCGGCACGATGCACTCCACCGTCGCGTCGGCCGGGGATGCGGTCGTGGCCCACCTCGCCCTGCTGCGCAACGCGGCCGACGACGACGTCGCCGAGTCGGGGCAGGCCGTGGTCGACCCCGAATTCCGCGGGCACCACGTGTTCACCGAGCTCAAGCGCGCCGCCGCCGACTGGGCGGCTCGCACCGGCATCTTCGGGCTCTACAGCGAGGCCACCGCCGCGCACCCGTACAGCCAGAAGGCCAACGTCGCGCTCGGCGCGGTGGAGACCGGTGTGCTCGTCGGCTACATCCCCGCGTCGGTGGACTACACGGCGATCGACGCGAAGGCCCACCGGCAGTCGGTCGTCCTCTACTACCTGAAGACCAACGACGGTCACGAGCGCCCCGTGTACGCACCGCCGCGCGACCGGGAGATGATCGACGCCATCGTCACGAACGCGGGCCTGAGCGGATCGCTCGCCGAGGTGCCGCCGGGCGCGACGCTCCCGGCGAGGGGCGATGTCCACCACGACCGCCGCGCGGACCACAACCACCTGATCGTCACCGCGCTCACGGTGGGCGACGACTTCCTCGCCGCGGTGCATGCGGCGCGCGACTTCGCCCACGACGAGGGCATCGATTGCGTGTACGTGGACCTGCCACTCGCCGACCCCGGCACCGCACTCGTCGGCGACGGTGTGGTCGACCTCGGGTTCCGGTTCGGCGGCATCTTCCCCAACCGCCACCACGACTGCGATGTCGTGCGCTACCAGTACCTCGCGGGCGTGGAGCGCGACGTGCACGACATCGCGCTCGCTTCCGAGCACGGCAGGGACCTCCTCGCATACGTGCTCGGCATCGACCGCGACTGACTACTTCTCGGGCGGCACCACGGGGAGTCCGGTGGCGTCGGCCTCGCCGACCTCCGCGCCGACGAGCTTCGCGGCCGGCGTCGGCTCGGCCGGGTCGGTCACCTCCGGCGTGCGCTCGGTGCCGCGCTCACCCTTGCCGCCGCTGCCGTTCGCGCCCGCGCCACTGGTCAGCGAACGCATGAACGTGGCCGCGAGGCCCTCGAACGCGCCGCCCCCGCCGGTGACGAGCACCTCGGGCACGACAGTGATGTGGCCGTCGGCGACGGCGTTCGCGACCGCGACCACCGCGGTGGCGGGTCCGCCGAGCGCCTCCTTCTGCGCCTCGAAGCCGGTGGCGCGCGCGAGGCCGAGCGCCTCGGTGGCCTTGGCCTCGGCGAGACCGATGGCCTGCGTGCGCGCGGCCTCGGCCTCACCGGTGAGCTGAACGTAGGCGGCTTCACCCTTCGCCTCGGCCTCTCGAGCCTCGGCCTCGTTGGTCTTGATCTGCACGCCCACTTGGGCGCTCGCGAGCTGGGCCTGCATGTTCGCGGTGCCCTTGGCCTTCTCCATCTCGATGCGAGACGTCTCCGCGCGCTGCTGCTCCTCGAACGTGGCCTTCTCCTGGTTGGCGATCTCGCGCTCGGTGAGCACACGCACCAACTCCGCCGGGAACACGACGTCCTGGATGTACACGCCCTTCGTCTCCACCTGGTACTGCTGCAGGTACCCGGTGATCGCGTCGAACGCGGCGGCCTGCACCTCCTGGCGGGTCTCGATGAAGCGCACCGCCTCGAGGGCCTGCAGCGTGTTGCGGAAGTGGTTGCCCACCGCGCTCTGCAGCACCTCGCTCACGAGGTTGCGCATGGTGCCCACCATGGAGATGACCTTCGGCGCGCGCGTGTCGGGCACGTGGATCTGCACCTGGAGGTCGATCTGGAACACGAAGCCCTCGCGGCTCTTGCCGATGATCGACGAAAGGTGGGCGTCGAGATCGTGCGCCTCGGAGCTCGCCTCCGCCCAGTTGAGCGTGAGGATGAACGTGGGCACGATCTCCGCCGCGTACACGCGCGGATTGATCGCGTACTTGCCGGTGCGCAGCGGTTCCTGCCAGATGCCGCGGTGGCCGGGCCGCACGATCGAGCCGAACTTGAACTCCTCGCCCGACGTGTCGGCGGTGGGCAGGCCCACGAAGCCCTTGATCACCGCGACCTCACCCTGGTTGACCACGAGCATGGGCACGAGGTCGACGCGCACGAGGAACGGGTTCAGCAGGTACGCGCCGTAGAGCAGCGTGTCGTGCTGGAGGCCGATCTTGCCGCCGGCGTCGAGGAAGGCCTGGAAGTCCTGGTAGTTGTTGTGCAGGGTGTTCTTGCTGCCGAGCAGCAGGTCGATGAGCTCCGCGTCGGTGGTGTTGGTGTCGCCACCCGCGTTCGACGCCTCGATCACGGTGACGTCGGCGAACCCGCCGAGGCGGCTGGCGATGTCGCCCGACGGCAGTGGCTCACCCTCGAGTGCGGTGACCACGCCGACCATGTCGACGCCCGAATCCGGGGCGATGATCACAACGCGGAGCTGGTCCGGTGACAGTCCGAACGACGCGGGCGTGAGCACGCCGCCGCGCGCCTGTTCGGCGAGGTCGGGCGACACGGGCAGGCCGTACACGGAATTCGCGGTGAGCACCATGAAGGCGACGGGATGGATCGGCACCAGGGTGCCGGGAGGGAGCACCGGGCGCTGCACGCCCTTCTGGCCGCCGTGCTCGACGAAGGACGCGATGTCGGAGAAATTGGCGAGCTCGGGTCGGTACACCGCGCTCTTCGCCCCGATCGGCAACGGGTTCCCCACCTGGGCGATCACCACGCCGATCTCGCCCGCGGGCACCTGCACCCACGGGAACTTCTGCACGCGGAACATCGGCCAGAGCTTGAAGCGCAGCCCCGGCATCAGCAGCGTGGCCTGGTACCCCGCCTCGCCGCGGAACGCGATGGGGTTGTCGTCGTCGAGCTTGCGGAACGCGAAGCGCTTCGCCACCAGACCGACCTCGGCCGAGCCGATGGAGTGGAACGACCGCCACACCACGAAGACGACGGCGACGATCACGACGATTGCGACGATGATCCCGAGCATTGCGGCCTCGCTCCCGACCCCGAGCCGATGCCCGGGCACGTGCCGGGCCCGTCGGGGACGCGCGGATCGTACAGTGACGACCGTGTACACGCCCCTCGCGGCGCTGCTCGTGACGGCCGCCGACATCACCACGCCTTCGACCACGCCATCCACGACGCCGTCCACGACGCCGGGTGCCCCGTTCTTCGACCAGGTGCCGATCCGAATCCACGGGCACGACACGAGCTGGCCACCGGTGCTGATCGCCGCCGTGCTCGTGGTCGTGTTCGGCGGGCTCTTCCTCGCGCTCGTGTTCCTGCGCAACGTGCGGGCCGCGCTCCGGGCCGAACGGCGCAACGACTGAGCGTTACGCTCGGGCGTGCCTTCCGACGTGCCCTTCTTCGCCGGCGCCCGCGCCGCCGCGGGAGACGCGATCGACGCGCTCTGGCAGCAGGTCGGCCGGATCGCCACGATCGGGCCGCGGTCGCGCCGCGCCCGCCGGTTCCACAGCTTCGGCGACGGCTCGGCGATCTGCTTCCCGGTCACCGCGCTGTTCGGCGAGGAGTACATCGACATCGGCGAGCACGTGATCATCGGGCCCTACGCGAGCCTCTCCGCCGGGGTGATGCCCGGCCACGTGCTCGACCACACGCCGGTCGTCAGCATCGGCGACCGCGTCCTGATCGGCAAGGGCAGCGGCATCGTCGCCCACGACCGCGTGGAGATCGGCGACGACGTGTTCACCGGGCACCACGTCTACATCACCGACGCCAACCACGGCTACGTCGATCCCGACACGCCGCTCGGGCGGCAGTTCGCGCCGTCGCGCCCGGTCAGCGTGGGTGCGGGGTCGTGGCTCGGGCACGGCACCGTGGTGCTGCCCGGCGCGCAGATCGGGTGCAACGTCGCCGTCGGTGCGGGATCGGTGGTCACCGGCGTGCTCCCCGACTTCTGCGTCGCGGTGGGGAACCCCGCGCGCATCATCCGTCGGCTGGTGCCCGGCGAGGGCTGGGTGAAGGTCGACGAGCCGGCCGGCCGGCCCGTCCGCCCGGACGACGCTCCCGCCTAGCCCGCCGAGCCCGCCGAGCCCGTTCAGCGCGCGGGCGACGGGTAGCTCGGCGGCGTCTCCGCCGGGGTGAGCTGCGTGATCACCCCCGTCGACGTCGACGGATCGAACAACTTGATCGTCTGCTTCGGCCAGCCCTTCGGCAGGTAGCGGGCACCGTCGTCCGCGTAGCGCCAGATGCCCTTGCCGTCGCGACCCACCTCGTCGGGACCCGACGACTTCGCGTCCCACCAGATCACGGTGGCGTCGTCACCGCCCGTGAGGTCGGTCCCCGGCCAGATCCCGTGCTTCCCCCACGAGAAGTGCAGTCGGGTGGGCACGGTCGGCGCGTCGGCGGGGTAGCGGGCGAGCCCCGCGGCGAAGGTCTTCGCGGTGAGGTTCGGCCCCGCGAGGTGCACGCCGGTGAAGAACACGAGCGGCGCCTGCACCAGCTCGCGGAAGGTCTTCGCCGCGGGCGGATGGCCGGTCTGCCAGGTGATGAGGTTTGCCAGCTCGTCGATGTCGTCGGCGGTGCGCGCCGGCAGCAGCGACACGCCGAACGCGTGGGCCCACTGCGCCTGGTCGTAGGTGCGGCCGAACACGGTGGTGTCGGTGAACGCGTAGCCGAGCACGACCCACTCGGGGAAATACCCCTGCGCGGTCGCCTCCTTCGTGAGGATCGACGGGAACACCGGGTCGGCCGCGAGCACCACGCTCGTGACGCCGCTCGACTGCAGCTTGGCAATGATGTTGCGCGCGTCCTGCTGGGCTGTCGTGAGGTCGAGCGAGTAGGGCATGGTGATCGCCGGCTTCACCTTGTACTTCGCGAGTTGTCGTTCGAACGACGCGACGCTCTTCGAGAAGTTGCCGGCGTCGTCGTCGTAGTGCACCACGCCGTAGACGCGCTTCTGCTTCGCCAGGTCCTTGCTGCCGGCGTAGCGCGCGGGCTTCGTGCCGAGTTGGCCGCCGACGAACGCGGCCCAGTGGATCCCCGCCTGCTCGGGTGACGCAGTCGTGGGCCACACGTAGGGCGAGTGCGCGTCGAGGAACGACTGCGGCTCTGCGATCACGCAGTCGCCCACGCACAGCACCCCGCGCGCCGCGAGCTCCTCGGCGTAGGCGGGCGTCTGGCCGGGGCCGCCGAACGACGCGAACGCGTGGAGCTCGGTGGCCACCTTGATCGCGTCGGCCTTCGCGGCGACGTCGTCGTCGGGGGGACCGCTCGCCTTCAGCGTGACCAGCTGGATCTTGCGGCCGTACATCTCGTAGTGCGCCGAGAAGAAGTCGATGTACTGCTGGGTGGTCTCCTTCTCAGCGGCCAGGCTCTCGTCACTGCCGCTCGCCTCGAAGAACGACTGCTGCAGCAGGTCGGGCTGCGCCTGGTAGAGCGCGATCGTGATGGTGTCGGCGGTGACGCCCGGCGCGGTCTTCCCGCCGTTGTCGGCGGCCTTGCCGTTCGCCGGCCAGGGTTCCACGCACGGCGGCGCGTAGCCGGTGGGCACCGCCACCTTGCCGTTGGTGGTGTCGCAGTTCGGGCCCCAGTCGACCTTCTTGCCCTGCGCCTTCGCCTCGTCGAAGGTGAGGGGGAGCGCCGACCCGCCGGACTTGGTGCCCGCAGCCCCGGCGCCGGACGACGGTGCGACGGCGGCGATCAGCAGGCTCGCGGCGAGGACGGCGAGCACGAGGGGGAAGGAACGGCGCATGGCCCGCAGATCGTCGCGCACGCGCGACAGCGGCGCCGGTCACCCCGTGTGGACGGGCCCGTCGCCCCCGTAGGGTGGGCCGATGGCTCGCCCAGCGGTCGAACGGGCCGAACGCCTCGAACGCCTCACGATCGCGTGGAACGTCATGGAGGTCTTCGTGACGGTCGGCCTCGGCGCCGCCGCGGGTTCAATCGCCCTCATCGCCTTCGGGCTCGACTCTCTCGTGGAGATCTTCGCGTCATCCGTCGTGCTGTGGCAGCTGCGGGGCGAGGGGGCGGCGCGTACCCGCCACGCCATGCTGCTCGTGGCCCTGGCCTTCTTCACCCTCGCGCTCGTGCTGTTCGGCGGCGCGGCCTATACCCTCGCGACCGGCCACCGCGCCGACGACTCCGTGTGGGGGGTGGCCTACCTCGCGCTCACCGCCGGGGTCATGTTCACCCTCGCGTACCGCAAGTGGCGCCTCGGGGAGCAGCTCGACAACCACCCGTTGGAGCACGAGGCCCGAATCACCTTCCTCGATGGGTGCCTCGCCACCGGCGTGCTGCTCGCGTTGGCGGCCGCGATCGTGTTCGGATGGTGGTGGGCCGACCCGCTCGCCGCGATCATCGTCGCGGTGGCGTGTGTGCCGGAGGGTCTCGACGCGTGGGGCGACTGGCGCAACGGGGTGCCCCTGGGCTGACCGGGGGCCGGTCGCGTCAGCCGCCGACGACCCGCCCGAGCTCGAGCGTGACGGTGCGGTCGGCGACCGCGTCCACCAGGGCGAGGTCGTGCTCGACCAGCAGCACCGACGCACCCAGCCGTGCCCGCACGTCGAGGAGGAGGGGCGCGAGCGCTTCGGTCTCGCGCTGGGCGAGCCCGCTCGACGGCTCGTCGAGGAGCAGCACGCGCGGCTCGTGCGCGAGGACGCAGGCGAGCTCGACGATGCGCCGCATCCCGGTCGAGAGCTCGTGCACGAAGCGGTCGGCATCGTCGGTGAGGCCGAGTTGCTCGAGGAGCTCGTCGACACGCGCCCGTCGCCGGGCGCGCCCGTGGCGGGCACCCGCCACCGTCACCGTCTCGCGCACG
>Ga0075017_100000471_pt1 | contig 22423 bp, 17 predicted proteins | sample AleBraG_ABR_2012_FD_71475 | JGI IMG/M metagenome (GOLD analysis project Ga0075017, IMG submission 71475) | Freshwater sediment microbial communities in response to fracking from Pennsylvania, USA - Alex Branch Run_MetaG_ABR_2012 | ecosystem: Environmental > Aquatic > Freshwater > Creek >... | reverse complement strand
TAGCCGACCACGTCGTGCGACACATACTGCGCCGAGCGCGAGTCGTCGAGCCGGTGCTCGCGGCTGTAGGCCCAGTTATCGAATTGATCGGGGCCGCCGATTTGAACCACGTCGGCGGTCAGCGAGTTCGTCCCGCTGAACGTGCCTTTCTGTCCCGCATGCAGCGTGAAGTTCTGGCCGTTGCCGGTCGACTCGCCTTCGCCGGCGCGCACGCTGATAACCGTGTAATTCCCGTCTTCACTGGCCTCGATCCGATAGCTTCCTGGCTGGTAGATCGAAAACGCCTGGTTGGGCGTGTCGACTTCGAAAACGTTGTCGCGATCCAATTGCCGCACGCTGATATTGAGGGAACCCGACGTAAGCTGGATTTGCGCCGTTCGGTCATCCAGATTCAGAAAAGAGAAACCGGTATTGGCGTCCAGGCGAATCACGGCCGATCCCAATTGCAGTTCGGCGCGCGAGTCCTTGTCTGCCCAGAGTTTGTCGCCGGTCGTCATGGGCCTGTTGGCAACCGCCTGTACCCACTCCGATTCGCCGGCCGGCTGCAAGGAAACCGAGCCCTCGATATAGCCGAGTCGGGCCACACGGCTGGGCGGATCGTCCTGTTGAGAGTCCTGTTGATCTTGAGCGGATGTTCGTGGTGGCAGTGCCGCAATTGTGATCGCCACCAGCAGCACCGCGCCCAACCAGTTCAGCTTCTTGTTCCATATCGTATGCATAACTTAATGCCCTCAGACTTTCTGCTCGCGGACCCGGATGCTCCCTGGAATTCGCGTCAAGCTTCGATGCTGGATGTTTCGGTTAGGACTACGTGGAAAAGCGTCGAGGAGCGACTCGGCGGCCAGTGCCCCGGCGCCGTAGTTTCGGTCGACACATTCAGAATGAAGAATGACAGGTGCGCAGAAACAAATCTGAGCAAGATCGCTCACTTGCGGGAATCAGGGTTGGCGACGCTCTTTCTGCTTTCCTTAGCGCTTGTTGGTTCGCCTCGAACCTCTGGCCCGTCTTATGCCCGCCGAGGGTTTACCGCCTGGATTCTCATAGACGGTCTTTCCATCCTCGGGAGCGACACCGAGTTTACGCGTCGTCTCTTTATCAAGCTGGCCTGTGACTGGCAAATTCTCAGCCTTCTGATACGCGCGAAAGCTGGATCGGGTCCGTAGACCGAAGACTCCATCTACCTTGCCGCGATAGTGTCCTTCCTAGCGAAGAATGCCGAAACGCGGGTGTGGAAGCCGGTCCTGGACTGGGTCGTCGCTCATCACTGAGATAGATGACTGTATGCTGGCGCGCAGAACGCGACAAAACCAGAAAACAGGGGCGAAAGGGCCAACCAGCGAGTGCCCGGATTCTCTTCTGCCCCGTCGCAAGATGTTCCCGGTGGAGGTAAATATGAAACACATCACGATTCTCGCTTGGATTCTATGTGTTTGCCTCTTGTCGACGGCGGGTGCACAGGTAACTTGACACGCAAAAACTCATCCCCTGCGTCACCATGCCTTAAACCGGATGGGACCATCTGGGCACATTGGCAAGTAGGCTGAGCTTCGCGTTCAAGCCGATTTCTTAGCGGCTTTCACTTTCGCCCATCGAGCGCGTTGTGCAGCTGCAATCCTTCGACGAGCGCTGGCCGACATAGTTCGCTTCTTGGGCATTGTGACGACATTTGCCTTTCCGCTCTTAGCCTTCACTTTCGCCCAGCGGGCTCGTTGGGCAGCCGCGATTCTGGCTCTTCCAGCGACAGATATCTTGCGCCGAGTCGCCGTCCCGTTTGCATATGCCGCTCCGAAAGCCGACAGCGCTGCCCCAATGGCATTCATTTCCTTGCTCAACCGGGCAAGCTCTGTCCTCAACATCTGCACCACACCAACTAGGTTCGTCATTGAATCCCCTCGCCGGGATTCTAGCAGGCGGTTGTGATCAATGAGTGAAATTGAAATGGCAAACCCGATGGGAAAATCAGAATGCAGATGCGCCCTCTGGCTCCGACTTCACGTTCAAACGACACGGAGTCAAATTGGGACCGGCATAGCGGACCGTCATCACTATCGCTTAATGTACATCCACGCGGCCAGCGCCAACAGGAGAACCGTGGTTACCCAGAGCGACGAATCGCTCATGCCAGTTTTCTTAGCCATAGTCGTAATTCTAATCCCGAGTGTCAACTCAGGTGCTGATGCTGAATCCTGAGCGCGAAGTCCGTCGTTCGGACTTCTCTTGCGCAGGGAAGCACGCCAACCCGCTCGCCCCCGGCAGCGGTCAATGATTGAAATGGGGATGTTGCAACAATTAAGGTCTGGCCAATCTCTGCTTTGTGCCTCTTGGCCATCACGCCCATCACGATGTGACCTCGGTCACCGACAAGACACGCTTATTCGTATCTCATCAACGCGTCTCGCCTTTCCGAAGAGCACTTCCCACCATGGGACGCAGCACCCCCTAGGCGGACGACCCCAGTTTCTCGGGAAACCCGGTTCGCTTACCCAAGCTTATCTTCTGGAGGTTGGCTATGAAACGTATCAGCAGCTTGGTTTTGATTCTATGTGCGTGCTTCGTGGCCGTGGCATGGGGGCAGAAGAACGGTTGGAGGGAGTTCCACAGGCCCGACATGATGCGCTGGAACCCGTATGAGACCGTGCTTAACATCAACAACGTTGGAAGCCTCCAGCTGAAGTGGAGCTACACCACTGGCAACGCGCTGGATTCCTCGCCCGCCGTGGCGAATGGGATGGTTTATGTCGGCTCGGACGACGGCAACGTCTACGCGCTCAAGGCCAGCACCGGCGCCCTGCTGTGGAGCTACGCTACCGGCAGCAATCAAGCTGTTCCTTCTTCGCCGGCCGTGGCGAATGGCGTAGTTTATGTCGGCTCCACAGACGGCAATGTGTACGCGCTGAACGCCAGCACGGGCGCCCTGCTGTGGAGCTACACCACCGGCAACTCTGTGGATTCATCGCCCGCCGTAGCGAATGGGGTGGTTTATGTCGGCTCGCTCGACAACAATGTGTACGCGCTGAACGCCAGCACCGGCGCCCTGCTGTGGAGCTACACCACCGGCGACCTAGTATATTCGTCGCCCGCCGTAGCGAATGGGGTGGTTTATGTCGGCTCGTGGGACCACAACGTGTACGCGCTCAATGCCAGCACGGGCGCCCTGCTGTGGAGCTACGCCACCGGCAACTTCGTGTGGCACTCCTCGCCGGCCGTGGCGAATGGGATGGTTTATGTCGGCTCGTGGGACCACAACGTGTACGCGCTGAACGCCAGCACCGGCGCCCTGCTGTGGAGCTACACCACCGGCGATCTAGTGGATTCCTCGCCCGCGGTGGCGCACGGGGTGGTTTATGTCGGCTCGCGCGACGGAAACGTATACGCACTAAAGGCCCATACCGGCGCCTTGCTGTGGAGCTACACCGACAGCGAAGTGTATTCCTCGGCCGCCGTGGCGAATGGGGTGGTTTATGTCGGCACCAACGACGACAAGGTATGCGCATTGAACGCCAGCACCGGCGCCCTGCTGTGGAGCTACACCACCGGCGGCGGGGTGTTTTCCTCACCTGCCGTGGCGAACGGGGTGGTTTACGTCGGCTCCTACGACCACAACGTGTACGCCTTCGGCCTGAAGTGAAACATGGTCGAGAGCAGGCAAAGGACAGCTTCCAACCGCCCACAGCCCAAGGACGCTTCGCTCCGACTTGAACCTCAAGCTCTTCGAGCCGGTCGCGACACTGTCGGGCTTACAGGGATAACTGTTGCAACCAGGCGATTGCACTCATTGAGAATCGGGCGGACCGCTTTCGGGGTCAATGAGCGTAATGGGGATGTTACGCCAAAGATAAACATGGGTTTCGAGTCAGAAACTTTGCCCATACCTAATGACAGGCGGTTTTGATGATTCAAACGCGGACGGCGAGAACTGGGCAGGGTCCTAACTGCATCACCCGATAGGTCGTCGAGCCAAACACCGCTAGATCCAAAGCACCCCGGCCGCGCACCCCCATGGCCACCATGTCGATTTGCCCTTCCGCTGCCAACTGAATGATTTGCTGGTATGGTTTTCCGATGCGTACCGCCGTCTTAATCTTGAGGTCTTGCGTACCGGAAGGAATAAGCTTATCAAGTCGCTCGTTTGCGACTGTTATGGCCTTCTCAGTCCTTGCCGAACTCGGAATCTCCTCCAGTACGTGCAACAGAGTCAGTTCAGCACCATATTCCTCCGTTGCGGAAATCGCATAGTTCAGAGCCGGCGCTGAATTCTCGGAGAAATCCGTACAGAAGAGAATTTGCCGCAAGCGATGGATGTGGCGCCCGTCTTCAACTGCAGCCATAACTTCCCGTGGCGGGTTACGTACCGCGAGCACTGGGCAGGAAGCGCGACGCATCACTCGGTCGGTCACTGACCCTAGCATAAGGCGGTCATAACCTCGCCGGCCGTGGGTTCCCATGACGATTACGTCCGCTTTTTTCGCGTGAGCAAACGACAAAATTGAGTCGGGGGCCATACCTTGGTGCACAACAAGCTCCAGCTGAGCTCCGTCGCGAGCGTGGTTCTTTACGAATTCCTGCAGGTGCTCCTTGCCGCTTTCGCACAGCGACTGGCAGAACTCATCATAGAGTGACGCAGAGGCCGCAAAGCTGGCGGACGGGTATCGCCATAGCTCTACGATATGCTGTACCACAAGCTTGGCTTGATAATGTTCAGCCACCGATAGTGCATAGCGATATGCGGTTGACGAGAACTCTGAGAAATCGACGGGACAAAGGATGAGTTTAAGTTTCAGCATGGTTCTTCGTTGAACCAACGATGCACTCTTCGCTGCTCTTCGTTTCTGCCAAATTCGGCGAAGCAGGTAAAGTCCATCATAAGCTTCTTTCAGGTACAAACCGCGACAACCTCTTTGGCTTAAGCGGCTAATTGTTGAAATCAGGCCATTACACTCAAGTGCCCAGCACAAGGTCAGTGAGGGCTATGGGGATTTTTCGCCAAGAACGTTATTGATAACGCGATGACTGAGAATCGCATGAACTCAAAGCAGACTAGACGACCTCTTCGTGCCAGTCGTTCGGTGGAAAGGATAGCCCTCAAATGTAAAAACCCTCTCAAGAGAGACGAAAGTCCCTAAGAATAAACATCTGAATCAGCGGCTATCCGTGCTAGACCCTTGGTCCTTGAGTGTCGAGTTGACCGGAAGCGTCAGAGCAAACACATGGTTGACGATTAATCCGCAGCCAACGTGACTTCCCACGTGATCGGCAAGTTCAGGCGGCCCGTCTTCGTGCCCCCGTTCACGGCGGATTACTGCCGGTTTGCCCGTGATCCGCTCGGAACTGCGGCGTCGGCAGACCAGATGTACGACAGGCCGACTATACATCCAAGTGTGTGCTTGTTGGATTGCCGGCCCCCGATCCGGAATCTCCGCCGGCGCTTTTCAAGGGTCTTGCATGTGTGGCTAAGATGAGGCCACAGGCGCATATGCGGTGGCGGCAGCAACGCGGAGCTCGACTTCTGTGCCCGCGCCAACCTCACTACGGATCACTATTTCACTCCCAATCAGTTTGGCCCGTTCGCGCATGCCATGCAAGCCATAGTGTCCTTTGACGCCCTCAGCACCTAAGGATTTTGAGTCGATCCCCTTTCCATCATCGCGAACAAGAACCCTGAATTCCTTTTCTTCGTGGTGGATCTCTACCTTTATGTGCCGGGCTTCGGCATGTTGGAAACTATTGCGGAGGGCCTCGATGGCGATGCGGTAAACCTCGCCGGCAAAAGTCGGATCCAGCTCACGGGCAACGCCTTTCACACCACGAATCATAACGCTATCCTGTCGATCCGATTCCCGTTCTGATTCTCGGCTGCAGAGGTGAGAGGAGGACTTATGAAAGTTGGGGCGCCTCTCAGGCTGTTTTCGTTCACCTTGGTTCTTTCTTGTTCGAGCTTGATGTATGCGGCGGATCAGGCGTCGGCCGCCTCACAATGCGTCGAATGCCACAACAAAGTCACTCCGAATATTGTGAGCGACTGGAAGTTGAGCAAGCACAGCCAGGCGGAGATCACCTGCGCGGCATGTCACGGCGATCAACACAACTCTTCCAGCGACGTAGCCAAAGCCAAATTGCTGACGCCCGATACCTGCGCAACGTGTCACTCCACGCAAGTCGACCAATACAAGAAGGGGAAGCACTCGATCGCCTGGGCGGCAATGAAGGCGATGCCTACAATTCACTGGCAGCCGATGGCAATGATTGAAGGCGAGAAAGGCTGCGGAGGCTGCCACAAAATTGGCCTGAAGACTCCGGTGGAGATCGCTGACTTGCGCCAGCACGGCTCGGAATTCGGAGCCGCCGCCTGCGATTCCTGCCATACACGCCACACGTTCTCGTCGGAAGAAGCCCGTCAACCGCAGGCTTGCGAAAGCTGTCACATGGGATTCGATCATCCACAATGGGAGATGTATTCCTCGTCGAAGCACGGGGTACGTCACGAACTTAAGGATTTGAAAGTGTTGGCGCCCAATGCCGCAGCACCCACATGTCAGACCTGCCACATGCAGGATGGAAATCATGAAGTGCGCACCGCATGGGGCTTCCTGGCGGTTCGGCTGCCGCTGCCTGAAGACAAGCAGTGGGCCGCGGATCGGGCGACCATTCTCCAGGCGCTGGGCGTGCTCGACCCAGACGGGAAACCCACAGCGCTGCTCGACACGGTGAAAGCCGCAGACCTGGCGCGCTTGACCCAGCAGGATTGGCAGCGGGAGCGCGACAAGATGCTCAAAACCTGCAATCAGTGTCATTCGGGTAACTTCGCCAAAGAGCAACTACAGCAAGGCGACGATATGATCCGCAACGCCGATCACCTCATGGCAGAAGCGATTCGCGTGGTCGCCGGTCTCTATAAGGACGGAGTGCTGGAGAAGCCGAAAAACTACAGCTACGCCTTTCCAAACCTTCTGACCTTCCACGATGCGCCCACCGTGGTCGAGCAGAAGCTTTTCGTCATGTACCTGGAACACCGGATGCGAACCTTCCAGGGTACATTCCATGCCAGTCCGGACTATGCGATGTGGTATGGCTGGAGCGAGATGCAGCGCGACCTTACGGAAATTCGAGAACTGGCTGCCGAAATGAGGCGAAATCACATAACGGCAACGGGCAAGTCAGGGGAATAGCCATCCTGGCAGGCAAATCTTCGCTTCTGAGTAAGAGTGCGATCAACTTCATCAAGTCGCTAGAACTGCAGCTTGAGCGCCAGTTGGATCGAACGCGGGCCGCCGACTTGATAGAGGGGGTTGAGGCCGCTCCGAGTTGGGAGTTGTTGCGCTCAATGGAACGTTGAAGAAGTTCCCGTCGCCCGAAACGTTGTCGATGGAGTGCGCCCCAACGCGATCCGCATCACTACGAGAGGTCTAAAAGGGCTTGCTGGTAATCATTGGGCGAAATCGGCGAAAGAAAGTAAAGACAGTACGCTCGGTCGGCAAGAGACTTTTGAGTGCCTACCTAGACCCGTGACTAGGATTGTAGAAGGGAGATAACCGGCCCCGTTTTTCGGCCCAGATACTCCCTATTTTTTATCAAACGCAGCACCGGCGCCCACATGTTGATTTTGCAATTTACTGATGCCGGAGCAGGCTGGACACTTGATCCGTATAAATGCCACGGTCTCAGGCTTGCCGTTTACTTTTACCGGCTTAAGAGTGTACCCGGTGCCGCCACAACTCGGACAGTTAACCACCCTCGCTTATACGCTAGCCGTCACTAATGTGTGCTGGCAAAACGCTTCTTGTTACGAAAAGCGGAACAAATCCTGCTTGGTTTCAGAGTTCCTCACTAGACAGTAGTTTCTTTTGCAACGACTCGTGTCCATTGCCGTAAACAGGTGATTTCACTCATTGACTAGCGGATCGGTGATTTAGCTTGGACTGGACCAGAGCTAATGTTGATGGGAGAAGATAGCTTTCAGAAGGTAAAGAACCCCGAGCGCACCGTACATGCAGAAATTACTGCGCCCCCCACGTTTCGCGTGACGCAAAAGAAGAGCCGCCCAGACAGCGGGCGGCGTGCATGAGATCTCTTGGTATCTCGGAGCAAGTCATCGGGACATCCTCACCTTACTGACTACGATGTTGCTCTTGCAGTCAGCGCTGATCGATGCGCTCTAGAACCTCAACCGTCTCGGCATAGATGACAGCGTCATTCAACGAATGCTGCGACACTCGAACGTCAACATCACCCAAACGTTCTGCATAAAAAGCACGGGTGATGATGTGCGCGTTGCTATGGAGAAAATCGAGCAAGATTAGGTTGCTAAAACCGCTGTTCGCTTATCTCGGGACAGTGACAGGACTCTAAATCACGATTCTGGCATCCAACTGTGCTGGCAGCATCGTACCCGCCCTTGCAAAATGCGCAAGGACGGGCACCCCTGTGTTGGTGCTACTACCACAACTTCGAGGGGTGGCCACCTGCGCAGCGCGTGCGATAATTTGAAAAGCGACGCATAGGCCCCGTAGCTAAAATGGGCAGAGCATTGGTTTCCTAAGCCAATAATCCCCATTCGAGTTCGGGCGAGGTCATCATCTACGCCGGCGCGAAGACACCCGCTACAGATTTGCCTTCTTCGATCGCGGTGCAAATCATGTGCGCATCCACGCGCGATAGGCCGATATCTTCCAAGAATTCATGTAATTTGCTCGGTGCTTGCTTGTGGTCGATATCTTTTGTCGAAAAGGTTTGCGCCACTTGTTTTCCTTCACGCAAAATCGAAACGGTCGATTCATCCACCTGAAGGTCATAGCGCACTTTCGGCACCACTATCGGAACGGCAGGTGGTGGCGGGTCGCCTTCCTCTATCGTAAAACCCATTGGAATGTTCCCGTACAGCGATGCAGCCACAGCAAGGCTTCGCAGGGCGAGCATGTGAGCTTTCGGTAGCTGCGATGGCACCGCAAGGAAATGCTGTCCGGGGTCCAAATCGCGAATGGCATAATGATGAGGATGGTTGCTTAAAATCAGTAAGTCGTACGGGTCTAAATTGTCGTGTTCCCGCTTGATTTCTTCCAACAATAGCTGCACTGGCCGCGATAAAGCATTCGCAGCTTGAGGCCGGAGCCATCTTTCGGCCCATTTGAATGGCAGGTTGGTATCCACGAAAATGACCAGCGGATGCTGCGGCTTCTTCTTCACGGCATCATTGATTAAGCGCGCAAACGTGAATGATGGTTTTTCTGCGGGAATGCCGGGCCTGCCCAACACGCCTTCGCGGTGTCTACTCTTGGCCTCCACTGATAGCTTTTGTCCAGTCGCACTGTGCGTGGCTGTGAATTCGGTGTGGCGCTTACTTATGTCCTTTTCGTTTTCATGCTGCACAGTGAAACCAGCGCGATAGCACGTTGCCTCCGCGAATAGTTCGTGGCGCGCACCCTGAAACTGCACTGGATTCTTCAGTCGCTTCAGCAACTCATCATCAAGCCGGCCATTATCATCTACAACGTATAAGTCGTAGGCGAAGCACGTATATGCTGCCAACGCGCCGCACGGCAGTGCCACACGGCTACCATCGGGCTGTGCCGGTTGCGCATTCATGTATTTCGCGCCTTCCCCTCGCCACGTGATGATTGGATGGCGTTCTGCCGCTGGCTTTGCAGCCTCCTCTTTGCACCATTCAAGGCCAAGCACTTCAGGCACGTAGTCGCGGAGAAAATCAGGAAAGTATTTCCATTTCTCCGATTCTTTGTAGTAGATTCTGTTGCGCACAGTGACCATACGCTGGCCTTGGTGCACTACAGACATCTGCGGCCTTATTTGGCCGTAGCGCGATACGCGCTCGTTTTCCTTGCGCTCCTTTTCTTCAAAAACCTTCATCGCTTTCTCGCGCAATTCTGCAGGAGCTTCGTTCCATACGATTCCATCCTTGGATGCCATTATTCGTTGAGGCATGGCTGCAGCGGCTACACGCTCCCTAGGCGGGCTTATCACTTTCGGCAGGCAACACTTCTTAAACTTCAAACCACTTCCACAATTACAGGGGTCATTGCGCCCAAGTTTCCACGGCCCTTTCTTATCCTTCGTTTTCTTCTTCGCACGCATCTTCATACTTTCGATGGCCAGCGCTGGTCGACTTCGCGCATGATTTCTTCTGCCCAGCACACAGAGTCAGAAATCGCGGCCACGGTTGCGGGCACCCGCTTCCCACCATCGTACTGCGCCAGCTTGCGGGCAGCTAGGATGCTGGCCGCAATCAACAGCACGCGCTTGCGGCCTTCGTCCATCGGTTCATCCTACCATCTTTCGCTTTTAATTCGCCATGTGATTTTCGATCTGTGATGACGACACAGCGGTTTTCAATCAGCCCGCAGGCCGGGCACAAAGGGGAAACGATGAAAACGAAAAGGAACAGCAGCAAGCCGGTGAAACGGGCAATGAACTATTCGCGCTACGGAGGCTACGAGGAGGCAATTAAATCCTCTGGGTCCAAGAAAGCGCTGGCGGAATCCATCAAAAAATGTGGGGACAGATGGGACGTTCACCAGTTTTCTATTCGGTACTGGGAAGGAGAATACGTGAACGTCCCGTCAGTCCCCACGTTTTGCCGATCCGGAACGGAATGGGAAATCACCGGTGAAAGAGCTCTTTGTGCTGGCAGCATCGTACCCGCCCTTGCAAAATGCGCAAGGACGGGGCACCCTCTGTGTTGGTACTACTACCACAACTTCAAAGGGTGGCCACCTGCGCAGCGCGTGCGATAATTTGAGATGCGTCGCGATGGCCCCGTAGCTCAGGTGGATAGAGCAGCGGTTTCCTAAACCGTTGGTCGGCAGTTCGACTCTGCCCGGGGCCTCCAGTTCCTGAGCGGGTCTGACTTCGAAGCAGTCTAGGGCGCAGCGGGGCTGGCTGGGTTATCGGTGTTGCAGATCGCCCAGCAGATCAGGCCGCCGATCCCGGCCGCTGCTATGCCCTGGGCATAGGGCGAATTCATGATGGCACCGCGTCCGGCTAATTCTTCCATATCCGCGGCTCCGCATTTTTCGTCGCGTGATTTCCGTTCGCCTTCGTGCACGATGGCGCGGTCGGAGCGGTTCTTTTTTTTCGCCTGCTCCGGCTCGCTCGATCGGGAATTGATGTAGACATCGCTCTTGCTGGCGGAAACCGTAATTTTTCCATCCACGTCGGCAACTTCGTAGCGCGTCCATTCGTAGGCGTTCACCGGAGTGACGGTCACGCATCCGATGCGCACCCTCAATCCGCGCGAAGTGTTGACGGCCAGACTGCCGTGGTCGAGGACCAGTTCGCCGCCTTCGAACTGCAGCATAGTGTCGGGATTGAGATCGGCGGCGGACCCTGTGGCTTCGATGCGGGCCGCGGCCTTCCTGGTCTCGATGAGGTCGTCCGGGTACAGCGCCGATGAGGTGGGAGCTGGATTTTTGTTCAGGAGAACGCTGCCGTTGCCGCGCAGAATGGCGGAGGGGCTGTCCTGCGCGGGTACAGACACCGATGGCGTCGCGATGATGAGCAGACAAGCGCTCGCGCGCCGCGTAAGCAGTCCAATCCCCAAGTCTCTCCGCACTTTTTGACTCTTATCAGGTTAGCGGAACGGCAGATTGGCCTTCTATTAGCGACTATGGTGCCCATCCATAAACCGCAAAATGGTTTGAAGTCAGACTCAGGCATGGGCAAAGTCGATGTATCCCTTTTGCAGATCGACGCGGATGAGTTTGGCCCGGAGTTTGTCGCCGACATCCAGACCCTGCTGGCCCTGTGCGAGCAGCCCTTCGACATGGGGCTGGAGCACGCGAACGAATGTGCCGTGGTCGGTCTTGCCGGTAACGATTGCGTCGAAGACTTCTCCGACCCGGTGTTGCATGGCCACGGCCGCGAGGCGCTTCGACATTTCGCGTTCGACTTTGCGGGCGGCATCTTCCTTTTGCGTGCAGTTCGCAGCGATGCTGGTGAGTTCGTCGTCCGAATAAGGATTGGCCTGGCCGGCGAGCATGGCTTTGATCAGGCGCTGGGTGACCACGTCGGCGAAGCGGCGGTTGGGGGCGGTGGAGTGCGTGTAGTCTTGCACCGCAAGGCCGAAATGTCCGGGCGCAGATTCGCCGGGCTTCTCCAGAACATATTCGCCGGGACCGATGAGTTTGATCACGGAAAGAGAAAGGTCGGCGAAGTGATCGGGATCGGCAGCCTTGCGCCGCAGCAGGAAATCGTTGAGGGCTTTGGAGTCGGGCTGGGCGGGGAGTTTGTCTCCCTTGGTGGCGGCCAGTTGCACGATGCGGTCCCAGCGCTCGGGCGTGCGCACGATGCGGCGGAGCGAGGAAACCTTTTCGAGCTGGCGCGCCACCACTCCGTTGGCGGCGACCATAAAGTCCTCGATTAACTCCGTGGCGCGATTCTTCTGCTGCTGCACGACGTCGACGACCTGGTCGTTGAGCACAAGCGGGTGAACTTCATCGGTCTGGAGGTTGAGCGCGCCGTGCTGGTAGCGCTGCTGCTTCAGCTTCTGGGCGACTTCATCCTGCAGTTTCAATTGAGCCTGCAAGTCACTCGACGCAGACACCTTGGGAGGGGCAGCAGACTTCTGCTCCAGCCACGCTCCCACGGCGTTGTACTGGAGTTGCGCCCGGTTGCGGACGAGCGCGCGATAGAACTCGCCCGCTTTCAGATTGCCGGCGGAATCAACGTCGAATTCGATCACGACGCTGAGGCGATCCTGATCTTCAAGCAGCGAACTTGCGCCGGTGGAAAGTTGTTCGGGCAGCATGGGGAAATTTCGAACCCCCGCGTAGACGGTGGTGGTCTCGCGGGCGGCGTGCAGATCGATTGGGGTCTGGCGGGGAACGAAAGCGTCAACGTCGGCGATGCCGATCAGGACCTTGACGTCGCCGTTGGGGAGACTCAGGGCGACTTCGATCTGATCCAGGTCGCGAGAGGTATCGTTGTCGATCGAAGACCAGAGCAGATCCCGCAGGTCGCGGACGCCGTTGGTGGCTGCCACTTGCGGAGGATGACTTTGCAGGGTGGCAAGCTGCTGCGCGGCTTCGGGCGGGAAATCCGGCTCAAAGCCGTGCTGCATCATGATTTCTTTGGCGGTGGCCTGCAGATCGAGGGGCGATGGATTGGTCGCGGGCATGGTTTTGTCTGATATCGGGTCGAATCAGGCTATCACGTGCGGGTTTTCGATTTCGCGACCCTGGCGGCCTTTCCTTGCGACCGTGACAGTCAAAACCCTTAACCGCAGAGAGCGCGAAAGATTCGCGAAGGGAGCCTTCGCTTGTAAATCGCGGGTTGCGGATGTTACGCTTCGCCGTCCCATTTGTCTGATATTGGGTCGAATCAGGCTATCACGCGCGGGGATTCGACTTCGAAACCCTGGTGGCCTTTCCTTGCGACCGTGACAGTCAAAACCCTTAACCGCAGAGAGCGCGAAGGATTCGCGAAGTTCGCGAAGGGAACCTTCGTTTGTAAATCGCGGGTTGCGGGTGTTACGCTCCGCCGTCCCATTTGTCTGATATTGGGTCGAATCAGGCTATCACGCGCGGGGATTCGACTTCGCGACCCTGGTGGCCTTTCCTTGCGACCGTGACAGTCAAAACCCTTAACCGCCGAGAGCGCGAAGGATTCGCGAAGGGAGCCTTCGCTTGTAAATCGCGGGTTGCGGGTGTTACGCTTCGCCGTCCCATCCGTATGACAATTTAAGAAACACTCAGGAGGCAGTATGAGAAGAGCAGTCTGCGCTGTTCTGTTTCTGGCCGCGTTGTGCAGTGCGATACCCTCGTTCGCACAGAATCCGAATTACGATAACGGGCCAATCTGGCGCGTTATCTACTACCACGTCAAGCCCGGGCAGGGAGAGGCGTTCTGGAAGGACGTCCGCGAGAACCTGAAGCCTACTTACGAGGCGCTCAAGAAGGAAGGGATCATCGTCGATTACAAGTTCTGGACCAACGTAACCACCGACAATCCGCAGGACTGGGACGTCGCGCTCGGGCTGATGTTTCCCAACTGGGCGGCACTGGATCAGGGAGACGCCAAAGCAGCTACTATCATTGCGAAACATTACGGCTCGCGCGACGCGATGCTTGAGGCGGGAAAAAAGCGCAACGACCTGCGCGAAGTGGTTTCGAGTAAATTAGCGCATGAAGTGATGCCGAAATAACGGCAACGCACTGCGCCGGAATTACCGTAGACAGACCGAGGCCGAGCCCAAGCTCGGCCTCTGCTTTTTTCGATGCGAACCGCCGCCCGCGCCCCGCAAAAGTCCCCGGCTACGTCTGGAGGGAAGCGGCGTTCCGCCGTAGACGCCGGTTGGTGAGGATGACGTGAAGCATGTAGAGAATAATGGCCAGGTTTCCGAGCAGGACAGCGAAGCGCAGGAAGGTCACCCCGCGAGCCAGTTCACGAATTTCGAGCGGGAGGAGAAGAAATCCGGAAACGAAGGCGACCCACTCCGCCCAGGTTCGCTCTTTCCAGAGTCCGTAAGCCTCGGTGAAGCGCAGCACGGCATAGGCAAAGGCGATGCGGGCGGCGGCCCAGAGGCGGGCGTCGGTGATGCTGTCGGCGAAGTCGAGAAACATCTGGGCGGCGCGCCGGTCGGTACTGATGTGCAAGAGCGCGAGCAGGCTCTCGGCGATCAGCCAGACGTCCTTGTGCACCAACACCAGGGCGCAGATTCCCATGAATACGACGAAGACGCCCTTGCAGAACTCAAAGCTGGCCACAGCCCGAAGTACCTGTCGCTGGCTGCAGTACTGGTCAAGCTTGGTTCCGGCGTGGAGCATGAATGGGTCGATTCCCAAGGCAGGGTATCACGGACACGGGCAATCGCATATGCGGGACTTCCCTGCCTGTTTTTGTCTGAGGGGTGCGTCTTACCTCGGTAACTGGAGGAGTTCGAAGAACGATGGCAGCATGGGGCAGGGAGACAGAACATGCGAAGAATCGCTGTTTCACTTGTGCTGCTGGGCCTGGGAACGGGAGCGTGCCTGGCGCAGCAGACGATGCCGCAAACCGCGCGGCAGGCGCTGCTGGAAATGTTCTTCAGCAAAACGGCGGGAACTTTTGCGAAACATCTGCCGGCCGTGACCCGGACTGCGTTGGAGAAGTCCGGAGCGATGGCTTCCCTGCAGCAATATTCGCTGCTCACGGCTCAGATGCAAACCCAGGAAGCAAATTTCCAGACCTTTGAGACAGGATCGGTGCTACTGTCCGGGCAAGACCCGAAGACCGGGCAGAAGATGGAAGTCACGGTGGAGAACGATTCCCTGCGCGGCGACGTGGACGATATTGTGCTGTCGTTTGCCATCTACAAAGACGGCAAGCTGGAGCGCACGGCGTACATGCCGCAACTCACGTTTTCGATGAAGCAGGAAGCGCGGGTCTGGAAGCTGAATGAGATTTCCATCACGGTCCATCTGCCACTTGCGGATCCGGAACTTCTGAAGGCGATCACGGAGAAGATGAAGCCGCAGAGTGAGGCGCAGGCGCACGTACAGGTGCAGCCGACGACTTTCGCGGCGCACAGCGAGGCGCAACTGCAACCGGCGGGAAGCGATGCGTTGGTTATTGCCGCAATGAAGACAATCCTGACGGCCGAGAGCACCTATGCGCAAAGATATGCGAACGTCGGCTACACCTGCATGCTCTCCGATCTCGACGGTTTTGGCGGAGGAGAACCGAACGCTCATCAGGCCATGCTGATCAACAGCGGGCTGGCCGGCGGGAAACGGTACGGATTTGTATTTACCTTGTCGGAATGTTCCGGCGCACCCGCCAGCAAGTTTCACCTGACCGCAGTCACCAACGGGGACAGCTATCAACGGAAAGCTTTCTGCGCAGATCAGTCGGGAGTGATTCGGTCCTCTGACGATGGAAATGCGGCGAACTGCTTCGCACACGGAACGGCTGTGCAGTAGGATTTTCACAATGTAGCCCCGGACGCATTCGCCCGGGGGGCTCGCTTCGCTCGCAGGTGGACGAATGCGTCCGCCGCTACGGCGTTTACTTCTATTTCTTGGCTCGGACTGCCGCTCGCAGTTCTTCCACGATTTCCTGCGAGGCCCTGATGGCCGCCGCGTGCTGGTTCACATTGAAGGAGATCGCGCCGACGCGCGCGTGGCCGCCGCCGCCATAGCGCTCACAGATGCGGGCCAGATTGACTTCCGGTTCCTGCGGCGCCCACGGATTCGATCCGACGGAAACCTTCACTCGAAAACTACTCTGGCTTAAGCCCACGCTATACACCGACTCCGGGTGCAGATAGTACGGAATGAATTTGTTGTAGCCCTCAAGTTCGTGATCGGTCACGTCGAAAAAGATGGTGCGGTCCTTACATTCGGTGCGCTCGCGCAAGATCCCAACCGACAGCTCGTGCCGCCGCAGCAGAGGGGGGAGCAGCGGGGCGATGAAGGGCTCTTCCAGAATTTCTTTCAGGGACTTCGTGGCCAGCAGTGGAATCAGGTTGGGGACAAAGCCGTGATCCGGCGCGGACTCGATCACCATGGTCAACTTCATCGCCGGCGCTTCCATTTCCACCGCGGTCTTGGCGTCGGGGTAGAGAGCTCCATCGATGATGTCCGTCCAGTGGATGAGATCCGCCAGGGGAGCGGGATCGAAGCCGAAGCGCTGTTGCGCGATCATGGCGATAAAACTGGTGCAGGATTTGAAATCGGGGTCGTAAAACTTGCGGTTGCTCTCGCCCCGCTCAAAGTGCTCGGCGTCATCCTTGGAGAGGAACGCGCTTTCATGGTGGTCGAACCACCAGGTAATTTTGGGAGAACTGGAGTACTTGAAGTCGACGATGGCGTTCTCTTCGCCGTCGAACTCTTTTTCGTCGAAGAGGGCGCCGGCACGGTGTACCAGGCCGGTGAAGATGAATTCGGCATCGCTGCGAATGCGTTCGCGATAGAAGCGCGAAAACAAGGCGGCGGAGGAGGCGCCATCGAAACACTTGTCGTGATAGAACACTCGTACTCGCAAGTAATTCCCCAATCGTGAAGAAGAGTGCGCCCGCTCCTAACGCCCAGGTGGCAGCGAAATGATTGTGCGGGGATAAAAGCTAATAGGATTGCCAGCTTCACAGGAGAAAGTCAAGCGCAGAGTGCTCACTGCACGCCGGCGTACCGTTCGGCCAAATCGCCGAGCAGGGGAATTTTGAATGACTCTCCCTGCAGGGCCTTTACGATTAGAACGAGCCATAACACCACCGCGGCGAACACGGTCATCCCGGAAATCAGCACCATCAACAGCGGACCGAGCGTGGGCACGAAGTTCAGAACTACCCCGGCGAGCCGCAGCCCGGCAGCGATCACAACAAGCGCGCCCCAGAGCATCAGGCATTGCAGCGAGTGAAAGCGCACGAAGCGATTCCTGTTGTAGGGCGCGAGCGAAAGAAACAGGATTGCCGGGATAAAAGTGAGATAGGCGAGGGATCCGGCGATCGTCTCCGGCAGCAGGCCAACTCTGCCTTGAGCGCGGGTTACCGCTTGCATCGGACGTCCGCACCCGGGACAGAAGGCCGAGGCCTCGGGCATTTCGGCGGCGCATTCGGGGCAGGAGTGGGTCATGTCTGGGATGGGGGCCGAGTCTAGCTGGCGCGATCCTTCGTACGGCAATCCTCGCAGACGCCGTAAATCTGAAAGGTGTGGCGGGTCGTCAGGTAATGGTAGCGGCGGCCGATCTCCTGCTCGAGTTCGCCGACTTCCTGGGAAAAAAATTCGACGGAACTGCCGCACTCGGTGCAGACCATGTGATGGTGGCTGCGGCGATTGTACTGGTGCTCATAGCGCGCAATACCGTCGTGGAAGGCAACTTCGCTGGCCAGGCCGCACTCGGCCAGCAACTTCAGCGTGCGGTAGACGGTGGTATAGCCGATGCGGGCGTCTTTTTTCTGCACCAGCCGGTGGAGCTCGTCGGTGGAGAGGTGATCGCGGGTCTCGAGGAAAGTGCGCAGAATCGTGTCGCGCTGGGCGGTCTGCTTCAGGCCGACATCCTTCAAATGGCGATGGAGAATTCCCTGAGCCTCGCGGACCATCTGGCGGGAGATGGTGGGCTGATCATCGATACGTTTCTGCAGCATGGAGGAGGGAACCGGAGTCAGGATAGCATTCCGGCATCTTGAAAATGAAATTCATTTTCACCCCGTGCCCGGGCTGCGTCCCGTGGCATACAATCGATGTTTCGCATGAGCTCCCTGGCAGAAGTCCCTATCGCCCGCCCCCGCCGTTCCCCGGTTGGCCGCGTTCTTTCCTGGCTTTTGCTGCTGGCACTGCTGCTGGCGGCGGCCGCGGTTGGCTATGGCTATTACGCGGCGCACTCGGCCCTGCCCCAGCTTGACGGGCGCCTGCAGATCGAAGGGCTGTCGGCTCCGGTGACCATCACGCGCGATGGCCATGGGGTTCCGACGATCGATGCCGCCAATATTGAAGACGTTTTGTTCGCCCAGGGATACGTGACGGCGCAGGACCGCCTGTGGCAAATGGACGTGATACGCCGCGCAGGCAGCGGGGAACTTTCGGAGATCCTGGGCAGCGACACGCTCAAGTTTGACCGGGAGCAAAGAATTCTTGGATTGCGCGCCGCCGCCAAGAAATCGCTGGCTGCCGCCAGCCCGCGAGAGCGGGCATTTCTTGAGGACTTTGCCCGCGGCGTCAACGCCTACATCCAGACGCACGGCAACCGGCTGCCGATTGAGTTTCGGATCCTGCGGTATGCGCCCCAGCCGTGGCTGCCGGAGGATTCGCTGGTCATCGCCAACCAGATGGTGAAAGATCTGAACTACCACTACTTTTACGATGCGCTGGGGCGAGAGAAAATTCTGGCCAAGCTGGGCCCGGAACTGACGGCCGATTTGTATGTGAACCGGTCGTGGCATGACCGTCCGCCGACCGTCATGCGCGAGGATTTAAGCGAGCACGATATCAAAGCGGGCGATGCGGATGATGAAGATGACGAGGATGCTCCGGACAATTCGGTGACGCGGCAAATCCCGGGCAATTCGAACGCGCGTCCCGAAAATTTAGTGGCCGATGTGCTCAGTCTGGATCCGCCGGTGAATGGGTCGAATGACTGGGTGGTTTCGGGTGCGCATACGACGACGGGGAAACCGCTGCTGTCGAATGACATGCACCTGGGGCATCAGATGCCGAACCTTTGGTACGAAGCCCATCTGCGAGCGGGGAATCTGGATGTGGCGGGCGTAACTTTGCCCGGAGTACCGTTCGTACTCGTCGGCCACAATCAGCGCATCGCGTGGGGATTCACCAACGTCGGGCCGACGGTGACCGATGTCTTCATCGAAAATTTCAATGCGCATGGGGAATATCAAACCCCGGGCGGCTGGGTGCAGCCGGAGCATCGCCTCGAAGTGATACGGGTGAAGGGCCAGCCCGATGTGACCGTGGATGTGAAGATCACACGCCATGGGCCGATTATCAGCGACCTGGTTCCGGGCGAGACGCGGCCCCTGGCGCTGCGTTGGACGCTGTATGACGGGCTCCGCATGCCCTTCTTCGACGTGGACTGCGCGCAGAACTGGCAGGATTTTCAGCATGCATTCTCCTTGCTCGATGCGCCGGGGCAGAACGTGGTGTACGCCGATGTCGACGGCAACATTGGATATCACACCACGGGCAAGGTTCCGATTCGCGCTGCCGGAGATGGCAGTTTGCCGGCGAGCGGAGCGGACGATGCGCATGAGTGGACTTCGTACATTCCGTTTGACAAGCTTCCCAGCGTCTACAATCCGCCCTCGGGGATTATTGCGACCGCGAATGCAAGGATCACGCCGGACAATTACCCGTACTCGATCAGCATGGAGTGGGAAGCACCGTGGCGAACGGCGCGGATCTATCACGTGCTGGAATCGGGACGCCAGTTTTCGCCGGCAGACATGCTGACGCTCGAAGACGATATTCAATCCGAGCCCGACTTGTTTGCCGCCGAGAGATTCGTGTATGCGGTGGATCACGCCTCCAAGCCATCAGCGCGGGCCAAGCAAGCTGTGGACCTGATGCGAGGCTGGGATGGACGCATGTCCGCTGCCTCCGCCGCACCCACGATTGCGGAGAATGCCATCTATCAATTGGAGCGACTGCTGCTCGAACCAAGGTTAGGAAGCGCGCCGGCGGGCTCGGAAGAAGATGACGGATCGCTGAACTGGAAGACGTATTCCTGGGAGATGCGGTCGGTGTGGCTGGAAAATGTGATGCTGCACCGGCCGAAGCGCTGGCTCCCCGAAAAATATGCAAACTATGACGAGTTGCTGACCGCGGCAGTGGATGCCGCGACGAACGATCCGAAGGCGCCGCAAGACTTGGCCTCGTGGCACTGGGGCGACTTCAATGCAGCGCAGATCCAGCATCCGATTCTGGGCAAAGTGCCGGTGATCCAGAAGTGGTCGGGTCCGGGAGTGCGCGAACAGTCCGGCAGCCACTTCACGGTGAAGGCGGTCAGCCGTCACCATGGCCCTTCTGAGCGGTTTACGGCAAACCTGGCGGACCTGGACCATTCGACGCTGGATACCGTAACCGGGCAGGGTGGCAATTTTCTCAGCCCCTATTACATGGATCAGTGGAAGGCGTGGTACGAAGGCACGACGTTCGCGCTTCCCTTCAGCGCAAAGGCTGTGGCTGCGGCGAAAACCCACCAGCTAGTACTGGAACCGGTGAAGCGATAGGGCATCGTGCGGTAGAGATGCTTCGACTCCGCTCCGCATGACAACTGGAACCTGCTTAGAAGGAATCAACCGCCTTTATATCTCCGACGTAGCCCACAAGCGGGATCGTTCCATTGGTCACGAAATCGTTGATCAGCAGTTTGTCGGTTGTAACGTTGTAGACCCGCAGGTTCCCGCCTTCGGCCACGTATTCGATCGGCCGCGAGATGAAGCCCTGGAGGCCATCCACGTTGCCGTTATCCGGAGGAATGAAAACGGAACCTGTCGCCGTGCTGTAGATCGACAGGCAGCCGCGAACTTCGCCGCTTGGATTGTTGACGTTGCCGATATTCGTACACTCGTGGGAACCGATAAAGAGCTGTCCCACGACGTTGAGGTCCATCTTGTCGTGGTAGCCGTCGGTGATCACGACTCCGCTGGTGGTCACGGTTAGGGAACCCGTGTCAATGATGTCGAGGCGACCGCAATTTTGGGCCATAGTGGTCTGGCCGGTGCAGGCATTATTGGTTGGCGGAGTGCCGGCGACGTAAAGGGTCGAACCGCTCAGCAGGGCCCACGTGGCGGCCTCAACTGGAATGGTGGTGATGATGGTGAGCGTGGTCAAATCGAAGACCACAACACTGGCCTGGTCAGGCAGCTTGGCCGCATCGTCGCCGCACTGCGGACCACAGTTCAAAATATAAGCGGTAGTGCCGTTCACCACCGCATAAACCGGCCAATAAAATTGCGGACTGGTCACCACCGTGCACACCGCGTTCGGCGCAGTGTCGCAACTGGTGTCGACAGGAGGAACCGCACTCCCCGGATTGAGAATCGTGACGGCACTCTCGCCCTGAAGGCTGCTGCTAAAGACCAGAAGCTGGCTCCCGGTAGAATTCGCGACCACGGTGGTGGCAGTGTCGACGCCAATCGTGACGGTCAGGGAGTTGGAGGAAAAATTCATCTGCTCGACCGCGCCCAGCAGCGAGAACCCATTGACGGTGGCGTTCGGAACCGCGGCGTAGCCGATGGGATCGGAGGTCGGGAGGATGAAGCTTCTGGTCGGGCCCGGCAGGCGAACCTGTCCGATGCCCGTTTCTTTGACTGTATTTACAGCGTAGACCGTGTTGCTATTGGGAGCCGCGTCAAAGGTAGCCAGAACATTTCGCGTGGGCGAAATTGCTATCATGCCGGGAGAGGTTCCGGCGCTGAGCGGCTGTACGCGGGGTATGGTGTCATTTTGCCCGTTGATGATGGCGATCTCGCCGAAACTGGTGGGCGAGGTGACGGACTGGGTAGCCATCACGCGTTCCAACAGACCGCTGGGAGGCTTTACGATCCCGTTCGTCGAGTGCCCACAGGAGGCCATATTCAGAACGAACCAAGCCCCCACCATAAGAACCAGAATGCTTCTCTTCAAACTTGAAGCTCCTACTGAGACGCGCAAGGAATGTGAGCTGCGGAATCGAGGATTATACCAAAGCTGCAACAGTTTCACGGGGCTTCCTCGAGATTTGGGTGTTGGAATACTTCGCGATCTTAGCGGCCGTCCTCTGCGATCTTCGCGTTTGAAGCTTTTAACCGCAAAGGTCGCAAAGGACGCGCAAAGGCCGCAAAGGAAACACGAGCTACCACTTGGAGCTCCGGGAGTGCACGAATGCGCGCCCATCCTGTATTCTGACGAGATATATGGCGGCCGACTTTCTTGACCGGATCAAGCACTCTCCCGTGCTGTGCGACGGCGCGATGGGAACCCTGCTCTACGCCAAGGGTATCTTC
>Ga0075017_100000470_pt1 | contig 22453 bp, 17 predicted proteins | sample AleBraG_ABR_2012_FD_71475 | JGI IMG/M metagenome (GOLD analysis project Ga0075017, IMG submission 71475) | Freshwater sediment microbial communities in response to fracking from Pennsylvania, USA - Alex Branch Run_MetaG_ABR_2012 | ecosystem: Environmental > Aquatic > Freshwater > Creek >... | reverse complement strand
GCCTTCGCCTGCGACCCCCAGAGCGCCTACGGAGGCGTGATCGCGCTCAACCGCCGCGTCGACCGGGCCTGCGCCGAGCGGCTCGCCGGCCAGTTCATCGAGGTCCTGCTCGCCCCCGGCTTCACGGACGACGCACTCGAGCTGCTGGAGGAGAAGAAGAACGTCCGCCTGCTCGAGCTGGCCCACTGGCCCCCGCCGGGCGCCGAGCTCGAGGCCAAGGCCGTGCTGGGCGGGCAGCTCGTGCAGTCCCGCGATACGGTCTCCGAGACGCGCTCCGAGATGCGCAGCCTGAGCGCTCGCGAGCCGAGCGAGCAGGAGTGGCAGGACCTGCTGTTCGCCTGGAAGGTCTGCCGCCATGTGCGCTCGAACGCGATCGTGATCGCCTCGGGCGGGGCGAGCATCGGCATCGGCGCCGGGCAGATGAGCCGCGTCGACGCGGTCCGGATCGCGATCGAGAAGGCGCGTGCCTTCCAGCCGCAGAAGCTGGCCGGCTCGGCGCTCGCCTCCGACGCCTTCTTCCCCTTCGCCGACGGCCCGCAGCTGGCGCTCGAGGCGGGCGTCGGCGCGATCATCCAGCCGGGCGGCTCGGTGCGCGACGATGAGGTGGTGGCCGCGATCGACGCCGCCGGTGCGGCGATGGTCGCGACCGACCGGCGGCACTTCCGCCACTGAGCGCCCCCTTGCCCCGGGCCGGACGCAGGCGTTAGGATCGGGCCGTGTGCAGAAACATCCGCACCCTGTACAACTTCGAGCCGGTTGCCACCGACGAGGAGGTCCGGGCGGCGGCACATCAGTACGTCCGCAAGATCAGCGGTTTCTCGAAGCCCTCCAGCGCCAACGCCGAGGCCTTCGAGCGGGCCGTCGAGGCGGTCGCCGAGGCATCCCGGCGGCTGCTGGGGGAGCTTGTGACGAACGCGCCGGCCAAGGATCGCGACGTCGAGGCCGCCAAGGCCCGGGCCCGCGGCGCCCAGCGCTTCGCGGCCTAGGTGTAAGACCCGAGCAGGGTGCGGCAACGTCCGCAGCGATCAGATGGGGGAAATGTGGTGGATAGACGAAGCACGACTCTGTTTGCGATCACCGGGGCAGCGCTCGCGCTGGCCCTGGGCCTGACGACAGCCCCGGCGGTGGCGCTGATGGCGCCCGTCAGCGCCGGCCCGCCGAAGCCCGTCAAGGTGGCGCACCTCGAATTCAACGGCTTCTTCCCGGGCACGACCCGGATCCACGTCGGCGACTCCGTGAGCTTCGCGATCAACGGCTTCCACACGGTCACCTTCCTCGCGAGCGGGCAGGCGCCGCCGCCGCTGATCATCCCGGCGCCGAGCAACCCGATCACCGGTAGGCTGGACTCGGCCGGTGCCGGGTTCTGGTTCAACGGCAAGCCGAACCTGGTCATCAACCCGCTCGTCGCCGCGCCGACCGGCGGCAACACCTACACGGGCACGGGCGAGCTGAGCAGCGGCCTGCCGGCCCCCACGGGGCCCGCCAAGCCGTTCGTCGTGACCTTCACGAAAGCCGGGACCTTCATCTTCAACTGCCTCGTGCACCCGGGCATGAAGGGCGTTGTCAAGGTGCTCCCGAAGGGCGGCCCGGTGCCCTCGGCCGCGGCCGATCGGCGCCGGGCGGACGCTCAGCTGAAGGCCGGCATCGCCGAAGCCCGGCGGCTGAGCACGGTGAAGCCGGCCCCGGCGACGGTGCTCGCGGGCCACGACGGAAACGGGGCCGTGTCCTGGTGGCGCTTCTTCCCGCAGACGCTGAAGATCAAGGCCGGGACGACCGTCGACTTCAGGATCTCGAGCAAGCGCGAGGTCCACACGATCACGATCGGGCCGGCGCCGTACACGAGCAAGATCGAGGAAACGTTCACGACGCCCCAGCCGAACCCCGGCGGGCCGCCGAGCCTGATCGTCAGCCCGCTGGCCGGCTATCCCAGTGATCCGCCGCCGCTGCCCGCCGAGACGGGCTCCAACCACGGCAACGGGTTCGTCAACACCGGCATCCTCTCCAACGGAGGTGGAGGGCTGGCGTCGAGCGTGAAGATCACGTTCACGAAACCGGGCATCTACGACTACGAGTGCGTGATCCATCCGAAGATGGACGGGAAGATCGTCGTCACCAAGTGAGTCGAGCCGTGGCGCCGGCGGCTCGGCCGCCGGCGCCATGGGTTCCGTCGCGCGCTCGGGGCTGCCCGCCCGGGCGCGATCCCTACGGATCACCCCGCAGCGAGCTGCTCCGCCCGCAAGGCACGGTCGCAACCCGAAAGGACTTGACATTTGGAAGATCACGATATATCGTGATGCCTACAAGTTAGTTCACGATAGGAGAACACGATGTACTCATATACGAGCGAGACGGAGACACAGAAGGGCGGACGGGGACGGCACTGCCGCAACCGCCGTCACGGCTTCGGTCCGGGCGGACGCGAGTTCGGCCCCGGCTTCGGCCCGGGCTTCGGCCCCGGCGGGGGTCCGCGGGGACGGGGGCGCAAGGCCCGCCGCGGCGACATCCGCACGGCGGCCCTGCTGCTGCTGGCCGAGGAGCCGCGCAACGGCTACCAGATCATGGGTGAGGTCCAGGAGCGCAGCGAGGGAGTCTGGAGCCCGAGCCCCGGCTCGGTCTACCCGGCCCTGGCCCAGCTCGAGGACGAGGGCCTGATCCGCACCGAGGAGAGCGAGGGGCGCAAGCTCTACGCGATCACCGATGCCGGGCGCAAGCTGCTCGCCGAGCGGGGCGAGGAGGTCCCCGCGCCCTGGGCTCAGATGAGCGAGGAGGTCAGCCCCGGCCTGCACGAGCTCGGCAAGCTGATGCGCGAGGTCGCCTTCGCCTTCGGCCAGGTCATGCGGACGGGCTCCGAGCCCCAAGTCGCGAAGGCCCGCGAGGTGCTCGCCGGGGCCAGGCGCGACCTCTACCGGATCCTGGCCGACGGCGACGCTCCGGACGCTACGGTGGGTGGGGACTCCTAGTCCCCACCCACGATGACCGCCACCGCAACCGCCAGCGCCGTAACCGTCGATCGGCTCGTCAAGCGCTATGACGAGGTGGAGGCGGTGCGGGGCATCGAATTCGACGTTCGAAGCGGCGAGATCTTCGGCTTCCTCGGCCCCAACGGGGCCGGGAAGTCGACGACGATCAACATGCTCTGCACGCTGGTCCGTCCCAGCAGCGGCTCGGCGCGCGTCGCCGGCCACGATGTCGTCACCGAACGCGACGAGGTTCGGCGCAACATCGGGCTGGTCTTCCAGGACACGACGCTCGACGGCTACCTGACGGCCGAGCAGAACCTGCGCCTGCACGCCGAGCTCTACGGCGTCCCCCGCGAGGCCGTCGCCCCGCGGATGGAGCAGGTGATGGAGATGGTCGGCCTGTGGGAGCGCCGGCGCAGCCTCGTCAACACGTTCTCGGGCGGGATGAAGCGCCGCCTGGAGATCGCGCGGGGCCTGTTGCACTCGCCGCGGGTGCTGTTCCTCGATGAGCCGACAGTGGGCCTCGACCCGCAGACGCGCAGCTCGATCTGGAGCTACATCTCCGAACTGAAGGCCCGCGAGGACATCACGATCTTCCTGACCACCCACTACATGGACGAGGCCGAGTACTGCGACCGGATCGCGATCATGGACCGGGGCAAGATCATCGTCCTGGACACGCCCGAGGCGCTGAAGGCGAGCATCGGCAAGGACCGCATCCAGATCCAGACCGACGACAACGGGGCCGCGATCACGGCGATCGGGGAGCGGCTCGGGATCGAGGCGCGCCTCGCCGACGGGATGGTCACCTTCGGCGTCGCCGAGGGCGAGCACTTCGTCCCGCGCCTGTTCGCCGAGCTCGGCCAGCCGATCCGCTCGGTCAGCGTCTCGCGGCCCTCGCTCGACGACGTCTTCATGTCCTACACCGGCACGACGATCCGCGACGCCGAGTCCGGGGCCGCCGACCAGCGCCGCAAAACGGCCCGTATGCTGAACCGCTGATGGCGGCCCCGACCAAGATCGGAGCAGAGCTCCCGCCGCCGGCCCGGTCGGGCGACGGCCGGCTGGAGCTGGCGGGGGTGCGGGTGCCGACGCGCAGCACCGGCAGCGAGCTGCGGGCGATCAAGGTCGTCTGGAAGCGCGAGCTGATCCGCTTCAGCCGCGACCGGCTGCGGATCCTGACGTCGTTGATGCAGCCCTTCCTGTTCCTGTTCGTGCTCGGCACGGGGCTCTCCAGGCTGGCCTCGGCGGGGACCCACGGCGTCAACCTGAAAACCTTCGTCTACCCCGGCGTGCTTTGCATGGCCGTCATGTTCACGGCGATGTTCTCGGCCGCCTCGCTCGTCTGGGACCGCGAGTTCGGCTTCCTGCGCGAGATGATGGTTGCGCCCGTCCGGCGCAGCTCGCTGGTGCTGGGCAAGTGCCTGGGCGGAGCCACCGTGGCCGGTTTTCAGGGCGTGATCGTCCTCTGCCTGGCCGGCGTCGTGAACGTCCCCTATGCGCCCTCGCTGATCATCGAGGTGTTCGCGATCCAGCTGCTGCTGGCCTTCACGATCACCGCCTTCGGGGTCATGATCGCCGCGCGGGTCTCCCAGATGCAGTCGTTCATGGCCCTGATGCAGATGGCGATCATGCCGATGTTCTTCCTCTCGGGGTCCCTGTTCCCGGTCGCCGGCCTGCCGCGCTGGCTCGAGTTGCTCAACCGGATCGACCCCCTGACCTACGCGGTCGATCCGATCAGGCGGATCGTCTTCTCGCACATGGAGATCTCGGCGGCGGCCCGCCAGGCGCTCGACCCGGGCGTGACCTGGTGGGGCTGGCACGTCCCCGGCGCTCTCGAGGCCGGCGTCGTCGCCCTCCTCGGGCTGATCATGCTGGGAATCGGGATCGTGCAGTTCAGCCGGGCCGAGTAGGAATCGCGGGCCGGCGGAGCATTGCTTTCAGTCGCGATCGGCCTCGGCGCCCTCACCCGGGCGCTGGTGGTAGGGTCGCGGCGATGCCCGAGCCTGGTCCTTCCTCCTCCGCGCTCGAGCTCGCCGGGGCGCTGCGCCGCCGCGAGCTCTCGGCCGTCGAGCTGCTCGATGCCTGCCTGGCCGCCGTCGACGAGCGCAACGGCGAGCTGAACGCCGTCACCTGGCGCAACGACGAGCAGGCCCGCGCCGCGGCGGCCGCCGCCGACCGGCGCCTGGACGCCGGCGAGGAGGCCCCCTTCCTGGGCGTGCCGATCCCGATCAAGGACCTGACGCCGGTCGCCGGCTGGCCGGTGACCTACGGCTCCCACGGCGCCCCGGAGGGGCCGAGCGAGGAGTCCGAGCTGGTCGTCGACGCGCTCGTGGCGGCGGGCTTCGTGCTCTGCGCCAGGACCAACACGCCCGAGTTCGGCGTCATCACGGCGGCCGAGAACCTGCGCTTCGGGCCCTCGCGCAACCCCTGGGACCCGAGCCGCTCGCCGGGCGGATCGAGCGGCGGCGCCGCGGGAGCGGTGGCCGGCGGGATGTTCCCGATCGCACACGCGAATGACGGCGGAGGCTCGATCAGGATCCCGGCCTCCTACTGCGGCCTGGTCGGCTTCAAGCCGAGCCGGGGCCGGGTTCCCCGCCTCGCCCAGAGCTGGCTCGGGGCGGTCGTCGAGGGCGTCGTCTCGCGGACCGTGGCCGAGTCGGCCGTCGTGCTCGATGCGATCAGCGGCCCGGACCGGCTGGCCTGGTACAACGCGCCGGTCCCCGAGCGGTCCTTCGCGGAGTTCGCCGCGGGCGCTCCCGCGAAGCTGCGGATCGGGCTGATGGCCTCCGCGCCCCTGGGGATCCCGACCGACGAGGCCTGCGTCGCGGCGGCCCGCTCGACGGCCCTGCTGCTGGAGGAGCTGGGGCACACGGTCGAGGAGGTCGAGGTGCCGACGATCTCCGAAGAGATGGTGGCGCCCTTCATCGCCCTGACCCAGGGCGGCCTCGCCGACTACCACGGCGTCGAGTGGGAGAAGACTGAGCCGCACATCCGCTACCAGCGCGAGCTGGCCTCGCAGACGGGCGCCTACGAGTACGTCCAGGCGGCCCGCACGCTGGAGCTGCTGAGCCGCCGCGAGGTGGCCCGCTGGGGCCGGGACTTCGACGTGCTGCTGACGCCGACCTCCGCGATCCTGCCGCCCGCGGCCGGCGCGCTGATGGAGGCCGCCCACGCCACACCCGGGGAGCCCGTCTTCGAGGTCGTCGCGAGCGTCTCCTTCACCGCCTTCGGCAACGTCACCGGCCTGCCGGGTGTGAGCCTGCCGCTGCACTGGACGGACGCCGATCTGCCGGTCGGCGTCCAGCTGCTGGCCGGGCCCTGGCAGGACGGACCCCTGCTGGCGCTGGCGGCGCAGCTCGAAACGGCCCGCCCCTGGGCCGAGCGCCGGCCCGCCGCCCAGACGGTGTAGCCCGCCGTGGCGAGCCTGCCGCGAGTCTGCGTGATCGGCGCCGGGGTCAGTGGTCTGACGGCCTGCAAGGCACTGGCGGACTTCGGCGTCCCGCACCTCTGCTTCGAGGCCTCCGACGAGGTCGGCGGCAACTGGTACTTCCAGAACCCCAACGGGGTCTCCTCGGCCTACCGCTCGCTGCACATCGACATCTCCAAGCCGTCGATCTCCTTCCGCGATTTCCCGATGCCCGACCGCTATCCGGACTATCCGCACCACACCCACATCTTCGAGTGGCTGCGCGATTACGCCGACGCCTTCGACCTGCGCCGAAACATCCGCTTCAACACGAGGGTCCAGCGCGCCGAGCGCGGTCCGGAAGGCGGCTGGACGATCACCCTCGAGGACGGCTCCAGGGAGGCCTTCGACGCGCTGCTGGTCTGCAACGGCCACCACTGGGACCCCCGCCTCCCGGACTTCCCCGGCAGCTTCGACGGCCCCGAGATCCACTCGCATGACTACATCGACCCGAGCACGCCGCTGGAGCTCCACGGCAAGCGCGTCCTGGTCGTCGGGATCGGCAACAGCGCGGTGGACATCGTCTCCGAGCTGGGCCGCAAGACGGTCTGCGAGATGGTCTACATCTCGACCCGCTCGGGCGCCTACGTCCTCCCAAAGTACCTGTTCGGCAAGCCTGCCGACCAGATCGTCAAAGCCAACCCGCTGCTTCCGGCGGGGCTGCAGCGGCGGATGGGCCGGGTGCTGCCGCGGATCTTCTCGGGCCGGATGGAGGACTTCGGGCTGCCGACCCCCGACCACAACTTCCTCGACGCCCACCCGACCGTCTCCAGCGAGCTGCTCGGACGGCTCGGCGCCGGCGACGTGGTGGCCAAGGGCGATGTGGCCGAGCTGATGGGCGAGCGGGTCCGCTTCGCCGACGGCTCGATCGAGGAGGTGGACGCGATCATCTACGCCACGGGTTACAGGGTCAGCTTCCCCTTCTTCGACCCGGACTTCCTGAGCGCGCCGGAAAACAGGCTGGCGCTCTACAAGCGGATGCTCAAGCCCGGCATCGACGACCTCGCCTTCATCGGCCTCGGCCAGCCGATCCCGACGATCTTCCCCTTCTCCGAGCTCCAGTCGAAGCTCGCCGCCCGCTGGCTGAGCGGCGACTGGGCGCCGCCGGCCGAGGCCGAGATGGAGCGCGAGATCGCGGCCGACGAGGCCTTCCACACGGCCCACTTCTCGGCCAAGCCCCGCCACACGATGCAGCTCGAGTGGTACTCCTACAGGCGCGAGCTCGAGCGGCGCACGATCCCGGGCGGGCAGGCCCGCGCTCGCGCGGGAGCGCGCACGGGCCGCGATGCCGCCGGGCGGGCACCCGAGCCGGCCGGGGCGACGGCCTACCCCCTGACGGGGCACCCCGCGTCGCCGGGAGCGGGCGGGTGAGCGAGATCGAGTTCTCGAGCGGCGGGACCCGCTGTGGGGGTATCCACCTGCAGGGGCAGGGCGGGGACTTCCTCGACGAGCGGGGCAGGCGCCCATGTGTCGTGATGGCCCACGGCTTCGCCGGGACCGTCGACTCGGGACTGATCCCGTTCGCCGAGCGCTATGCGGCCGCCGGCCTCGACGCGCTGGCCTTCGACTACCGCCACTTCGGCCGCTCCGCCGGCGAGCCGCGCCAGCTGCTCTCGGTGGCCCGTCAGCACGAGGACTACCACGCGGCGATCGCCTTCGCGCGGACGCTCGAGGGCGTCGACCCCGAGCGGATCGTCCTCTGGGGCTCATCCTTCTCCGGTGGTCATGTCGTGCCGGTCGCCGTCGCCGACGGGCACGTCGCGGCACTCATCGCCCAGGTCCCCGCGATGGACGGGCGCGCGACGCTGGCCAACCTGATCCGCTACGCCGGTCCGGCCCAGCTCGTGCGCTGGACGCTGGCGGGCCTGCGCGACCTGGCGTCCACGCGGCGGGGAGGCCCGCCCGTGATGATCCCGGCGGTCGGACCGCCGGGGAGCTTCGCGGCGATGAGCACCCCCGACTCCGAGCCCGGCTACACGGCGATCACCGGCCCCAGCTGGCGCAACGAGGTGACGGCGCGGATCGGCCTCACCGCGGGCCTCTACCGCCCCGGCCTGCAGGCCGACCGTCTGCCCTGCCCGATCCTGATCCAGATCGCCGACCGGGACGCCGTCGTGCCCGTCAGGGCCGCCCAGGACGCCGCCTGGCGGGCGACCGGTCGCGCCGAGGTCCGGACCTACCCGATCGGCCACTTCGACATCTACCGCGGCGAGCCCTTCGAGCAGGCGGTGGCCGACCAGCTGCACTTCCTCAGACGTCATCTCGCTCGCGCCCCGAGCGCCGCGGGGGCTCTCGAAGGCGCCGAGCGTGCGCCGGTGGCGCACGAGGGCTGAGGACCGAGCCCCGCGCCGGCGGGGGCGAGGCCTGCTCGGATCGCCTCGGGGACGATCGGTGCCGGTACCATCTGGGCATTCTGAATCCTGGAGGGGTTGGTCGCGGGGGCGTCGTGGGGGTCTCGGTCATCGGTGTCTACGCAGCGACCGCTCACCGTCCTCGCGCGGCCGGGGGCCGGTCGGCGCGGCCCTCGGCCGCGCTGGTCCTCCTCGCCCTGGCCGTCCTCTACCTCGCGGCGGGGCAGCTGACGGGCGTCGCCCGGGCCGCGTCGGAGCCGGGTCTCCTTCAGCCGCTGCAGGCGCCCGGCGCCGCACACGCCGAATCGATGTCCAGCTCCGTGACGATGTTCAGCGAACCGGGCGACGTCGCCGGGGGAGGAGTCAACCGGGTCTTCGACGCCTCGTCGGCGATCGGGCTCGATGGTGAAGGCAATCATGCGGAAGTCACCATCGAATCGGGCGGAGAACGCTTCTACCTCGAATTCGTCGCTCCGGCCGGCAGGCAGCTGGAACCGGGGGAATACCTCGGTGCCCAACGCCCACCGTGGCACGCCAAGAACCTGCCCGGCCTCTTTGTCTCCCGATGCGACGAAGACTACGGCCGGTTCACGATCAAAGACATCGGCTCGAACGCAGAAGGCAGGCTCGACCGCCTGTGGCTGCTCTACGAGGTGCATTGCGAAACGCCCGATGCGCCGCTGCTGTTCGGAGAGGTGCGCATCGGCGAGCCGCAGCTGTCGCCGAGACCGGAGGTCGTGCCGGCCGCCGTGACCTGGCCGAGGGTGGCTGTCGGCACCGAGGGTCTCGGCGTCCCCGTGACCGTCGTCGCGAGCCATGCGACGGCTGCCCGCATCAAGTCGGTCGGTCTGCAGGGGGAAGACGCAGGCGACTTCAAGATCCTCGCCGATGGGTGCAGCGGCATGACCGTGCCGCCCGGGGAACACTGCGAAGTAATCGTCGCCGACGATCCGACGGCGACCGGTCTGCGGAGCGCGACGCTCGTGATCAAGGCATCCGGCCACAGGCTCGGAACGGCGTTGTCGGTGAACACCGAAGAGCTCTCGGAACCTCCCCCGGTCGGGGACTCGGTGACGATGGTCGGCGAACCCGGCAACTACCTCGGCGGCGGCATCGACCGGTTGTTCGACACCGAACACGCCATCACGATCAGCGGGAACGAGCACTACCTGCAGGTGAACGTCGAAGGCAGGGGCGGCCAGTTCTCGTTCGAATTCGCGCCACCGGCGGGGAGGTCGCTCGAACCGGGCGAATACGACTATGCAAACAGCGCTCACGTCAGGAGCCTGCCGGTGCTCACCATTGGCGGCAACGGGGTCGGTTGCGGCGGGCTGGGTCGCTTCACGATCAAGGACATCGGCTTCGATCCATCGGGCAACGTGGATAGGTTCTGGGCGCTCTATGAGGAGCACTGCGGGGGTTATGGCGAACCCGCGGTGTTCGGCGAGGTGCGGGTCGGCGAGCCGCCGAGCGGCGCTCCCGAGCTGGTCCAGCCGGCAGCGGTGCGATGGCCCCGGACGGCGGTGGGCGCCGAGGCCGACACCGTGCCCGTGACGGTCGGCGCCGGGCCCTCGGGCGCCCGCATCGCGAGCGTGGCGCTCGAAGGCGAGGACGCCGGTGACTTCAGCATCGTCGGCGACGGTTGCAGCGCGACGAAGCTCGCGCCGGGAGCGCGCTGCGAACTCGGCGTCTCCGCCAGGCCGGCGGCGGCCGGCCTGCGCACGGCGGAACTCGTCGTCAGCGACACGACGGGCGCGAGGATGACCGTGCCCCTGACGATCGACACCGAACCCCCGCCGGAACCGCCTGCGGTCGCCAACTCCGCGACGTTGGTCAGCGAACCGGGCGCCTACATCGGAGAAGAAACCGATCTGCTGTTCGACGAAGCCGAAGCGGTCACCGTCAGCGGGACCGGCAGCCATGTCGAAGTCCAGGCCGAAGGCAGGGCCGGCAGGTTCACATTCAACTTCGCCCCGCCGGCCGGCCACTCGCTCGAAGCGGGTGAATACGACTACGCGGAAGGCTACCCGTTCCAGGCCAGGAGCTTCCCCGGCATTGATGTCGACGGCAACGGGCGCAGCTGCAGCGCAGAGGTGGGGCGCTTCACGGTCATGGACATCGGCTACGACTCCGCCGGCAACGTCGACCGGTTCTGGGCGCTCTACGAACAGCGATGCGCCCCCGGAGAGCCGGCCCTGTTCGGCGAGGTCCGGGTCGGAGAGCCGCCCGCGACGGCTCCGGAGCTCGTCCAGCCGGCAGCCGTCCAATGGCCCCAGACGGCGGTCGGGACGGCTGCCACCGAGGTGCCTGTGACCGTGGCCGGCGGAGCTTCCGGTGCGCGGATCCACAGCGTGGCGCTGGAAGGGGAGGACGCCGGTGACTTCAGCATCGTCGGCGACGGCTGCAGCGGAACCACCCTCGCGCCGGCCGCGCGCTGCGTGGTGAGCGTCCTCGCCAGGCCCTCTGTGGCCGGCACGCGGACCGCCGAGCTTGTGCTCACAGACAGCTCAGCCGCACGGACGACGGTCCCCCTCCGCGTCGAAACCGAAGCGCCCCCCGAACCGCCGATGACCGGCAACTCGGCGACGGTCGTCAGCGAACCCGGGGAGTACATAGGGCGGGGCGTCGACGAGCTGTTCGATCTGCCCGACGCCGTGGTCATCGCCGCAAACAGGAACCAGAGCGACCGCGTCGAAGTCGAAGCCGACGGCAGAGTCGGCCGATTCCGGTTCGTGTTCGCCCCCGCGTGGGAAAAGCAGCTGACGGTCGGCGAATACAAGCACGTGGAAATCAATCCCTGGGGGTCGGCCAAGGCCGCGGGCCTCTCGGTGACCGGCAATGCCACAGGCTGCGGGTCGGGCTATGGCCGCTTCACGATCAAGGACATCGGCTACGACTCCGCCGGCAACGTCGACCGGTTCTGGGCGCTCTACGAACAGCACTGCGACGGCCAGACGCCGGCCCTGTTCGGCGAGGTCCGGGTCGGCGAGCCGCCCGGCGCGGCACCCGAGCTCGTTCAACCGCTGGCCGTCCGCTGGCCCAAGACGGCGGTCGGTGACGAAGGTGCAACCGTGCCGGTGACCGTCAGCGCCGGAGCGCCGGGGGCGGCGATCGCCGCCGTGCGCATTGAAGGCAAGGAGGCAGCCGACTTCAGCATCGCCTCCGACGAATGCGGCGGCGTCAGGCTCCCAGCCTATGCCCACTGCGAGATCAAGCTCGGCGTCAGGCCGACGGCGGCGGGGACACGCCGAGCGAAGCTCGCCGTCGTGGACAGCTCGGGGCCTGTCACCAAGGTTGAACTGGCCGTGCCCGGCCAGTAGCCCGTCTACTCGCCCGAGACGCGGGCGTTCTCGAACATCTCGACCAGCCGTTCGCGGCAGTAGGGCCACTGGCGGCTGTTGCGCCGCCCGCCGGGCTGCAGCGTGTCGAGCAGGGCCAGGCCGCGCATCGTCGCGGCGGCCATCTCGAGCAGGCCGTCGAAGCCGGGTGCCTCGGCCAGCCCGCCGAACAGCGTCGGGCTGAGCCTCAGGGTCTGGCGGTCCAGGGCGCGCTCGACCGGGGCCAGGCGCTCGCGCAGCTCGGGATCGGTGCGTGCGTGGGTCCACAGGTCCAGGGCCGCCTGGTAGAGGGGGCTGGCGTAGGTCGACCAGAGCAGGTCGAGGCTCCCGGCCAGGCGCTCGGGGCCCTCGGGCAGCTTCTGCGCCGCGGCCAGGAGCTGCTCGCCACGGCGCTCGGCGAGATGCTCCATGGCGGCCGCCAGCAGGGCCTGACGGGTCTGGAAGTGGTGCAGGTGGGCGCCCCGCGAGAGGCCGGCCCGCTGGGCCACCCGACTGGTCGTCGTCGAGGCGTAGCCGTCCTCGACCAGGCAGGCGATCGTGGCGTCCAGCAGCGCCTCCCTGGTGGAGGCGCTCCGCTCGGCCTGGCTGCGGCGAGGGGCTGTCTGGTCGGTGGTCGTCGGCATCCCTCGATCCTAATGATATTTGCATTCACGCATGAACGTTTCTGTGGTAGCGTTGCCGGCGCAGACACCCCAACCCGCCTCCCGTGCCGGGTCGACGGCGGGACTACGACCCAGGAGGTCCGACTGATGGCAGCCACCGACGCACTGGTGTTCGACGCGATCCGAACGCCGCGTGGCAAGGGCAAGTTCAACGGATCGCTGCACGGCACCAAGCCGGTCGACCTCGTCGTGGGCCTGATGCACGAGACCCTGATCCGCAACGAGAAACTCGACCCCAAAAAGGTCGACGACGTCGTGCTCGGCTGCGTCTCGCCGATCGGCGACCAGGGCTCGGACATCGCCAAGACGGCCGCCATCAAGGCCGGCCTGCCGGACACGGTCGCCGGTGTCCAGATCAACCGCTTCTGCGCCTCGGGCCTCGAGGCCGTCAACATCGCCGCCCAGAAGGTCGCCTCGGGCTGGGAGGACCTGGTCTTCGCCGGCGGCGTCGAGTCGATGTCGCGGGTTCCGATGGGCTCGGACGGCGGCGCCTGGGCGATGGACCCTGAGACCAACTACGACACCTCCTTCGTGCCCCAGGGCGTCAGCGCCGACCTGATCGCCACGATCGAGGAGTTCAGCCGTGAGGACGTCGACGCCTACGCCGCCCGCTCGCAGGAGCGGGCCTGGGCCGCACAGTCCGAGGGCCGCTTCGCGAACACGGTCGTCCCCGTCAAGGACCTCAACGACAACGTGATCCTGGACAACGACGAGTTCATCCGCCCCGGCACGACCGTCGAGACGCTGGGCGGGCTGAAGCCCTCGTTCGCCGCGATCGGCGAGATGGGCGGCTTCGACGCGGTGGCCCTGCAGAAGTACCACTGGGTCGAGAAGATCGAGCACGTCCACACCCCGGGCAACTCCTCGGGCATCGTCGACGGCGCCTCGCTGCTGACGATCGGCAACCAGAAGACCGGCGAAGAGCTGGGCATGAAGCCGAAGGCCCGGATCCTGGCGACGGCCCTCTCGGGTGCCGACCCGACGATCATGCTGACCGGCCCCGCCCCGGCGAGCCGCAAGGCGCTGGAGAAGGCCGGCCTGACGGTCGAGGATCTCGACCTGGTCGAGATCAACGAGGCCTTCGCAGCGGTCGTGCTGCGCTTCGTCCGGGACATGGGCCTGGACATGGAGAAGGTGAACGTCAACGGCGGCGCGATCGCGATGGGCCACCCGCTCGGCGCGACCGGCGGCATGATCCTCGGCACGCTGATCGAGGAGCTGCACCGCACCGGCGGGCGCTACGGGCTGGCGACGCTCTGCGTCGGCGGCGGCATGGGAATCGCGACAGTCGTGGAGGCGATCTGAGCATGGCCGAGTCAACAACGATCCGCTGGGAGCAGGACGAGGACGGGATCGTCCTGCTGACCCTGGACGACCCCAACCAGTCGGCCAACACGATGAACCGCGCCTACGGCGAATCGATGGCGGCGACGATCGATCGCCTGGAGGCGGAGAAGGAGCAGATCGCCGGCGTGGTGATCACCTCGGCGAAGAAGACCTTCTTCGCCGGCGGGGACCTCAACGACCTCAGGTCGGCGAGGAAGGAGGACGCCCCCGAGCTGGCCGAGATGGTGCGGGCGGGCAAGGCGCAGCTGCGCCGCCTGGAGACGCTGGGCGTCCCGGTCTGCGCCGCCATCAACGGTGCCGCCCTGGGCGGCGGCCTCGAGATCTGCCTGGCGACCCACCACCGCATCGCCCTCGATGACCCGAGCGTTCAGCTCGGCTTCCCCGAGGTCCAGCTGGGCCTGCTGCCGGGTGCCGGCGGGGTCGTGCGGACGGTGCGGATGCTCGGCATCGTCGATGCCCTGATGAAGCTGTTGATGCAGGGTCAGCGGCTGCGCCCGCAGGCTGCGCTGGAGGCGGGAATCCTGGACGAGGTCGTCGCGACCCGGGAGGAGCTCGTCCCGGCCGCCAAGGCCTGGGTCAAGCAGCGTGCCGCACAGGAGGAGCCGGTCGCTCAGCCCTGGGACGTCAAGGGCTACAAGCTCCCCGGGGGAGCCCCTTCGAACCCGAAGCTGGCCCAGAACCTGCCGGCCTTCCCGGCCAACCTGCGCAAGCAGCTGAAGGGCGCCAACTACCCGGCCCCGCACCACATCATGGCCGCGGCCGTCGAGGGGGCGCAGGTCGACTTCGACACGGCGATCGAGATCGAGGGCCGCTATTTCGTCGACCTGCTCACCGGACAGGTCTCCAAGAACATGATCCAGGCCTTCTTCTTCGACCTCCAGCAGGTCAACGGGGAGCGCAACCGGCCGGAGGGGCTCGAGCCGTTCAGGGCCAAGAAGGTCGTCGTCCTGGGCGCCGGCATGATGGGCGCGGCGATCGCCTACGTCTGCGCCAAAGCCGGCATCGAGGTCGTCCTGAAGGACGTCTCCCTCGAGGCCGCCGAAAAGGGCAAGGCCTACTCGCAGGGACTGCTCGAGAAGGCGCTCTCGCGCGGTCGCACGACGCAGGAGAAGGCCGACGCCCTGCTGGCCCTGATCACGCCGACCGAGGACCCGGCGGCGGCCGCCGGCGCCGACCTCGTGATCGAGGCTGTGTTCGAGGATCCGGCGGTCAAGGCACAGGTCTTCGCCGAGATCGAGCCGCACCTGGCCGAGGGCGCCCTGCTCGGGTCGAACACCTCGACCCTGCCGATCACCGAGCTGGCCGAGGGCGTCACCCGTCCGGAGGAATTCATCGGGCTGCACTTCTTCAGCCCCGTGGACAAGATGCCGCTGCTCGAGATCATCAAGGGCGAGAAGACCAACGAGGAGACCCTCTACCGGGCGCTCGACCTGGCCAAACAGATCAAGAAGACGCCGATCGTCGTCAACGACAGCCGCGGCTTCTTCACGAGCCGGGTGATCGGGACGTTCATCAACGAGGGCGTCGGCATGCTGCTCGAGGGGATCCCGGCCGCCTCGATCGAGCAGGCCTCCAACCAGGCCGGCTATCCGGCGCCGGTGCTGCAGCTCAGCGACGAGCTGAACCTCAACCTGGCCCGCAAGATCCGCGACGCTACGAAGGCCGCCGTCGAGGCCGAAGGCGGCACCTGGGTCGACCGGCCGTCGTTTGAAATCGTCGACAAGATGCTCGCCGCGGGCCGTGGCGGGAAGCTCGCAGGCGCCGGCTACTACGACTACTCCGAGGGTAAACGGACGGGGCTATGGACGGGGCTGAAGGAGATGTTCCCCGAGACCGGCGACCCCGCCGCGATCTCGCTCAAGGACCTCGAGGAGCGGATGCTGTTCATCGAGTCGATCGAGGCCGTCAAGTGCCTCGACGAGGGTGTCATCGAGTCGGTCGCCGACGCCAACATCGGCTCGATCCTGGGCATCGGCTTCCCCGGCTGGACGGGCGGTGTGCTGCAGTACATCAACGGCTATGAGGGACCCGCCCACCTCCCCCAGTCGAGGGGCGTGGCCGGCTTCGTCGCCCGGGCCCGCGAGCTGGCCCAGAAGTACGGCGAGCGCTTCGAGCCGCCGGCCTCGCTGCTCGAGAAGGCCGAGCGCGGGGAGATCTACTCCGACGCCGAGGCGGCCGTCGCGGCCTAGTCCCGGCTCCCGCAAGAGCGCAGAAGCACCGCACGGGGCGTCGCGGCGGAGAGCCGCGGCGCCCGGTCCCTGCAGGGAAGGTCCCTGGAATAATTCGGCGATGGCCTACGACGAGGATCTCGCCAACCGGATCCGCGAGCTCCTGGCCGATGAGCTGGGCGTGATCGAGAAGCGGATGTTCGGCGGCCTGGCCTTCCTGATCGGCGGGCACATGTCGGTTGCCGTCATGGGCCAGGGTGGACTGATGCTGCACTGTGAGCTTGAGCAGACGCAGAAGCTCCTCGCCAAGCCCCATGCCGCCCCGCTCATCATGCGCGGACGGGAGATGCGGGGCTGGGTCCGGGTCGCCGAGGAGGGCCTTGCGACCAGGCGGGCGCTGAAGACGTGGGTCGAGCGGGGCGTCAGCCACGCCCGTTCGCTGCCGGCGAAGGGGTAGGCGGCTCAGCGTCCCGTCGAGCCGAGGCCGCCATCGCCCCTGCCGGTGGGCTCGAGCTCGTCCGCGGCCTCGACGAGGCGATGGGCGGCGGCCTCGACGATCAGGAGCTGGGCGACGCGGTCGCCGAGCGCGACCTCGAACGGCTCGGTGGGGTCGGTGTTCAGCAGGATCACCTTGATCTCGCCGCGATAGCCGGGGTCGATCAGGCCGGGGCCGTTGACGAGGGAGATGCCGTGACGGGCGGCCAGACCCGAACGGGGCAGGACCAGGCCGGCCGAGCCCGGCGGAAGGGCCAGTGCCACGCCGGTCGGGACCGTGGCCCGGCGGCCGGGCTCGAGCGTGAGGGCCTCGTCCGCGTAGAGGTCGAAGGCGGCGTCGTCCGCGTGGGCCCGGACGGGGACCCGGGCCGTCTGGCTGAGCAGTCGGGCGGGGATGTCCACAGCGGCCATCCTAGGGCGCCCAGGCTCCTGGGCGCGGGCGCTCGAGCCTGCGCTCGGCGAGGATCCGCTCGAGGCCCGGCTGCTCACCCTGCTGGAGGTGGGTCATGGCGGCCGCCACGGCCGGGTGGACCTGGCCGATCAGCTCGTGCATCAGGTGGGCTATGCGCCGGTAGCCGGCGTGGCCCTCGCGTCCCGAGCGCAGCTCGATCAGATGGATCGCCTCACGGGCGTTGAGGTCGAGTACGTAGCGGATCCTGAATGCCAGGCAGAGGGCATAGGGGGCGTGCAGCGCGTTGCCCTCCTCGCAGAGCGAGGACCAGGCCTCGCGTGAGCGCTCGGTCGCCGCCTCGTAGCGGCCGGCGAGCCCGGCGGAGCGCAGCTCCTCGGGGACCTCGGCGCCGAGGTGGGGGCCCAGCGTCTGCCACTGGGCGGTCAGCATGCGGTGGCGCTGCAGGTCGCGGAAGGCGCCATAGTCGGAGACGATCTCAAAGCGGTAGCGCAGCGCCTCGAAGCCCCTGCCGGGGAGATGGCGCCTGTTTGCCCGATCCCCGGCGAGCTCTGCGATCAGCCCGCTGCGCTCCTCGCCCGAGAGCCCGCGGACCCGCTCGGCGATCCGCTGCTCGCCGAATGCGGAGTCCTCGAACAGCAGCGCGGCGAGCAGCAGCTCCTCGCTGCCCTCGGCGCGCAGCAGCCTCACCCCGGCCGCCTCGGGCTCGGGGTGGCCGTCGAGCCCCAGGCGACGGGCCACGGCGGCCTGTGAGCCTGCGCGCCGCCGCAGGAACGAGACCCACTCGCCGCCGCGCTCGGGCCGCTCGACACGGATCACGAAGCTGGGGGCGGCCGCCCGAATCGCCGCGAGCAGCAGCTCCCCGCGGCCGCGGGCCTCGGGCAGCGGGTGGGCGCGCAGATGGAGGATCAGCCGCTCGAGTGTCTGGGCGCTGGCGAAGATGCCGACGTGCGACAGCGAGGCCGCCGGCAACAGGCTCCGCAGCAGGTCGAGCGCCTTGGCCCTGACGGCCCGCTCGTGGGCCCCGGGCGACTCGCCTTCGCGGTGGGGGAAGCGCTCGGCGACCCATGCGGCGACCGGCGCCTGGAGCTCCGCGTAGGTGGCGAACAGGCTGTCCATGGCGGCCTCGTATCGCGGCCCCAGCTCGGGGCTGCGGTAGTAGCGGTAGGAGCCATCGGCCATCGGGCGGTCATATGGGATGTAACGGGTCGACTGCTCGAGGTAGGCGCCCAGCCTCGGACGCTGGAGGACCTTCGTGAGGACGTTCGAGCTCCACTCGCAGGCGATGTGCAGGCCGCCGAGCTGGGCGACAGAGTCGTCGCCGTATTCGCCGAGGACCCGCTCATACAGCGCCGCCGCCCGGCGCCCTCCCGTCGCCGCGGGCCCCGGGCCTGCGGCGAGCTCCTCCGCGAACTCGTCGAGCATCAGCCGCCTCAGCGTCCCGGGGTAGCGCGAGTAGCGGGCGAACATCGCGCCCATCGTGCTCTGGGGCAGGTTCCTGAGGGCGAAGACGGGGGCGTCGAGGTCCGAGACGAACGGCGTGAGCAGTGTACGCTCGGACTCGGTGAGTGATTCTGCCGCGGGCACGGCGACATCCTCTCAGGCGCCCGCCGGGCGGACCTCGCGGCGCGGGCGGCGGCGGCTCGTCAGACTGCCCGCCAGAGGATGGCAGCGAAACGTCTGACAGTCCGCCCGTCGATCGCCACCGGCCTGGCGCTCGCGGCACTGGCGCTACCGGCAGCGGGAGCCGCTGCCGCCGCAGCGCAGGCGCTCGCGGGCCCCCGCCACCGCCCCGCCAGCAAGCACACCAAGGCTCCGCCGCCACAGCTGACGCTCGGCCCGGCGCTGCTGGCCGGGCCCGGGGTGGGCGTCACGATGGCGCCGGTCGGGCTGTCGCTGGAGTACCCGGTGATCGCCCAGGACCTCGGCCCGAGAGCCTGCCCGCCGCCGGCCCTGACGAGCGAGCTGGAGCGCCTGGGCTCGCCGCCGATCGAGCTGGCCGGCCAGAGCCAGGACTTCACCGCGCCCGCCGAAGCGGCGCCGCTCGCGCCGAGCTCGTGGGAAGGGCTCTCCACCTACAGGCTGCCAGCCTCCTTCTGGAGCCAGCTGCACTGCCTACTGAGCGCGACCGGGGACCCGCTGACGGTGGGCCTGAACGCCCGGATCGGGCTCCCCTCCTGGGCGGCCGAGATGGTCGCCGGTGCCCAGTCGGCGGCCACGAACGGGTTGGCGTTCTCGCTGGGCAACGAGCCCGACCTCTACTACCTGCCCAACTTCGCCTCGCTCGACAAGCCGCTGGCCGGCGAAGAAGCGATCGATGTCGGGCGCTACCTGGAGGCCGCCGAAGCGCTCAAGCCGGCGCTGGCCGGCGGCGCCCTGATCGGTCCGGAACTGTCGAACCCCGGCAGCTGGCGCGTCCTGCTGCCCAGGGTGATCACGGCGCTCGGTCTGCGCACGCTGGGCGTCCACGCCTACCCGCTGAGCGTCTGCCGGACCCCGAGGGCGGCAACCGTCTCGGGACTGCTCGAGCCGAGTGTCGGCAACGCACCCCACGCGCTGGCCTGGGCCGTCGCGGCGGCCCGTGTGGCGGGCATCCCGGCGATCATCTCGGAGGCCAACTCGGTCTCCTGCGGCGGCAAGGCCGGCGTCTCGGACAGCCCCGCGGCCGCAGTCTGGGCCCTCCGCTTCGTCCTCTCGGCGCTCGAGACCGGCTTCCGCGAGGTCCGTTTCCACTTCAGCGGCAATCCCTACGACCCGTTCACCGTGCGCGGCGCCGCTGTCCTGCCCCGCCCGCTCGAGAGCGCGCTGGTGGCGCTCAACCGGTGGCTGCCGGTCGGCTCCTCGATCCATCCCCTGGGCCGCATCGGGGGGCTGTCGGTCAGCGCCCTCGTCGGCGCCGGCGGCGCCGTGACGCTGATCCTCGACAACGAGCAGACCGCCGCCCGGCCGCTCCTGTTGAAGGGGGCGACGGCCGTCAGCGTTCAGGAGCTCGGTCCCACGCAGACGGGGCTGCGCAGGGCCTCCGCGGTCCCGGTCCACGGCGCCTTCCGGCTGAATCTGCCGGCCGACACCGTGGCTGCCGTCACCTGGGCGCCCTGAGGTCCGAGGCGCGGGCGAACAGGGCCAGGGCTCGCTCGGCCACGACCTCGGGCAGCTCCTCGGCGATGAAATGCCCGGAGTCCTCACGCAGCTCGAGCGACATCTCATCGGCGTTGCTCTCCCACTGGCCGAGGCGCCGGTAGTCGATCGCCAGGTCGCGGGTGCCATGCAGCATCTGCGTCGGGACCGTCAGCCGGCGGGCGCCCAGCCTGCCCTGCAGGAAGGGCAGCATCTCTCGCAGCAGGAAGGTTCGGTACAGGTGCACCGAGGCGGCGGCTCGCTCGGGCTCGCGCAGGACGTCGGCGAAGATGTTGAGGTCGCGCTCGCTCCATGCGTCGTGAACCGCGCCGGCGGTGATCACACGGCGGACGAAGCCGGTGCGGCGCAGGAGGGTCGGGCCCAGCAGGGGCATCGCCAGGGCCGCCTGGTACCACAGGCGGAGGGCGCCCAGCAGCCCGCTCAGCGACGGCGGTTCCGGCCACGGCGTGGGGATGTTGAGCGGCATGTAGTGGGCGAAGCGCTCGGGGTGCTCGAGGCACAGGATGAAGCCGACCCACGCGCCCCAGTCGTGGGCGATGAGCTCGACCCGCTCGAGCTCCAGCGCGTCGAGGAGGCCGATGACGTCGCCGGCCAGTTCGGCCTTGGCATAGCGGCCCGCGGGCGCGTCGCTCCAGCCGAAACCCCTCAGGTCGGGGCAGATGACCCGGTGGTGGGGGGCGAGCAGCGGGATGACCTTGCGCCACGCGTACCAGTGCTGGGGCCAGCCGTGCAGCAGCACGACGGGCGGGCCCGAGCCGGCTTCGGCGACGTGCAGCCGCAGGCCGCCGACATCTATGAGGCTGTGGGAGACACCCTCGATGGGCGGGGGCGGGGGCGCTCCCCACCGGGGCGCCGCCGGATCGGGCTCCGCGGACACCGCCAGAGCAAAGCACAAGCTGCCGCGGCACCTCGCCGCGGCTCAGCCGGTGAAGTGGACCTTGGTCTTCGGCCGGCGCGGGTGGACGAACACGCCGCTGCGGGCGATGTTCGGGCACGCCGGGTCCGCCATCACGGCCCTCGCCGACACCCTGTGCGCGCCGTAGCGCAGCCTGCCGGGCCTGATCCGGATCACGAACTTGCCGTTCCTGGCCTGCCCGGCGCTCAGCGTCTTGTACCTGTGGCCGTCGAGGTAGAACGTGACCCGCTTGATCCCGGTCGCGCTGAGGCGCACCGTGAACGGCTTGCGCCGGGAGCCTTTGGCGCCGTGGAGCACGATCGAGGACTCGGCGATCGGGCACGTCGCCGGGGGCTTCTTTTCTTCTTTGAAGGTCTGGACTTCCAGGACCACGACGGCGACCACCGTGTTGGAGCTCACCGGCACCGAGCCGTTGCCGCTGACCGCCGCCACGTTCGTCCACCTGCCCGGCGCCGTGAGCGTGTGTTCGCACGTCCACGAGGCCGACTGCCCGTGTGCGAGGGGCCCCGTTGGGCCGCCCAGTATGTTCGTGCAGTTCGCATCGGTGAAGCCGGCGAAGCTCTCGGGTACGGGCCCCGTGTTCGTGACCGTGATCTTGTAGTCGACCGTTTCGCCCGAGTTTGCCTTCAGTTCGGCCGTCGTGTATGTGCCCTGCCCCGCGAGCTTCTGTTCCTTGAGGATCGTGAAGCCCTCTTCTTCGATTTTGGTGATGACGGGCGGTGTTTCTTTTTCTTTTTCGTTGCCCTTGATCAGCGCGACGTTGACGTACTCGGGGGCGTCGGCCCTCACGAGTGTGTGTTCGCAGGTGAAGTACTCGGTGTTGCCGGCCGGGAGTTCACTCGCCCCAGATGGCTGGATGTTGGTGCAGGCCGGGTCGTTCAGCGCGCCGAAGTGCTCCGTCACGTTCCCGGTGTTCTTCACGGTGATGCGGTAGTCGACCGTTTCGCCGACCTTCCCGGACAGCGGCGCGGTGGTGTAGGAGCCCTGCCCCTGGAGCTTCTGTTCCTTGAGGATGGTGAAGCCTTCTTCTTCGATCTTGGTGATGACGGGCGGTGTTTCTTTTTCTTTTTCGTTGCCCTTGATCAGCGCGACGTTGACGTATTCGGGTGCGTCGGCCCTCACGAGGGTGTGTTCGCAGGTGAAGTACTCGGTGTTGCCGGCGGGGAGTTCACTCGCCCCGGATGGCTGGATGTTGGTGCA
>Ga0075017_100000469_pt1 | contig 22491 bp, 20 predicted proteins | sample AleBraG_ABR_2012_FD_71475 | JGI IMG/M metagenome (GOLD analysis project Ga0075017, IMG submission 71475) | Freshwater sediment microbial communities in response to fracking from Pennsylvania, USA - Alex Branch Run_MetaG_ABR_2012 | ecosystem: Environmental > Aquatic > Freshwater > Creek >... | reverse complement strand
TGTCCCGGTACGAGAGGCGGTACGACGAATGACCGACGTGGTGCTGGTGCGGTGGCCGGAGGAGACCGAGCGTCTCGAACGCCTCCGGGCGGCCGGCGCCCCCCGCCTCCTCCTCGTGGGCGAGGAGCTCGCCGCCCCCGAGCCGGTCGACAGCCTCGAGGACTGGATCCGCCTCCCGGCGGCCGAGGACGACCTGCGGGTCAGGGTCGCGACCCTCGCCTCGCGCGCGGGCACGTCTCCGGTGGCGCCGACCGTCGACGACGACGGCCTCCTGCGCTATCGCGGTCGCTGGGTGACCCTTTCGCCGGTCGAGCGCGCTCTGGCCGGCGCCCTGATCGACCGTTTCAACGCGGTGGTCGGTCGCGACACCCTCGTGCGTCGCGCCTGGCCCGGTGGCAGCCCCACTCGCAACGCCCTCGACGTGCACATGCTGCGGTTGCGTCGCCGCATCGCGCCGCTCGGCCTGGAAGTGCGCACCGTGCGCGCCCGCGGCTACCTGCTCCAGGCGCTCGACGGCACCATCGCCGACTGAGTGCGCGATCCTGGGCGCCGCATGCGCCTCGGGATCGACACCGGCGGCACCTTCACCGACCTCGTCGACGACGAGGGTCGCGTCGTCAAGGTGCCCTCCACTCCTGACGACCCGGCACGCGCCGTGCGCGAGTCGATTGCCGCGATCGCGCCCGCAGGCGACGCCGGCCGCGGGCGCCCGGCGCTCCTCGCGCACGGCACGACCGTCGCGACCAACGCGCTGCTCGAGCGGCGCCTCGGGCGCGTCGCGCTGGTCACCAACCTGGGCTTCGCCGATCTGCTCGAGATCGCGCGCCAGGCGCGTCCTGCGCTCTACGACCTGCACGCGGATCGCCCCGCGCCGCTCGTGCGGCGCGAGTGGCGCTACGAGGTGGCCGGGCGACTCGACGCCCACGGCAACGAGCTCACGCCCTTCGACGGCGTGCTGCCGACGCTGGACGACTCGGTGGCGAGCGTCGCGGTGTGCCTGTTGCACAGCGACCTGGACCCGGCGCACGAGCGTGCCGTCGCTGCGGCCTTTGCCGCGCAGGGCGTCGACGCGGTGTGCTCGGCCGACGTGTCGCCCGAGTTCCGAGAGTACGAGCGCATGGTCACGACCGTTGCGGATGCCGCGCTGCGACCGGTGTGCCGCGCGTATCTCGACTCCCTGACCGACGTCGCCGACGAGGTGCTGGTGATGACCTCGGCGGGCGGGCTGGTACCGGTGGCCGACGCAGCCGCGCACCCCGCACACCTGCTGCTGTCGGGGCCCGCGGGCGGGGTGCAGGCGGCGGCCGCAGTGGCCGCGGGGTGCGGCTTCCCCGACGCGGTGGCCTTCGACATGGGTGGCACCAGCACCGACGTGTGCCTGGTCCTCGGTGGCGCGCCGGCCCCCTCGCCGGCGCACACCGTCGCCGGCTTGCCGATCCGGCTGCCGGCGCTCGCAGTGCACACGATCGGTGCGGGCGGGGGCTCGATCGCCGCCGTGGATCCCGGAGGTGCGCTCAGCGTCGGCCCGCGCAGCGCCGGGGCACAGCCCGGACCCGCCTGCTACGGCTTCGGCGGTGCCGAGCCCACCGTGACCGACGCCGATCTCGCCCTCGGTCGCATCCCCGCCGACCACCCATTGCCCGGCCTCGGCCGCCTCGACGTCGAAGCCGCGCACGCAGCACTCGCGCGCGCCGGCGTGACGGCCGACGGCGTGGTCGCCGTGGTCGACGCGGCGATGGAGCGTGCCGTGCGCGCGGTCACCGTCGAGCAGGGTGTCGATCCACGCGAGCTGGCGCTGGTGGCGTTCGGCGGCGCGGGGCCGTTGCACGCGTGTGCAGTCGCCGATGCGCTGGGGATGCGCACGGTGATCGTGCCGGCGCGCGCGGGTGTGTTCTCCGCGGTCGGCCTGGTCAGCGCGCCGCGTCGGCGCGAGCTCGTGCGCTCGTGGAACGACGCCGGCGATCCCACCGCGGCGCTCGCCGAGCTCGCGGCTCGCGCTCGAGCAGCAGTGGGCGACGCCGGTGACCAGGCCGATGTCGTCGTCGAGACGTCCCTCGACTGCCGCTACCGCGGGCAGAGCCATGAGCTCACGGTGCCGTCGGTCGCCGCCTTCCCGGCCGCGCACGCGCGCCACAACGGCTACACGCGCGACGGTGTGCCGATCGAGGTCGTCGCGCTGCGGGCGCGCGCAGCACGTCCGGCGCCGATGCTGCTCACCGAGTTGCCGGCGCCGTCACGTGAGTTCGTCGCGGGCCCGGCAGTGGTCGCCGAGGAGGACTGCACGCTGTGGGTGCCCGAGGGTTGGACGGCACAGCCGGGCCCCACTGGCGCGTGGGTGGTGACTCGCTCATGACCCTCGATGCCGCGTCGTTGCAGATCCTCGTGTCGCGCCTCGCGGCGATCGCCGACGAGATGGGCGAGGTGCTGCGCCGCGCGGCGTCGAGCCCGAACATCAAGGAACGCGCCGACTGCTCCGCCGCGTTGTTCACCGCCGAGGGCGAGCTCCTGGCCCAGGCCGAGCACATCCCCGTGCACCTCGGCTCGATGCCCGCATCCGTGCTCGCCGCCATCGCCGCCGCGGGCGAGGATCCGGCGGGGTTCGGCGACGTGATCCTCAACGACCCGTTCGCCGGCGGCACGCACCTCAACGACATCACTGTGGTGACGCCGGTGCTCGTCGACGACGCACTCGTGGGATGGGTCGCGAACCGCGCGCACCACGCCGACGTCGGTGGCATAGCCCCGGGTTCGATGCCGCCCGACGCGCTGACGGTCGACGAGGAGGGACTGCGACTCCCGCCCGTGCGGTTCGACGCCGACGCGGAGGCCCGCATCGTCGCGGCCTCGCGCACCGGTGACGAGCGGCGCGGTGACCTCGCCGCGCAACGCGGCGCGAACCGTCTCGGCGCGCAGCGCCTGGCCGCGCTGATCGAGTCGCTCGGCACCGCGAGCGCGCTCGCCGTGCTCCACGAGGTCCTCGACTACGGCGAGCGGCGCATGCGGGCCGCGTTGCACGAGCTGCCCGACGGCGAGTGGCGCGCCGAGGACGTGCTCGACTCGGCGGGGCCGCGTCCCGAGCAGCAGTCCCCCACGCCCGTGGTGGTGACCTTGCGCGTGCACGGCGACTCGGTCACGTTCGACTTCACCGGCACCGGCGCGCAACGCCCGGGCACCGTGAACGCGGTCGAGGCGGTGACCGTCAGTGCCGTCGGCTTCGCGCTCCGCTGCGCGACCGATCCCACGATTCCCGCGAACGGCGGCGCGATGCGGCCGGTGCGCGTCGTCGCTCCGGCGGGAACCGTGGTCGCCGCGACTCCGCCGGTCGCGGTGGGCGCGGGCAACGTGGAGGTGAGCCAGCGCGTCGCCGACGTGTGCCTCGCCGCGCTCGAGGCGGCTGCGCCCGGCCGTGTCGGTGGCGCCAACCAGGGGACGATGAACAACGTGCTGCTCGGCGCGTCGGGCCCCTCGCCGTGGGTGTACTACGAGACGATCGGCGGCGGACAGGGCGCGCGCCCGTGGGCCGACGGCATGAGCGGCGTGCACACGGTGATGACGAACACCCGTGACACTCCGGTCGAGGCCCTCGAGCGCGAGCTGCCGCTGCGCGTGGTGCGCTACACGCTGCGGCGGGGGAGCGGCGGAACCGGCGCCCGCCGTGGCGGCGACGGCATCGAGCGCGACCTCGAGGTCCTCGTCGACACGACGGTGTCGCTGGTCACCGAACGGCGCGTCAGCCGCCCCGCCGGGTCGGGCCCTGGCGCGGGCGCCGGTGCGCCCGGCGAGAACTGGTTGCTGCCCGGCGGCGACGAGGCCGCGGCCCGCCGGCTGCCCGACAAGTGCACCGTCGAGCTGCACGCGGGCGACGTCCTGCGCATCCGCACGCCCGGCGGCGGGGGCTGGTCGCCCGGCCGCGAGCGCCGCCCCGCCTAGGCCGAGCGGACGGCCACGATCTCGACCGCGAACGCACGGCGTGGGCCCTGGTAGCTGACCGTCTCGCCCGGCGAATGGCCGAGCAACGCCTGACCGAGCGGCGAGGAGGTGGAGAGCACCTCGAAGTCGTCGGAGCGCTCCTCGATCGAGCCCACGAGGTACTGCGTGGTGTCGTCGTCGCCCTCCACCCGGATCTCGACGACGGTGCCGGGCGCGACCACGTCGCCTGCCGGGCCCTCCACGAGGACGGCGGTCTTCAGGATCGCCTCGAGCTGGCGGATCCGGGCCTCGTTGTGGCCCTGCTCGTTCTTCGCCGCGTCGTAGTCGGCATTCTCCTTGATGTCACCGTGCTCGCGGGCACGCTCGATCCACGCCGAGATGTCCTTGCGGCGTGGTCCCGACCGCTCCGCGAGCTCCTCCTGGAGTCGCTGGTGGGCCTGGGGGGAGAGGTGCTGCTCGCTCATCCCCGCAGGCTACCCACCCGGGGAGGATTCTTCCCCCGAGGTCGCCAGGTTCCGCGTCGCCCGGCCGCTAGCCCTTCACGAAGAAGAGCTGCATCTCCATCTCGCCCTTGTCGTCGACCGATGCCACCGCCGGTGCGGTCGGCGCGGTGATGCCGTAGTCGGAGAACGCGATCGGAAGGCTGCCGACGACCTGCACGTTCTTGCCGTCGTAGCGTCCCTGCAGCTCGATGGTGACCGCCTTGGTCACGCCGTGCAGCGTGAAGTCGCCGGTGGCCTCGACCTTGATCGTGTCGCCGATCGCCGGCTGGGCGGTGAGGGTGATGGGTGTCGTGAGCACGAACTTCGCCGTCGGGAACTTGCTCGACTCGAGCCCCTCGCCCTGGATGCGGCCGTCACGAAACGAGTTGTCGGACTTCAGCGTGGTGAGATCGGCGCTGACGGTGACGTCGCCCACGGTGGTGCCGTCGATCTTCATCGACGCGGTGACGTCGTCGGTGCGGCCGGTCGCCTCGGTCTCGCTGATGTTGGCGACGAGCTTCTCCGTGACGCGGTAGCCCACGAAGTTGCGGCTGTCACCGCGTGAGACCGTCCACGTGCCGTCGAGCGCGGTACCGGTCTGGCCTGCCACCGTGGCGGGGGTGGTGGTGGGGGTGAGCTCGATCGCCGCCCGCGGCGCCGGATCCGACTTCAGGAAGAACCACCAGCCGGCGAACCCGAGCCCGACAACGACCACCAGGGCGACCACCGACCATTTGAGGACCCTCACCGGTTCACACCTCTCTTGCCCGGTGCCCGCGGCGCCGGTCACCGGATGAGCGTACGGACAGGAGGTTGCGGGGGATCGGACCACGTCACAGGCGGCGCTCAGGAACCCGCCGCAGAGAACGATTGACCCGGCACCCGCTCCCGGGCACTATCCTTGGCTCCCTATGGAGCGCACCCGCAGCTTCTCGACCAGCTGCTCGATCGTCGTCATTCAGTAGCGAGCGCCGTACCCGGCGCTCGCGTGCAGCCGTCCGCTCCCGCCCAGGCCGGAGTCGGGCGGTTTCTCTTTGTCAGCGACAGCAGGGGAACCACCAGTGACCTACAAGATCGCGATCATCGGCGGCGACGGCATCGGGCCCGACGTCGTGGCGGAGGCCATGAAGGTCGTCGACGCCACGGGCGTCGACTACGAGGCGCTGCCCTTCGACCTGGGGGGCACCCGCTACCTGAGGGACGGCGCCGTCCTCCCGGACGAGGACCTCGAGGCCCTGCGCCACGTCGACGCCATCATGCTCGGCGCGGTCGGCACCCCCGGCGTGCCGCCGGGCGTCATCGAGCGGGGCATGCTCCTCACCCTGCGCTTCGAGCTCGACCTCTACATCAACCACCGGCCGTTCCTCGCCGGCCCGAGCGAGCTCAACGACGGCGTCGACATGATCGTCGTCCGCGAGAACACCGAGGGCACCTACGCGGGCGAGGGCGGCTTCCTGCGCAAGGGCACCCCGCACGAGATCGCCACGCAGGGTTCGGTGAACACGCGCATGGGTGTGGAGCGCGCAGTGCGCTATGCGTTCGACCTCGCCCGGGCGCGCGAGCGCAAGCACGTCACGCTCGTGCACAAGACGAACGTGCTCACCTTCGCCGGCGACCTCTGGCAGCGAACGTTCGACATCGTCGCCGCCGACCATCCCGACGTCGCCACCGCGTACCACCACGTCGACGCCGCCTGCATCTACTTCGTGCAGGACCCGGGCCGGTACGACGTCATCGTCACCGACAACCTCTTCGGCGACATCCTCACCGACCTCGGTGGGGCGGTCGCCGGTGGCGTCGGGCGCGCCGCGTCGGGGAACCTCAACCCCGCGCGCACCGGCCCCTCGCTCTTCGAGCCGGTCCACGGCTCGGCGCCCGACATCGCGGGCACCGGCAAGGCCGACCCGCGGGCCGCGATCATCTCGGCCGCGATGATGCTCGAGTTCCTCGGCGAGGCCGACGCCGCGAGCCGCGTGCTCGAGGCCGTCGCCAAGTCCGACCACGTCACCGGCAGCACTTCGGAGGTGGGCGACGCGATCGCCGCCTCGGTCCAGGGGGAATGACATGCCCATCGAGAAGACCGACCTCATCTGGATGGACGGCGAGCTCGTCCCGTGGGACGAGGCCCGCGTGCACGTGCTGGTGCACGGCCTGCACTACGGGTCCGGCGTCTTCGAGGGCATCCGCACCTACGCGGCCGTCGACGGCCCCGCGGTGTTCCGCCTCACCGACCACATCCAGCGCCTGCTCGACTCCGCCAAGCTCCTGATGATGCAGGTGCCCTTCTCGCGCGACGAGCTCGTGGAGGCCTGCAAGCTCACCGTGCGCGCGAACGAGATGGACTCCTGCTACGTGCGCCCGCTCGCGTACCTCGGCTACGGCGAGATCGGGCTCAACCCGCTGCCGTGCCCGGTGAACGTGTCGATCGCGGTGTGGCCGTGGGGCGCGTACCTCGGCGAGGAGTCGCTCGAGGCGGGCGTGCGGGTGAAGGTGTCGTCGTGGCGACGCATGGACCCGAACGTCAACCCGGTCGCGGCCAAGGGCACGGGCATCTACATCAACTCGAGCCTGGCCAAGGTCGAGGCGGTGCAGTCGGGCTACGACGAGGCGATCCTGCTCAACACCCACGGGCAGGTCGCGGAGTGCACCGGCGAGAACATCTTCATCGTGAAGGACGGCGTGTTGCTCACGCCCCCGCTGTCGAGCGGTGCGCTCGGCGGGTTCACGCGCGACTCGATCATGACCATCGCCCGCGACGCGGGTGTGCCGGTGGAGGAGCGCACGCTCCTGCGCCACGACCTCTACCTCGCCGACGAGGCGTTCCTCACCGGCACCGCGGCCGAGGTCGTGCCGATCCGCGAGGTCGACGGTCGGATCATCGGCCCACGCGGTCCCATCACGCAGCAGCTGCAGAGCACCTACCTCGACGCCGTACGCGGCAAGGTCGAGCGCTACAAGGACTGGTTGGAGTATGTCAACTGAGCTGACGGCCCCCGACGGGCGGCGCAAGGTAGAGATCTACGACACCACGCTGCGCGACGGCAGCCAGCTCGAAGGCATCTCGCTGACCGTCGACGACAAGCTGCGCATCGCCGAGCAGCTCGACTGGCTCGGTGTCGACTACATCGAGGCGGGCTGGCCCGGCGCGAACCCGAAGGACGAAGAGCTCTTCCGGCGCGCGCCGTCGGAGCTCGCGCTGACCACCAGCAAGCTGGTCGCGTTCGGTTCGACCCGGCGCGTGAAGGGCAAGGTCGACTCCGACGACACGCTGCGCAACCTCGTGGAGTCGGGCGCGCCCACGCTGTGCATCGTCGGCAAGTCGTGGGACTACCACGTGCTCGAGGCGCTCAACACCACCCTCGACGAGGGCGCGGCGATGGTAGAAGAGTCGATCGCCTTCCTGCGCGCCGAGGGCCGTGAGGTCTTCTTCGACGCCGAGCACTTCTTCGACGGCTACCGCTCCAACCCCGAGTTCGCACTGCGCGTGCTCGAGGGTGCGGTCACCGGTGGTGCCACGCGCCTCGTCCTCTGCGACACCAACGGCGGCTCGCTCCCCGACACGATCGAGCGCATCGTGCGCGAGGTCTGCGACTACTTCGGCGACGACGTCGGCGTGGCCGTGCACCTCCACGACGACGCCGGCACCGGGGTCGCGAACGCCCTCGCCGGAGTGCGCGCCGGCGCCTGCCAGGTGCAGGGCACGATCAACGGCTACGGCGAGCGCACCGGGAACTGCAACCTCACCACGATCATCCCGAACCTCACGCTCAAGATGGGGATCGCGACGATCCCCGACGATCGCCTGGAGCGGCTCACCCCCGTCGCCCACCACGTCGCCGAGCTGGTGAACATGGCGCTCAACCCGCAGGCGGCCTACGTCGGCTCGTCGGCGTTCGCGCACAAGGCGGGGCTCCACGTGAGCGCGATCGCGAAGCGACCCGACGCGTACGAGCACGTCCGTCCGGACTCCGTCGGCAACGGCACCCGCTTCGTGGTGTCGGAGCTCGCGGGCAAGAGCACCCTCACGATGAAGGCGAAGGAGCTCGGGCTCGAGCTCGACGGCCCGCAGCTCAACGAGCTCATCGACACGCTCAAGCGGATGGAGCACGCCGGCTTCCACTTCGAGGTCGCCGACGCCTCGCTCGAGCTGCTCATGCGCCGCGCCGGCGGGTGGGAGCAGTCGTGGTTCGAGGTGGAGTCGTTCCGGGTGATCACCGACGACGACGATCCGTCCTCCACGGAGACCACCGTCACCGAGGCCACCCTCAAGGTGCACGTCGACGGCCGGCGCGTGATCGCCACGGCCGAGGGCAACGGACCGGTCAACGCGCTCGACGGCGCGCTGCGCGCCGCGATCGGGGATGCGATCGGCGAGCTGTACCCCGCGCTCGCGTCCGTGCACCTCACCGACTACAAGGTGCGGGTGCTCGACACCGCCAAGGGCACGGGCGCGGTCACCCGGGTGCTGGTCGACTCCACCAACGGCGACCGCTCGTGGACCACCATCGGTGTCAGCGAGAACATCATCGAAGCCTCCTGGCAGGCGCTGTACGACTCGCTCGTGTACGGCTTGCTCCAGGCCGACCGCGGGAAGTAGCACTCCGACATGCCGACCGATCCGTTCGTCGCCCCGACGCTCGACGACACCCCGCGCAACGAGACCAACATGCCGGCTGGAGTCCACCTGCCCGCGTCGCGTCCCTGGCGCGCCGACCGCCCCGGTGACCTCACCGGCGGTCAGCCCGCCGGCGCGCTGTTGGGCAGTCCCGGACCCAACGTCGGGTTCGCGATGACGCTCGCCCACCGGGCCCGCGAGCGCATGGCCCTCGGCGCGCACGAGCCGGCGGCCGACGCGGTCGCGGTGGTCGCCGAGCTGGCGATGAAGCGCGCCTCGTCGTACGGCCGCGGCCCCACGACGGGCGACGTCGACCTCGCGATGACGATCCTCGGCTACCAGGGCGACCCCGACCCGGCGTTTGCGGACTGGCGCGCGCACGCGGTGCACGGCGCCCACCACGAGTACGGGCCGCGTCGTCGGCTCGTCGACGCGGTGCCGGAGACGGCGCTGCGCACGCCGCCGAGCGGCGCCGAGCTCACGGAGCTGCGCGCGTCCCTGCGTGCCGGCTTCGACGCCTGATGCGCGTCCGCTTCTCGCCCGCGCCGACGGGTTCACTGCACATCGGAGGCGCCCGCGCCGCGTTGTTCAACTGGTTGTTCGCCCGCCACCACGGCGGCACCTTCATCCTGCGCATCGAGGACACCGACGTCGCCCGCTCCCGCGAGGAGTGGGTGCTCGGCATCCAGGACACGCTGCGCTGGCTCGGCCTCGACTGGGACGAGGGCCCGATCCTGCAGAGCAGCCGCTTCGGCGAGTACCTCGCGGCCGCCGATCGCCTCCTCGCCGCGGGTCACGCCTACGAGTGCTACTGCACCGAGGACGAGGTGAAGGCGCGCAACGAAGCGGCCATCGCCGCCGGCCGTCCGCCGGGCTACGACGGCAGGTGCCGCGGCCTCACCGCCGACCAGCGGGTCGCGCTCGCCGCTGAGGGGCGCCCGCGCACGCTGCGCTTCCGCACCCCAGGCGTTGGCGCGAGCACCTTCACCGACCTCATCCGCGGTGAGGTGCGGGTGGAGTGGTCGCTCATCCACGACTTCGTGATCGTGCGCTCCGACGGTACGCCGATCTTCTTCCTCGCCAATGCGGTCGACGACCTCGACATGGGCATCACCCACGTGGTGCGCGGCGAGGACCTGATCGACTCGACCCACCGGGTGCTGGCGATCCGTCACGCGCTCGGCGCGGAGGACCGCCCCGAGTACGCGCACCTGCCGCTCATCGTCGACGCGGCGACGCGCGCCAAGCTCTCCAAGCGCCACGGTGCCGTGGGGCTGGAAGACTTCCGCGACGAGGGCTACCTGCCCGAGGCGCTGCTCAACTACATCGCGCTGCTCGGCTGGGCGCCGCCGGACGACGGCGACGAGGTGCTCGATTCCCCGGCGTTGATCGCCGCGTTCGATCTCGACCGGGTCACGCACTCGGCGGCCGGCTTCGATCGCGCCAAGCTCGACTGGCTCAACGGCGAGTGGATGCGGCGGGTCAGCACCGACGAGCTCGTCGGCCGCATCGAGCCGATGGCGCGCGAGCGTTTCGGCGACCGCTTCGACGGCGAAGTGTTCCCGGCCGCGGTCGCGCTCGCGCAGGAGCGTTCGGTCACGTTGCGCGCCGCGCTCGACCAGATGGCGTTCCTCTTCGTCGACGAGGCCGACTTCGCGATCGGTCCCGAGTCGCTCGACAAGCTCACGGGCACCGACCGGGTGGGGGAGATACTCGACACCGCGATCGCCCACGTCGAGTCGTGCGAGTGGAACCCCGACGCGATCAACCTCAAGGCGCCGATCGAGGAGCAGCTCGGGGTGAAGCTCCGGAAGGCCGCGCCCGCGCTCTACGCCGCGGTCGAGGGGCGCCACCAGGGGCTGCCGCTGTTCGACTCGATCGGTCTGCTCGGGCGTGAGCGCGCCCTCGGGAGGTTGCGCGCGGCCCGGGCCGCGGTGGGCTGAGACCCGGTCCCGACTGGGTGGACCACCGCACGCGTCCGCTAGCATTGTCGGACCTTCGCGGGTGGTGTAATTGGCAACACAACAGGTTCTGGTCCTGTCGTTGGGGGTTCGAGTCCTCCCCCGCGAGCACTCCGGAAGCGGTCCGACGACACCGCTCCCGGCTCAGCAAGGCCCCGTCGTCTAGTGGCCTAGGACGCCGCCCTCTCAAGGCGGTAACGGCAGTTCGAATCTGCTCGGGGCTGCACACGAGAAGCCCGGCCTCAGGGCCGGGCTTCTCCGCGCCTGCACCCGCGCGCGTGCGCATCCCGACCGCCGCTCCCGCGCGTAGACGCGCGTTGACGCGCGTCTGCGCGCGTTCGCGCGCGTCCGGGCGTTCAAGTGGGCACGCGCGAGCGCCGATGACCGCGGTCGATGCCTGCTCTTGTGGCCGCGCTGACGCGCGCGTGCCACGGCCGATGTGCGATATCCACCACTTGTGCGGGGAACTGTCGTACCCTCAAAGGAATTCGCGTGCATTGTGCGCGCGCGTTGTGCAAGGAATGCGCAGCATGCATCCAGGACAACAGCGCATGCTGCACACCACCAGCACGTCATGAGCACGTCCATTCGCAGAGGCGGGCGGAACCTCCGGCATCGCGCAGAACCACTGCGCGACGCCGGAATGCTTGACCTTTGTCCGTGAATGGGTTCAACTTTCTCGGAACACGCACACATTTTCGGAGGCAAGCGTGAACAAGTCAGAGCTCGTCGACAACATTGCAGAGGGCGCCGGGCTCTCGAAGGCCGACGCAGAGCGCGCGCTGAACGCGCTCATCGAGTCGGTGCAGGGCGCGGTGGCAGGTGGCGACAAGGTCACCCTCCCCGGGTTCGGTTCGTTCTCCGTCTCGCATCGCGCAGCGCGTACTGGGCGCAATCCGCGCACGGGTGAGCCGGTCCAGATCGCGGCGTCGAAGGGCGTGAAGTTCTCCGCTGGAGCAGCTTTCAAGTCCGCCGTGAACAAGTAGGACCCGGCAACCGCCGACTCCTACAACCAGGAAATCCCGACTGAAAGGTGGTGACCGTGCCTCCCGCAAAGCGACGCACAGCACGGAAGACAGCGGCGAAGAAGACGACGGCCCGTAAGCCGGCAGCGCGCAAGGCAGCCAAGAAGACGACTGCGCGCAAGACGGCGGCACGGAAGCCGGCGAAGAAGGCCGCAGCGAAGAAGGCGCCCGCGAAGCGTCGTACCGTGAAGAAGGCCGCGGCCAAGAAGACGACCGCGCGCAAGCCGGCTGCCCGCAAGACGGCGGCCAAGAAGACGGCGAAGAAGGCGCCCGCGAAGCGTCGTACCGTCAAGAAGGCCGCGGCCAAGAAGACCACGGCGCGCAAGCCGGCTGCCCGCAAGACGGCGGCGAAGAAGACGGTGGCGAAGCGCCGGACCGCGGCCAAGAAGACGGTGGCGAAGCGCCGCACCGCGGTCAAGAAGACCGTCGCGAAGCGCCGCACCGCGGTCAAGAAGACCGTCGCGAAGCGCCGGACCGCGGTCAAGAAGGCCGTGGCGAAGAAGACTGCGAAGAAGGCGCCCGCGAAGCGCCGCACCGTGAAGAAGGCGGCGAAGCGCCGCTAGCGGTATCTCTCCGCACGCACTTCCTGAAGGAGGGCCCTCCGGGGCCCTCCTTCTCGTTGTCCGGCCTTCTCGTTGTCCCGTCGTCGCGGGTCAGAGATCGTCGATGCGCTTGAAGGGCTCGCCGCCCGCGGCGGCGATCTCGTCGCGCAGCTTGGTGGCGAAGCGTTCGCGCTGCTCGGGTTCCTCCGCGGTGCCTTCGGCGATGCCGTGGGTCGACAGCCACTGGCTGTGGTGTGCCATCAGCGCATCGATCTTCGCCTGCACCTGTGCATCGGTGACCCGCTCGACGTGGTCCACGACCTGCGCCTCGAACAGCAGCAGGTGCTCCGGCCGGTGGGGAACGCCGGCGTCGGGGAAGAAGTGGGGATCACGGGCCGCCACCAGCGCATCGATCACGAGGCGGCCCCCGGCGCGGTGGTCGGGGTGGAGGCGGTACTGCTTCCAGGGATCGTGACCCAGCAGCACGTCCGGACGCGCCGCGCGGATCACCCGGCACAGCGCCTCCGTGGTGTCACGGTCGGCAACGAGCTCGCCGTCGACGCGGCCCAGGAAGTGCACGGCGGCGGCGCCGAGTCGTGCGGCGGCGGCGCGCTGCTCAGCCTGACGGGTCGCGACGAGGGCGGCGAGGTCGGAGGTGGGGTCCCAGGTGCCCTTGGAACCGTCGGTGAGGACGCACAGCTCGACCTGCGCGCCCTCGGCCGCCCACTTCGCGAGCGTGGCGCCGCAGCCGAACTCGATGTCGTCGGGGTGCGCGCCGATCGCGAGCACCCGCACGGGGGCGGGCAGGTCGAAGGTCGACGAATCGGAGGCGGTGGTCATCGGGGGCTGGTGACGACGTCGGCGAGACCGAGCAGGTCGTCGGGGACGTCGACGTCGAACGCGAGGTCGGGGTCGCGCACGACGCGCACCCCGAGGCCGCGGGCGCGCGCCTCCGCGACGTGACGGCGGAACGAGCCGGGCCCGTACGCGAACGTGAACGGCGCGTCGGTGGGGAGCGACAACACGGGTGTGCCGTCGTCGCGGTGACACGGCACGATCGCGAGCAGTGGCCGCGACCCGTCGCGGACGAGCGCGGCGAACGAGCGGGCATGGGGCAGGTCCGCGTGGGCGACCACCACGCGGCTGCACCCCCGACCGGCGATCTCGGCCCGCCCCGCGTCGGCGGCGGCGTCGAGGGAACCCGGGTCGTCGATGACGGTGGCCCGGCGCGCCGCGGCCCAGTCACGGACCTCGGGGTCGGACGACACGACCACCACGGGGAGGTCGGCCGCGGCGTCGAGGACGGCGTCGGCCCACCGGCGGGCGAGGGCTGAGCGGGTGGCGTCGTCGAGCGCGTCGGCGAGGCGGGCCTTGCCGAGCGCGAAGGCCCGCACCGGGACCACCACTCCGGCGTCCACCCCCACACGCGCGTGGACTCCCGCGTGTGTCATCACCTGCTCCGGGAACGGGGGGCGCTCATGAGTCCACGTATGCTACCGACGTGGACCCCAGCAGTACCCCGCCGGCGTCCGTCGCGGTGATCGGCGCCGGGTCGTGGGGCACCACGGTGGCCGGCATCGTGAGCGCACACGCGCCGACGACTCTCTGGGGCCGCAATCCCGCCATCGTCGACGCCGTGGCGCACCGCAACGAGAACCCCGAGTACCTGCCCGGCATCGCACTCCCCGAGCACCTGCGCGCCACCACTGATCTTGCCGAGGCCTGCGTCGGTGCCGAGGTGCTGATCATGGCCGTGCCTTCGCACGGGTTCCGGGCGGTGCTCGAGCGGGCCGCGCCCTACGTCGACGTCGAGGCGCCGGTGGTCAGCCTGGCCAAGGGCATCGAGAACGAGACGCTGCTGCGCATGAGTGAAGTGGTGCTCGAAGTGCTCCCGCTCCACGATCCCGACCGGGTCGCGGTGCTCACCGGTCCGAACCTCGCGATCGAGATCGCCGAGGGGCAGCCGGCGGCGTCGGTGATCGCGTGCCGTGATCCCGACACGGCACAGCGGCTCCAGCTGCTGTGTTCGAGTACCCGCTTCCGCGTGTACACGAACCCCGATGTCGTCGGCTGCGAGATCGCCGGCGCGCTCAAGAACGTGATCGCCATTGCTGTGGGCGCGGCAGCCGGCCTCGGCTACGGCGACAACACGCAGGCCGCGCTCATCACGCGCGGGCTCGCCGAGATCGCTCGCCTCGGGTCGACCCTCGGCGGCGCGGCGATGACCTTCGCGGGCCTCGCCGGGCTCGGCGACCTCGTGGCCACGTGCACCAGTCCGAAGAGCCGCAACCGCAGCGTGGGCTTCGAGCTGGGGCGGGGCCGCTCGCTCGACGAGATCGTCGCGGAGACCAACATGGTGGCCGAGGGAGTGAAGAGCACCCCGGCGGTGCTCGAGCTCGCGCACCGTGCGGGCATCGAGATGCCCATCGCCTCGCTCGTGGGCGCGGTGCTCACCGAGGGCCGTAACCCGGCCGATCTCGTGCCCGAGCTGATGCTGCGCGAGGCCAAGGCCGAACTGCACGGGCTCTCGTGAGCGCCTCCGAACATCTCGACGACCAACTGCCCGAGCACCTGGTCGGCGTCATCGGTGCCCCGGGCCACGCGCGCGTGTCGTCGTGGGGACGGGTCGCGCCGGGCAACGTGTCGTGGCACCTCGACTGGTGGATCGGCGCCGACGATCGCTGGCACGCGCCCGAGCACGAAGCCGCAGTGCGCCAGACGATGGTCGACGGCATGCCGGTCGTGCGCACTGCGATGCGGATCCCGGGCGGCGACGCGTTGCAACAGCTCGCTGCGGTGCCCGAGCCCGACGAGCTCGCGATCGTCGACGTCACCAACGACTCGCCGGGCGCGTTCGTGCTCGCGTTGGTGATCCGCGACGCCGCGTCGGTCGAGATCGACGGCACGATGGTGTACGTCGACGGCAGTCCCGCGCTGCGGCCGATGCGCGCGCCGTCGCGGTGGGCCACCGGTACATCCGAGGCGGCACCCGACGAACTGCACGCGACCGTCGTCGGCGGTGCCGCGTCCGCCGGGCCGTTCGTGCCCGTGAGCGACCCGGCGGGCCACGCCGCGGCCGCACTGTTGTTCCCGATCGCGCACCGCACCACGTTCCGCTGCGCCGTCGCGCTCGATCCCCGCGGCATGCGCAGCGTCGACCCCGTCACCCTGCCCGCACCCGAGAGCGTGGCGCGCGGTTGGCGGGCGCAGCTCGGGCGGGGCATGCGCGTGGAGCTGCCCGAGGCCGCGCTCCAGGACGCGATCGACGGCGCGCGCGCCCAGGTGCTGCTCGCGGGCCAGGTGCCCGGTGCGGGTCCCGAGGTCGTCGCCGCGCTCGAGGACTGGGGGTTCGACGCCGAAGCCCGGACGGCGTGGAAGCGGCTCAGCCGGCGTGCGCGCAAGCAGGCGACGGAGCGCGATGCTGCGGATTGGACGATCGTGCGTGATCGCGCCGCGGGTGACCCGGCGTCATTGCTGATCGCGGCCCGCGCCGCGGTGATGCGTGAGTCGCGCAACGTGGTCGAGCTGTTCCCCTCGTTGCCCGACGAGTGGCGCGGCGCCGCCCTCGACGTGCGCGACGCTCCGACGCGTGAGGGGCCGGTCTCCTGTGCGGTGCGCTGGCACGGCGAGCGACCGGCGCTGTTGTGGGACGCCCCCGCGGGAGTCACGGTGCGCGCGCCGGGGCTCGACCCGTCGTGGTCGACCGACCAGCGCACGGGAGAGACCCTGCTCGGAGCCCCCGGTCGTGCGTGAGGTGCACTCCTCGTCGTAGAGTTGTCTGACATCTCGGCACCCAGGGGGACGACGCGATGACCGACCTCGGCTTTCGCTCCATCGACGCGGACCAGCACTACTACGAGGCGCTCGACGCCTGCACCCGTCACCTCGACCCGGCCTACAAGGACCGCGGCATCCAGGCGGTGACGCAGGGGAAGCGCACGTTCCTCCTGGCGGGCCGCGAGCTGTGGCGCTTCATCCCGAACCCCACCTTCGACCCGGTGATCGTGCCCGGCTGCAACGACCTCATGTTCCGCGGGCAGGTGCCGGAGGGCGTCGACCCGAAGACCCTGGTCCGGATCGAGCCGCGGCACGCCGAGTACCAGGACCGCGCGGCCCGGCTCGCCGTCCTCGACGAGCAGCACATCGAGCGGGTGTTCATGTTCCCCACGCTCGGCTGTGGGCTCGAGCAGGCACTGCGGTTCGACGTTCCCGCGCTGATGGCGAGCGTGAGCGCGTTCAACCGCTGGCTGGAGGAGGAATGGGGCTTCGCGCGCGAGGGGCGCATCCTGGCCGCGCCGATCGTGTGCCTGGCCGACCCGCAGCTCGCGCTCGCCGAGGTCGACGAGCTGATCGCGCGCGGCGTGCGGATGGTGTGCATGCGCCCCGCGCCGGCGCCCGACGGTCGGGGCAACGGTCGCACCCTCGGCGATCCCGCGCACGACGCGGTGTGGGCGCGTCTCGCGGAGGCGAACATCCCCGTCGCGTTCCACCTGAGCGACAGCGGCTATGAGGTGCTGTCGAGGTACTGGGGCGGTCCGGAGCGCTTCGAGCCCTTCTTCGGGATCTCCGCGGTGCAGAAGCTCGTGGTGTCGGACCGGGCGATCCACGACACGATCGGGTCGATGGTGCTCGACGGGTTATTCGACCGGCACCCCACGCTGCGCGTCGCCAGCGTCGAGAACGGCTCCGACTGGGTGGCGCTGCTGGTGAAGCGCCTGCACAAGATGCGCAACCAGATGCCGGGCGCGTTCCACGAGGACCCGCTCGACACCATCAGCCGCCACTTGTGGGTGACGCCCTACTACGAGGAGGATCTGCGCAAGCTCGCGGATCTCGTCGGCGTGGAGCGTCTGCTGTTCGGCTCCGACTGGCCGCACGGCGAGGGGCTCGCCGAGCCCAACGACTTCGTGAAGGAGCTCCACGCCTTCAGCGACGCGGAGATCCGTCAGGTGATGCGCGCCAATGCGCTGGAGTTCGTCGGCGAGACGGAGTGAACGACGCGAGGCGCACCGTGCGGATCGCGCCGGGCGGCACGGCGAGCGTGCCGCTGAACGACGCGGTCTCGTTGCCCACCAGGTCCACGACGGCGCCCTCGAGCGGGATGCCGTCACGCGTCAGGGTGACGTCGGCGCTCGCCGAGCCGGGGTTGAACACGCGCACGAGGGCGGACACGCCATCGCGCGTGACCGCAGAGACCGGCGCGCCGGTGACGGTGAGGTTGCTGCCCACGGCGGGCGCGCTCGCGCCGGGCCAGCCGCCGCCGCGCACCTTCTGCAGCGGCACGAGGAACTCGTCGGCGGCCTCGTAGAGGTCGGCGTCCTCCCAGGTGCCGCGGTGGGGCAGCAACGCGTAGCGCACCGTCACCCGGCCCTGCAGCTGTGGGCCCTCGAGCACGTCGAGCGGTCCGGCGGGATTGGGCCGCAAGGAGAGCTCCGAGCGCGAGAGGTAGCCGGTGGCGCGCAGCAACGTGAGCGCGAGCTCGGTGCCGCGCTCGACCACCTCGTACTCGAGCAGGCCGTCGTGCAGGATCGCGAGTCCCTGCTCGGCGCCGTCGTCGTCGACGCCCGAGCAGTCGACGAAGCGACGCGAGACGAACGTGGGCAGGCCGAACTCGTGCGGGCCGCCCTCCGCGTCGAGGCCGCGCTCCACGACCGCGAAGGCGCACTCCGCGTGTGACGACATGACCGAACGGGGCAGGGGGAAGTGCGCGCGTAGACGATGATCGCGTGCGCGGTTGTCGAACGACTGCTCCACGCGCACGAAGCGCTCGCCGGCGCGCACCTCGTAGGTGGACCGGACATCGGTGGCGACGGTGCCCTCGGCGCGCGCGCGACACGACCGTTCGTCGCCCACGGCGGCGACCGGCCACTCGTAGGTGCGGGTGACCGCGATGCGGGCGCGCACCGGGCCCGACTCGATCACCTCGACCCGCACCGCGGTGGGCGTGTCGACGATCGTGTCGACCCCCGGTGGGGAGTAGTTGTAGGTGTCACCGCCATCGCCGCCGTCGACGAGCCGGTCGGCATCCACCACGCGCACGCCGTCGCCCTCGATCGTGACCGCACCGGTGGCGGAGTCGATCGTGGCGCGCAGGTGCCCGTTGGTCAGCTCGTTGCCGTCGGCGTGCACGGCGGTGGCCGGGCCTTCGCCCTCGACCGCCTGGAAGGTGCGCCACCCGAAGCCGGGCACCGCCGCCGCGGCCACCAGCACGTCGCGCACCGGGGCGCGGCGCTGGCGGATCGAGATCGTGGCGCCCGACTCGCCCAGCGCGAGGAGCTCCTCCTTGGTGGCCTCGAGGTCCAGCTCCGTCTCGCCCGGTGCGGCGTCGTGGAAGGTGAACTCGATCGTGCCGTCGGGGAGCCCGGCGCGCTCCACGCGTGCGATGCGGGCGCCCGCGAGCTCCGGCCCGCGCATCATCTCGAGCACCCACCGGATCTTCTGACCCATCACGATGGTGGAGACGCCCTCGCCGCCGCGCGTGGCGATCACCTGTGCCGGCACGGCCTGGCCGGCGGCGACGTCGACCAGATGCACGGGGCCGATGCCCGGGATCGGCAACTGCACGATTCCGCCACGCGGAGCCGCGGTGGGGTTCACGACCACCGTGGAACCCGCGGGCGCGTCGATCGTCTTCGCCAGCGCGACGAGTGCGTCCTTGGTGAGAGCCTCGGCGACGTGGCGCGCCTCCTGGTAACGGACCCGCACCGCCTCGACCACCTCGTCGTGGCTGCACGCGCAGGAGGAGTCGTGCGCGCTGTTGAGCACGAGCTCGCGCCACGCGATGGCGAGCAGCGGGTCGGGCGACCTCTCCGGCGGCAGGTACAGCGCGCAGAGCGGCTCGGCGACGCGCTCGAGCGCGCGCTCGGCTGCCGCGCACAACATGTGCACGTCGACCCGGTTCGACGCGACGCCCATGAGCACGTTGGCGCGGGCACCCGAGCGCAGCTCGCCGTGCCAGGTGGGCAATCCGTCGGTGGGTTGCGCGGCGACGTACTCGCCGAGCGACGAAACCTCGAAGTGGAACGAGGCCTGCGCCGCGTTGGCGGCATCGACCACCTCGCCCAACCAGGGCTGGGGGAGCAGGTGGTCGGACCCGTTCATGAGGAGCATGCCGCCACCGGGGAGCTGCGCGTCGCCGAGCTCGGCGCGATAGCCGCGCGCCCGTGCAACGAGCGTGGCCGGGTCGCGCGGGATGTCGCGGCCGTTCGAGTAGGACCCGTAGAGGTACTCGGCGCGCACCTTCGAGCCGTCGGGCGCGTACCAGTCGAACGCCGTGCGGTCGATCACGCTCGGCACGCCGCGCCACACCACCGCGTGGTGCAGCCCTGCCTGGGTGAGGAGCTGCGGCATCTGGGCCACGTGGCCGAACATGTCGGGGAGATAGCCCACCCGCATCGCCGCGGGCCCGCCGATCTCGCCACCTTCGATCTGGGCGGCGCGCCGCAGCCCGAGCTGCAGGTTCCGCACGATCGTCTCGCCCGACACCATGAACTCGTCCATGAGGATCATCCAGGGGCCCACCTGCAGGCGCCCCGCGTTGGCGAGCGCCTCGATGCGCGCCGCGGCCTGCGGGCGCACCTCGAGGTAGTCGTCGACCACCGCGGTCTGCCCGTCGAGGAGGAAACGCGTGTAGCGCGTGTCTCCCTCGAGGAGGTCGAGGAGCTCGTCGACGAGGTGGACGAGCTGCACGCGGTAGGTCTGGAACGGCGCGTACCACTCGCGGTCCCAGTGGGTGTGGGGGACGATGGCGACCTGTTGCACCGGTCCAGCCTACGGGTGGCGGGTAGCGTCGCCGCATGCGAGTCGCGTTCGGGTCCGACGAGTGGAACTCGCTCACCGACGCGGTGCGAGCCGACCTCGAGGCGCGCGGTCACGTGGTGGTGGCGGCGCCCGACGGCGAGTGGGCGCAGGTGGGCCGTGAGGTGGGGGAGATGGTCGCGTCGGGCACTGCGGCAACCGGGGTGCTCTTCTGTTGGACGGGCACCGGTGCGTCGATCGCCGCCAACAAGGTGCGGGGCGTTCGCGCCGCGTTGTGCACCGACGCCGCGACTGCAGCGGGCGCGCGGAAGTGGAACGACGCCAACGTGCTGGTGATGGGCCTTCGCCTCACCGCGCCCGAGATCGCGCGGGAGATGCTCGACGCCTGGTTCGCCACCGACCCCGACCCGGCCGAGGCTGCCAACATCGCCCGGGTGGAGTGACGGGGCCGTCCGATGGACGAGCATTTCCGGGTCGTCGCGGCGGCGATCGTCGTCGTCTGCGTCGCGTGGTTCGCGTTCGGGGCGGTCGTGTTCAACCGTCCGGCGCGCACCGACGACTTCGAACCGCGGGTGCCGCTCCGTGCGCGGTGGCGTTCGCTGTCGACGGGGTACCGGCGCGCGGTCACGGTCGCCGCAGGAGTGGCCGTGCTCGGTGCCGGTGTCATCGCGTTCCGGCTCGTGTACGGGATCTGGCCGGGCGCGTCGTACCCGAGCGAAGTCTCCTACTGCGGACGCTCGTACGAGCGGGGTGACGAGCACCGTGCCGATGCGGGGGAACCGGTCACCGAGGTGGGCAGCTTCTCGGCGCCGCTGGCGTCGACCCGTGCGCTCCTCGTGCCGGGCGGCGATGCCGCGCACGTCGGCGACAGCGCCACGTGCGCGATGGTCGTCTTCATCCGGACCGGGAAGTCGACGGTGCTGCAGTACGACCTCGAGGGCGGACCGGGTTGAGCCGGATCGTCACGGCCTGACCCATCGCATGTGTCGGTCGACGCCCCAGGGCTCGCAGTCGAACACGAGGCCCTGCTTGTTCGCGACGGTCGCGCCGAAGTCGTCACAGCGGTCGCCCTGTTGCACGTCGGCGTTCGTCGATGCGGGTTGCGCGGGATTGGGGGTGACGCACTGGTACCGCGACCCGTTGCGTTGAAGATCGCGCTCGACGACCTCATCTGGCGCGCACGGCGGTGCCCCGACCAACGCGTCGTGGCGTTGGACCGGGCGCGCGCTCGACGACGAACCCGACCCGACACATCCGCCCAGGCCGACGACGTGGATCACCGCGAGGGCGGACGCGGTCGTCGTCGAACGGATGGCACGGCTCGTGCGCATGGCGCACCGTACGCCGGTGGACGACCCGGATCAGCTCCCGGTCAGCTCCCGGTCAGCTCCCGGTGATGGGCCCGGTCCGGCGTCGTCCCTTCCCTGCACAACCACCACCGCAGTGCACGAAGGGCGCGCCGCCGAGTCGTCGAAGGCCGTGATCCCGGCGTGCCCTCGCTGCTGTGCCGTCGCGAGGAGTCTCACCATGATGCTCGGCCCCCGCCGCTCACGTTCGCGGCCATCTGTTGGTGACGAGTTCAGCATTCGTCCAAGTGGACGTCGCTGCGATGTCAATCTCGACACTTATGGTCACGCCATGGCGCGGCGACTCCCTGAGCGGCACTGGAGAGTCCTCGTCTACGTCGTGGTCGTGGTCGCAGTCGCGGTGGCGAGCGATCGCGGCTCGGGTCCGTCGGCGACGGCCGAGAATCCGGTACCCCGCGAGTCCGTCGTGATGGAAACTGCGTCGTTCTCGCCGGGAACCGCGGTCGGCCGCTTCTGTGTGGGCCGCTCGGCGAGTTCTCGTAGCGCCGGCCACGGAGCAGCCCGTCATGCGGCGTCGCTGGCACGACTGCGCAAGGAGGATCCGCGATGCCGAGCGGTGGCGGGAGCCTCGGCCGCGGCGCGCGACGCCTCCACACCCTCGCGGTCGGCGCCCGCCGTTGTGCCAGCAGCGAAGACAGATCAGGAGCCGTCCGGCGTTGCCAGTGGTCCGGTGGGCCTCTCGACGGCGTCGGACGCAACGCCGTCGCCGAACGCCTCGGTGCGTTCGGCGCAACGACCGGCCCGTTCCCGGTCCGGGTTCGCACAGGGTGTCACCGCCGAGACCGAGGCAGACGGGACGAGCATCGTCCAG
>Ga0075017_100000468_pt1 | contig 22493 bp, 15 predicted proteins | sample AleBraG_ABR_2012_FD_71475 | JGI IMG/M metagenome (GOLD analysis project Ga0075017, IMG submission 71475) | Freshwater sediment microbial communities in response to fracking from Pennsylvania, USA - Alex Branch Run_MetaG_ABR_2012 | ecosystem: Environmental > Aquatic > Freshwater > Creek >... | reverse complement strand
GCTGCGCGCCATCCGCAAAGGCGCCTGTGACTACCTCGTTCGACCCTTCGACCTGCAACGGGTACGGGAGGTGTTCGCCAGCCTCCTGTCTCTGGCGCAAGAACGGCAACGCTTCCTGCAGCTGGACGAGCAGCTGCTGGCTGCCAGCCAGTTTGAAGGCATGACCAGCCGCAGTCCGCTGATGTGGGATGTTTTCTCAAGGATCCGGCGTATCGCGCCCCACTTCCAGACGGTGCTGGTGAGCGGGAGTACGGGAACAGGAAAAGAGCTGGTGGCGCGGGCCTTGCATCGTCTCAGTCCGGTTGCGTCGCGGCCATTCGCCGTCTGCAACTGTTCTGCGCTGGTGGAGTCGCTGCTGGAGACGGAACTGTTCGGCTATGTAAAGGGAGCTTTCACGGGCGCGCAACAAGATAAGGTCGGCGTTTTCGAGTATGCCAACGGCGGCTGTGTCTTTCTCGATGAGATCGGGGAAATGCCCTTGACGGCGCAGGCTAAGCTGCTGCGCGTGCTGCAGAACCACGAAGTGCGCCGGGTAGGATCGCCCATGGTGCGTACGGTTGATGTACGTGTGATCGCGGCCACCAACCGAAACCTGCGTTCCATGGTCGAGGAAAAACTCTTCCGGGAAGACCTCTTTTACCGCTTGGCGCTATTGGAGATTGCTCTGCCGCGGCTGGCAGAACGAAAGGAAGACCTTCCCCTGCTGGAACGAAGGATATTGAAGAGATTCGCCGCTGAATGCAACAAGCCGATCGCCGGACTCACGCGGCGCGCGCAGGCGCGGCTGGCGGCGCATTCCTGGCCGGGCAACGTGCGGGAACTGGAAAATGTGATGGCAAACGCCTGCATCATGGCGCAGGGACACGTCATTGATCTGCAGGACCTTCCCGAGTACCTGCGCGTTCCGTCCGTTGCCTCCGCGGCGGAGGACGACGACATGTTGACCTTCGCGGAGATGCAGGAGTTGCATCTGGAGAGAGTTCTAGCTCGCGTTGGCGGCAACAAGGCACGAGCGGCGCAGATTCTCGGAATCAGCCGCGCGACGGTCTACGAAACGCTGGCCCGGATCGAGAGCCGGCGAGCCTCGAAACAGGCGGAAAAGAAAGCGGCCGGACAGCCCTAGTAGTGCCGTCCGTCGGACGGTGTTGGCAAGTCGTTGTTGAACATTGGCTCTCTCCCTACAAGGAGTGAAGGCCCTGGCTGTGAGAGGGTGCTTACAGACAGTCCGGCAGCCACTGTGACAGGAGCAATTGGCGGACCGAATCGAAGTCCGATTGGGGAAAATGGCGGTTACCAGCGAGTGAGGGGCTTTATTCCTTATTCGAAGAAGGTGTTGCTCCGTTCTGAAAAAAGGGAATTCTCTTCTTGCCGCTCCGCTGCTGCCCACGACCCAATGAGGACCAATCTGTCTGGTTTGTCTACAGTTTCGGTCTCTTAGCGCCGTAATCGTATCTCGCCCGGCCTGCATGTTCCGAAGCCGCAATGAGTTACGGCTCATCAAACACAAATCGGACTAGAGTGTCTGGATTTCCGACGTTTTTCCAATTCCTAGACAGCCTTGGCTCTCCGTTCTGCCAGCCACCGATGTTTCCCAAAAAAGCACAACTCCAGTTACTGCAGTGACATGGGGCCGAGCATTCCCGAAGCCGGACAACTGGCAGTCCAATTGTACTGACCCCAGGTGGAGGGATTAGAGACCTATGCTGCACACCATCACAAATAGACTTTGGAGCTTAACGGTCTGCCTGATCGCGTCGGCAGGTCTGACAGGATGCGCGGGGCTGAGCGTTTCGCCGAGCGGAGCTCAGCCCGCCGGCGCGCGGACGCAGATTCGCGCCGGCAACAATGTTCCGACAGGCTACGTGATCAACTTCCAGCTGCCTCTTAGCTCGGTGACACTTACGTCCGACAAAGGGACGAAGGTCTCCCTCCTGCCGGGCGCGGTGACGGTAGAGCAAGCGCACCTGGTAGGCGTCGAGGACGTGTTGACGGACCTCACGATTCCAGAGGGCACCTACACGCAGGCCGACATCGTGATGCAAGACGCGCAACTGAGCTACGCCGACCTGTATTCGCAGGTCGTGGAAACAAGCCTGCCGGCACCGGCCAGCGTGCATCTGACGTTGAACCCGCCCGTCACCATCGGCGGCAGTAGCACGGTGATTGCCGTCAGCCTGGACCTGGCACAGACATTGAGCATCGATGCGACCCAGGACACGGCCAGCTTTAATCCGCCGGTCTTCACTATCACGCAGGAGACAATTGCGCCGCCGGCGGCGGCGGTTCAGAGTCAAACGACTGCAGCACTTCCGAGAGACAAAGCTGGACCAGCTGGCGCGCTGGGGAACGTTTTTGGAACAGTGCAGTCGGTGAGCGGCAGCTCCTTCAAGCTGCAGAACGCGGCGACGGGCGCATCGCTGACCATGTATGTCGACCAGGGAACGGTGTTCCAGGGAGTGACCCTGGGCACCATGAAGGGCTTATCCATCGAGGCGGAAGTAGTAACGCAGACGGATGGGACCCTGCTGGCTGAAGAAGTAGAGGTACTAGGCAGTGGTTCGGGGTCGGCGGTGCTGGGCGTTGTGACCAGCGTGGCAGGTATGAGCGTGGCCACGTCTACGCAGGCGGGACTCGGACCGGGAGTAACGTCGAACGTTCTGGGTAAGACCGTGATGGTGGATGTGACCAGCGCGGCGTACCGGATGGACGCGGCAGGCGTGGATATGACCGGTCTTTCTTACACTTTTGACCGGACAACGTTCGTGGCGGGCCAGAACGTCGACTTAGTCAGCGCGTATGCCCTGCAGCCGGATCCGAACGGTTCCGCGGGCCTTCTGCAAGTCGACACCGTCGAACTGGAGCAGCAGACCATCACCGGCACGATCGCCAATCTGAGCACCGACAGCAGCGGGCGTACCACTTTCAACCTGATGCTGAGTAGCGACGCAAGTTTACTGCCGTCGTTGTTGGGGGCCCCTGACGTCCAGGCGTACGTTGTGGTGCCGTCCTCCGCCGCGGTCTCCGGGCAGTTGACCAACGGCAGACGAGTCAACGCGCGCGGTCTGCTCTTCCACAACGTATTGCAGGCCGGCTCAGTGCGGCCGCATGCCGCACCACCGGGCCTGACCGCGAGTTACGAGATGGTTGCGACGGCGATCCAATAGGTGTTGTGAGAGGCTCGCAGCGGCGAGGTCTCTCCCTCCAAGGCCCACCGCCCCAGCGAGGAGCAGGGCGGTGGGACCTCAAACGCAGACGACGACCCTCCCCCACGCAGTGCGGCCCACAATCGGAGGAACTTATGATCAACCCTTGCTTGACATCGTCGACCCAGAGGGCGGAAATCGATCGGAGGCTGTATCCGCGGGTGCAGGCCAAGCTTGAGATCGAGCTCAAGGTGGATGGGCAGGGAGCACCGCTGCGCACGCACACGACGGACGTGGGACTGGGTGGTTGCTACGTCGAAATGATGTTCACCTTGGCGGTTGGAAGCAGTGTGGACCTGACACTCTGGCTGGGAGAGGAGAAATGGTGCAGTAGGGCGGAGGTGGTGACGCGCGATCCTCAGTGTGGCAATGGATTTCGCTTTCTCGACCTCGACAGCGACCGACGGGACCGGCTGGGGAGGTTTCTGGACTCGCTGCCGGGCGAAGAGGGCGGCGGCGGGGACCGTGCTTCCGTTGCTGCAAGGAACACCCCCAATCTGGCGGCTTATGTTCTCGTCTTTTCCTTATTTTTCTTTGCCCTGCCAAGGGCGAAGGCCGATGGGCAACCGGGATTGCCCCAGGATTGGAGTCATCGGTACCTCTTGTTCACGAATGGAGGCTCCGCGCGCGCGGCCGCGGCGGCTCGGGGAGAGTTTCGCACGTACTTCAATTGGCTGGCCCGTTCGCGGCGGCGGCAGGACGAGATGCGTCGTGAGCCCACGGACCGTGACGATCGTCGGAAACGCAGACCCGTCCGGCGCGTTGACTGGAGTGTTTCTCTTGGTGCCGGTGGTCAGGCGGCCAATATGTACCCGGCGGAGTTTACCTTCGATGTCAACGCGGTTCCCGACTGCGTCAATGACTTTATTGTGTACACGATCGATGCAAACGGTTCGGCGACGCAAGCCAACATCGTCGCCCTGAACTATCTCTACAGCGGCACCAGTCCCAATGGAATCTGCAACAACCTGGCCGGCAACGGCACCTCGGCCAAGGTGATGTGGGCCTACAACACAGGAAACAACAGCAACAACCCTTCTCCAGCGCTTTCTCTAGACGGGAAAAAGGTAGCTTTTATACAGAACTCCAACCCTGCCAAATTTCAAGTGCTCGCGTGGACTGCTGGGCAAGGGAGCGTAACCGCGCCGGCGACTCCCACCGGGGCCCAGATGACGTCTGTAACGCTAACCGGCGCCACCAGCGACGCGACTTCGTCACCCTTCATTGACTATACGAACGACGTAGCCTACGTGGGGACCGACAATGGCTGGGTCTTCAAGATCACCGGAGTTTTTGACGGCACGCCCGCTTTGGCCGGAGCACCCTGGCCGGTGAGGGCGGGAAATACCAACTTGACGGGTCCAATCTACGATGCGGTCTCCGGCAATATCTTCGTCGGCAGCAAGGATGGTCATCTCTATGGCTTTACTTCCAACGGTAGTGCCCTTGCTAATTCTCCTTTGAGCGTGGGGAACGGAGCGGCTGATGGCGACATTGCGGACTCTCCTCTGGTGGACTCGTTCAACGGCTTTGTTTACGTCTTCACGGGGGACAACGGAAGCAACGCGGTGGCCGTCCAGGCTAGTACAACGACCCTGACTCCGGTGCGACAGGCGATCATCGGGTCGAGGAACCAGACGCATATCCACGCGGGCACTGTCAACGACGCATACTTTTCGCAGGTCACCAACAATGTTGGCACCAACCAAGAATGGTTCTTGTATGTCTGCGGCGTGGCCATGGCCGGAAAAACACCAGTCCTCTATCGTCTCGGCTTTGCTTCCAATCGGAACATGAACACGACGGTTGACGGGACGTCGATCAGCCTCAGTGCCATCAATAACGAGGAGTGCTCTCCGCTAACAGATTTCTTCAATGGAACCGACAGAATCTATCTCAGCCTTAGAGCGACTCAAAGGGTGGAGTACTTTGACGTCGGTACGAGCACGACGCCAACGCTCAGCCCTACGCAGGTGTCGGAAGCGGCGGGTACGAGCGGAATCGTGGTGGACAACGTTAGCGTCCAACCCCAGGCGTCCAGCATTTATTTCAGTACGCTCTCCAATGATGCCAGCTGTGGCACGAAGCGATGTGCCGTGAAGCTGACGCAGTCGGCCCTGCAGTGATTGTGGGACTCGCAGCTTACTAGAGCTGCGCTGCCCGAGGAGACCGGGGAGGACTTGACATTCGCCTTTTATTCGCTAATATCGGTGCATGGCGATCAGCACCCGGCAGCGGCAAGAGCCACTTAGCGCAAGCCATCGGACAAGGCGCCATCCAGCAGGGCTACCGCGTGCTTTATCGGGAAACCGACACGCTGCTCGACGACCTAGCCGACGCCACGCTCGACGGGACACGCAAAGAGCACATGGAGTTCCTGGTGACTGTGCCCCTACTCATCATCGACGATCTCGGGATGCGTAAGCTGCCGCTCACCGTCGCCGAAGAGCTGCTGGAGATCATCATGCGCCGCTACGAACGCGCCAGCACCATGCTGACTTCGAACCGTCCGGTGGAAGACTGGGGCAAACTGCTGGGCGACGCGGCCGCGGTCAGCGCCATGCTCGACCGCCTGCTGCACCACGGACACGTGCTCAAGTGCGGTCCGCGAAGCTGGCGCACCAAAACCGACTTGCCTCCACCGGAGGCGGCAGGGTAGAACAACTGAGTCCTGGACGGCTACTTCCGTTTGCCGGTTTTGAAGTGATAACCGTTGGCCGCTTTTGCAGTGATCACCGAGGATCAAAGCGGACGCAGGTACCGACGCGGAATGGAGAGATGCGTCCTGCCGCTAGCCCGCCACAGCCGCGATACCTAATCACCACGCGCGACCCACATACACATTGAAGGTCCGCAGTACGCCGTTGAGACCCGGATTCCAGTAGTCCCGATAGCTTCCGTAGTAGAAGATGAGACCACCGCGGAATTTGTGTGGGAACTGGTATTCGATCTTGGACTGCCCGATCCATTGCGGGACGATCACCTGCGAGACCTGGGTGGAGCCGAGTTGCAAGTTACCCAGAGCCGCGGGGAACAGGCCATCGGGATCGAACGCGTCCCCCTGGATGAGCGACGCATTGCCGAGCAGGGCTGCATCGTTCGGATTCACGTCGGGACGCATGCCGCTGCGCGCCGAGTTATAGGTCACCCGCAGATTGAGCGCGAGCTGCTTCCGGCTGTAGCTGGACTCGCCCCAATAGCTTTGGCTGATCTGTTTGTAGAGAACAGCGGGCTCGTTCACAACGTAGCCGACCGCACTGTCATTCTGGAAGGACATGTAGGTGGTCAGATTGTTCTGCTCGTAGGAATATCCCAGTCCCAGGTTCCAGGCGGGCACGATGTAGAGAGTGGCGCTGGCCGTATCAGTGTAGAAACGATTGCGCCGCTGAAAGTTGCCGGCGAGGCCGGTTCCGTCGGACCGAGCGAGAGCAATTGCGGGGAACGCGTTCTGCAGGATGATGCTGGTGTCGTTGGTGAAGATGAGCCATTTGGTCGGGCTCAGCGATACGTCTGCGAACGTACGATTGCTGCTCTGCGGCACCACCAGGAAGCCAGGATGGTGCGTGCCGGTCCATTCATATCCGGCGCGGGCGCTCCACGGGCCGTGCGCGTGATAACGCAAGGCTAGTCCCGTGGTGTTGCTGGACGACGTAGGCACCACGGTCAGCAGGTCGGTGTTATTGAACGAGTAGATCTGCGGCCACAGGGACGCATTCGATCGAGTGATGCCACCGTGCTGGTAGTGGCCTTCCACGTCAAAGCCTTTCGGCAACTCGTAGTCCACACTCAGGCCATCCCGATGGTTGTGGTACGACACATTGCCGTAAAAATCGTAGAAGGGCGTGAAGCGGTTGATCAGGTTCTGCTGATGATAGTCGGCGGTGAGGCGCAGGCGGCCCGTCGGCCGCCAGTTCAGCGTTTCGTCGGCGTCGAACGAATTCTGCGGGTTATGGGTGAGCACGTTGCGCAGGCGGGTGTAGCTCACGTTGCCGTTGAAAGTAAACTGGGGCGAGGCCGTCCAATTCAAGTGCACGCTGTCGGACGATGCCTGGTTCGGTGAAGGAATGTCGAGGTAGTAGTCCCCGGCGGGCACATCCGGCGGGACGGGGGTGGGGGGCGGAGGTGGCTCGTCGCCCGGCGTAAACGGTCCGGCATAGGCTCCGATGGGGAACGTAAGCCGATCATTGAAGCTGCTGAAGTTGTGGTGCCAGGTGATCCGCATCGTCGCCAGATCAATTTCAGCGCCGCCGCCGATTTTGCGATTCGTGTAGTTGACTCCCTGGAAGCGGCTGGTGTAGTGACAGAGTTCGCCGCACGTGGTCGTCGTGTTCTCGTCCAGATACGAGAGCTGAGTGACGCCTGACCTTGCCTGCCAGTCTCCATTAGCGAAAACATGGACTGGCAGCTTGGGCACCTTCAGCCGCGCGTAGGCACTGCCCAGCCTTCGCGTCACTCCGTACGTTGCATGAGAGGGGATGAGGTCGGTGATGGGCAGGAGGTCTGGCGACATGACACCGGCGTAGAAAGGATAGGTGTCCTGTTGCTGCACGAAGCTGCGGGTCTCGACTCCGGCCTGCAGCGTTTGGCCGGCGGTGAGTTGGGATGCTGCGGAATAATCAGACCCGGTCAACACATTGGCTCGTGTGATCACGGTGAGGTGGCTCTGCGGCAAGACATACGCCGTAGCGATGTCGGCACCCGCAGACTGCTGCAGGCTGTCGTACTCGCCGACTCGTCCCAGGAAGCCCGAGCCATCCACGAAACGGTACGAGCCTGGCGTGATGGAGTATGCGGCACTAGCGTTGCCCACTTCCGTACCGGTGGGATCGCTGCCTGCGCTCCATAGGCTTGCGCCTGACATCGGCGGCTGGTGTCCGGACGCCATCCCCAATAGCGCGGCCGCGCCGCCCGCCGCGAACGCTGGCAGGTGCGAGGGAACCGGTTGCAGCATCGAGGACGCGTGCGCCGCAGCTGAGTGGGCCAGGGCGGGCTGCGGAGGTTGGACAGGGACGCCGAAGGGTCCCTTGTCCACAAACCTGCTGCCGCCGCTCGGAGTCGCGACATCGGTGCCGTGAATCGAGCCATGGCAATTGGTGCAGCGATCGGGCAGTGGCGTACCCGCTCCATTGTGGTGACCGGTGTGGCACTGCAAGCACAAGGCAGGCAAGCTCACCGACAACAGGTTGGTGTTGGGCGAGCCGTGTGGCTTGTGACAGATCAGGCAGTTTTCCGTGACGGGAGGATGTTGATACGCAAAGGGACCGCGATATTGCGCATGACATTGCAGGCAGAGCTGATTTGCGTTTGCCGTGCGGAGATTCTTTCCTGCCACTCCGCCATGCGGATCGTGGCAGTCGGCACAGCTCATCTTGCCCTCGCGCAGGGGGTGATGGTACGGCAAGCTCATTTCGCCGCGCTGGGTCTGGTGACAGCTCAAGCAAGCGTCGTTGGCCTGCCACTTGGGCTGCATGATGGCTTTCGACTCCGGCACGAGGTTCTCGACGGCAGCCGTCCGGCCCGCAGTCATCACGTCGAGTTTCACGTTTGTTCTCGCGCCGTTCTTGGCGACAACGTTGTGCGTCTGATGGCAATCGATACACCGGACTCGGTTCGAGGCATGGGGGCCGGCCGTCCAGTTGCGGATCTTTTCGTCCCGGGCGTGGCAGCTCAGGCAGACACCATTCGCCTCAGCGGGGGAACGCTTGCTGAAGGCGATGATCTTCGAGATGTCTCCGCCGCCGTCGACATGCAAACTGCCGGGACCATGGCATTGCTCACAGTCAATGCCCTGCTGGGCATGAAACGCGTGCCGGAAATCCTTGGCTATATCGTCGTGGCAGGTGGTGCAGGTTTCGGCGCCAACCGGTTTCGCGCCTGGGATCTCTACATACTTGGCGAACGACGCAATCCCGTGCTCTGACTTTTTCGCCGCATCGGTTGGAAGGGAAAAGGCTAGAGCCAGAATCGTGATTGACACGACGGAGCAGTAGAGATGCATAGGCTTGTCCTCGCTAGCATGGTTGAGCTCAGCGTGGACCGCTCCTCGCCTGCACTAGGCGACCACCCCTCGTCGCTGCAATCTGGGTTGCAGCGTCGGAGTGACGGGCAGACGGATCGTTCTGGCCGGAATACATTTCTGTTGCAAATTGGGGGTGGGAGAACTGGGAGAGGCCCAAGACACAAGCACGCCGTCTGCTGCCACACCCGATCCCAGCCAAGCTAGCTCGGTTCAAACTGGGAAGCAGTGAGGGCCAACACGCTCCCCTGTGATGACCATGTGTTGTGCGAGTGACTAGGCCCCAGCGCTCACGCGCTGGGCGAATGGAGTGCCGCCCTACGGGCTGGCAACGGCGGAACGCACGTTGGCGAAGCGCCTGCCCTGAAAAAGTAATCGTCTGAACGCGCGAAAACGAAAAGTTGGTGATCGGCCAGGACGGCAGGATACATCCATACGAATAGCCGGTGCTTCGACAGGGACGCCGTGGCAATGTAGCGGGGTAATTCCTTCAACGCCTGTCGCATTGCAGGGCGTGGCTCAGCGTGAATCCACCAGGACTTCGCGTACGACTCCCTACGATTTTCCTGCCGCGCAGGTCGGACGTTCTTCTTAACATACTCGTATGGAGCCTCATATAGCGCGGCTTCGGGCTCACTCATCTTCGTCCCAAAATCGATGATCCACATAGCACGCGGCCTCCGAGTGATGTCGAGACCATTTACCCACGGGCGGACGACGTCGGTGTTTGGACGGCCATTCGGGTTAAGCGCAGCCTGCAGCATCTCTTGCGCTAACGCGTCGGGGATATCGAATCCGCCACCTTTCGTATCGCCCATGAAACAGATGCCCACATTCTCAGTCAACACTCGCACCGTACCCGCATCCAGCGTGGATGTCAGGTCAGGATTGATCTTGCTAACAGGGATTCCATCCAGACATCGCCCTGCGTCGTTGCCATCATCAAAGCCGACCATCGACACTCGAACATTCGCCCCTTCCAGAACCCACTCGCGGTCTGATTGCGCCCAGAAAATGTTCCCTGTTTCCTTGATTCTTTCGAGCACCGCACGATTCGCACCGCCGCGAATGCCCTGCGTGGCAAGCAATCCGGCCCGTCTAGCGCGACCGTTCGCTATCCGTTGGCGTGCCCGCTCGAACCAGTAGCAAACAAAATCGGCCTCATGCGGTACGCGACCCTCGTAGAGTGCAAACAGGTCGTCCACGTATTTGTTGCCAAGTTCGCTCCGCTGCTTCTTGCCACCGAGGAATGGCGGGTTGCCGATGATCACGTCTGCCTCGGGCCATGCGGGTTCTACGGGGTGACCTTTTTCGTCATGAGCAAGCACGGCGTCCTTCCGCTCAATGTTGTGCAGCGGTCTGAGAATGGGATGCGAACCGATGATGAAGCCGTTGTCGTGCTGCCACTGGATATAGCCGATCCACACGACGACCGAAGCGAGCTCGTGCGCGTAGACGTTGGTCTCGATGCCATAGAGCTGCTCTGGACTGGTGAGTGGCAGCAGACCCGACAGGCCGTTGCTGGCGGCGAACACGCTCACCTCCTTTTCGAGATCGAGGAGCCGCTTGAGCGCGACGTAAAGAAAGTTCCCGCTGCCGCAGGCGGGATCGAGGACCCGCACCTTCGACAGCTCAGCAGCAAAGCCTCGGAGCAGGTCGGCGAGTGCTTTGCGCGACTTCGTTTGACCTGCTTTCTGCTGGGTCTTCGACTTGTCAACGATCTCGGTCGCCTGCTGGCGCGCTGCGGTCCAGCTGCGGCGCAGCGGCTCCATCAGCACGGGCTCAACAATCAGCCGGATGTCGGCTTCGCTCGTATAGTGCGCTCCCAACTGCGACCGTTTGTCAGGATCGAGGCTGCGTTCAAAGAGCGTTCCGAAAATCGCAGGTTCCACGCTGGACCAGTCGAGCTCTGACGCCAGTGCAAGTACGGCCAGGTCGTTCATCGTCAGGTCGTAGGCTTCGTCGTCGGCGAACAGCCCTCCGTCAAAGTACGGGATGTCGTGTTCGCCAAAGGAGCCGCCCTCGCCCGCCATCGCAGCGAAGAGTTGTTTCAACCGTTTGGTGAACTCGGCTGGGCGCTGCAGGTTCGACACAACCAGCCGGCTGAAAAGTTTGCCGGGCAGCAGGCCGATGTCCTCGGAGAAAAGGCAGAAGAGCAACCGCATCAAGAAATGTGCCGCGTGTTCCGAGGGCACGCCGCGAGAACGCAGGCTCTCGGCAAGCCTGGAGAACTGCGCGGCGGCGGCTTCTGTGACCTGCTCGGTGGTTTGTCCTGGTTTCAACCTTGCCGGGTCGGTGAAAACCGCGCGGAGCACTTCCAGGGGCGGGAGCTTGCAGGTGGTGGTCGGCTGGTTGGGAACGAGGCCGGCCAATTCGAATGCGAAGACCTGCTTCTGCGTGTTGGTGTAGTTGGTGGGACCTCAAAGCGATCGAGGTCACAGACGACCAACAGCGGAGGGTTTTCCAGGTCTTCGCGGTACTGTAGCAACTGCTGGTAGGCCGCAGCCAGGTCTTTGTGCTTGCCCTTGTACTCCCAGGCGAAATAGCCGCGCATCCACACATCAGCAAAGCCGTCGCCGCCAGCGGTCTTGGTGACTCCCTTTTCGAACGTGTAGGTGTCGCCCTCCTGATCGACTTCGGCAGGACGCGGCTGGCCCAGGATCTCGCACAGATCGATGAAGTGAGATTGTGCGGCGGCGCGTTCGGATAGGGTGGATCGTTGCCAGCGGGCTACGAACTCCAGGATTGTGAGGGCCATCGTGAAGGGGTTGCGGGACCGCGTCTACTATACGCCAGTGATGTACGAGGGCTCCGAGTCCAACCCCTGTGGTGCGATTCCGGAACGCACTCGACCTAACTCCGGTCGAGCAGGCGATGCAGTCGCTGCTTGGCGGCCGGCCACTCCACCGCCACGATGGAAAAACGCGCGGAGTCGCGGGGGATGAAGTCGGCGGCCATGCGGTGCGAACGGAGGATGCCTTCAAACTGTCCGCCGATGCGCGCGATGGCGGCACGCGAACGCTGGTTGCGCGCGTCGGTATGGAGGCAGATACGCAGCATGTGCCAAACCTCAAAGGCATGGGACAGCATGAGCAGTTTGGCCTCGGTGTTGGCGGCGGTGCGAATGGCACTGTGAGAAAGCCAGGTGTAACCGATTTCGCCGACGTCAGGAAGAGTACGGCCGTGGCGAGAGTGATCTTGCGGCCAGGCCCAGCGTTCAAGATCGAAAAAACGAGATGAGCCAATGATGGTGTTGTCATCGCGGCGGATGGTGGCGAAGGGCGCGGCGATGCCGGCGTCTCTCCACGCCAGCGCAGTTTCGACGTAGCGCGTGGCGGCATCTTTGCCCTGCGGGACCGGACTCCAGCGGTAGAGTTCAGGGTCGCCAGCGGAGGCGGCTACGAGGCCGTCAATGTGGCGCGGCGCAAGCGGTTCGAGGCGCACGTAGCGGCCTTCGAGGACGGGGCTTTCGAGCTTTGTGGCTTCCAACTGCGGAGACTCCGACGTGTTAGAGATGCGCATCCGACCGCAAAGTCAGGCCAGCAGTGTACAGCTTGGCGAGACCGTGTTGCTACATTTCCCGACGCGCAACTTCCTCCGGTGCGGCACGGACTGTATACTCGCCCCTAACGATCATTCTTCTGCGACCGCAACGGGTGAAGCGCGGTCGGCGTGGGACTTCTCTGATGGACTCAGCAATTCGTACGCGCGAACTGCGCAAGGTTTTCAACTCGGCGCCGCCCGCGGGGGCGACGCAGGGAAGTGCCGGTGCGCCGGGAAAGCGGAACTCAAAGTCGGCGAACCTGAAACCGCAGATTACCGCACTCGATGGGATCGACTTGGACGTTGCGCCGGGACAGATTTTTGGGCTGCTTGGACCGAATGGGGCGGGGAAGTCGACGACGGTAGGTGTTCTGACCACGCGCGTGCGACCGACGAGTGGCACGGCGTGGATTCAGGGACATGACGTTTGGCGCGAGCAGACGGCGGCCAAGCGGCAGATCGGAGTGGTAGCGCAACGGCCGAACCTGGATTTTTCACTGACGGCGCGCGAAATCCTGCTGTTTCACGGGGCTTACTTCGGAATTAGTTCGCACGAACGGACGGAGCGGTCGAAGGCGCTGCTCGAGCGCTTCAAACTGACCGATCGCGCCGACCAACTGGTTCGCGGATTTTCCGGCGGGATGATGCAGCGCGTTTCGATTGCCCGCGCCATGATGCACGATCCGCAGGTGTTGTTTCTCGACGAGCCGAGCGCGGGGCTGGATCCGCAGACGCGGCTGCTGCTGTGGGAAATCATTCGTGAGTACAACCACAAGGGGCGCACGATTCTGTTGACGACGCACAACATGGAGGAAGCGGATGCGCTGTGTCAGCAGCTGGCGATTATTGATCACGGGCGCATCATCGCATCGGGCACGCCGGCGGAGTTGAAGGCGTCGATTCCGGGTGGGTTTCTCTTGCGGCTGCGTTTTGGATATGAATCAGCGGCGCTGCTCGAGCGGCTGAAAACATTGCCGGGCGTGACGGAAGTGCGCAACTCGGGAGATAGCGCGTGTGATCTCTATGCCAGCCGGGGCGGGTCACTGATTCCGGAGATCGTAAGTGCGGCTGCGGCGCAAGGCGTGGAATTGTCGGATGTGCACATCTCCGAACCGAGTTTGGAAAATCTGTTTCTGCATCACACGGGCAGGAGCTTGCGCGAATGAACGGTAAAGCATTTCTGGCACTTCTGGCGCGCGATGCGCACGTGGCACGGAGGAATCTCGTTCCGCTGCTGTTCCAGACTTTCTTGCAGCCGCTCCTCTTCGTGTTTATTTTCGGGCGGGTGATGGTGGGGAGCGGCTACATGCCCGCGAGTTACAAAAGCCTGCTGCTGCCGGGAATCATGGCGATCAGCATGGTGTTCACGGGTATCTGGGCGGTGGCCATGCCGCTGATTGGAGAATTTCAGTTCACGCGCGAGATCGAAGATCGCCTGCTGGCGCCGATTGATATTTCGTGGGTGGCGGTGGAGAAAGTGGTGGCTGGATTGATTCAGGCGTTGGTGGCGGGCCTGACGGTAATTCCGCTGGCCTGGATCATCTTGCGGCCGCTAGATGTGCACTTGACGAATCCGGTGCTCTTTCTCTTCATCACGCTGCTGGTGGCCGGGTTTGCGGCGTGCGGCGGGCTGGCGCTGGGTTGCAGCGTGGACCAACAACACATCGGGCTGATGTTTAGCATGGTTCTGACGCCGATGATCTTCTTTGGGTGCACGTACTATCCGTGGAGCGCGCTCAGCAAGTTCCCCATTCTGCAAAAGGCGGTGCTCATTAACCCGCTTGCTTATGCCAGCGAGGGGCTGCGAGCAACGCTCGTGCCGCAGTACCCACACTTGTCGCTGGCGCTGATTCTGACGGGCCTAATGGTGTTCGATGTCGTGTTTCTGGTTGTCGGGTTGCGGCAGTTCCAGAAGAAAGCGGTCAGCTAACTTCCTGATCACCTGAAAAGTCTGCTATAGTTTCCGCATTGTGGGGGTAGTTATGAAACATTCGGCCCTCCTTCTCTGTGGCGGCGTTTTTCTCTCGCTCAACAGTCTTGCGCAAAGTCCCGAAGAAGCGATCCACGCTCCCGACGGCGGCACGCTTGAGCAAATCAACAGCATTCTGATTCCCCCGGTGCTGCATGCGCCGTTTTCCTGCACGGTGACGGCGGAGTGGACCAAGGTACTTGAAGACGGCAGCACCCAGACGTTGCAGAACCATCGCCTGGTGGTGCGCGACAGCGCGGGGCGCATTTACCAGGAGCGGCGGCGACTGGTTCCCAAAGGTCAGGAACCCGATGTCCAACGCATCGAGATCAGCGATCCAGCGGCCCACACCAAGTACTTTTGCCGGACGGAAGATCACGTCTGCATGCTCACGGATTACACTGGGCCGGCCATCGCGTCGGCGCAACCGGTTGGGACCGCGCAAGACAAGTTCGGCAAGTTGACGCGCGAAGATCTGGGGCGGACGAGCGTCGGCGGTCTGGACGCGATCGGCACCCGCGAGACTCGGACACTCAACCCGGGCGCCATCGGGAACGACAGCCCGATCGCCATCGTCAAGGAAATCTGGTATTCGCCGCAGCTCGGTATCAATGTTTCGGTGAAGCGCGTGGACCCGCGTCACGGTACGCAGGTGTTCGGTGTAACCGACGTGAGCACGGAAGAGCCGGATGCGAAGTTGTTCGGGCTGCCGGCTGGGTATAGCGTGATGGATCACCGCTCCAAGGCTAGTGCACAAGTCACAGCGGCGCCGGGAGCTTCGAAGAAGTAAGATCGCATCGCACTTAAATTGCACCGCGCTTTGAAACACTAGGAGCCACACTGGTTGTGTGTTGTTGCGGTCAACGATTATTGACATCGAGTATTTCGATTGGACATCGCGACTGCGGTGTTGCAGATTGAAACTACGTTTGGTTCGCGTTGTGATGGACAGCGCTGAACCCCGAAGTTCACGCTGGCAGCGGATCTTCTGAAGCAGTATCTGGCCCCGTCGTCAATTGCAAATCCTGAGCGAAGCTGCGGCCTCGGCAAGTTTAGTCACGCAGTTGCGTCAAATTGCAAATTTTGATGAGCAGGATAACAGTTTTGCGGAAGACAAAGTCAGTCGAACCAGGCGCGTCGTGCATCCAACCCATTCACCCACGTTTTGTTGGGGGAGCCTCGGCGACTTCGGGCGTGGGGATGCGGATCTTTCGCGCAAGTTCCTGATATCCCGGTTCGTCCTTCAAGGTGAGCAGATCGAGGTGCTGGCGGTACATCAGGAAAGTCGCATTGTGCTTTTCGTAGTCTTCCTGAAGCAACTGGATGGCTTCCTTTTTCTTTCCCAGCCTGGCGCAAGTAATTGCCAGATACGTCGCCGGCAGTTTGCCTTCCGCGTAGGCTCTCTTTTGGGCAAGGTAGAGGCTGTGAAAAAGGCCACGCTCACCGTCCTGCTGAAAGCCTCTCCTGGCGGCGGCTATGGTGTCCTTGAGGACCTGGTCGTGACTGATTTCGGCGGCCCTCTCGCTTTCGGCGAGGAAGCCCGGATAGTCGTGGAAAGCGAGATACATTTCGATAAGGTAGCGATGCGGGGAAAGAAAGTCGGGGTCCGAGAGCTCAACCTGCCGGACCAATTCGAGCCCTTCCTTCGTTTTCCCCGAATGGAACAGCATCAAGCCTTTGTCGGCGAGAATGGCATGAGACGCGGGATCTAATTCCTGCGCGCGATCGATTTCGCGCAGACAGATGGGAAACCACCCCGGCGCCGCAAAAGCATTGGCGAACCAGAGATGGGTAATCGGATCCCGCGGGTTGAGTTCAAGGGCGCGTTGGAATTCGCGTTGGCCTGCTTCAAAATCCCAGTTGCCCCAGATCTCGTCGAATGCCAGGGAGCGGTGCGCGTCGGCGAGAGAATCGTCCAGGGCGATTGCTTTCTTCGATGCCGCGATGGCGCGAGCGTAAGCTTCGTCTTGCGGCATGAGCGTGAACTCGCGGAGCAGATTGTAGGTGTCCGCCAATCCGACGTAGGCCTCGGCATTGCTCGGGTCATGCACGACAGACTGCGTGAAGTAGTCCAGGGCGCGGTTGAGGCTGTCGGCGGTCCTCCGGTTCCATTCGAATCGTCCCCTGAGATAAAGCTCGTGGGCTAATTGCTTTTCTGGATCGGAAACGGTGGCGGGAGATCCGGACTTCATTATGCTCAGTAGCGGATGCAGGAAAGAGGAGGTATAGGCGTTGGCGGTATCGAAATTGATGAAGTACGTGACGGCAACAGCGAAAGTGATGGTCAGAAAAGCGTAGGACGCGAAGCGCCAAAACGGACTGGACAGTGGGGGCGGCGTCTCGGGCAAGTTCTCCGTGGGAGAGTCCTCGAGAGATCGCGTGGCACCTGAGCCGTTTTCAGGGGGCTGCTTGGCTACGACATGGATGGAGGAATCCGTCTCCTGGGGCTTTTCAGACAGGAGCCACTTATCCAGTTCCGCGGTAAGAGCGAAGACACTGCCGTGGCCTCCACCGGGCACATGATGTACCGGCATGGCGCGCTCGGCCGCCCAGCGCTTGGCGGTTCTTTCCCCCTTGCCGAGGTAATCAGCGATCTCTTTCCAGGAATCTAGACGGATTCGCGCTGCTTTAACGCTACTAGACGGGCCAAGAGGAGCCGACGGCATGAGATGGCCTGCGGGAGCCTGATACGGCATTTGTACCGGGGGAGAATAACAGCGGAGTATAGCACTGCTTGTAGCTCTGGCTATAGCACTGCCGGGGGAGCCGGCAAACATTGGGCCCATTCTTCAGCATCGATTGTTGCTCCACTCCTGCAAGCCTTTCTCACTCAATAAAACCTAAGGATTGGGGCCGAAAGGGGAAATACTCGTTATGAAACGATCTATCTTAATCGCATCCATTTTGTCCGGATTGCTACTCTTAAACGCGTGTGGAGGCGGTTCCGCTCCGCCTGCTATTTCGGTTTCGGTTACTCCGTCAGCACAAACGAACATCGACCAGGGACAAACTCTGAGCTTTACCGCCACGGTCACCAATGACTCCAGCAGTAAGGGAGTCACATGGGCGCTCTCGGGCACCGGGTGCAGCGGCGCCGCTTGCGGAACTTTGACCAACAGCACGACATCTGCAGCGACTTATAACGCTCCGGCCACGGTTGCGGCGAACACTACGGTGACGGTGCAGGCGACTTCCGTTGCCGATACGACAAAATCGCAATCCGCCACGGTCGTGGTAACACCCACGCCCAGCGTTACGACAACATCCTTGGCGGGCGGCACGATGGGCACAGCCTACAGTGCAACTCTCCAAGCCAGTGGAGGCGCGGGCACACTCACGTGGAGCCTGGCCAGCGGATCTTCGCTGCCTGCGGGCCTCTCGTTGAGCAGCGCAGGAGCGATCACCGGAACGCCCACCGCGAGTGGCACCACCAACTTCACAGTTAAAGTTACGGACGCTTCTGGCGGCAAAGAGGGAGTGTGTTCACAGACAAAGCAACTCAGCATCACGATTGCACCACCGCCGATTTCTGTTTCTCTCACTCCAGCGACCCAGACCAACATCGATCAGGGCCAGACGTTGAACTTCACGGCCACGGTGAACAATGACTCGGCCAACAAGGGCGTGACGTGGTCGGTTTCCGGCTCAACGTGTACAGGAACTGCCTGCGGTACGTTCACGAACAGCACGACCGCGGCCGCAACTTATAACGCTCCGACACCGGTTTCCGCCAACATGACGGTAATGGTACAAGGGACGTCAATCGCGGACACATCGAAATCGACATCCACCGCAGTCGTTGTTTCTCCGGCAGCGAGCATTACGACAACGAGTCTGGCCAACGGTACGGTTGGCGCAGCCTACAATGCGACGTTGCAGGCGACCGGCGGTGCGGGCACTCTCACCTGGAGTCTGGCCAGCGGTTCCTCGCTGCCTGCGGGTCTGTCTTTGAGCAGTGCGGGGGTAATTTCTGGTGGGCCCACTGCGGCGGGCACGACGAGCTTCACGGTCAAGGTTACGGACGCCTCGGCAGCACATGAGGGTCCTGTTTCAGTAACCAAACAGCTCAGCATTACGATTGCAGCGGCGCCGCTGACTATCACCACGACATCGTTGCCGAACGCGACGGTGAACACGGCTTACAGCCAGCCGTTGCAGGCGTCGGGCGGCACGCCACCTTATACCTGGACAGTTGCCAGCGGTTCCACCTTGCCGGCAGGGTTAAGCCTAGGCGGTTCGGGAACAAGCTGGACCCTTTCCGGGACACCGACGCAGACCGGCACCTTCAACTTCTCACTGACGGTCACCGACTCCGCCACACCCACACCGCAAAGCAAGACGCAAGCGTTGAGCCTTACGGTTAGCCCCGCTTCCACAGCTTGCGGAACTGGAAACGAGAGCGCCCTGAGCGGGCAATACGCCTTCAGCCTGAGTGGCTATAACTCCTCCGGGTTCATGGCCGTCATCGGCTCCTTCACCGCTGACGGCAGCGGACACATCACTGCCGGAACCGTCGACAGCAACGGCGTTTCGCTCGGAGTGGAGAATGGCAGCATTACCGCCAGCGGCAGTTCCTACTCGGTGGGTGCCGACAATCGCGGCTGCGCCACCATCGTCACTCCCTTCTACACCTTCAAGACACGCTTCGCATTGAACACCGTCTCGGGTGCTTCGGCCGGCGGCACCATGCAGGAATGGGAGTCAGCCTCGAGTCCTCTCATCGCCTCTGGCCTGATCCTGAAACAGGCGGTTCCGGCTTCCCTGCCCACCGGCGTCTGGGTATACGAGCAGTGGGGCGTCTTCAGCACCAGTCAGACCCGTACCGGAGTGGCGGGGACACTTACCGTCAACAACATCACCGACCCCAAACCGATTTCCGCCGGCGAATATGATTCGAACGCCGGCGGCAGCCACGTCACCCGCAGCGGTCTGAGCGGCAGCTACACGGCGCCGGTCGCTCCAACCGGACGCTTTACCACCACCACCAGTGTGAGCAGCGTCACAGCGCACCGCGCGGCATATCTCGTCTCCGGCACGCGCTTCCTTGAGATCACGACGGACGCTCTCGGCGCCACCACGTCCGCCCTGGTCGGTGACGCGCGCCTGCAGAGCAGTTCGCTCACCCTCAGCGGCAATCTCGCCTTCTACACCTCGGGGATCGTCTCGGGCGCTACGGGCGGCATCGTTGACTTCGGACCCGCCACCGTCAGCGGAAGCACGCTTTCCGTGAAGATCTTCGAAGACGAAGCCGGCACCTGGACCACGCCCACACCTACGATTGGGTCCTGCACGTTCGCCATTGACTCCTACGGCAAGGTGACGCTCACCGGCAGCAGCTGCCAAACGAACCCGCCAGTCATCTACCTGACCGGGCCGAACACCGGGTGGATACTCGGCACCGGTTCAAGCGTCGCCTTCGGACGTCTCGAGCCGCAAACGGCAACAAGTATCGCTTCTACGAACAAGTGCTTCTTCGGCACGTTCGTGGCGAACCACCTGAATGTAGAAACCGATACCGGCACGGTTACGCTTACGACCGGAGGCGCCACCGGCACCGGCGACTCCACGTCAGTTGCTTTGCCGCTGCAAATGGACCAGCTTAACAAGACGTTCACGATCTCTTCCGATGGTACTTTCTACACCTCGGATCATCCCGGCGTGATCACGGGCATCGTCATCACCGGCTCCGAGGTCGTTGTCGTGAACAACGAGACGGACACCTATCCCACGCTATTGGTCGTAGCGTCGGCACCTTAGGGTCGTCGCTGACGGGGAAGGGCCTTGCCGCTGCGGGGGCAAGGCCCTTCCAGTTTGTATACAGGGAAGCGGGGACAATGGCGTCAGGAGACTAAGCGGGCGAGTCCGCCCCTGCCTCTTGTCAGGCCAGCGCCTTAAAAAGCGCCAGTGGTCCCAGAATGCCGATGGCGATCCCGTAACCCAGATCAGCCCAGAAAAAACGAGCGAAGTTCAATACGTACAGCACCGCAACCAGCGGCAGGCTCACCATGGCCAGTAGGTTGCCGCTCTTGGCGCGGGCAGGCGCCAGCTTCCAGATGTGTTTGAGATCTTCGGTGGAAGGGAACGCGTGCATGCCAATGGAAAGCCCCAGCCAGTAGAAAAAGTAAGCCAGGGGATCGTTGGCTTTGAGTTCCCATACCGGAAGAAATGCCGCTGAGCAGAAGACTACGCACAGCACGGAATTGACGAAAAACGGGCCCATGCTGACCAGAAAGGTCTTTCTGAAGTCGTCGGTCTGTTCGTGGATAACGTAGCCCGCCGGGTTCTTCATCCGGAAATAGCAGACGTCAAACACGGCCAGCTTCGAGATGCGACAAAAGAGCAGGTGCGCGGCCTCGTGAATGATTACGCCGGGAAAAGTAAGTAGAGAGATGAGGAATCCAGGGATGATGATCATGGGCTATTTGCTCTTGGGCGGCTGGGTTTTCTGCCGGAAGCGGCGGGCGTATTCCTCTTTGTCGATGATGTCGCGGGTGGTCAATCGATATTGCAGCCGTTCGGAGAACTCCTGCAAAGACTCCCTGTCCGCAGGTGTTTTGGCAAGCGCTTGGGCCTTGGCGAACATGTCTTCGGCGCGTTGGCGGAACTCACCCTGCCCGGTTGTCGCATACTTGCAAGCCAGCGCGCTCGCGAAACTGGCAGCGGCATCATAGTCCTGATTCTTGTTCCAGTCCGCCTCGGAAATTTGCAGAAAGCCGTCGTAATCTTTCCGGTCAAAAGCCTGACCGATGCGGATGCCGCGTTCGGCCAGCGCCAGTTCCCGCCACTCCGGATAGATTTTTTCCGCTTCCTGGATTTTGGCGAGAGCAGCGTCAGAGTTTTTCTGTTTGTATTGCTCACCAGCTTCTTTGTAGAGCCCCTGCGCCCGGTCGACCCGGTTAAAATGCGTTTTAACCTCTTCGAAAAGAGCAGACTTCTCGAATTTCCGGTCCTTGATAACCTCGTAGGCGTCGTTCGGGTCGCCGTTAAGGAGATCCGCTTTGGCCAGCAGAAGACGGCACTTCGGGCATTCTGGCGCGACCGCGATCGTGGCGCGGAGGGGAGCTACGGCGTCAGCGTATTTCCGGTTGGCGATCAGGTGCTCGGCGCGATAGAACTGGCGGCCAGCGCGAAAATAGCGCTCGCCGTGAACCAGATCGACGACGAGAAGCACAAGCGTGAAAGCGAGTCCCGCCTTGAGCCACGCCGGAAAATCATAGTTGTAAGCCCGCTCGTGGCATGTGGGACAGAGCGGCAGCTTGCCGGCCTTCGGGAACTCGCCGGAGCCTGCATCGGCGCAGCACTTGACGCAGACACTGGGATCGATGCCGCGCGTTACTTGCAGGGGCGCCTTCTGCTGGCGCAATTGTCCGATCACCTGGTTTGCGCAGGGTTCGCAGTAGAGCTGCTGGTTGACATGGAAAAGAGAACCGAGCGGCTTCTCGCTGTTACAGTTCTGACACTTGGCCGTCCGCATGGCCTTCGATTATGGCGCAATGGCTCGCGTTTCGGGAAGCGCGAATCTGGGTACAGGATTAGCCCGAGCGTGACTCCTCCTCACCAAGCGCGGTAGAATCTCCGAACGCCGCTCTGGCCGGATGGCGGCGAATCTGGCCCCCTCCTGATGTAACGGTTCGGAATCCCTCTGGCCGTTTGTCCAGGGCAAAAGAATAATAAGGAAGCTGCAGGTATGCTCGAAGCCGCGACCAACGTTACATTCTGGCTGGTGCTGGGTACTTTGTTGTGGATGCTGGCGCGTACGCGC
>Ga0075017_100000467_pt1 | contig 22527 bp, 21 predicted proteins | sample AleBraG_ABR_2012_FD_71475 | JGI IMG/M metagenome (GOLD analysis project Ga0075017, IMG submission 71475) | Freshwater sediment microbial communities in response to fracking from Pennsylvania, USA - Alex Branch Run_MetaG_ABR_2012 | ecosystem: Environmental > Aquatic > Freshwater > Creek >... | reverse complement strand
ATCACGTGCGGCTGCTCCTCGAGCACGGGGAACGAGCCCTCCCACGTGAGGTCGGCCGCGATGCCGAGCGTGTTCGGCTCGCAGATCACCCGCACCTGCTGCAGCGGCTCGATCACCTCGACGCGGTAGGGGCCGACGCGCAGGCGCTCGTCGCCGAGCGCGTCGGAGAAGCGCGCCGTGCTCACCTGGTCGCCTCGCTTCACCGCGAGGTAGCCGTCGACGACCCCGACGTTCGGGTAGATCCCCATGCCGGTGATCACGAACTTGTCGCCGGTGCGGTCCATCGCGTTGAAGTAGCAGCGGTCGTAGAAGTTGCGGTCGCTCGTGGCGACGGCCGACATGGACAGCGGCGTCTGATGGATCGGGTACTCGTCGAGAGGGCTCAGCATGGGGCGCACCCTAGACCGCGCCAACTTCTCTACGAATGGCGTCACTGCAAACGGTCGAGTCCCACCTGGATGAAGATGCCCTCGGCGCGCGCGGTGACCGTGCCGCCCGCGCTGATCGTGCCCACGGTGAAGACCTTCTTGCCCTCGGAGCGGTCGACGTGCGCGGCGACCGCGAGCTCCTCGCGCACGGGCGTGAAGCGCTCGTAGCGGATGCTCAGCGTGCCGGTGAACGCACCCACTCCCGACAGCACGTTGGCGACGCCGAGGAGCTCGTCGAAGATCAGGGCGATGATGCCCCCGTGGACCGCGCCGGGCGGGCCGGCGTACACCTCGCCGAGCGTGACCCTGCCGCGCACGGTGGTGCCGTCGAAGTCGAGCACGATCGGCGGCGCGACCGGGTTGAGCGGCCCGACCACCGAGCTGTACGGGAAGAACTCGGCCGGGTCGCGCACGCTGAACGCGCCGGTGAACGGGACGGAGCGGAGGTGCGACTGGCCGGGCTTCTCGTCGTGCACCACGTGGGGCTCCAGCAGCGCGCTGGCCCGACGGGTCAGCGCGGCCGCCTCGGCGAGCACCTCGGGCGGGGCGTCCGCCACCCGCAGGCGGGCGATGAGCTCGCGCACGGCGGCCGCGGTCTCGGTGGTCTCGGCGCGGTGCTCCACCTGGCGGCGCGGCTCGTCGATCATGGTGTGTGATCGTACGGGGCGGCGGCGATCGCCGGGCGTATCGCAGGGCGATCCGGCCGGTCGGGTTCCGGGCGCGAGAGCGGAGGGAAGGTCTAGGTTCGCGGGAACGTCTCGTTCGCGCCACGCCGCACCCGCACGGAGGCCCCCATGCACCCCGACGACATGATCCTCGTCAGCGTCGACGACCACATCGCCGAGCCGCCCGACATGTTCAAGGCCCACGTGCCGGCGAAGTATGCCGAAGCCGCCCCCGAGGTGCGCACCGACGAGCGCGGCATCCAGCAGTGGTGGTACGGCGACCTCAAGGGTCGCAACCTCGGACTCAACGCGGTGGCGGGCAAGTCGCGCGAGTTCTACAACATCGACGCGTCACGCTACGACGAGATGCGGCCCGGTTGCTACGACGTGCACGAGCGCGTGCGCGACATGAACGCGGGTGGCCAGCTCGCGGGGCTCAACTTCCCCAACTGGACCGGCTTCTCGGGCCAGGTGCTGAACCAGGGTCCCGACCGCGACACCAACCTCGTCATGATCAAGGCCTACAACGACTGGCACGTCGACGAGTGGTGTGGCGCGTACCCCGACCGCTTCATCCCGTGTGGCGTCCTCCCGCTCTTCGACATCGAGGAGGCGGCCAAGGAGGTGAAGCGGCTCGCCGAGAAGGGCTGCCACGCGGTCACCTACTCGGAGAACCCCGAGGCGCTCGGGATGCCGTCGATCCACTCGGGCCAGTGGGACCCGCTGTTCGCCGCGTGTGTGGAGCACGACACCGTGCTCGCGTGTCACCTCGGGTCCTCGTCGCGCAGCACGATGGCGGCAAGCGACGCACCCGCGGGCGTCGGCATGTCGGCGTCGTCGGCGGCGACGATCTACACGCTCATCGACCTCGTGTGGGCCACCTTCTGGGAGCGTTTCCCCACGCTGAAGTTCTCCCTCACCGAGGGGGACATCGGCTGGATCCCGTACTTCCTCTGGCGGGCCGAGCACGTGAACGAGCGCCACGGCGGCTGGATCAACCACGACTTCTCGAAGACCGGCGGACCCAGGCAGATCTTCGACGACCACATCCTGGTGTGCTTCATCAAGGAGACTATCGGCGTCGAGCTGATCGACCACTTCAACATCGACAACGTGTGCTGGGAGTCCGACTACCCCCACTCCGACGGCACGTGGCCGAACGCACCCGAGGAGCTGGTGAAGACGCTCGCGGGCCTGAGCGACGAGCAGGTCGCCAAGATCTCGCACGAGAACGCGATGAGGCACTACAGCTTCGACCCGTTCGCGACCCGGCCGAAGGAGCAGTGCACGGCGAAGGCGCTGCGGGCGGAATCGCCCGACGTCGACACGGTGACGCGGGTGGGTCGCCCCGCCGACGAGCGTGACCTCGCGGCGTGGAACGCGATCCAGACCCGGGTCGCCGGCGCGAAGAAGTAGGCCGAGAGCCCGGCGAGGCAGCAGTGCCTCGGTCGGGTGTCGGTTCAGCCGAGTTGCTCGGCGAGGATCGGTACCTCGGCCAGCGCGCGCAGTGCGTCGTTGAGGTGCGTGCACCCGTTGGTGCGGCCGAGCAGTTCGGGCACCGCGCTGCGCAACTCCTGGATCGGCAACCCCACGAGGCGCGTGATGTTGTCGATCGCGCCCGGACACTCGAGGAACGGCAGGACGCGCGGGTCGGCGACCACCGAGGTGAGCTCACCGGTCGCGCGGTTCGCCGTGGCCACGAGCCCGTACTCGTGCACCGCGACGCGGCCGTACTCGGGATCGCCGGACGAGTCCTGGAACGACGAGTCGACCTGGATGGTGTGGCCCTCGACCCACACGTCGATGCGGCGCGCCCGGCGCATCGACATCTCCGGCGACTCGGGGAAGTCGTGCCAGCCGTGCGGCTCCTCGGGGTGCACCAGTGACGTGACGACCTGCGTGTAGTCGCCGAGCGTGTTGCGGTCGACCGACAACGAGCTCGATCCCGGCGCGAAGCCGATGCAGACGCCCTCCATCCGGTTGCGGTGCGCCTCGCCCTGGGGGCTGTGCTCGCGCACGAGCTCGGGCATGAAGCGCGTCCACACGAACCCGGCGATCAACGTGCAACCCGCGAGGTCGTCGAGCAACAGATGCAGCGGTGTTCCGGCCGCGCGCTCGCCGGGCAGCACCTCGTCGATCGCGCCGCGAAGCTGCGAGCCGCCCTTGGCGCCGACGAGGCCCTCGATGCCCTCGCGGGCCGGGGTGACCGCGATCGACTCGATGACGCGGTCGAAGCTCGCGGTCGCGTCGACCTCGGACTCTCCGAGGATCGTGGGATCGGCACCGAGGTCGGAGGGCACGAGCACGTCGCGGGCGCGGCCGCGCAGGTGCTGCTTCATGTCGAGCGGGTTGCCGGAGTCGGACCAGGTCATGTCGATCGACGTGGTCCGGCGGACCGATCCCGGCCGCATGCGCGGTACGTGGCCCTGGGTGCCGCTGACCGCCTGTTCGGGCGTGCCGGGTTCCGTCTGCACGAACACCGGGACGCGTCGAGCCTCCGTCACTGCAACTCGCCCTTCATCCCGTCGAGGTTGGCGAGGATCGGGTAGCCCGACACGCTCTGCGCGTTGCCGTGCCCGGTGTGATGGATGTCGAACACCGACTGCAGCGCGGCGTAGAAGCCCTGCACGTCGAGGGTCTGGTTCACCGCCCGCTTCGCCTGGGCGAGGCCGAACGGGTTGCGCTGCGCGATCAGCAGCGCGAGGTCGTTGGCGGCGTTCCACAGCTGCTCCCGCGGCACGACCTCGCGCACGATGCCCAACTGCAGGGCCTCCTGTGCGCCGACACCGCGGCCGGTGAAGAGCATGTCCTTGGCGCGCCGCGCGCCGAGCTCCCAGGTGTGCCCGTGGTACTCGACGCCGCCGATGGCCATGAGCACGACCGGGTCCTCGAGCAGCATGTCGTCGGCCGCGACGATCAGGTCCATCGGCCACACGAGGTTGAGCGCGCCGGCGATGGCGCGGCCCTGCACCGCGGCGATGGTGGGCTTGGGGATGTTGCGCCAGTGCCACGAGTACCCGAAGTACTTGCGCGCCTCCCAGCGGTACATCTTGCCGAGCTCGATCCGGTCTGCATTCGGCCCGGAACCGCCGACGGTGAGATCGGGCGCGCCGTCGCCATCGTCGTTGGCGAGATCGTGGCCGGCGGAGAAGTGCCTGCCCTCCGCTCGCAGGACGATCACGCGCACGTCGTCGTCGTACTCCGCCGCGGTGAACGCCGCCTCGAGCTCGTCGAGGACGCGTTCGTTCTGCGCGTTCGCCTTGTCGGCACGCGCGAGCGTGATCGACGCGACGCGGTCGGCCACCTCGTACCGGATGTACCTGGCGTCAGCAGTCCCCATGTTCCGTCCCCCTCATCGGGCGCGGGGCAGGCCCAGCGCGCGTTCGGCGATGTTGTTGCGGTTGATCTCGCTGGTGCCGCCCTGGATGGTCTGCGGCACCGAGTGGCGCACGTCGTAGTCGATCCAGCCACCGGCGGCCGCGCCCGGCTCGTCGAGGGCGAGCAGCGACTCCGGTGCGGCGAGCGCCTGCAGCGTGGCGGCGAGGTGCTGGTAGCGATCGGTGGAGAACACCTTTGCCTCGGAGCCGGCGGTCGCCGCGCCCGGGCCGCCCGTGCGCGACAGCCAGATCGCGCGTTGGGTGAGCAGCTTGGTGACTTCGTTCTCGGTGGCGATGCGCCCGAGCAGCGCGCGTACTTCGGGATCGTCGGCGCGTCCAGCGGCGTTCGCCCACTCGACGGCCCGCCGCAGGAGCGGCACGCCGAACGCGGTGTTGCCGACGCCGCGCTCGACACCGAGCATCACCCCGAGGGTGCGCCAGCCCTGGTGCTCCTCGCCGAGCACGTACTCCCGTCCGATGCGCACGTCGTCGTAGTAGGTGGCGTTCGAGCGCTCGGTGCTGACCGTCCAGATCGGGTCGAAGGAGAAGCCCGGGGTGCCCTTCGCGGGGAAGAGGAACATCGTGTAGCCCTCGTAGCGCGCGGCCGACGGGTCGGAGCGCGTGAGCAGCAGCACCCAGTCGGCGACGTGCGCCATCGTCGTCCACATCTTCGTGCCGTTGACGACCCACGCGTCACCGTAGAGCTCGGCACGCGTCTTGATCGACGCGAGGTCGCTACCGGCGTCGGGTTCGGTGAGGCCGAAGCACGCGATGGCCTCACCGGAGAGCAGGCCGGGGAGCATGAGCGCCTGTTGCTCGGGCGTACCCGCGCGCCGCACGATGGCCGCGGTGACGGTGCCCTGGGAGATGGAGTCCTGGGGGATTCCCGCCGCGTGCATCTCGTAGAGCAGCACCCAGCAGTCGACCGCATCACCGTCGACGAGCGAGTCGACCGCACGCTCGATGATGCCGCGCCGACCGAACTCGCGTGCGAGCGCCGGGCACGAGTCGGTGCCGGTCGCGTGCGCCTCGTGGACCATCTCGGGGGTGACGACCTCGGCGATGACCGCGCGGACCTCGTCGCGCAGGGCGACGGCCTCGGGGGGAAGGGAGAAGTCCACGTCAGGCTCCTGCCGGCCAGAGGAGATCGGCGAGCTCGCGGTGTTGGTGGGCGGGATCGCCGAGCACCAGTGGCCAGCCGCGCGCGCGCCGGAAGTAGAGCTGGATGTCGTACTCGCGCGATACGCCGTAGCTGCCGTGGTACTGCACCGCCTTCTTGGTGGTGAACGCGGCGGTCTCGGCGGCGAAGGCGAACGCCATGGCCGCGAGTGCGATCGGGTCGTCGACGTCGTTGTGCGCGGCGTCGAGCGCGCCCTGCAGCCCTTCGTCGAGCGCCCACGCGGCCTTCGCCGCGAGGAGGCGGCTGCCCTCGACCGGGCCGACGCAGTCGGCGAGGCCGTGCTGCACCGCCTGGAACCCGCCGACCGGCTTGCCGAACTGCGTGCGGTCCTTCACGTACTCGGTGACGATCTCGAGCGCGCGCGCGGCGAGCCCGGCGAGCTGCGCCGCCTGCAACAGCTTCCACTCCACGAGACAGCGCTCGAAGGTGGTGCGGTCGCCGACGACGACTCGGTCACCCGCAGTCGGACGATCGGCGATCGGCATGTCGGCGTGGTTGCGCGGGCCGATCCCGGGCGCGGCGCTGCGCACTGCGACGAGGTCGTCGTCGTCGAGACCCACCACGACGTCGGCCACCGCGCCGGCCGGCACGATTCGCCACACGCCGTCGACCGCGGGCCGCAGCGCGAGCGCGGCGACGACGGTGCCCTCGACGACGCCCGGATCGGGCCAGACGCGGGACGCGACGACGTGGTCGACGAACGGGACGGGGGCGAGCACCCGGCCGGCGGCCCCGGCGACGATGCCGAGGTCGACCATCGACGCGCCGCCGCCGCCGTCGGCCTCGGCCACACCGATGCCCGGCGCGCCGAGCTCGCAGCACTTGGCCCACAACGCCGACGAGAACCCGAGCGGCTCCGCCTCGCGCACGACGGTCGGCGGGCACTCCTGGTCGAAGAAGCGGCCGAAGACGTCCGCGACGGCTTCCTGCGACTGGTCGAGCGCGAGATCGAAGGCCACGGCCTCAACTCCTGGGACGGTACGGGGTTCCCCGGCTGGGGCCGTCGCCCCCGACGGTACCGACCGGTCTCGCCGACCGGCAACACGGGACGCGACGGAGTTCGACGGGACCGCGCCGAATGGTGGTGGGCCCCTACGCTCCTCGCATGGAGCCGTTCTTCGAAGACGAACACGACGAATTCCGGCGCGCGGTCCGGACCTTCATCGAGCGTGAGGTCCTGCCGCACCTCACCGCCTGGGACGAGGCCCATCTCGTCGACCGGGAGTTCTTCCGCAAGGCCGGGGCTGCCGGGCTGCTCGGCACCGCGGTGCCCGAGGAGTACGGCGGGGGCGGGGTCGACGACTTCCGTTTCAACATGATCATCGGCGAGGAGTTCGCCCGGGTCGGTGCTTCGGGCGCGGGGCTCTCGCTCACGCTCCACAACGACATCGTGCAGCCGTATCTCCTCCACTATGCGAACGACGAGCAGAAGGCGCGCTGGCTGCCCGGCTTCGTGTCGGGCGACATCGTCACCGCGATCGGCATGACCGAGCCCGACGCGGGCAGCGACGTCGCGGGGATCAAGACCTCCGCGGTCCGCGCCTCCGCTCCGGCTGACGACCACTACGTGGTGAACGGCGCGAAGACCTTCATCACCAACGGCATCCATGCCGACCTCGTGATCACCGCGGTGAAGACCGACCCCAAGGAGCGCCACCGCGGCATCAGTCTGCTCGGCATCGAGCGGGGGATGGAGGGCTTCAGTCGGCCGCGCAAGCTCGACAAGATCGGTCTCGACTCCCAGGACACCGCCGAGCTGCTGTTCGAGGACGTGCAGGTGCCGGTCGCCAACCTCCTCGGCAACGAGGGCGAGGGATTCGGCTGCCTGATGCGCAACCTCGCGCAGGAGCGACTCTCGGTCGCGGTGTGGGCGATCCCCGCCGCGCAGTACGCGGTCGACCTCACCGTCGACCACTGCAACAACCGGATGGCATTCGGCGAACCGCTCAGTCGATTGCAGAACACGCGCTTCGTGCTCGCCGAGCTGCAGACCGAGATCTCGGTCGGTCGCGCGTTCGTGCAGGAATGCGTGCGCGAGCTCAACGCCGGGGTGCTCACCGCAGAGAAGGCGGCGATGGCGAAGTGGTGGACCACCGAGATGCACCAGCGCTGCGTCGACCGGTGCCTGCAGTTGCACGGCGGCTACGGCTACATGCGTGAGTACCCGATCGCGCGCGCCTACCTCGACACGCGCGTCACCACGATCTACGCGGGTACCACCGAGATCATGAAGGAGATCATCGGGCGAGCGGTGGTGGGGGGAACGCTCCGGTCCCCGTAGCGGCGTTCGCGGCGGCGGTACCGTGCGCGGCAGCCGCGAGCGCCGCCCGGTGCCCGGGTGCCGCGATCTCGACGAGGCGGGCCGCGCGCTCGGCGTCGTCGGCGCCCCGCAGGTCGGCCACGCCGTACTCGGTGACCACGATGTCGACGTCGCACCGCGGGGTCGACACCGTCTCCACCGCGGGCAGGATCGTCGACGCGTCCTTGTGGGTGGCGCGCACGGCGACGATCGACAGTCCGTCCGTCGCGCGAGCCGCGGCGCCGCAGAAATCAGCATGCCCACCGATGCCGGCGACCAGCTTCCCGTTCGTGCGCTCGACGCCGACCGAGCCGTCGAGGCCCACCTGCAACGCGGTGTTCACCGCGACGAGTCGTGGTTGCCGCGCGAGGAGCTCCGCAGCGTGCGACTCGGTGATCGGCACCAGTCGCGCCGCGCCGGTGCGCACGAGATCGGCCGCGGGTGCGCCGGGGAGCAGGTAGGCGCCGACGGCCTGGCCCTGGAGGAACCCGCGCTCGGCGAGCACCGCGACCGCGTCGCTCACGAAGCCCGACCAGACCTGCACCGGGCGGTCGACGGCGCGCACGATGGCGTCGGCGAGCGCGCCGATGCCGAACTGCAGCGTCGCGCCCCGGGGAAGGAGATCGACGACGAGCTCCGCGATCTGCAGGTCCTCGGGTCCGGGCGGAACGACCACTGGTTCGGGGCGTGGCCGGGTCCCGGTGACGGTGCGGTGCACCGGACCCTCGATCAGCGGCGCGCCCACGTCGTCGGCGTCCTCGTCGATCTCGACGACGAGCTGCGCGCCCGCGGCCACGGCGGCCGGGGCCCATCCGATCGACCCGGCGTAGGCGAGCTCGAGGCCGCGTTGCACGCCGGGCACGATCACGACGTCGGGTTGCAGCGCGGCGAGCAGCGCGGGGACGCCGGAGAGCCGAGTGGGTACGTACCGGACGCGACCGTCGGCGATCACGTCGCGCAGGGCGTAGCCGGCCATGTGGGTCCAACCGGTGAGCGGTCCGTCGAGCCAATCGCGCGGTTCCGGCATCCAGCCGAGGAACACGTCGCAGGGTTCGCCGCCGAGGTGCGACGGGGGCGATGCCGCGACGTCGGGACCGTCGGGATACGCGACGAGCGGGCGCGCCCGCCGGGGGAGCGGCCTCACGCGCTCACGCCCTCAGCATCCTGATGTGTTCGCTTCCGCTCACCGGGTGAGCAGCATGCACCCGGCGATGGGGCCGCCGCCGTTCGCCACCACCGCGACCTCCGGCTGCCGCACGATCTGGCGCTCGCCGCCCTCGCCGCGCAACTGCACGCAGGCCTCGTGCAGGATCCAGTAGCCGTGCATGCGTCCCGCCGACAGCTGCCCGCCGTAGGTGTTCAGCGGCAGGTCGCCGTCGAGCGCGATGCGGGTGGCGCCCTCCACGAACGGTCCGGCCTCGCCCTCGCCCACGAGGCCGAGCGCCTCGAGCCACGCGAAGGTGAGGAACGTGAAGCCGTCGTAGAGCTGTGCGGTGTCGATGTCGCCCGGGCGCAGGTCGGTGCGCGCCCACATCTCCTCGGCTGCGTCGACCGAGGCCATCGCGGGGTAGTCGGGCCGGTTGGTCCATCCACCGTCGCCGCGTGCGCCGCCGATCGCCTCCACGTGCACCGCCGGGTGGTCGAGCGCGTCGGCATGCTCGTGGGTCGACACCACGACGGCGATGGAGCCGTCGACCGGTAGGTCGCAGTCGAGCAGCCCGAACGGCGTGGACACCGGTCGGGCCGAGAGGTAGTCGTCCATCGTGATGGGTTCGCGCATCACCGCGAGGGGGTTGCGCGCCGCGTTGCGCCGCGTGTTGATCGCGAGCCAGCCGAGCTGCTCCTTGGTGGTGCCGTACTGGTGCATGTGGCGCATGCAGTTCATCGCGAGCCAGTTCGCGGCGGAGTAGGCGTGCGCGCTGAGCAGCGGCGCCATCGCGCCCATCGCGCGTGCGAGCACCTCCTGCTCCTTGCCGTCGTCCGCGCCTCCTCCGCCTCCGCCGCCGGCCGACGACTGCAGCATGTCGCCGCCGAGCATCTGCACGGTGCGGTAGACGAGCACATGGCGGGCCCGACCGGTGCCGACCGCGAAGCACGCGTCCATCACGGGGGTCAGCAGCCCGCCGGTGCGGAACCCTGCGCTGTCGAAGCCCGGGTCGACGTCGAGCGCGGCCGCGACCTGGTCGACGGGAGTGTCACCGATCGACGCGATGCCGGTGAGCTCGCGGGCGTCGATCCCGGCGTCGGCGAGCGCGGCGCGCGTCGCCTCGAGGGTGAGCTCGAGCCCGGGGATGCCGGAACGGCGGCCGATGCGGGAGATGCCGATGCCGGAGACGATCGCGCCCCGTTCCGGGACCCGGCCCGAGGCGCGGGTGGAGGCGGTAGCGTCGGCAGTCATGGCCCGCATCCTGCCACCCCTCGACGGTCCCGACGCACGCTTCTGGACGTCGGGTGGCGTCGGCGTGCTCCACGTCGCCCGCTGCGAGGCCTGCGACCGCTGGGTCCACCCCGCCAGCGACGCCTGCACCGACTGCGGCCGGCCACTCACGTGGGAACCGGTTTCGGGCCGCGGCACCGTCTTCACGTTCACGGTCAACCACCAGCCCTTCAACCCCGAGCTGCGGGTGCCCTACGTCATCGCCCTCGTGCAACTCGACGAGCAGGTCGACCTGCGGATCCCCACCAACATCGTCGACTGCGACCCAGCCGATGTCGCCATCGGCATGCCGGTGACGGTGCGCTTCGAGCAGCAGGGCGACGTGTTCTTCCCGCTGTTCGCGCCGGTCGCCGCCTGAAGCGCGGCTGCACGCCCCGCGGGTGCGACAATGCTCCGGTGCGCATCCCCGCGAAGGTCGACTACGCCATCCGCGCGATGGCCGAGCTGGCCGGGCACGCGGGTGGACCGGTCAAGGCCGAGGAGCTCGCCGAGGCCCAGGCCATCCCGGTGAAGTTCCTGCGCGGGATCCTCACCGACCTGCGCCGGGCCCGGCTCGTCACCAGCCAACGCGGCCCCGACGGCGGCTTCGTGCTCGCCCGCCCGGCCGTCGACATCTCGGTTGCCGACATCTTCCGAGCCGTCGACGGCCCGCTCGCCACCGTGCGCGACCAGAGCCTGAGCGCGATGGCGTACGAAGGCGCGGCGCGTGAGCTGCCTACGGTGTGGATGGCGGTGCGCAGCGGACTGCGCCGCGTGCTCGAGCACGTCACGATCGCAAACCTCGCGGCCGGCGAGCTCCCCGGCTTCGTCCACGAGATGGCCGAGGAGTACCGCGTCGACACCGAGCAACGCCGCGGCGAACCTCCCTTCTAGGTTCGCTCCGCTCACCCGACCATCTGCGTCAGCTCGGTCGGTGCAGCCGACCGGCCGGCTACTGGCCGATGATGCCCTCGTTGCGGAGGTGCTCGAGGATGGCGTCGGCGGCGGCCTCGGCGTCGAGGGTGGTGGTGTCGACGCGGATCTCCGGGTGCTCGGGCGCCTCGTAGGGGGAGTCGATGCCGGTGAAGTTCGCCAGCTCGCCCCGGCGGGCCTTGGCGTAGAGCCCCTTCACGTCGCGCTGCTCCGCCACCTCGAGCGGCGTCTCGACGTACACCTCGAGGAACTCGTGCGCCTCCACCCGGTCGCGCGCGAGGCGGCGTTCGGCCTTGAACGGGCTGATGAACGACACCAGCACGATGAGGCCGGCGTCGACCATCAGCCCCGCCACCTCCGCCACGCGGCGGATGTTCTCGACGCGGTCGGCGTCGGTGAAGCCCAGGTCCTTGTTGAGACCGTGGCGCACGTTGTCGCCGTCCAGAAGGTAGGTGTGGCGGCCGAGCTGGTGCAGCTTGCGCTCGAGGATGTTCGCGATCGTCGACTTGCCCGAGCCCGAGAGGCCGGTGAACCACACCACACACGGCTTCTGGCCCTTGAGCGCGGCGTGCGCGAGCTTGTCGACCTCGATCGCCTGCCAGTGCACGTTGTCGGCGCGCCGCAGCGCGAAGTGCAGCATGCCCGCGGCGACCGTCGCGTTCGTGAAGCGGTCGACGAGGATGAACGCGCCCATCTCCCGGTTGTCGTCGTAGGCGTCGAACGGCACGGGGCGGTCGATGCTGATGTTGCACACGCCGATCTCGTTGAGCTCGAGCGTCCTGGCCGCCGTGTGCTCCAGCGTGTTGACGTTGACCTTGTACTTCGGTTGCGCCACGGTGGCGCCGACCGTGCGAGTCCCGATCTTCATGAGGTACGGACGTCCGGGCAGCATCTCCGCCTCGTCCATCCACACGATGTGCGCCTCGAACTGGTCGGCCACCGCGCACGGAGCGTCCGCCGCGACGAGCACGTCACCGCGACTGACGTCGATCTCGTCGGCGAGGGTGAGGGTGACCGACTGGCCGGCCACCGCCTCGTCGAGGTCGCCGTCGAAGGTGACGATGCGCTCGACGGTGCTCTCGCGCCCCGCAGGGACGACGCGCACGCGGTCGCCCGGGCGCACGGTGCCGCCGACGATCTGACCCGAGAACCCGCGGAAGTCGAGGTCGGGCCGGTTCACCCACTGCACCGGCAGCCGGAACGGCTCGTGCTGGAGCTCGTCGTCGATCTCGACGGTCTCGAGATGACCGACCAGCGTGGGGCCGGTGTACCAGGGCGTGGCCTCGCTCGCGGTCGTGATGTTGTCGCCCCGCAGGGCCGACATCGGGATGGCCACGATGTCGGTGAAGTCGAGGTTGGCGGCGAATTCGCGGTAGTCGGCCTCGATGGAGTCGAAGACCTCGCGCGAGTAGTCGACGAGGTCGAGCTTGTTGATCGCGAGCACGACGTGCTTGATGCCGAGCAGTGACACCAGGAAGCTGTGGCGCCGTGTCTGGGTGAGCACACCCTTGCGGGCGTCGATCAGGATCACCGCGAGCTCGGCCGTCGACGCCCCGGTCACCATGTTGCGCGTGTACTGCTCGTGACCCGGGGTGTCGGCCACGATGAACTTGCGCTGCTCGGTGGAGAAGAAGCGGTAGGCGACGTCGATGGTGATGCCCTGCTCGCGCTCGGCGGCGAGGCCGTCGACGAGCAGCGCGAAGTCGAGGTCGCCGCCCTGGGTGCCGACCTTCTTGGAGTCGGCCTCGAGCGCGGCGAGGTGGTCCTCGAACACGAGGTGCGAGTCGTAGAGGAGCCGCCCGATGAGGGTGCTCTTGCCGTCGTCGACGCTGCCGCACGTGATGAAGCGCAGCATCGACTTGTTCTCGTGCTCCTTGAGGTACGCCTCGACGTCGGTCTCGAGCAGCTCGTTGGCAACGTGTGACATGGTCAGAAGTACCCCTCTTGCTTCTTCTTCTCCATCGAGCCGCTGGAGTCGTGGTCGATCACGCGGCCTTGACGCTCCGACGAGGTGGTGAGCAGCATCTCCTGGATGATGCCGTGGAGGCTGTCGGCCTCGCTCTCGATCGCGCCGGTGAGCGGGTAGCAGCCGAGGGTGCGGAAGCGCACGCTGCGAAGCTCGGGCGTCTCGCCGGGCTCGAGGCGCATTCGGTCGTCGTCGACCATGATCAGCGTGCCGTCGCGCTCGACGACCGGCCGGGGTGCCGCGTAGTAGAGCGGCACGATCTCGATCTGCTCGAGGTTGATGTACTGCCAGATGTCGAGCTCGGTCCAGTTCGACAGCGGGAACACCCGGATCGACTCGCCGGGGGAGCGACGCGCGTTGTAGAGGCTCCACAGCTCGGGGCGCTGGCGCTTCGGGTCCCAACGGTGCTGCGCCGAGCGCACCGAGAATACCCGCTCCTTCGCCCGTGACTTCTCCTCGTCGCGGCGCGCACCGCCGAACGCGGTGTCGAAGCCGTACTGGTCGAGCGCCTGCTTCAGTCCCTCGGTCTTCCACATGTCGGTGTGCACCGCGGAGCCGTGGTCGAAGGGGTTGATGCCCTGCGCGATGCAGTCGGGGTTCTGGTACACGAGCAGGTCCATGCCGACGTGTGCGGCCATCCGGTCGCGCATCTCGTACATGGCCTGGAACTTCCAGGTGGTGTCGACGTGCAGGAGCGGGAACGGCGGCTTCGACGGGTAGAAGGCCTTGGCGGCGAGGTGCAGCATGACGCTGCTGTCCTTGCCCACGGAGTAGAGCATCACGGGGCGCTCGCTCTCGGAGACGGCCTCGCGGAAGATCTGGATGCTCTCGGCCTCCAGGCGTTGGAGGTGCGTGAGGTGCGGCATGGACATGTATTCTACCCATTTGCCAGTGGTTTGATGCAAAACCCGGTGAACGGTCGGCGCGCAGAACGGGTTTCGTGGATTCGCACCGTTCGGCGCTCCTGAAAGACACTGGGCGGATGGAACCAGGACGTGCCGGGACCGAGGAGTCCCCGGATCTCCCGGCCGCCCTCGCGGCCGAGATCGACGACCTCCTGCGCCGGTTCCCGCCGGGGGCGGCGCCCGACCTCGACCTGCGGGGCGCCCGCTTCGACGCCGGCCTCGCGATGGTCCACTTCCGGGAGGGCGACGGTGGCCGGGGCCTGGACCCGGCGTGGCAGGGGCCGGTGGAGTCCCGGTTCCTCGCCGGTGGCGCGGTCGACTGGTCGGACCGCAACATCCTCGGCCTGGGCATGGCCGCGCCCACGATCCACGAGCACGGGACCGAGGAGCAGCGCCGCCGGTGGCTGCGCCCCCTGTTCACCGGCGAGGAGATCTGGTGCCAGTTGTTCTCGGAGCCGGGGGCCGGCTCCGATCTCGCGGCGTTGGCCACGTCGGCGAGGCGCGACGGCGACGAATGGGTGGTCAACGGCCAGAAGGTGTGGACGACCCTCGGGCACCGGGCGAGCTGGGCCATCCTCGTGACCCGCACCGACCCCGCCGCGCCCAAACACCGCGGCCTCACCTACTTCTGCGTCGACATGCGCACCCCCGGCGTGGAGGTGCGCCCGCTGCGTCAGATCACCGGCGAGGCCGAGTTCAACGAGGTGTACCTCACCGATGTGCGCATCCCCGATGCGCATCGCCTCGAAGGCGTGGGCGACGGCTGGCGCGTCGCCATGACCACGCTGATGAACGAGCGCGTGTCGATCGGCGAAGGCGTGGGCGCGCGCGGCGAAGGTGCGATCGGTCACGCGGTTCGGGTCCACCGGGAGCGAGTCGCGGCGGGGGGCGAGGACCCGGCGCGGCGGGAACAGCTCATGGACCTCTGGGTGCGCGCCGAGGTGACGCGGCTCACGAACCTGCGCGCGGTCTCGGCGCGCGAGGGGGTGCCCGGGCCCGAGGGCTCGGTCGCGAAGCTGTCGATGGCCGAGCTCAACCAGGCGGTGTACGAGTTCTGCGTGAACGTGCAGGGCCCCGCCGGGCTGCTCGTGAAGGGGTACGAGATGATCCAGCCCGACCACGCCCTCACCGTCAGCGGTGACGAGTTGGGCAAGGCGTTCCTGCGGGCGCGGGCGAACTCGATCGAGGGCGGCACGAGCGAGATCCTCCGCAACATCCTCGGTGAGCGCGTGCTGGGCCTCCCGGGCGAGCCGCGCGCCGACAAGGACCTTCCGTGGTCCCAGGTTCCCCGATCGTGAGCGTCGCGCTGGTCACCGGCGCGAGCCGGGGCATCGGGGCCGCGACGGCGCGGCGGCTCGCGTCCGACGGTCGGCGCCTGGTGCTCGCGGCCCGGAGCGCCGGTCCGCTCGAGGCGCTCGCGGCGGCCATCACCGCCGACGGCGGTGACGCGATCGCGGTGCCGACGGATCTCACCGACCCGGTGTCCGTCGACGCGTTGGTCGATGCGACGCGCGTCTTCGCCGGGCGCGAGGGTCGTCTCGGGGTGTTGGTGAACAACGCGGGGGTGTTGCCCGAGGCCACCCGCGCGGAGCGCATGACGCTCGAGCAGTGGGAGTCCACCCTGATGCTGAACCTCACGGCGCCGTGGTACCTCGCAACCCGCGCGCACGCGCTGATGGGCGACGGTTCGGTGGTGGTGAACGTGTCGAGCAGTGCCGCGTTCTACCCGTCGGTCGGGCTGTCGGCGTACAACGCGTCGAAGTCGGCGCTGAACATGGTGACGCGTGGTCTCGCGTTGGAGTGGGCGCGCGACGGCATCCGCGTCGTGGGGATCGCGCCCGGGTTGGTCGACACGGAGCTCGCGGTGCCGATCACCGACTGGATGGCGCGCACCGACCAGAAGGTGAACCCGATGGGCCGCCTCGGAACCGCCGACGAGGTGGCCGAGCTGATCGCGTTCGTCGCGAGCGGGAAGGCCGGGTACATGACCGGGTCGATCGTGACCCTCGACGGCGGCGAGCTGTTGACCGCGAGCTCGGACGCGCCCAAGTGAGCCGGCTGAAGGTCCTGCTGATCGGGGGTACGGGTCCGACCGGTCCGGCCATCGCGCAGGGGCTCGAGGCGCGGGGCCACGACGTCACGATCCTGCACTCGGGGAATCACGAGGTGCCCGAGGTGGAGCAGTTCCGCCACCTGCACTGCGATCCGTTCGACGCGGAGTCGCTGCGCGCCGCATTGGGCGACGAGACGTTCGACGTCACTCTCGCGACCTACGGCCGGTTGCGCGCGATCGCGGAGGTGGTCAAGGGGCGTACCGGGCGCATCATCTCCATCGGTGGCGTGCCGGTGTACCGCGGCTTCTTCGAGCCCGCGGTGCACGAACCGCCCGGCCTGCCGGTGCCGACGCGTGAGGACGCACCGCTCGCCGACGAAGGTGCCGACGGCAAGAGCTACCGCATCGGGCGCACCGAGCAGATGCTGTTCGAGCAGCACCCGACGGCGACGCACTTCCGGTACCCGTTCGTGTACGGGCCGCGTCAGCTCGCGCCCCGGGAGTGGTGCGTGGTGCGGCGCATCCTCGACGGCCGACCGTTCATGGTGCTGCCCGACGACGGCCTCACCCTGATCCCGTACGGCTACGTCGACAACCTCGCGCACGCGCTCCTGCTCGCGGTCGATCAGCCCGAGGCGTCGATGGGCGAGATCTTCAACTGCGGTGACGACGAGAAGCTCACCATCCGTCAGGTCGCCGAGCTGATCACCGACGAGCTCGGTCACGACTGGGAGCTGCTGTCGATGCCGGCCCGGTTCGCGATCCCCGCGCGGCCGATGATGCAGAATTACCGAACGACGCACCGTGTCGTCGACACCGCGAAGCTGCGCGACCGGCTCGGGTACCGCGACGTCGTGCCGGCGCGTGAAGCGGTGCGCCGCACCGCGCGGTGGCTCGTCGCCAACCCGCCGGCGCGGGGCGGCTACGAGGAGACGGCACTGCAGGACCCGTTCGACTACGCCGCCGAGGACCGGCTCGCGGCGTGGTGGCGGGCCGCGGTCGGGGACTTCCCCGACCTCGGCTACGAGGAGCTGCCCGGGTACGGCAAGTCGTATGCCGGTCCCGGCACCCGCAACCCGCGCGCCGACACGCGTTTCTGATCATCGACGCGACGACGGGGGACGACATGGCCGACACCAGCATCGAGGGGCTGCTCACGGAGGGGACGGCCTTCCTCGACGCGACCGTGCCGTTGCGCCGCGCCGACCCGACGGGCGCCGACTTCGTGTGGGGCGTGGGCTCGGACCGTATCAACGTGCTCGAGGAGATCGAGCGCGAGCACCTGCACGACGTGGTCGCGGCGGCCCGCGCGTACGCAGCGGCGCGCTTCGACGCCGGCCTCGGCTGGATCGACGGACCGGTCTCCTACGGGGGCCGTGGCCTCACGGTGGAGCACGCGATCGCGTTCAACGAGCTCGAGGGCCACTACGAGCTGCCGAACCTCGCGCCGCTGACCATCGCCATCGGCTTCGTGGGCCCCGCGCTGCTCGCGACGGCCGGCGAGGAGATCAAGCAGCGGTACCTGGCGCAGCTGTATCGCGGCGACGTCATCATGTGTCAGCTCTTCAGCGAGCCCAACGCAGGCTCCGACCTCGCCTCGGCGTCGACGCGTGCGGTGCGCGACGGCGACGAGTGGGTGATCAACGGTCAGAAGGTGTGGACGTCGAGCGCGCACGCCGCCGACCTCGGCATCTGCGTGACCCGCACCGATCCCGACGTACCCAAGCACAAGGGGCTCACCACCTTCCTCGTCGACATGCGCGCACCCGGGGTGGAGATCCGGCCGCTGCGCCAGATGACCGGCGAGTCGAACTTCAACGAGGTGTTCCTCACCGACGTGCGCGTGCCCGACGACCACCGCGTCGGCGACGTGAACGCGGGCTTCGGCGTGATCCTCACCACGCTCGGCAACGAGCGCAGCATCGCGACGCGGCGGTCGAGCATCGGTCACGGCGTGGGCCCGTTCGAACGCATCGCCGGTGCGGTGCGCGAGTTCGGTGACACCACCGATGCCCGCACGCGTCAGCGCCTCGCGCAGGTGTACGTGCTCGACCGCATCAAGACGCTGCAGAACGAGCGGTGGCGCCAGTCGATCAGACCCGGGCAGACGCCCGGCCCGGAGATGATGGTCGGCAAGCTGCACAACAAGGCGTTCAACGACCAGCTGGTGCCGTTGCTCACCGAGGTGCTCGGCCCGCGCCTCGAGGCCGACACCGGCGAGTGGGGCGCCTGGGCGTGGACGGAGTACGTGCTCTCCACGCCGGGCATGCGCATCGGTGGTGGCACCGAGGAGGTCGTCAAGAACACCGTTGCCGAGCGCGTGCTCGGCCTGCCGAAAGAGCCGAAGGTGGTCAAGTGAGCCTGCAGGGTTGGAGCCTCCCGCTGTCACCGAAGGGCGATGCCGCGCTCGTGCCCGCACCGCCCTGGTACTTCTCCGGCGACGTCATCGGCGTCGACTTCCGGTGTGATCCCGCGGCGGCGCAGGCGGTGCTGCCCGCGCCGATGCAGGCCACGGCCGGCCCGGATGGTGGCGCCAATTGCACGTTCGTGTTCATCGACTGGTCGTCGGCCTCGGAGCACGATCCCCGCATCGCCGCCGATCCCGCACGCGGTCAGTACCGGGAGGCGTACGTCGAGGTGCACGCGACCTTCGACGACGCGAAGGTCGCACGGGTGCCGTACATCTGGGTCGACAACGACCTCTCGTTCGCACGCGGCCACATCCAGGGCTTCCCCAAGAAGGCGGGTGTGATCGCGATGACCCGGCCGGTCACCGTGGGGCGCGGCGGCCCGAAGCTCGAAGCCGGCGCGACGCACGTCGCGCACGTGTCGAGTCTCGGCCGCCGGCTCGCCACCGGCTCGGTGACGCTCGAGTCGCGCGCGCCCGAAGGCTTCGTGCCGCGCGGCATGCGCCTGCCGATCTGGCACACCCGCCACGTGCCCGACCTCGCCGGTGGGCCCCCGCTCGTGCACGACCTCGCCCGCAACCTCCTCCAGGACTTCGAGATCGGCGAGGTGTGGGAGGGTGCAGCCACCTTGGAGCTGGGTGCGTCGGAGTTCGAGGAGCTCGACGCGTTGGCGCCGCTGGAGGTCACCGGTGGGTTCCGCTGCTCCATTGGCATGACGATCGTGGGCGCGGAGATCCGCGCCGCGCAGGACTGAGGTGACGTGATGACCGCACCCGAACGCCGGACGCCAGATCGATGGACCGTCGCATCGACGGCGCCGTTCCCGGCCGACGCGATCCGCAGGTTCCTGCCCGAGGGCACCGACGCCGAGATCGTCGTGGTGGAGCCGCGCACGGAGGCCGGCGCCGTCGCCGCGGTCGCGGATGCCGACATCGTGATCGGCGACTTCACCTTCGAGGTCCCGATCACCCGGCCGGTCATCGAGGCGATGACCCGGTGCCGCGCGATCCTGCAACCGTCGGCCGGCTTCCAGCAGATCGACCACGTCGCCGCCGCCGAGCACGGCATCCCGGTGTGCAACTGCGCGGGCGCGAACGACGTGCCCGTCGCCGAGCACACGGTGATGGCCGGCGTGGCACTGATGCGAGAGCTCGCGTGGACCGACCGCCAGATCCGTTCGGGGCAGTGGCCGCAGTTCGGTCGCCCCAACCGCGAGGTCGCGGCGCGCACCTGGGGCATCGTCGGCTTCGGTCGCATCGGAAGACAGGTCGCGCAGCGCCTCGCCGGCTGGGAGATGACCATCCTCTACCACGACGCCTTCCGGCCCTCACCCGGGGACGAGGCGGCACTCGGCGTCGAGTACGCCGAGCTCGACGACCTCCTCGCACGCGCCGACATCGTGTCGCTGCACGTGCCCCTGCTTCCCGACACCCGGCACCTGATCGACGCCCGGCGCCTCGCGTTGCTCAAGCCCGACGCCTGCCTGGTGAACGTGGCGCGGGGTGGCGTGGTCGACGAGGCCGCACTGCTCGAGGTCCTCCGCGAGGGCCGCCTGCGGGGGGCCGCCCTCGACGTGTTCGAGCAGGAGCCCCTCCCCGCCGGCCACCCCTTCACCGAGCTGGACAACGTGATCCTGAGCCCGCACACCGCGGGCACGGTGGTGGAGGCACAAGTCCGGATCCTCAAGAAGACCAAGGCCAACCTCAACCGCGTCCTCGCGGGTGAGGCGCTCGTGGACGTGGTCAACGGCGTGGCCTGAGCACTAGCGTCACCCGCGTTCCGCAGATCGACCGACTGGCAACAGGCGACAGGAGAGAGCACATGAAGGCAGACGCGTTCCGCTACGACGGCAAGCGGGCCCTGGTCGTCGGTGGTGCCACCGGCATGGGCGCCGCGACCGCAGAGCTGGTGCAGGACCTCGGAGCCGAGGTCGTGGTCATGGACTACGCGCCGGTGACGCTGGCGGGGGCGAAGGCGATCAACCTCGACTTGCGCGACAAGGACGGCATCGACGCCGCGCTCGAGGAGTGCGGCGGCCCGATCGACGCGCTGTTCTCGTGCGCGGGCGCGGCCGACGGCACGCCCGGCATCGAGAAGATCAACTTCATCGGCCATCGCCACCTCATCGAGTCGGCGATCGCCAAGGGCTACCTCGGCCGCGGCGGTGCGATCGGCATGATCTCGTCGACCGCCGGCCTCGCGTGGCGCACCAACCTCGACCTGGTGAAGGAGTACCTCGCCACGCCCGACTTCGACTCCGCGGTCGCGTGGATCGAGGCGCACCCCGGTCGCGCCGACTACATGTTCTCCAAGATGGCCATCAACACCTATGTGGCCCAGAAGGCGTTCGAGCTGCTGAAGCTCGGGATCCGTATCAACGCGATCCTGCCCGGGCCCACCGACACGCCGCTCGCCCGTTCGCAGGAAGACCTGTGGCTCGGCTTCGGCTCCGACTACCGCACCGACGCCGGCATCGAGGCGTCGCGCCCCGACCAGCAGGCGGGCCCGCTCGCGTTCCTCTGCAGCGATGCGGCGAGCTACGTGAGCGGCGAGGTCATGATCGTCGACGCCGGCTGGACCAACTCCGGCCGCACCAACGTCTACGAGACCGCAACGATGGGCGTGAACTTCATGGAGGACATGAAGATCGAGGGCTGATCGCGCGCTGCCGCACCACGACGACGGCCGCGTCCTCCGGGGCGCGGCCGTTCCGCGCCCGTACCGTGTCGTGACCAGGGTCCCTGGCTCCGGACCCCCGTCGTCGTTAGCGTGAGTCCGTGACCGATGCGCCGGCTGTCGAGTGCGACGACCTCACCAAGCAGTTCGGATCGGTCACCGCGCTCGACGGGCTCACCCTCGAGGTCCCGCGCGGTCAGGTGTTCGGATTCCTCGGGCCGAACGGCGCCGGGAAGTCGACCACCCTGCGCCTGCTGCTCGGGCTGATCCGCCCGACGTCGGGGCGTGCCCGGGTGCTGGGCGTCGACGTGGGGGAACGCCGGCAGGCGCACCAACGGCTCGCGTACGTCCCCGGCGACGTGAGCCTGTGGCCCCGACTCAGCGGGGAGGAGTGCCTCACCCTCCTCGGCAACCTCCACGGTGGCGTGGACGATGCGTACCGACGGGAACTGGTCGGGCGCTTCGAGCTCGACCTCGATCGCCGCAGTCGCACCTACTCCAAGGGCAACCGGCAGAAGGTGGCGCTGATCGCCGCGTTCGCGACCCGCGCCGAGCTCCTCCTGCTCGACGAGCCCACGTCGGGGCTCGATCCGTTGATGGAGCGCGAGTTCCAACGCTGCGTCCACGAGGCCACCGCCCGCGGGCAGACGGTGTTCCTCTCGTCGCACATCCTCTCCGAGGTGGAGGACCTCTGCACGCGGGTGGGCATCCTGCGTCGTGGCGCATTGGTGGAGGTCTCGGAGATCGGGGAGCTGCGCTCCATGCACAGCGTGGAGCTCGAGGCCGACTTCGCCGGGTCGCCGCCCGATCTCTCCGCCGTCGACGGTGTCGTGGGCACCGAACGCACTCCGGAAGGCGTGCGGCTGCGACTCGCAGGGTCCCCGCGTGCCGTGCTCGCCGCGCTCGCCTCGACGGACGTGCTCGCGGTGCGCACGCGCGAGGCGTCGCTGGAGGAGATCTTCCTCGCGTACTACGGCGAACCCGACGCCCCGGCGACGCCATGAGCGCGGGGCCATGACCACCGACGGCCGGACCGTCACCCGCCTCGCCGCGCGCGAGCTGTGGCGCGGGATCGGCGCCGCGGTCCTCGGGCTGGCTGCGATGCTGGAGGTCGTCGTGTCGAGCTACGACGCGGCGTTCTCCAACGGGATGACCGGGAGTCTCCGCAGCCTCGTCGACAACCCGGCGCTGCGTGCGCTCTACGGCACCGCATACGACCTG
>Ga0075017_100000466_pt1 | contig 22538 bp, 22 predicted proteins | sample AleBraG_ABR_2012_FD_71475 | JGI IMG/M metagenome (GOLD analysis project Ga0075017, IMG submission 71475) | Freshwater sediment microbial communities in response to fracking from Pennsylvania, USA - Alex Branch Run_MetaG_ABR_2012 | ecosystem: Environmental > Aquatic > Freshwater > Creek >... | reverse complement strand
CCGCCCAGTTCCCAACTCGTCAAACCGGCCTTACCCGACGCCGGGTAGATCGGCACGACGCGTCCGACGCGCGAGGCGTCGCGTTCGTCACCGCCGGCGCCGACGATGACGTCGACGACCGGATTCGTCATCTGGCGTTGGCCCCGGTACTCGGTCACCTTGGCGAAGAAGAGCGCCTGGACCCCGACCACCAGTTGACGCTCACGCCACGCCTGGTTGAAGAAGACGATCTTGAGCGATCCGCTGGCGTCGCTCACGGCAACGTCCACCATCGCCCGACCTTGACGGGTTCGACGCGCGCTCACGCGCTGCACCTGGGCGAAGACGGCGGCCTCGTCGCCGATCGCCAGTTCCGAGAGGTCGACGCGCTTGGTTCGGTCGATGTAGGTGCGCGGATAGTAGGTGAGCAGGTCGAAGACGTTCTCGATCCCCATCGTCGCCAGGGCCGCGACGCGCTTCTCACCCACGTTGCGCAACTGGGCGACTGACACGTCGCCTAGTTGGCGGAGTCGGCGCGGCGCCGCCTCGCTCACTCGATGCCGAAGTAGTAGGGGTACAGCGGTTGACCCCCGTGATGCACCTCGACCGCGATCCGGGAGTGCTCGACGGCGAGGTAGTCGGTGATCCGACGCGTATTGGCCGCGGACGACCCCTCACCCTCGATGATCGTGACCAGTTCGTGCTCGGGCCCGATGATGTCCTCGAGGAGCCGATTACTCGCCCCAGCGATGGAGTCGTCGATCGAACGCACGCCCCGGGCGCTGAGACCGATCCAGTCGCCTACGCGTACCTCGCCGACCTCGGTCGTGGTGTCTCGAACGGCCTGGGTCACCTCGGCGGCGACCACGTTGCACGCCGAGGCGCCCATCGAGGTCGCGTTCTGGTCGACCGTGGCGTCGGGGTCGTAGTCGAGGAGTGCGGCAAAGCCCTCGACGATCGAGTTGGTCGCCACCACGCGCACCTGCTGGTCGACCAGCGCACCCACCTGTTCGGCGACCGGCCGGATGTTCTTGTTGTTGGGCAGGATCACGACCTGTGACGACCCCGTCGCGCGCACCGCCTCCACCAGATCCAGGGTCGACGGGTTCATCGACTGACCGCCCTTGACCAACGTCCGCACCCCGAGCGAGCGAAAGATCCGACCCACCCCGTCCCCCACGACGACCGCGACGACCGCGGTGGTGGGTGGTGGTCCCAGGTCCTCATCGGTCTCCACCGCCGTCGCCTCACGCACCCAGCGCTCCTCGATCACCTGTTCACCGAGGTCGGTGACGCGGATCTCGCGTGGCCGGCCGGCGTCGAGCGACGCCTCGATCGCCGCCCCGATGTCGTCGGTGTGGATGTGACAGTTGTACAGCCCGTCGCCACCGACCACGACGATGGAGTCACCGATGCCGGCCCACACTTCCTTGAACGCGGGCACCTTGTCGTCGTCGGCGTCGAGCAGGTACATCACCTCGTAGCGCAAGTCGGCGATGTCGCCCACGTGCAGCTCGGGCTGCTCGTGAACGTGGACCGTGATCGACTCCACCGGCGGCGCGACGGGCAGAGGGTCGTCGGCCACCACCGCGCAGAGCGCGTCGTAGAGCAACAGCAGTCCGGTACCGCCCGAGTCGACCACACCGGCCTGCTTCAACACCGGGAGTTGCTCGGGCGTGAACGCGAGGGCCGTGCGCGCGCGGTCGCGCGCCGAGCGCACCAGCGAGGTCAGCGACCCGCACTGGGCCCTCGCCCCTTCGGCCGCGGCCTTGGCGATTGAGAGCATCGTCCCCTCCACGATCCGTACGACCGCCTGGCGAGCCAGGACGTCGGCGTGTTCGAGGGACTCGACCAGCAGTTCGGGCGCCACGTCACCGTCGGCGGGGAACTTCGCCACCAGCCCACGGAGCATCTGCGAGAGGATCACCCCCGAATTGCCCCGCGCTCCCATCAACGAGCCATGAGCGATCGCGTGGCAGACCTCGGACATCGGGGCGTTCTCACCCAACGGGTCCAGCTCCGCCGTCACCGAATCAATGGTCAGGGACATGTTCGTGCCGGTGTCCCCGTCGGGCACGGGATAGACGTTGAGTCGGTTGATGACGTCCTTGTGCGACCGCAAAAGGTCGCTAAACGTGGATATCGCCTTACGCAACTCACGGGCGGAGAGCGTGGTCGAAGTTGTCATCGTTAGCGATGCTACAATGGTCGTTCGGTTCTTCCGGCTGGTTCACCAGCGTCGGGGTCAAAGGAGATAGTTCATCATGGCATCAGTCTGCGAAATCTGCGGCAAGAAGCCGTCGTTCGGCATGAACGTCTCGCACTCGCACCGGCGTACGAAGCGTCGTTGGAACCCGAACATCCAGCGGGTGCGCGCCCTGGTCGGTGGGACACCCACCCGACTCAACGTCTGCACGGGCTGCCTGCGCTCGGGCAAGGTCACCAAGCCGGTGCGCCGTCAGGCCGACGCTTGACCTAGAGCTGGTGTTGCCAGCCCCGCCGTTCGAACGACTCACCCCGTAACGTGCGATGACCCACGTCCGCCACGACGCTCCCGATGGTGATCGGCGTGTCCAGTCCTCGGTCGACGAAGATCATCCGTAGGCGATCGGGGTCGCCGGTGGCGATCAGCAACTCGTAGTCCTCGCCACCCGACGTCGCCTCGTCGGGCGTGGCGCCCACGGCGACCGGAACTTCGAGGAGCGAACATCCAACGCCCGATGCGTCACAGAGCCGATGGAGGTCGAGCCCGAGCCCGTCACTCAGGTCCATCATCGCGCTCACGCGCGCCGCGCGCGCCGCCTGCCCCTCTCGAATCCTCGGCCACGGGCGGCGATGGGCGAGCACGAGTTCGTCGTCGAGCCCGGCACCCTCGCGACGCCGTCGAAGGCCCGCGCTGGATCGACCGAGGGGTCCGGTGACGAGCAACGTGTCACCGGGCCGCGCACCGCTGCGGAGGACCGCTCCCCCGCCGGGACACTCTCCGACGACCGTCACCGCGACGCTCACGTCACGGCCCTGGGACAGATCGCCTCCGACGATGGGACATCCGGTGGCCGCCGACGCCTCGGCGAGACCCCGATGAAGGTCCTCGAGGTCCGTGCCCACCGGTGCGGTGACCGCAACCACGGCGCAACGCGTACGCGCCCCCATCGCCGCCAGATCCGACAGCGCCGCCGCGAACGCCCGAAAGCCGAGATCGTGCAGCGAGAAGAGCCCCGGGTCCAGGTGGACGCCCAGGACGGCCACGTCAGTGCTGATGACCGCCTGGCCCACGAACGGGGCGAGCACGGCGGCGTCGTCACCGATGTGACGTTCGTCCCGGGCGACATTGGCCCGGCCGACGATAGTGGCGATACGCTCAATGACGTCGTCTTCACGCTTGGGGGGAGTTGGGTCAACCAACGTGGTCTCGACGATGCAGTCGCAGGACGGCGCCGCACGATCGCGACGCTCGGAGAACGGAGGAACCCAACGTGTCGTACCCCACCGGCAACGCGAAGCTCATCGAATGGGTGGAGGAAGTTGCGAGGCTCACTACCCCTGATCGTATCCACTGGTGTGACGGATCGGCCCGCGAGTATGACGAGCTCTGCCAACTGCTCGTCGACAACGGGACCTTCACCAAACTCTCGGACGCCAAGCGACCGAACAGCTACTACGCGACCTCCGACCCGGGCGACGTCGCACGCGTCGAGGACCGCACCTTCATCTGCTCCGAGGCCGAGATCGATGCCGGTCCGACCAACAACTGGACCGACCCGACCGAGATGCGCGCCACGTTGAAAGAGCTCTTCGCCGGCTCGATGCAGGGGCGGACGATGTACGTCGTCCCCTTCTCCATGGGTCCGCTCGGGTCGAACATCTCGCACATCGGCGTCGAGATCACGGACTCGGCGTACGTCGCGGTGTCGATGCGCATCATGACCCGGATGGGCCAGGGCGCCCTCGACGTCCTGGGTGACAACGGCGTCTTCGTGCCCTGCCTGCACTCGGTCGGTATGCCCCTCGCCGACGGCCGGGCCGACGTGGCGTGGCCCTGCGACGCCGAGAACAAGTACATCGTCCACTTCCCCGAGACCCACGAGATCATCTCGTACGGTTCGGGCTACGGCGGCAACGCGTTGCTCGGTAAGAAGTGCTTTGCGCTGCGCATCGCGTCGGTGCTCGCCCGCGACGCCGGTTGGTTCGCCGAGCACATGCTGATCTTGAAACTCACCAACCCCGCCGGCGAGTCGCGTTACGTGGCCGGTGCCTTTCCGAGCGCCTGCGGCAAGACCAACCTCGCCATGCTCGTCCCGACCTTGCCCGACTGGAAGGTCGAGACGATCGGCGACGACATCTGCTGGATGAAGCCGGGGCCCGACGGCCGCCTCTACGCCATCAACCCCGAGGCCGGTTTCTTCGGCGTGGCACCGGGCACCAACATGCACACCAACCCCAACGCGATGCTCTCGATCGAGGCGAACACGATCTTCACCAACACCGCGCTCACCCTCGACGGCGACGTCTGGTGGGAAGGCATGGGCGAGCCGCCCGAGCAGTTGATCGACTGGAAGGGCCAGCCGTGGACGAAGGACTCGGGGACGCCCGCCGCCCATCCGAACTCACGCTTCACCGCCCCCGCCGCCCAGGACCCGGCCATCGCTCCCGAGTGGGAGGACCCGGCCGGCGTGCCGATCGACGCAATCCTCTTCGGAGGTCGTCGGGCCAGCACCGTGCCGCTCGTCTTCCAGTCACGTGACTGGGACCACGGCGTCTTCCTAGGGTCGATCATGGCCTCCGAGACCACGGCGGCGGCCACCGGCGCGGTCGGCAACCTGCGCCGCGACCCGTTCGCCATGCTCCCGTTCTGCGGCTACAACATGGCCGATTACTTCGGCCACTGGCTGTCGTTCTCGGATCGCCACGACGAGGCGACGCTGCCCAAGATCTTCTACGTCAACTGGTTCCGCAAGGGTGATGACGGCCGCTGGCTGTGGCCGGGTTACGGCGAGAACAGCCGAGTCCTCGAGTGGGTCTTCGACCGTACCGCTGGCCGCGGCTCGTTCGAGGACACCGCGATCGGCCTCGTCCCGAGCGAGGACGCGATCAACCTCGACGGCCTCGACGTCTCGAGTGACGACATGCGCGAACTGCTGACGGTGCACGCCGACGAGTGGCGCGCCGAGGTGCCGCTGATTCGCGAGCACTTCGCCCAGTTTGGCGACCGTCTCCCGGCCAAGTTGGCCGCCCAGGTCGACGACCTCGAACGCCGCCTGGGCTAGCTCGCGACCAGCGCTACTCGGCGGTCTCGGCGTCGGCGACGATCAGTCGCGGACCCGACGGCCAGTCGAAGTAGCGCCACGTCCAATTGATCATCACTCGCAACTTGTTGCGAAAGCCGACCAGGTACCACAAGTGCAACGCCAACCACGCGACCCATCCGGCCGTCCCCTTGATGACGCCCCCTCGCGGCAGTTTGGCCACCGCGGCGTGACGTCCGATCGTCGCCATGATGCCCTTGTTGCGGTAGTGGAACGCCTGGGTCGGCTCGTCGTTCATGGCGTGAACGATCTGGTCGGCACAGTGGCGACCCGACTGGATGGCGACGGGTGCGAGTTGCGGGCAGAACTTCTCCTCATCGGGTACCGCGGCAGCGTCGCCGATGGCCCACACGTTCGCACTGCCCACCAGACGAAGGTCGGGCGTGACGCGCACCCGTCCACCCGGACCCAACGTGGTCTGCACCGCGTGGGCCAGTTTGCCACTCGTCACGCCCGCCGCCCAGATGACCGCCGCCGTCTCGAGGCGCTCGCCGTCGGCGAAGCGGATGGCGTGTTCCTCGACCTCCACGACCGAGCGTGCGAACTGTATCTCGACCCCGAGTGATTCGAGTTCCTTCTTCGCGTAGGCGCTGGCCGATTCGGGAAACGCCGTCAGGAGCCTCGGCGCGAGGTCCACCAGCAGCACTCTGGTCAACTCCTCGTCGAGGCGTAGTCCGTCTCGACGGATGACGGTGCGGATCAGGTCGGCGATGGCGCCCGAGGTCTCCACGCCCGTCGGCCCGCCGCCCACCACCACGAAGTTCAGCGCCCGCGACCCGGAATCGGCCCCGACGTCGGCCGATTCGAGGGCGAGCAGGAGGCGATTGCGCAGACGCCGGGCGTCGGCGAGTGAATAGAGGGGCATGGCGTAGCGCGACGCGCCCGGGATGTCGAAGAACGCGGCCGTGGCACCGGTGGCGACGACGAGGTGGTCGTAGGTGATCACCGAGTCGTCCTCCAGGACCACGCGATTGGACGCCTGCTCGACCGCGCGCACGCGGCCGTGGCGAAAGCCGATGTTGTCCGCGTGGCCGAAGATGGTCCGGATCGGATACGCGACGTCCGCCGGTTCGAGGCCGGCGGTCGCAACCTGGTAGAGCAGCGGCAGGAAGGTGTGGAAGTTGTGCTTGTCGACGATCGTGACGCGCACGTCCTTGTTGGTGAGTCCGCGTGCACAGGCGACACCGGCGAATCCGCCACCGATGATCACGACATGGGGGAAACTCGTGAGGTCCCGCCGTCCGGTCTCGCTGGTTGTGGGACTCATCATCTTCACCCCCAGCCTAGGGACAACGGCGCCCCTGATCAGCCCTGCGCGAAACGACGACCCACACCGTAGACGAGGCCGGCCCCGATCATCAGCACCGCGAGCATCGTGTCGCCCACGGTGAACGAGAGTGCGATGGCGACCGGGATCAGTGCCCCGAGCACCCACAGGAGTTGCTGGCGAACTGCGAAGCGCGCGAACGTGCGACCCTGGGCGCCCGGTGCGACGTTGCGCTGGGTGATGGCGTCGAAGCTCGGTTGGACGATGGCCGCACACAGGCCGATCCAACCCGCGAGCGTCACCTGCGCACCGAGCGCCGGGTGGGCGGCGGCGAGGACCGCACCAACCCCCGTCGCCAACAGCGCCACGGTCAACAACGTCGACTCGGGGACCCGATTGCGAACGCGCGTGACGATCGCGAGACCGGTGAGGGCGCCGAGGGCGCTCAGCGCCAGTGCCACGCCGTACCAAGAGAGCGCGGCGCTCTCACGTCGAAGACCGAACGCGAGGAGGAACGTCGCGAAGCCGACGGTGAAGCGCATCACCGCCGCCGCACCGAGCCCCCAGGCGACCTCCACGTCGCCCATCGGGTTCAGCGCATTGCGATCGCGCTCGATCTGGGTGAGGCCCGTGACCTCGTCGCGGACCACCTTCGACGGCCGTTGGAGTCGCAAACTCGCCGCGGTGGCCGCCACGAAGACCACACCCGCCGCGATCAGCACACTCGCCGCGCTGATTCCCTTCAAGAGCCCCGCACCGACCAGGCCGGCGATCAAGCCCGCCAGGGTGCCGAGGAGCGTCAACTGCGCGTTGAATCCGGCGAACCCAGTGGTCTGCTCGACGTCCTCGAGCGGCCAACCCTCGCCGCCGACCTCGCTGGTGTGGGCGCGGAACTGGTCGGTGCGGGCCATCTCGGGCACCAGGGCCCCGCGGGTGACGACGTAGAGCTTGGACGAGACCAGCACGAAGAACGCCATCGGGAAGAGCCAGAGCGAGTTCAGGTGTTGGGACATCATCCAACACAGCAACGCCCGACACCCGGCCGACGTGGCGACCAGGATTCGTCGTCCGTTCGCGGATCGATCGATCAGCGGTCCCAACAGGGGCGAGACGACCGCGAACGGCGCGATGGTGATCAACAGGTATAAGAGGACCTTGCCCTTCGCCTCGGTGGGCGTCACCGAGAAGAAGAGCGATCCCGCGAGCGACACGGTCACCATCGTGTCGCCCGCCATCATCAGCACGTGCACGAGGGCGAGGCGTCCGAAAGCCGTGTCCTGATCGAACAGGTCCTGGGCGGAGGCCCACGCGAGAGACCCGAGTCCGCGACGACGCACAGTCACTCATCGTAGGTGACGTCGCGCGTACGCCGACTTCGACCAATTCGAGACCGCCGACCTCGGGTGATCGACCTTCAGCTCGAGGCTCGTCGTAACACGGTCGTCATCGCCTCGGCCCACTCTCGATCCTCGATCGGTGTCGTCGACACGTCGTCGATCGTGCGACCGATCAGCAGGACCTGCACCAGCACCGCGATGGAGTGCGCGCTGAGATCACACCGTAGCCACCCGCGCTCTTGCGATCGCTGGGCCAGTCGCATCAGCTCCTCGGTGAGTCGATGCTCCTCGACGGCGATCGTGGCGCGTAACTGGGGGCGCGTCAATGATGCCGCGATGATCCGGAGGCGCAGTGAACGCCGTTCACGACGGTCGACACCCGAGGTGAACGCCGACACGATCGCCAGTATCGCGTCTGGGTACTCCACGAAGCCCGCGGCCGACGATGTGATCCGACGCAGATTGGCGATGTCCGCATCGGCGAGTGACGTGAACATCATCGCGTACGCGGCGTCGATGACCCCTTCCCGGGAGCCGAAATGGTGGTAGACCGACCCGTAATTGACACCCGTCGCGTCGCAGATTTCGGGTATACGTATCAGAGATTCGTCGGCGACCATCAGTCGCTGCGCTACGGCGTCGAGCACGATCTTCATCACCGGGACCGATCGACTCTGCTTCGTCACCGCGAAATTTTAACATTGGCGCCTGAAATATAGAAAGTGTCTAAACATCGTGTCCAGAACGATTCTCCCTGTTCATCGGCCCCGAATCGTCGCCAACGCGAAGTTGCGACAGAAAGTGACCTCGTCAGGACGCGTCCATGGCAGCCACGGCGACCTCGCTCTCGAGACCACCCCGACGTGGGTTGAAAGGGCGCCAGAGGTGTCGACGCGCCGCTCCGACACCAGTTTCACGAGCCGTCGGCACTTCGAGCGAACGCCCGTCCGACGACGACGGTCATCACCGACCTCGCGTGCGCAGACCGCCCACGAGGTGTACATTTCATCGCCGGGCGTCTGGCGCTTTCGGAGGATGCATTGAATGTCTTCAGGGGGCCGCGAGTGAGTGTTATCAGCGAGGAACTTCAGTCGTCGAAGCGGGCGATGGCCAACGTGTTCGCTAATCCGGCACTTCGTAGGATCTTCCTCGCCTTCGCTGGTTCGCTCATCGGCGACGGCGTCTTCGCCCTCAGCGCGGCGGTCTACGCGTACCGAACCGGTGGCGCCACCGCCGTCGGGGTCCTCGCCGTGGTGCGCTACGTCGCCATCGCGGCGGTGGCGCCGTTCACGTCCACCTTGGCCGACCAGTACGACCGAAAGTTGGTCATGGTCGGCTCGGACGTGGTGCGCCTGGTCCTGGTCAGCGCTTCGGCCGTCTTGGTCGGCGTGCACGCCACCCGGTGGTCCGTCTACGGGCTCGTCATCGCGACCGGCATCGCCGGCACGGCGTTCCGGCCCGCCCAGGCCGCCATTCTGCCCTCCCTCGCGCGCGAGAACAACGAGATCGCCGGGGCCAACGTCGTCTCGAGCACGATCGAGAGTGTCGGATTCTTCGCCGGACCGGCACTCGCGGGCTTCTTGTTGGCCTTCGCGAACGTGACGACGGCCTTCGTCTTCGACGCCGCCACGTTCGTGTGGTCTGCACTCATCGTCTGGTCGGTGCGTCCACCGACCTCGGACGAGCGCTCCGCAGAATTAACGGCGGTGCTCGCGAATCCGTCGGCCGACGGCGAGGCGAAGGCACAGGGCTTCCTCGTGCGGGCGATGGAGGGCTTTCGCGCGATTCGCCGCGATCGAGACGTTCGGACCCTGGTCATCCTCTACGTCCTGCAGTGCGTGGTCGCCGGCGCGTCGGCGGTCTTCACCGTCGCGATCGCCCTGCACCTGTTGGACATCGGAAGTTCCGGCCTCGGTCTCATGGAGTCGACGCTCGGCGTCGGCGGACTCGTCGGCGGCTTCATCGCCCTCGTGCTCATGGAGCGCTCACGGCTGGCGACCGACTTCGGATTCGCCGTCATGATCTGGGCCGCTCCGCTGTTGATCATCGCCGCGTTTCCCACTCTCGCCGCGGCGCTGATCACGATGTGGCTGATCGGCGTGGCCAACTCGGTCGTCGACGTGAACGCCATCACCGTGTTACAGCACATCGTCCCCAACGAGATGTTGGGCCGAGTCCTCGGCGCTCTCGAGGCGGGCGAGATCGCCGGTATGGCGCTGGGTTCGCTGGTCATGACACTCCTGATCCACGTGGTGGGTCTGCGCAGTGGCCTCGCCCTGATCGGCACCGTGGTGACGCTGGCCGTCCTGCCGGGACTACCGGCAATGCGGCGGATCGACAAGACGACCTTCGCCGACGGCGTGGTCCACCGGCCGACCAGCGCGCACTCTCATCTGCACTATCACCGTCATCGACTTCGCCACACCCGTTGACGCTTTTGCGTTGTTGACCACGACCAGGGAGCCGTCTTCGTTCAACCCGAGACGTCGACGTCCGAGACCAACGCGAAACCCGCGGTCGCACGCCACGACCGGTCGTGGTGGATGATCAGGGCCTCGTACTCCTTCACGTCCTCGATCATCTCGAGAACCGTGTTGCCGCCGACCGCCAGCGCGGTCGCGAAGGCGTCGGCCAGGCCGAGGTCAGGTCCACACACGCTCGCCGACGAGACCGATGCCCGGGCGACTCCGGTGAACGGATTGATCAGATGTGCGCCTCGTTCGTAATCGCCCGACGTGGCCAACCCCGACGTCACCTCGACGACGCACGACAACGTCGAACGATCGAAGGGATTGACGACGCCGACACGAAATGACTCGGCCGCACCAGGTCGGCCGAGCACGGCCACGTCACCGGCTGCGTTGACGATCGCGCCCGTCGCCCCCAACCCGGCCAACTCGCCCAACGCGCGCTGCGCCGCCCAACCCTTGACGTATCCCGTCGGGTCGACGCCGCCGTCGAGGGCCCATGGGTCGAACCATCCTCGGGTCAGCTCCTTGGCGTGACGGCACTCGTCGAGTACTTCGAGGACCGCCTCACTGAGTCGTTCGAGGCCGATCTCGTGTCGACGGAGTCGACTCACCTCGCTCTCGGGCTTCCACGTGCTGAAGACTCGATCGACCTCGTGCAGTGTCGCCGCCGCCTTCGCGAACGCGACGTCCACCGCCTCGTCGAAGAATCCTCGATCGTCGTACAGGTCGAAGGTGACCACCGTCCCCATGACTTCGACCTCGTGGTGCCGGCGGGCGCGGAAACCAGACGTCCGATCCGTGAGTGTCACGGTTCGAACTTAGAGGCCGAGCTTGGAGAGCGCGTTCTGCAGCGACATCTGGAAGCCCGCACTCGTGTAGCTCGCACCCGACACCGACTGGATCGTGCCGCTCTGGGCCTGAATCGCCTCACTCTCGAGGATCGGGATCGACGCCTGGTCGATCGACTGCGAACGGAAGTTACCCCCGTCTTGGATCGACGCGATCGTGACGTTCGTGATCTTGGTGCCATTCACCGTGACCTTGACCGACAGGACGCCGAAGTTGTAGTTGACCAGCTCGCCGACCGCGCTTCGCGTGCCGGTGGCGATAGTCGTGGTGGGGGCCGTCGTCGTCGGAGCCACCGTGGTGGTCGACTTCGCGCCGCCGGTACCCGCGCCCGTCGTCGTCGTGCGCGATTTCGTCGTCGTCGTCGTGCGCGGTTTGCTCGTCGTCGTGGTGGGGGTACTCGTGGTCGTGGAGGTGCCGCCACCCGGGGTCGTCGTGCCCGTGAGACCGGTTAGTGACAGGTTCGCGGGTTGGGTGTGGAAGGCCAGGACGCCCGCGAGTCCCGCCACCGTGGCCGTCGTGACGATAAACGCACGCTTCATTTCGTTTCCTCTGCTGTTCGAAGGGGTGTATTCATGGTGACCGACTAGAAGGCGAAGGACTCGACGTGGATACGGTCGACGGGAACGCCGGCCTTGGCCGACGCGCGAAGCACGTGGTCGGTGAAGTCGGTCGGCCCGCAGATGTAGACATCGGAGTGGGCAACGGCGGGGATCAAGCGGCGCAACGATTTGGCGTCGAGCTTCACGTGATGGCGCGACCCGACCAGTTCGTGCACGACACCGTCGTGGCGAGCGGCGAGTGCCTTGATCTCATCGCGCAGGATCAGTTCGTCGGTGCTCGATCCGCGCAGCACCACGCTGACCTTTACCGACGACGGGAGTTCTTCGAGCATCGCGCGAATCGGCGTGATACCGACACCGGCGCCGATCAGCACGACCTGGTCGGTCTCGCGGGCGTGGTGGGTGAATGCCCCGTACGGGCCTTCGGCGAAGACCTTGGTCCCCGGCGCCAGCTGGGAGATCGACCCACTGTGGTCCCCGAGGTCCTTCACGGTCAGACGAAGGTAGGGCGGGTTGGGCAGCGCCGACAACGAATACGGATGCGCTTGCCACCACAGTCCGCGCTTCAAGAACCGCCACTGGAAGAACTGCCCGCCCGAGACCGCCAGGCGATCGAGGGATTGCCCCGACAGGACGATCGAGTAGACACCCGGCGTCTCCTCGGTGACCGAGACGACCCGGAGTCGGTAGCGAAGGTTACGGACAATGGGCAACGCGAATCGAAACGCCACGACCGTCATCGCCCCGGCCGCCCACAGCGCGATCCAGAACCACCTCGCCAGGGGGTGGTGCAAGAAGGCGAGGCCGGTCACGATCTGGTGGGTGAAGGCCAGCGTCAAGGCGAGGTAGGTGTACAGGTGGACGACCCACCAGTTCTCGTAGGGCAACTTTCGCCGGACGTTGCGATACGACGTGACGCCCACCATCACCAGGAGTCCAAATCCGACCATCGACGCGAGGACGTCGGGATAGTGCTGGACGAAGATCAGGAGTTGTCGGATCGGTCCGACCGAGTCCATCTGCGCGTAGCCGACCGTCACCAGCACGACGTGCAGCGCGATCAGGATGATTGGCCAGCCGCCGATCGTGCGATGCCAGCGAACCAGTTGGTCTTGGCCAACGGCTCGTTCCAGCCACGGGATTCGAGCGATCAAGAACACCATGAGCAACATCAGATACGAGCCGAGGAATCCGGTGAGGCGACCGGCTGCCGTGTACCAACCTCCGGGCGACGCCAGCGAGCCGGTCGTCTCGTTGATCACGACCAGGGCGATGGTCAATCCGAATCCGAGACCGGCCAGGGCGCCGAGGACATCGGCGACCATCGGTCTGGGCGCGTGGCCCGGACGATGACGACGCGAGGTCGACCGAGGGGACGACGTCGAGCGACGGGCTGGAGACCGACGAGGCGCGAAGGGGGCACTGGCCGGTGTGGGGGACGGTGTCACGGCGGGCTGGCTCGTCATTGGGGGCGATGTCACCGAATCAGACTAGAAAAGCCAGTTACAAGTTCACCCATGACGGGGCTAAGAGCAACGTAAATTTCCCGGTCCCGAATTGCGAGTGGTGATGGGATGCGTTCCAACCAGATTCGAGCGCGTGACGTGGCGTCGCAAATGTCGGCCAACGGTGCTCGGCCTCATTCGACCGCCTTTACGCCTTCGGTGGTCCACCCACCCGAGTCGCCCTCGCCGCTCCCCCATTGGTTTGACCTCGACCATCGCTGGGGCGTCGTCGCCCGCGGCAGTGGTCCAACGTCGATCAACTCACCAGCGGACGCTGCGGCCCGATGACCTCAGGCGGTCATCGACGCGATGATCTTCGCCTTCGCTGCGGTGAACTCTTCCTCACTCAAGACACCCTGGTTCTTCAACGTGTTGAGCTGCTGCAACTTCTCAGCCCAGTCGTCACCCTCTTGGACCGGTGCGGCGGCGGGCGCGGGGGCAGCGGCGGCCTGTGCCTGGGCGGCCTGCGCCTGCGCGGCCTGCGCCTGCTTTTGCTGGCTGTGACCAACCACCGCGCTCGCGGTGCCGGCAATCACGGCCGTACGGGCCATCGTGCCTACCAAACCTGGACGTCCCATTCGACGTGGCATCTTCTACTCCTCTTCTGCGGCCGCGAGGGCCGCCAACACAACATCTGCGGGAATTCGATCATACGAGGCGACCGCGCCGCCCGATCCACGCACGGCGGTCGCGAAACGAGCAACCCACGTGTTCTCCCACACGATGATGAGTGCCGAACTGTTCAAGGGCAGGTCCTCACCAATCCCCATGAGGTCGTCATCGCTCAAGAGATCCGAGCGTCCACCCGTCAAAGCGGCGAAGACCTCGCCGGCGTCATCGTCCTCGACCTCGATCACCGTGACGTCGCCATTGCCCTCCTTCACGAGGAAGGCCAGGTCCAAGATCGTGACCAATTCTCGTTCGGCGAGGTCCAACAAGGCAGGTGCGACATCGCCATTGAACTTGTTGCCCTCAAAATAGATGACGGCCATATCGACCGGTCCCAACTGCACTTGCGACATGTCCATGGTTGCTCTCTCCTCGTGCTGATGGTGCCTGACGCACCGACGATATCGCATGGTCAAGGGTGCCACCGAAGGCCGTCTCGAGCCTCCGTCTCGGACGTGGTCACGACCGAAGACCGACGCCGCGTCCAAGGTTCGGGTGCTTCGCCCACGGTTTCGACGTCGGCGAAACCTGACGATTTCTTGCCCAGGTCCGCCGGCGGCGCGACCTTGCGACCCCTTTTCGCGCGACGACGTCGCCGCCGGCGCTCGGGCCGCTACACCCAGGGAATCAATCCGACCAGCCCGTTGATGATCAGGTACGCGGCGAGGGCGAACGCCACGATCTGCAGGGCCATCGGCTGATGGCGCTCTATCCACGCGCGAAGCGCATCGAGACGGCCGCGCCAGACGTCGGGTCGGCGCCAGACGTTGAGCGCGACGGCGATGTACGGAATCAGGCTGAAGAGTGCGAGCCACGTCATCATGGCGATTCGAGCGGCCGCACCCGAGTAGTGCGCAATGACGATGGCGGCGACCGCGGCCATGACGGGCCACGGCGCAATCAGGAATCCGACACACGCGCTCGCGAACCCGGACAGCGAATCGACCTTTTCCATCCATTTCGGGCGCTTGTGCGCAACGGCCGGACGCCGCCGCCGCTTCAACAACCACATCACGAGCCCCACGCCCGCCAGCACCTCAAAGGTAAAGAACCACGCTCCGGGCGCCAGGTTCCCGGGACTCGGAATCTGGCCCGCGAAGCCCCAGATGATGGCGGCGACCGCGACGTTCGAGAGCACCCAGCCCAGCAAGAACCACCACGCCAACGAGACGCCGCGCTTGGAGGTGAGCAGTATCGTGAAGCCGATCCAGGGAATCGGTTCGACCATGACGACCAGGCTGAGCACGTACGCTCGCAGCACGCTCGACCTCCCCGCGGCTCGTTTCGCCGAGCCGAACAGTTCGACCCGTCGCCCTGCAACGCTTTTGGGACACCTTACGACCCGCGACCGGCGGAGTCGGGGTACCGCCGTGACGTTGCGCTGCACCACGCCGGCGACCGTTTCGGCCACCGGCGTCGACGGCGTCGCCCCTGGCCACGCCGATGCGTTGTTGAACCCGTGGGTTCATCTTTAGGCACTTCTTACACACATCATGTTCGGACCACAGAATCGATGCCTACTGTCGTAAGTGAGGTTCCTCCCCTTTCCTCAAAGGTCAACGCGGTGGTACCAGGAGTGGGCTCCTGAGCAAGCCCACTCCTGGTACCACTGTGAACCACCAAGGTGAGCCACCGCTTCCAATTCTTGACGTTCACCGCGTCGCCGTCCGCCGACCTGCGCCGACTTCATCCGTGGTCGACGAGGCGAAGAGGTGCTCGCGGTCACCGACCGTCGCCGTCGCCGTCGCCGTCGAAGTCGACCACCTGGTGCATCGGCGCCGACGAACTTGCGTACTCGCGTCGCGCTGCGTAGCGTCGGCGTCGTGACGTTTCAAGGATGGGCTCCCGCCGCACTGGCCTTCTACGAGGGCCTGGAAGGTGACAACACCAAGCGCTACTGGACCGAGCACCGGTCGACCTACGACCACGACGTCCTCGCCCCGATGCGCGAACTCCTTGCCGAACTCGCGCCGCGATTTGGTGAGGGCAAGGTTTTTCGCCCTTTTCGCGATGTTCGCTTCAGCGCCGACAAGTCCCCGTACAAGACCGCCATCGGCGCGACGACGGACCACGGGGGCTACGTCCAGTTGTCGGCCAAGGGCCTGGCCGCCGGCGCCGGTTACTACCAACTCGCGAACGACCAACTGAGCCGATTCCGTGACACCGTCGACGACGAAGCGACCGGTCAAGCGCTCGTCGGCATCGTCGCGCGACTGGCGAAGAAGCAGATCGAGATCATGTCCATCGACGCGCTGAAGTCCGCGCCGCGCGGCGTGTCGGTCGAGCACCCGCGGATCGAACTACTCCGGCTGAAGGGGCTCGCCGCGTGGCGCCAGTGGCCGATTGAACCGTGGCTCGGCACGGCGGGAGCGAAGAAGCGCGTCATCGAGTTCTTCGAGGCAACGACGCCACTGATCGATTGGTTGGACGATCACGTCGGACCTTCGAACGCTCCGCGGCGCTAGTCCCGTCCCTTGGGACGAATCGCCCGATCCAGTCAGCGGGACCGCGGTCGCGCCCCACCGAGGAAGCGCCACCCGAGCATCAGGGCACCGAGGAAACCAAGCGTGACGACGATGAATGCGACCGCCGTGCCCTGACCCGCGAGCACCCGAACGATCATCCCGATCACCGTCGTCGCCAGACAGATCGAGAGACCAGCACCCAGTGATCCCCCCTCTCGACGACGTGCGACGACCATCAACCACCCTACGGCCAGCCCGATCGCAAATGGCCAGGACGTCGACCACAGACCGCTCAGACGCACCCCGTGATCGTGAACTCGACGACCGATCGCGATGAAGACCAGCACGACGACGAGGTCCGCGGTCACCATCAATGCTCGTGGCGCTGAGCGGTCACCTGGGGTCGTGCGCTGACGAGGTTCGGACATCCGACAGTTTCGCTCATTTCACCGTTCCGAGCGAATCGCCGCCTGGTGAAAACCTTCTCGGCGTCACGCCTAACTGTGAACTCTGGGCGTCACGGAGCGACCACCCTCGTGGCGGGCCCAACGCGACGCCACCTCGACAGTACATGTTCGGCATCAATCGCACCACCTGGGTGCTCAACGACCACATCACGAACACCGCGATCGGCGCGCAGATCAACTACGTTCGCCACAGCCGCCAGCGATGCCACAGCGAGACCATGACGACTGCCACGATCAGCGCGACCCGGAGCCACATGATGACGAACGGCCCGGTGTTGACGTCGCCGCGGCCGGGCAACTCCGAGGGTGACACGTGCTCCGGTCGCCCGCCGGGCGCGACGACACTGCGTCCTTGGAGCCCGACGTCGACGTAGAGGACGCGTGAGGGGTCGATCGAACCCCACCAACCCTCTCCGGTCGAGCTTGCGAGCGTGAGGATCGATTCACTCGAGGGCAGCCAACACGTCGCGACGCCGTATCGCTGGTCGAGCACGAGATAACGAAAGATCCCCTGGCCCGTCGTGACCGTCAACCGATCACCCGGTCGCAGCAGCGACAGCGAACGGATTGGCGCGGCGCCCGTCACGCTCGCGCCGAGGATCTCGCTGTTCCCGGATTGGCTGGGTAACGGCGTATCACGGACGTGCCCCGGACCGGCCAGGAGGTCACCCGAGGAGGTCCTCTCGCCCACCGTCACGTTTTGCAAACGAAATAAGTAGGGCCGGTGGGGATCGAACCCACGACCGAGGGATTATGAGTCCCCTGCTCTAACCACTGAGCTACGGCCCTGCGGGGTAAGTCGACGAAGCTCCCAGAGCAGGACTCGAACCTGCAACCTAGCGATTAACAGTCGCTTGCTCTGCCAATTGAGCTATCTGGGAATGCACCCGAAGGTAGAGCAACATTAGCACCCGGCCCCACACCTACTGTTGGGCAAACCAGCCCAGGAGTTGTTGCGCTTCGGGACTCTCACGAACAGCCTTGCGGCAGCGTGCGATGCGCTTGGACATTCCTTGGCGAGAGATGCCGTAGGACCTCGCGAGTTCGTCCAACGACATCGTGCGAAAGGTGAACTGCCAGAATGCGTCGAAATCGTCTCCGCAGATCCGGTGCAACGCGTCGATCACCCACGTCGGCGCATCTGTCGGATCGGCGGCCGGCTTCACGTAGGTGGCGTCGATCTGGTCGGTCGCCTCGAAGCGCCGGGCCTGCAGTTCACGCCCGAGTTGAATGACCTCGGCGGCCTTGGGGACCGAGATCCTCAGGGCCGACGCTACCTCGGACGCACTGACCACCTTGGTCGGTGCGGCTCGTTCCAATTTGCGCACTTTGAGGATCAAGCGCATTTCGGCGTCACTGAGCCCCGCCTGTTGCTGGATCGCCTGATTCACCAGCTTCATGATCCAGTAGTTCGCGTACGTGGAGAACCGGGCACCCTTGGTCGGATCGAACCGATGCAGCGCGTTGACTAACGCCTCGACCCCGGCCGCCTCCAATTCATCGTTGCCGAACCGGTAACCGCGCTCGACGACTCGGGTGCGCACCAGGCCCAACGTCGCTCGCAGCATGGTCGCCTCCGCTTCTTGACCATCGTGGCGCAGCCTCGACAGCCGTCGACGCTCGCCTGCGTCGGCGACCCCTCCACCGTCGAGCGCCGACGCCGCGTCACGACCGCGTTGAATGATGGGGTACAAGGCACGCTCTTCGTCGACGTCCAGTGGTGCCGTCATCTCAAGGCCGCCGATAAGGGCGAACGACGACCCGCTCACGAGCGGCTCGGCTCGCCGCGCTCGATGAGCCATTGCCGTAGGTCGCTCTCGGCGTCGCCGCCCTGCGGCGTGTCCAGGAGGTCGAGGCGGGTCTTGACGTCGCCAATCGTCGCCATCGCCGCATCGGGGGCCATCCGGCCTTCGCGCAGGTCGCGCTCGACGTTCCTCAACTCCTCTCGCACCGCACTGCGCACGAGTTGCGCGACGACCGCCGTCACGTCGTCCTCGGTGTATTCGCGGTCGAGTTCGTCGACCGCGAGCTGACTGAGGACGTGCGACGCCTCGTCCTCGCCGCGACGTTCGAGGTCGTCGATCACCTCCGAGAGTGGCCGATCGCTCGAGAGTCCCTCGAAGATCTCTCTTTGAACCTCGTTGGTGAAGTAGGCCCCGATGAGGCGGGGACGGACGTCGTGGGGGAAGTGCACGCAGAGTCGCAGGGCCTCGAGACCCGGGCGCGGCAACGGCGATTCACTCGAAGGACGACGAGCGACGACGGAAGGCGGCGTCGACGGCGTCGATCGTAGTTCGGGGTGGCGGGCGAGTTCGGCGACCCGTGGACGAAGCGTCGCGTGATCGATGCGCAGTCGGTCTGCCACCTGCATCAGGTACTGGTCGCGCACGATCTCACTCGGGTGCTCCGCGAGAACGCTCATCGCCAACTCCGCCGCCCGGGCACGACCTTCGGCGGTGGCGGTGTTGGCGGCGTCGAGGACCCGTTCGAGTCGGAACTGGAGAAACGGGACGGCCTCGGCGATGGCCTGACGCAGCGCTTCAGGGTCGCGTTGGGCCAGTTCGGCGGGATCGCTCCCCTTGGGTAGGCGGGCCACCGCGACGTCGACCTCGTGTTGGCGCTCCCACTGGTAGACCGACGCGGCCGCACTCTGACCGGCCTGGTCGGCGTCGTAGGCGAGAACGATCCGCTTGGCGAAATTGCGCATCGTTCGAAAGTGCTCCTCGCCCAAGGCCGTGCCGCACGTGGCGACCGCGCGAGCCATGCCGGCGCTGAAGAAGGCGATGACGTCGGTGTACCCCTCGCAGACGATGATCTCGCCGGACCGGATGATGTCGTCCTTGGCCCAGTTGAGCGCGTACAGCGTTCGCCGCTTCGAGTAGATGGTCGTCTCGGGACTGTTCTTGTACTTGGGTTCCACGGGCCCGTCGGGTCGCGGCGCAGCGCCGAACGGCGGTGGCAGGATCCGGCCACCCACGGCGATGGCCCTTCCCGACGGATCGAAGATCGGAAAGATGAGCCGCGAGCGAAGCGCGTCCTGTCGGCGGTCGCGTTTGTTAACGAACCCGAGACCAGTCCCCACCAGTACCTTCTCGTTGAACTTGAGCGCCTGGGCGAGCCCGTCCCACCGGTCGGGGGCCCACCCCAGCTTGAATTGACGGGCCACCTCGCCACTGATCCCACGCGATCGCAAATAGTCACGTGCCGGTCGCGCGTCGGGCGAGTTCAACAGTCGTTCGTGGTACCACGTGACGGCCTTGTCCATGGCGGCGAGGAACTCCTGACGGTCCTTGCGAGCGGGACCGGCGTTGGCGTCCTCGTGCAGTTCGATCCCCGCCCGGTCGGCCAATTGGCGCACCGCGTCGACGAAGTCCAGGTGCTGGGTCTCGCGAACGAAGGTGATCTGGTCTCCCGAGGCGCGGCACCCAAAGCAGTAGTAGCGACCCTCTTCGGCGTTCACCGAGAACGAGGGCGTCTTCTCACCGTGGAATGGACACAGTCCCGTCCATCGCCGACCTGATTTCTTCAGGGCCACCTGTTCGCTTATGAGGGCCACGATGTCGGTCGCCGAACGCACCTGCGCGATCTCGTTCTCGGATATGGCCATGTGAAGAAGGTACCGGTTCTCTCTCGCCGGATCGTCCGTTACGACCCATTCACTCCCTAGACTTCGCACCATGTCCGAATTCGCCGTTGAGGCACACGATGTCGTTCGCACCTTCAACAACGGGGACTTTCGCGCCCTCGACGGCGTCTCGCTGCGCGTTCCCACCGGCGAGGTCTTCGGTCTGCTGGGACCCAACGGTTCGGGCAAGACGACCATGGTCCGGATACTCTCGACCGTGCTCTCCCTGACGTCCGGCTCGGCGACGGTCGACGGTTATGACGTCGCCAAGCAACCCGAGCAGGTCCGTCGCCGGATCGGCCTCGCGGGCCAGTTCGCCGCGGTCGACGAGAACCTCACCGGGTTCGAGAACCTTCGGATGGTCGGACTGCTCAATCACATGGAGCGCCCCCACGCCGTGCAGCGTTCGCGTGACCTGCTCGAGGAGTTCGGACTAGCCGAGTTCGCGAACAAGCTGGCCAAGACCTACTCCGGCGGCATGCGTCGGCGCCTCGACCTCGCCGCCGCGCTGCTGGCCAATCCACCGATCTTGTTCCTCGACGAACCGACGACGGGGCTCGACCCTCAGAGCCGCCAAGACCTCTGGACGATCATCGAGGGGCTCGTCGAGCGCGGCACGACGGTGCTGCTGACGACCCAGTACCTCGAAGAGGCCGACCGACTGTGCAAGCAACTGGTCGTGCTCGACCACGGCAAGATCATCGCCGAGGGCACGTCGTCCCAACTGAAGAGTCGCCTCGGGAACACGGTGCTCGTCCTCTCCTTCGCCACCACGAACGACGCTGCTCGTGCGCTCACGTTGATCGGTGACCTCTCATCGAAAGCTCCGAACGTCGAAGGGACGGTGATCGAGCTGACGGTCGACCACGGTCCGGCGGCGGCGGCGGACGCACTACGTCGAATCGACGGCGACGGCATTGAGATGTCCGGGCTGCAACTTCGCGAGCCCAGCCTCGACGACGTCTTCTTGAACCTCACCGGCCACAAGGCCGAGGACGAACTCGCGAGCGACTCGGCGACCGGTCGTCGTTCGAAGCGAAAGGCAACAGCGTGACCACGACCACGAACTTCACCACCGAAGCCAGTCAGAACACCTCGCTGCGCTGGGCCATCCGTGACGTCTTGACCCTGGCTCGCCGCAACCTGATGGCGTTGATCCGGGTACCGACGTCGCTGGTCTTCGTGATCATCCAACCCATCATGTTCGTCCTCCTCTTCCGCTTCATCTTCGCCGGGGCGATCCCCGTGAAGGTGCCCGGGGGCTACGTGAACTACCTGATTCCGGGCATCCTCGTGCAGACGACGATCTTCGGCGCGGTCAGCACCGCCATCGGCCTGGCCGAAGACCTCCAGCGCGGCCTCATCGAACGTTTCAAGGCCCTACCGATGGCCCGCATGGCCGTCTTGGGAGGACGCACCGTCGCGGACGCCGCGCGCAACGTCCTGATCCTGGTGATCATCACCTTCGTCGGCATGGCCGTGGGCTTTCGACCCCACGGTGGCTTCTTCCCCTACGTCTGGGCGAGTCTGATCATGCTGATCTTCGCGTACTCACTCTCGTGGGGTTTCGCTTTCATCGGTCTCGCGGCGCCAAACTCCGAAACGGCACAGGCGATGACCTTCCCGTTGATCTTCCCCCTGACGTTCGCCTCCACGATCTTCGTCCCCCTCTACACCATGCCGACGTGGCTCCAGGGCTTCGCGCGCAACCAGCCGGTCAGTCAAACGACGGACGCCGTGCGCGGCCTCATGCTCGGGTTGCCAACCGGCAGTTCCGTCTGGATCTCGTTGGTGTGGTCGATCGGGCTCCTGGCCGTACTCGCCCCACTCGCGGTGAACCGCTTCCGCAAGGCCGCCTAGTCCCGTGGCGGTACTTGGCGTCGAACAACTCCAGGAGATCTTGAACGGCTCATTCCCCGAAGTCGACGTGCCGGTGGTCGTCGAGGCGAGCGATGAATCCGTCCTGACCTGTCTGGCGATCACCGATCGACACGGCCGACCCGGCGGAACGCTCTCGGGCCCGGCGATGATGATGCTC
>Ga0075017_100000465_pt1 | contig 22561 bp, 23 predicted proteins | sample AleBraG_ABR_2012_FD_71475 | JGI IMG/M metagenome (GOLD analysis project Ga0075017, IMG submission 71475) | Freshwater sediment microbial communities in response to fracking from Pennsylvania, USA - Alex Branch Run_MetaG_ABR_2012 | ecosystem: Environmental > Aquatic > Freshwater > Creek >... | reverse complement strand
GGTCCTCGTCCCGGCGCTGACGCTCGTCGCGCTGGCGCCTCTGGCGGGTCTTCAGGCGACGCCGCCGTTCGGTGACGTCGGGTGAGAACACGTCACCGCACGCGTTGACGAAGCGGATCCGAGCGGTGACGGAGTTGCTCGAGTCGGTGGTCGCCGACCCGTCCGTGCTCGAGGTGATGACCGAGGAGGACCGCATCCGCTTCGTCAACGCGTGCGGTGACGTGTTCTCACCCGACGTCACCGAACGGCGGCGTCGCCTGAAGACCCGCCAGAGGCGCCAGCGCGACGAGCGTCAGCGCCGGGACGAGGACCTCCTCGCCGAGACCGGGATCCGTCGGCTGCGGGCCAAGCCCGTCTTCACCACCCCGAACGTGTTCCCGCCGGATGCCGTCCCCGAAGACGACTTCGGTGCCGACGACGTCGACGCGAGGGGCGGCGAGCGCGAGCTCGGAGCACCGGTGCACTGCTACGTGTGCAAGGCGCACTTCTCGCAACTGCACCATTTCTACGACCAGCTGTGCCCCACCTGCGCCGCGTTCAACTACGAGAAGCGCAGTGAGTCCGCCGACCTGCGCGGACGCGTCGCACTGCTCACCGGCGGGCGGGTGAAGATCGGGTACCAGGCGGGCATCAAGCTGCTGCGCAGCGGCGCGCACCTCATGGTTACCACGCGCTTCCCGCGTGACGCGGCGATGCGGTACGCGCGCGAGGCCGATTTCGACTCCTGGGCCGATCGGCTGGAGATCTTCGGTCTCGACCTGCGCTACACACCGAGCGTCGAGGCGTTCTGTCACCACGTGAACGAGACCCGCGGCCGGCTCGACTTCATCATCAACAATGCGTGCCAGACGGTCCGGCGTCCGCCCGACTTCTACCGGCACATGATGGAGGTCGAGCACGCGTCGCTCGCGCAGATGCCCGCTGAGGTCAGGGCACTGGTCGGTGAGTACGAGGAGCTCACCGATCTCGCCGGCGCCGCGGCGCTCTCGCAGCGCGCCCTCCTGCCGGGTGAGGCGCGCCCGCAACACGCGCTGTTCCCGGAGGGACGCCTCGACCAGGATCTCCAACAGATCGACCTCCGCGACCGGAACTCATGGCGCCTCGTGCTCGCCGAGGTGCCGACGGTCGAGCTGCTCGAGACGCAGCTCGTGAACGCAGTGGCGCCGTTCGTCGTGAACGGGCGCCTCAAGTCGCTGATGCTGCGCACGCCCGAACGCGACAAGCACGTCGTCAACGTCTCCGCGGTCGAGGGGCAGTTCTACCGGCGCTTCAAGACGACGAAGCACCCGCACACGAACATGGCGAAGGCCGCGCTGAACATGATGACGCGCACCTGCGCCGCCGAGTATCAGGCCGACGGCATCCACATGAACAGCGTCGACACCGGATGGGTGAGTGACGAGGATCCGGTCGACATCGCGCGGCGCAAGTCCGCCGAGCAGGGGTTCCACCCACCGCTCGACATCGTCGACGGCGCAGCCCGCATCGTGGACCCGATCATCTCCGGCTTCAACACCGGCGAGCACGTCTCCGGGAAGTTCCTGAAGGACTATCGCCCGACGGATTGGTGAGCTTCCCAGGGGAGGGCTTGACGGCTAACTGCGTTAGCCCTAGAGTCTGGCTAACGTAGTTAGCCGCTCAGGAGGCAGCCATGAACCCGCTCACCGAAGCCAGCCCCGCCCACTACCGGCGCCCCGGATGGTTCACCCGCAACGTGATGAATCGATCGGTCGCCGTGCTGACCCGCGCCGGCGTGAGCGTGTGGGGCTCGCGGGTGCTCGAGGTGCGCGGCCGGGTCAGCGGTGAGCCCCGGCGGGTGCCGGTGAACCTGCTCGAGGTCGACGGCCGCCGGTACCTCGTGTCGGCCCGGGGCGAGGGGGAGTGGGTGCGCAACGTGCGCGCCGCCGCCGGCGCGCTCACGCTCCGGCGCGGTCGCCACGCAGAGCAACTGCACGCGACCGAGCTCACCGACGCCGACAAGGTGCCGGTGCTGCGCGCCTACCTGCGCCGGTGGAAGGCCGAGGTCGGTGCCTTCTTCGACGGTGTCGACGCCGACTCGACGGACGCCGAGCTCGCCGCCATCGCGTGGAAGCACCCCGTGTTCGCGCTGGAGTCGCCGTGAAGCCGGTCACGACCGAGCCGGCGCCTCGCGAGCTGTCGGCGCGTGCGACGGAGATCGTCGCGGTGGCCCGTCGGGTGCTGGAGTCCGAGGGCGCCGACGCGCTCACGATGCGGCGCGTCGGCGACGAGCTCTCGATCAAGGCGCCGTCGCTCTACAAGCACTTCGCCGACAAGGCGGCGATCGAGCTCGTGCTGATCGAACAGGGGCTCACCGAGATGGCCCACGCGCTCTACGCCGCGATCGCCCGTCGGTCACGGGCGACAGCGGTGCGGCCGCTGCTCGACGCGTACCGCGCGGTCGCGCTCGCCCAGCCCAACCTCTACCGGCTCGCCACCGTCGGCGCGTTGCGGCGCGACCAACTCGTCGAGGGATTGGAGGACTGGGCCGGGGAGCCGTTCTTCCTGGTGGCGGGGGAGCCCTACCTCGCGCAGGCGCTGTGGTCGGCTGCACACGGCATGGTGATCCTCGAGCTCGACGGTCGCTACCCACCCGACTCCGACCTCGACCGCACCTGGCGCGAGACGTCGGCGGCGTTCCGGGCGGCGATCGAGCAGTCGCTCAGCTGATCGCGAGCGAAGCGGCGCGGCCGTCGTCGGCGAAGGAGACCGTGGCGGTGCCCTCGACGGTGCTGGTGCCGGTGTCGGTGGGCGTGCGGACGCGCACGGCCCAGGTGGCGGTGTCGCCGGTGAGCTGCTTGCGCACCGGGTCGACGGTGACGTCGCGACCGAGGCGGTCGCGCACGAATGCGGCGAGGTCGTCGGTGACGGCCTCGGGCGCGAACGCGCCGAGCACGGCGTCGGCGTCGCCGGCCTTCCACGCCTCCTCCAACGCGAGGGTGGTGGCGAAGCGCGCGGCCTGGGCCCGGCCGGCCTGCACCAGCCCGTCGAGGAACGCAGGGTCGCGGTTCATCTTCGACGCCGGGCCCCACGTGCCCGACAAGGCGGTGCGCGGCATCTCGACGACGCGCACGACGATCGGCCGGTACTTCCCGCCCGGCGCGAGGGCGCCGCTCTCCAGCAGCGCGTCGATCGTCTCGATGAAGCCGAGCTCCTGGTAGAGGGAGAGGTTGCCCGACAGCTCGTTGCGCCGATCGGCGATGTCGAGCAGCGACGTGGGCGTGGAGTCGCGCTCGCGTGGGTTCACCTGGATCACCCACAGCTCGTCGGGGTGGGTGGCGAGCAGGTCGCGCACCGGCGGGTTCTGCGAGAAGAGACCGTCCCAGTACGCGCCGCCGTCGACGTCGACCGCGGGGAACAGGTTGGGGATCGCGGCGGAAGCGAGCGCGTGCTCGGGCACGATCGTGTCGGTGTGGCTGTTGAACGCCCGGAACTCGCCGGTGTTCACCTCGACGGCGCCGAGCAGCAGGAGCGGCGACTCGCCGGTGTCGTCGGGGGTGGCGGCGGCGACCCGCTCGAAGTCGACGTGGCGTTCGAGCATCGCCCGGAACGTGTCGAGGCCGAGGTTCGGGGCGGGCAGTTGGTAGGGGCTGAGCGACGGCAGCATGCCGTGGCCCTGCGCGATCCCGGCCGCGAGCATCGCCGAGTTCAGCAGGCGGTCGAACGGCGCGGTGGCCGCGTTGTCGGCCCAGAAGTCGGTGAGCCGTTCGGCGGCGCCGGCACGGTCGTCGTCGAGGAGCGCGGCCCAGGCGAGCAGCGCGCAGATCGCGCCACCGGAGGTGCCGCTGATCCCGACGACGCGCGCGGATGCGAGCGAAGGGTCGGTGAGGAGGCCGCCGAGCGCGCCCGCGGTGAAGGCGGTGTGGCTGCCGCCGCCCTGGCAGGCGACTGCGACCGTTCGGGGCGCGACCGTCCGGTCGCGGTCCATGCGGTCAGACCTGGGCGGTGGGGAGCCCCATGTCGGGCTCCGATCCGAAGCGGATCGAGGTGGCGCGCCCGGCGCCGTTGAGCTCGAAGTTCACCCGCTGACCCTGGCGCAGGTTGAGGAAGATGGAGTCCTCGAGCGCATCGGCCGCCACGGAGTACTCCGTGCGGTCGGCGGTGTCGCTGATCACGACGCCCTCACCCGTCTGCGGGTCGTAGAAGCGCACGACGCCCTGCACGATGACCGCCCTACGGCTTCTGCACCTTGCCCGCCTTGAGGCAGGAGGTGCACACGTGGAGGCGACGGGGCGAGCCGTCGACGATCGCCCGGACCTTCTGCACGTTCGGGTTCCAGCGCCGCTTGGTACGGCGGTGCGAGTGGCTGATGCTCATGCCGAACTGCGGCTTCTTGCCACACACCTCGCAGACGGACGCCATGGTGGAACCTTGCCTCGTGCTGGGAGCGGCCCGGCCCCGGTGCCACTGGGGCCATTGGGGGAGGGTGCCGCTGGGAACGGTCGGTCGGACGGACAAGGGTAGCAGCGGGCGCAGTACCATCCCAGCCGTGAGCCCGGTTCCCGCAGTCCTCGACCGCCTCGCGCCGGCTGACCTGCGGCGCCTCGTCGCCACCTACCGCGACACCCTGCGGGCCCACCAGGACGAGCTGAACCGCCTCAACGTCTACCCGGTGCCCGACGGCGACACCGGCACCAACATGGCCCTCACCCTGGAATCGGTGGTGGGCGAGCTCGACACCCACCAGGGTGCCGGGTCGGACGTCCCCGCCATGGAGGAGGTGTGCGAGGCGATCCGCCACGGCTCCCTCATGGGGGCCCGCGGCAACTCGGGCGTCATCCTCTCGCAGATCCTGCGCGGCCTCGCGGACACCTTCGCCCCGCTCGAGTCGATCTCCGCCACCGACGTCGCCACCGGCCTGCGCACCGCGGCCGACGCCGCCTACCAGGCGGTGCTGCGACCGGTCGAGGGCACCATCCTCACGGTCGTGCGCTCCGCGGCCGAGTCGGTGGAGCAGGCCGTCGCCGAGGGCGAGTCGACGCTGAGCGGGCTGCTCGAGCGGGCGTCCGACGCGGCGCGCGACGCGGTCGCCCGCACCCCCGAGCTGCTGCCGGTGCTGCGCGAAGCGGGTGTCGTCGACGCGGGCGGGCGCGGCTTCGAGCTGCTGCTCGCCTCCTGGCTCAACGTGGTGTCGGGCAAGCCCGTCCCCGACCCGCAGGTCGTGAACACGCCCGCGTCGGTCGACGCCCACATGCACGGCCACACGCCGCGGCAGCACGACGAGCTCGAGGGCGGCCGATACGAGGTGATGTTCCTCCTCCACGCCGACGACGTGAATGTCCCGGCGTTCACGAGCACCTGGGACGCGCTCGGCGACAGCATCGTGGTCGTCGGCGGCGACGGTCTCTGGAACTGCCACGTGCACACCGACGAGATCGGCGCCGCCATCGAGGCCGGCATCGCCGCGGGCACCCCCGCCCGCATCCAGGTCACCGATCTCGTCGAGCAGGTGGCGCACCTCGAGCAGGAGCAGTGGGTCGTCGACCGGGTGGCGCCGTCACAGGAGCGCGTCACCACCGCGGTCGTCGCGGTCGCGGTGGGTGACGGCCTGCGTCGGCTGCTCGGTACGCTCGGTGTGCAGCAGGTGGTGGCCGGTGGCCAGTCGATGAACCCGTCGACCGCGCAGATCCTCGACGCGGTCGGCGCGTGCAACGCGGACGGCGTCATCGTGCTGCCGAACAACAAGAACATCGTGCCGGTCGCGCGTCAGGTGCCCGACCTCACCGACGTGCCGGTCGACGTCGTGCCCACCACCGCGGTGGTGGAGGCACTCGCCGCGCTCGTGGTGTACGACCCCGACAAATCGGTGGCGGACAACGTCGCGGCGATGGCCGAGGAGGCGGAGCGCGTCAGCGCCGGCGAGGTCACCCAGGCGGTGCGCGACAGCACCGCCGAGTGCGGCCCGATCCGGTCCGGCGACTGGATCGCCATCACGCGCGACGGCATCGTGGCCGCGGTGCCCAGCGCGCTCGACGCCGCGGTCGCGCTGCTCGACGCACTCGTCGACGGCGACTCCGAGCTCGTCACGGTGCTGGTGGGCGAGGACGCGACCGAGCACGACGTCGCTGCGCTCGGCGATCACCTGGGCAAGGCGCACCCCGACTGCGAGGTGGAGCTCCACCGCGGCGACCAACCGCTCTACCCCTTTCTCATCGGCGTCGAGTAGCGGGAGTGGCCGCCGCACCCAGAGAGGCCGGCCCCCGCGATGCCGGCCTCACCCTCCGGGAGCTGAAGGGTCGCACCGTCACCGATCTCAAGACGGTCGGACCCAAGCTGCGCGACGGCCTCGCGGCGATGGGCATCACGTCGGTGCTCGACCTGCTCGAGCACTACCCGCGTCGCTACGTCGACCGCACACAGCGCGCCGAGATCCAGGAGCTCGACGAGGGCGACGAGGCCACCGTCGACGGCGAGGTTCGCTCGATCAGCGCGCGGCGCACGCGCGACGGCAAGCGCGTCATCGTGAACGCGTCGGTGTACGACGGCACCGGACTGCTGTACGTGGTGTTCTTCAACCAGGCGTGGCGCGAACGGCAGCTGCCGAAGGGCACACAGGTGTCGGTGTTCGGCAAGGTCGAGAACTACCGGGGCAAGCGCCAGATGACGAACCCGGTCGTCGACATCCTGGCCGCGCCCCACAGCGAGCCCGGTGGCGGCGGTCTCGACCAGACCGGGACCATCGTGCCCGTGTACCCCCAGTCGGGGAAGGCGGAGGTGCTCACGTGGCAGCTGCGCCGCTCGATCGCGGAGGCGCTGCAGCGTGCGAAGGCGCGCAGCTTCGCGGACCCGCTCGACGAATCGTTTCGCACCGACCTCGACCTCGTCGCGCGGGACACCGCGTACCGCCACGTGCACCAGCCCGAGTCGATGACCGAGGCGCAGGTGGCGCGTCACCGACTGAAGTTCGACGAGTTCCTCCGCATGATGCTCGGCCTCGTCGCGCGCAAGCGCAAGCTCGCGGCCGAGGCCACCGGTGTGCAGCACGTGATCGACGGCGCGCTGGTGCCCCGCTTCCACCAAGGGCTCCCGTTCCCGCTCACCGACGACCAGACGAACGCCATCGTCGAGATCCAGCGCGACCTGGCGTCGCCCGCACCGATGCACCGGCTGTTGCAGGGCGAGGTCGGTTCGGGCAAGACCGTCGTGGCGCTCACCGCGTTGCTCACCGCCGTGCAGGGTGGGTACCAGGGCGCGTTCATGGCGCCCACGGAGGTGCTCGCCGAGCAGCACGAGCTCACGATGCGCTCGGTGCTCGACGGTCTCACCGTGCCGGAGGAGGGTTCGCTGCTCGGTGAGCGTCCCGTGCGCGTGGCGCTGCTCACCAACCGCACGCCTGCGGCCGACCGCCGCCGCATCGCCGAAGGGCTGCTCAATGGCGACGTCGACATCCTCGTGGGCACGCACGCGCTGATCTACGGCGGCGTGGAGTTCGCCAACCTCGGCCTCGTCGTGATCGACGAGCAGCACCGCTTCGGTGTGGAGCAGCGCGACCTCCTCCGCGCCAAGGGCGACTCGCCCGACGTGCTGGTGATGACGGCCACGCCCATCCCGCGCACCGCAGCGATGCTCATCTACGGCGACCTCGACAAGACCGAGCTGCGCCACCTCCCTGCGGGACGCTCGCCCATCGAGACGCGCGTGATCGGCACCGGTCCGCTCGAGCGAGTCGCGGTGTACGAGCAGGTGCGCGCCGAGGTCGGCAAGGGCCGCCAGGCCTACGTGGTGTGCCCGCTCGTCGAGGGCTCCACCAAGCTGGAGGCGAAGGCGGCCAACGAGGAGTTCGAGCGGCTCGCCGCCGAGGACCTGCGCGACCTCCGGCTCGGTCTGTTGCACGGGCAGATGCACCCGAACGACAAGGAAGCAGCGATGCGCGCGTTCCGGGCGGGCGAGACCGACGTGCTCGTGGCCACCACCGTCATCGAGGTGGGCGTCGACGTGCCCAACGCGACCGTGATGGTGATCGAGGACGCCGATCGCTTCGGTCTGCTGCAGCTGCACCAGCTGCGCGGCCGCATCGGCCGCGGCAGTCACGCCTCCACGTGTGTGCTCGTCGCCGATCCCACCACGCCGCAGGGTGCGCAACGCATGGAGGCGATGGTGCAGTCGGGCGACGGCTTCGAGCTCGCCGAGCGTGACCTCGCGATCCGCGGCGCGGGCGAGGTGTTCGGCGAGCGGCAGGCCGGCTGGAGCGACCTCAAGCTCGGTCGCCTCCCGCACGACGAGCCGATCGTGCTCGAGGCGCGTGCGGTGGCCGAGCAGATCCTCGACGCCGACCCGGAGCTCGAGACCCACGCGCAGCTGCGCGAAGAGGTGGAAGACCTCCTCGGCGACGCCGTCGAGTTCCTCTTCAAGAGCTAGGCGCGGAGGGGTGCGCGACCGCTGGTAGCGTGCGGCCGGCGCTTCGGGAGGGCACCGGTCGGAAGGGTTACCCGCGTGCGCTCGTTCAAGAAGGTCCTCACCGTCTCGTCGGTGGTTGCCGTCTCCGGGCTTGGCGTGCTCGGCATGCTCGGCACAGGAGCCGGGAGCGCATCCGCCGCTGCGGTGCAGGCGAGCTTCACCACGCCCGGCTCGGCGACCTTCACCGTGCCCGCGGGAATCTGCAGCGTGTCCGTCGCCGCCGACGGCGCAGCCGGCGGACCCGGCGCGGGGAGCACCGGAGGCCTCGGCGGACACGTCGACGCCTCGGTCGTCGTGACCCCCGGTGAGGTGCTGCAGGTGAACGTCGGCGGCCAGGGCGGCGACGGGACGAGCTCGAATCCCGGTCCCGCGGCTGGTGGCGGCGCGGGCGCGAACGGCGGAGCCGCCGGTGGGAGCGCGGGCCCCGACGGCAACCCGAGTGGTCACAGCGGTGGTGGCGGTGGTGGCGCATCCGACGTGCGCGCCGGCGGGACGGCGCTGGCGGACCGCGTCGTGGTGGCCGGCGGCGGCGGTGGTGGCGGCGCGGGCGCGAGCTCGACCAACGCCGGTGGCGGCGGCGGTGGTGGCAACGGCGGCACGCCCGGCACGGCGACCGGCGGCGGCGGCGGGTCCACCACGGGCGGCGCCGCGGGCACCGGCGCAGGGAGCGGAGTGAACGGTGCCGTCGGTGTCGTCGGCGTCGGTGGTGCCGGGGGTGACTCGGCCGGAACGACGTCGGACGGCTTCAGCGGCGGCGGCGGTGGTGGTGGTCTCTTCGGCGGTGGTGGCGGTGGCGGCGGCGACGGCGGCCACAGCGCCGGTGGTGGCGGTGGGGGCGGCTCGAGTGCCGGCCCGGCCGGGGCGACCTTCCAGACCGGGACCCACTCCGGCGACGGCGCCGTGGTGATCAGCTACGACCCGGCGACCGACACGTGCGCCGCGCCAGTGCCGGTCACGCCGGTCACGCCGGCCGCGACCGCGGTGGCGGCCGGCCCCACGTTCACCGGCTGAACGCCGGCCGGGCGCGATCATCCCCGTATGGCGTTGCGGGTGATCGCGGGGATCGTGGGTGGGCGCAAGCTCGTCGCGCCGAAGGGCGGGGCGCGCCCTACGCAGGACCGGGTGAAGGAGGCGCTGTTCTCGTCGCTCGGCGACGCGGTCGTCGACGCGACCGTGCTCGACCTCTATGCGGGCAGTGGCGCCCTGGCGATCGAGGCGCTGTCGCGGGGCGCGGCGCACGCGGTGCTGGTCGACTCTGACGGCTCCGCACTCGCCGCGATCCGGGCGAATCTCGACACCACCGGCTTCGCCGACCGGGCCACGTTGTCGCAGCGCCCGGCCGACACCTTCGTGAAGAGCGGTGCGCCGGGCGGGCCCTTCGACCTCGTACTCCTCGACCCTCCCTACGACCTCCCGTCCGCCGAGGTGGCCGCGGCGCTGGCGGGTCTGGCCGCGGCCGGAGCAGTGGAACCGGGAGCCACCGTGGTGATCGAGCGGGCGCGGGGGAGCGAGGCGATCGCCCTGCCCGACGGCTGGGATGTCCGGAGGGAGCGGACCTACGGGGATACGCTCCTGATCCTGGTGTCCGCCTGAGCGCGGTCACCCCGCACCAGCCACGCAACCACGCGCACGCCATCCCCCAGGAGCAGGTCCCCTTGGCCACCGCCCTCTGTCCGGGCTCGTTCGATCCCGTCACCAACGGTCACCTCGACATCATCGAGCGGACCGCGCGGCACTTCGACGACGTGATCGTGGCTGTCATCCGCAACCCGCAGAAGACGCAGTCGCTCTTCACCCTCGAGGAACGTCAGGAGATGCTGTCGTCGGAGCTCGCGCACCTGAAGAACGTCAGCATCGAGTTCTTCAAGGGCCTGCTCGTCGAGTTCGCCAAGGAGCGGGGCGCGGAGTCGATCGTGAAGGGGCTCCGAGCGGTCTCCGACTTCGACTACGAGCTGCAGATGGCCCAGATGAACCAGAAGCTGTCGGGCATCGACACCTTCTTCATCTCCACCAGCCCGCAGTACTCCTTCCTCTCGTCGAGCCTCGTGCGCGAGGTCGCCCGCTTCGGCGGCGACGTCACCGGCATGGTGCCGCCGAGCATCCAGACCCGGCTCGAGGCGCGCTTCGCCGAGATCAAGGCCGCCGAGGTCGTGGGCGGCGACCGATGAGCGACCAGCAGGCCTACGACCTCGAGACGATCCTGCGCGAGCTGCGTGAGATCATCGACACCGCCCGCACCATGCCGATGTCGGCGTCGGTGCTGGTGAACCGCGAGGAGACGCTCGAGCTGATCGACGAGGCCCTCGGTGTGCTGCCCGACGAGCTGCGCCACGCCCGCTGGCTGCTCAAGGAGCGCGACGAGTACCTCGCCCAGGCCCGCCGCGACGCCGAGGACATCGCCGAGGCCGGCCGGGTCCAGGCGGAGCGCATGGTGGAGCGCACCGAGGTGGCCCGCGAGGCCCGCCGGGTCGCCCAGCAGGTGGTGTCGACCGCGGAGGCCGACTCCCGGCGCCTGCGCCACGAGGCCGAGGACTACATCGACCAGAAGCTCGCCGCCTTCGAGGTGGTCCTCGAGCGCACCATGCAGACGGTCCAGAAGGGGCGGGAGCAGCTCCAGGCCGTGGTGGAGCCCCTCACGGCCGACGAGGGCGGGGACCAGCCCCCCCTCGACGACGGCTACGAGGCCCTCTACGACCTCGCCGAGCCCGCCGAACAGGCGGTCTTCGACCAAGACGACGTGTGACGGAGTAGGATCGAGCGTCCGGTCGAGCCGCCAAAGCTCCCGGGCATGAAGCTCATGAGTGCACTCCGCATCGACGTCGCCGATCTGCTGACGCACCCCGGGGCACGCCGGCCCCTCCACGTGGAGGCCGCCGTCGCGGACCTCGGGGGTACTGCCGCGCGGGTCGACGAGCCCGTGGTGGTCGACCTCGTGCTCGAGCGGGTGCCCGACGGCCTCGTGGCCCGGGGTACCGTGCAGGCCCACTGGGACGCCCAGTGCAGCACGTGCCTCGAGGACCTCGGCGGCGAGTTGGAGCTCTCGGTGGCCGAGCTCTACGAGGTCAGCCCCGCGGAGGGCGAGACCTACCCGATCGAGGGGGGCCACCTCATCGACCTCGAGCGGCTGGTCCGTGACGCCGTGCTGCTCGAGCTGCCGCTGGCCCCCAGCTGCCGCCTCGTCGAGGGTCGCGAGTGCACCCCCGTCGTGCCGCCCGGGGTGTCCTTCGACGAACCTTTCGACGACGAACCCGCCGAGCCAACCGTAGATCCCCGCTGGGCCGCGCTCTCGGAGCTCGAGCTCTAGCGCTCGCCCCACCCCTTCGAACCACATCACACAGGAGCACAACCAAGATGGCAGTCCCCAAGCGACGGACCCCGCGAGCCAAGACGCGCCAGCGCCGCGCGTCGAACTGGCGTCTCGCCGCCCCGTCCCGCTCCACCTGCCCGAATTGCGGCGCGGTGAAGCAGCCCCACATCGTGTGCGGCAACTGCGGCTGGTACGGCGGCCGCCAGGTGATCGACGTCTCCTGACGCAATGGGGATCACCGTCGCGATCGACGCGATGGGCGGTGACCTCGCCCCCGACGAAATTGTCGCGGGCGCGGTGAGCGCTGCCGCGAACCTCGGCGTTAACGTGCTCCTCGTGGGGCGCGAAGACGTCGTCGCGCCGCTGCTCCCCGACGTCGCGCCCGGTGTCGAGCTCGTGCACGCCTCCGAAGTGGTGGCGATGCAGGACGCGCCCACCGCGGTGCGCTCGAAGAAGGACTCGTCGATCGTGCGCTGCGCCGAGCTCGTGCGCGACGGGCGCGCCGACGCCATGGTGTCGGCGGGCAACACCGGCGCGGCCATGGCCGCGGCGCTGCTGCGCATGGGCCGCATCAAGGGAGCGTCGCGCCCCGCGATCGCAGTGCCGGTGCCGGTGCCCGGACGCGACGCGCAGATCCTCGTCGACGGCGGCGCCAACGTCGACTGCTCGGCCGAGTGGTTGCGGCAGTTCGCCGTCATGGGCGCCGAGTACGCGCGGGTGTTCCTGCGCATCGACACGCCGCGAGTCGGGCTGCTGTCGAACGGCGAGGAGGCGGGCAAGGGCGACGAGCTGCGCAAAGCGGCCCACCTGCTGCTCGCCGACATGCCCGGTTACATCGGCAACGTCGAAGGTCGTGACTTCATGCACGACACCGTCGACGTGATCGTGACCGACGGCTTCACCGGCAACGTCGCGCTCAAGACCATCGAGGGGGCCATCAAGGGCACCGCCCGGCTCGTGTTCGAGGCGCTCACGTCCACGCCCGAGCTCCGGAAGGCTTCCGAGGCCGTGATGCCCGCGTTGCTCCAGGCGGCCGACACCCTCAACCCCGACACCGAGGGCGGCTGCGTGCTGCTCGGCGTCGGGGGCATCTGCATGATCGCCCACGGCTCGTCGAACGCCCGCGCCATCGAGAGTGCGACGCGGCGGGCCGCCGAGAACGTGGAAGCGCGCGTCCTCGAGCGTGTCAAGGAGGCCATCGCCCGTGCCGGCTGAGACCCACCTCGAGACCGGTCCCATCGGTCCCGACGACGTCCTCGCGCTCGTGCGCGAGCGGCTCGCCGAGATCCTGGAGATCGACGAGGACACGATCACGCTCGACTCCACGTTCGCCGGCCTCGATGCCGACTCCCTCGCGCTCATCGAGCTGGTCGAGGCGCTCGAGGAGGACCTCGGCGAGCGGACCGTGGGCTTCAGCATCGACGACGAGGACCTCGAGGACCTGAAGACCGTCCGGGAGGCGGTCGACTACGTGGTGGCCCGCCTGGGCAAGGCGAGCTGATCCGGTGGGGCGGGTGAAGCACGGTGCCGATCCGGCACACGACGCCCGCCTCCAGGCTGCGCTCGGCTGGCAGTTCACCGATCCCGAGCTGCTCGAACGGGCGCTGACGCACCGCTCCTTCTGCTCCGAGCACGGGGTGGAGGAGTCGAACGAGCGCTTCGAGTTCCTCGGCGACGCCGTGCTCGGGTTCGCGGTCACCACGTTCGCCTTCGAGCAGTTCCCCCACCTGCCGGAGGGCGAGCTGGCCAAGCTGCGCGCCGCGGTGGTGAGCGCGGAGACGCTCGCCGAGGTGGCCGAGGAGCTCGACATCGGCCCGTGCCTGCGCCTCGGCAAGGGTGAGGACGCGTCGGGCGGGCGGGGCAAGCCGTCGATCCTCGCCGACGCGATGGAAGCCGTGATCGCCGCCGTGTACCTCGACGGCGGCCTCGAGCCGGCGTCGCGGCTCGTGCTCGACACGCTGGAGCAGCGCATCCGTGAGCAGGCCACCGGCCCCGGCGGCGGCGACTACAAGACCCGGCTCCAGGAGCTCGCGGCGCGTCAGTGCGACCAGCTCCCGAAGTACCAGGTGCGCCACGAGGGCCCCGACCACTCCAAGCGGTTCTTCGCGACGGTCTCGCTGCGCGGCGAGGTGTACGGCGAAGGCGAGGGTCGCTCGAAGAAGTCGGCCGAGCAGGCCGCGGCCCGGGTCGCGTGGGACGCGCTGCAGCGCGAAGCGCAGGAAGCGCACGACCGCGGTGAAGCGCAGGAGTCCGAGTCAGGTTCCGACTAGCAGCAGAGGTGGGGGATGCCGGAGCTGCCCGAAGTCGAAGTGGTGCGCCGTGATCTCGAACGGGAGATCGTCGGCAAGAAGATCAAGTCGGTGGAGGTCACCGGCGCGCGCGCGATCCGTCGACACAAGACCAAGAAGGAATTCGTCGAGCCGCTCGTCGACCGCAAGTTCACCGGCGTCACCCGCCGGGGCAAGTACATCCTGTGCCGCCTCGACGGCGACGACGTGCTCGTCGTGCACCTCGGCATGTCGGGACAGCTCCTGCGGGCGAAGTCGTCCAAGGACCCGATGCCCAAGCACACGCACGTGGTGATCACCTTCACCCAGGGCGGCCAGCTGCGCTTCGTCGATCCCCGCACGTTCGGCGAGATGTTCCTGGCCACGGCCGACGACGTCGACCAGGCGGTGGGGGAGCTCGCCCACCTCGGGATCGACCCGCTCGAGCAGGCGATGTCGTGGGAGGTGTTCGGCTCGATGCTGCGCGACCGCCACGCCAAGCTGAAGCCGCTGCTGATGGACCAGAAGTTCATCGCCGGGATCGGCAACATCTACAGCGACGAGATCCTGTGGGGAGCCGGGCTGCGCTGGGACCGCATGAGCGACGACCTCACCGGCGAGGAGGTGCGTCGCCTCTACCGCTCGATGATGGAGACCCTCCAGGACGCGGTGAAGCACCGCGGTTCGTCGCTGGCCGACGCCCAGTACGTGGACCTGTTCGGCAAGCCCGGCGACTACCAGAACTTCCACAACGTGTATGCCCGTGAGGGCCAGATGTGCCCCCGGTGCCGCCACGAGGTGGTGCGGGAGAAGGTCGGGGGTCGCTCCACCTTCTACTGCGGCGCGTGCCAGGTCTAGCTCCGTCCACGCGGCGACGCGTCGTCGTCACGGGCCGGGTGCAGGGGGTCTGGTTCCGGGAGTCGTGCCGGCGGGAGGCCGAGGCGCTCGGCGCGACGGGCTGGGTGCGCAACCGGTCCGACGGGACCGTCGAAGCCGTGTTCGAGGGGTCACCCGCGGTGGTGGAACAGCTGGTGCGGTGGAGCCACGAGGGCCCGCCGCGGGCCCGGGTCGACCGGGTCGACGAGACCGTCGAGGAGCCCCGGGGCGAGCAGGGGTTCGCCGTCCGGTAGGGGGAACTTCCGACTCGCTACGATCCGCCGGAGCCCACCACCGGGCCACCGCCGGATCGAGCCAGGATCGGAGCCGCCCGCGTGTTCCTCAAGTCGTTGACGCTGCGAGGCTTCAAGTCGTTCGCGGACAAGACGGTGCTCGAGTTCGAGCCGGGCGTGACGGTGGTGGTCGGGCCCAACGGATCGGGGAAGTCGAACCTCGTCGACGCGGTCGCGTGGGTGCTCGGCGCCCAGGGGCCGCGCACGCTGCGCGGCGGCAAGATGGACGATGTCATCTTCGCCGGCACCCCCGACCGTCCCGCGCTCGGACGCGCCGAGGTTGCGCTGTGCATCGACAACTCCGCAGGCCTGCTGCCCATCGAGTTCTCCGAGGTCACCATCACGCGCACGCTGTTCCGCGCCGGTGACTCCGAGTACCAGATCAACGGCGCGCCCTGCCGCCTGCTCGACATCCAGGAGCTCCTCTCCGACTCCGGCATCGGTCGCCAGCAGCACGTGATCGTGGGGCAGGGCCAGCTCGACACCGTGCTCAACGCGCGACCCGAGGACCGCCGCGCCATCGTCGAGGAGGCCGCGGGCATCCTCAAGTTCCGCAAGCGCCGTGAGCGCGCGGAGCGCCGGCTCGAGGCCACCGAGGGCAACCTGCTGCGGCTCAACGACCTGCTGCGCGAGGTGCGCCGTCAGCTCACGCCGCTGCAGCGCCAGGCCGACGCCGCGCGTCGTCACGGCGGCATCGTCGAGGAGCTGCGCGCGATCCGCCTGCACCTCGCGGGTCACGAGATCGCCGGGCTGCAGGCACGCGGCGAGCGCCTGCGCGACCGCGCCACGGAGCTCACCACCAAGGAAGCCGCAGTGCAGGCCCGCCTGCGCGAGCTCGACGTCGCGGTGCTCGACGCCGAGAGCGCGCTGACCACGGCCGGCCACGGCGACGTCGCCGACGCGCTCGGGCGCGTCGAGGCGCTGCGCGAGCGTACGGCGGGCACCGTCGCCCTGCTGTCGGAGAAGCGCCGCGGCCTGGAGCGCGAGCTCGCGGCGGTCGCCGACGAAGGCGTGTTCGAGACGCTCGTCGCCGACTCGTCCGCGATGCGCGACGCGCTGGAGCAGGTGGAGATCGCGAACCGCGAGATCGCGCTCGATCTCGTGGAGGTCGAGGCGGAGGAGCGCGACGTCGCCGCAGCGCGCGAGGCGATCATCACCAGCGAGCCCGGGGGCACGCAGACCGCGGCCGACGAGGCGCGGGTCGTCCGCCGCGAGATCGAGACGCGCCGCGAGGCGCTCACGCGCGTCACCACGGAGTTGGCGCGCACCGAGTCGCGCTTCGCGACCGTCACCGACCGGTCGCGTGCACTCGGCGAGGAGCACGCGACGCTCGAGGCCGAGGTCACCCGCCTCACCGGCGAGGTGCCGGGCCTGGAGGCCGATGCCGAGGCGAAGCGCACTGCGCGCACCGCGGCCGACGACGCCCTGCAGGCGGCGGAGACGCACTGGCGCGTCGCGCAGGCCGACGCGCGCGGCTGGCAGGCGCGCGCCGAGGCGCTGCGCCTCGCGCTCGACGAGGCGCGCGCGGAGACCGGCGCGGAGACGCTCGCGGGCATGGACGGCGTGGTCGGCCCGCTGGTCGACCACCTCGAGATCTCGGCCGGCGCCGAGGCCGCGGTCGCCGCCGCGCTCGGCGACGCGCTGCGCGCGGTCGTCGTCGACGGCCCCTCCGCCGCCCGGGGCGCGCTGTCGCGTCTCGCTGCGGGCGACGCCGGTGCACTGGTGCTGCTCGTCGACCAGGGCGGCCGCCCGCCGGTGTCGGGCACGCTCGCCCCCGCCGGTACCCGGCCCCTCGCCGACTCCGTGCGCACCGACGTGCCCGGACTGCGCGCCGCGCTGGAGCGGATGCTCTCCGGTGTCGTGATCGCCGACGGCGCCTGGTCGGCCGCCCTCGACGTCGCGCTGAGCCACCCCGAGCTCACCGTCGTCACCGGCACCGGCGACCGCTTCGGCGGTCGGGGCCCCTGGCGCCTGGGCGGCGACGCCGCCGGGGTCACCCGCAAGGCGATGGAGGAGGCGGAGGGCCGTGCCCGCGCCGCCGCCGAGACCGAGCGCAACGCCGAGGCCGCCGTGGAGCGGGCCCGCACCACGCGCGCCGAGCGCGGCCGCGACGATGCCGCCGCCGCCGATGCCGCCCGCAAGGCGGGCACCGCGCTGGAGAACGCCCGCCGTTCGCTGGAACGGGTCGAGGCCGAGCGCAACCAGCGGGGCGCCGAGGCCGACGCCGCGGTCGCCGAGGTGGAGGCGCTGCGCGCCCACCACGACTCCGACGCCGCCCGCCTCGCCGAGCTCGAGGCGCGTCTCCCCGAGATCGAGCTCGCCGCGCACGACGAGCGCATGCGCGACGAAGCGCGCGCGGTCGCCCGCGCCGAGTTCGAGGACCGCCAGGCCGCGGTCGCCCGCCGCCGTCGCGAGCTCGACCTGCGCGGCGCGCAGATCGCAGAGCGACGCGAGGTCCTCGAGCGTCGCCTGGCCGACGTCGAGGAGCGCCTCGCGCGCGACCCCGAACGCCGCGCCGAGGCCGAGCGCCACCGCGTGCAGCTGGAGTCGCGCGGTCGCGACTACGCCGCGTTGGCGGAGCGGCTCGGCGCACTGCTCGAACGGGTCGACGGCCTGCTGCACCGCGTGCGCACCGCGCGTCGCGAGGAGGTCGAGCGAGCCGCCGAGGCGACCCGCGCGCTGGAATCGCTGCGCAAGTCGCGCGGTGAGGCCGAGCGGGAGCTGGTCGAGCTGCGCGAGCACCAGCAGCGTCGCGACGTCGACGAGGCCGAGACGCGTCTGCGGCTCGAGAGCGCGGTCGAGAAGCTCCGCGCTGACTTCGACGTCGAGCCCGCGGCGGCGCTGGACGCGCCCGCGCCCGAGGTGCCCGCGGGCACCACGCTCGCGGGACGCGCGCGCGATCTCGATCGGGAGCTACGCATCATGGGCCCGATCAACCCGCTCGCGCTCGAGGAGCACGACGCGTTGCTGGAGCGCCATGAGTTCCTGCAGGAGCAGCTCGACGACGTCAAGGCGAGCCGCAAGGAGCTCAACCGCGTCATCCGCGCGGTCGACCAGGAGATCGTCACCGTGTTCTCCGCCGCGTTCGACGACGTGAGCCGCAACTTCACGCAGCTGTTCTCCACGCTGTTCCCCGGTGGCGGCGGCAAGCTGACGCTCACCGATCCCGACGACATGCTCAACACCGGCATCGAGATGGAAGCGCGGCCCTCGGGCAAGAACGTGCGCCGTCTGTCGCTGCTCTCCGGCGGAGAGCGCTCGCTCACCGCGCTGGCGTACCTCTTCTCGGTCTTCCGGGCCCGCCCGTCGCCCTTCTACCTGATGGACGAGGTCGAGGCTGCGCTCGACGACGTGAACCTGCACCGCTTCCTGGACCTCATCCACGAGTTCCGCGACGAGGCGCAGCTGCTCGTCGTCAGCCACCAGAAGCGCACGATGGAGGCTGCCGACTGCCTCTACGGCGTGTCGATGCCGCCGGGGGGATCGAGCCGCGTCGTGAGCCAGCGCGTGAACGACGACCTGTCGGTCGCGTAGGCGGCACCTGATGTGCGGCACCTGATGGGCTTCGGCGTCGTGCTGGCGCAGGCGGTCACCGATCCGGGGCTGGTCCAGGCGTGCGGCCCGAAGGGCGAGCAGGGCTGGATCTGCACCACCGTCTACCGGATCACCGGCAACCAGAGCGCGGCGGAGATCACCGACGCGCTGTCGAAGCCGATCCGCGTCGTCGTCATCCTCCTCGTCGCGTGGTTGATCGTCGCCATCCTGCGCCGGTTCATCTCACGGCTCGTCGTGCGGATGAGCGGCAGCGTCGAGAAGCTCGTCACGCGCACGCCGGGTGTGTCGTTCGTCGACACCGGCCCGATGTCGGCGACGCGCCGGGTGCAACGGGCGGAGACAGTCGGCGCGGTGCTGCGCAGCGTCGTCAGCATCATCGTCTGGACGATCGCAGTCTTCAGTGCGCTGGAGGTGCTCGGCGTCAACCTCGGACCGCTGCTCGCCACCGCGGGTGTCGCGGGCATCGCCATCGCGTTCGGCGCGCAGTCGCTCGTGAAGGACTTCCTCACCGGAACGTTCATGCTCGTGGAGGACCAGTTCGCGGTGGGCGACGTCGTCGACCTCGGCGTCGCGAGCGGCACCGTCGAGGGCATCAGCCTCCGCACCACGCGCCTGCGCGACGTCGACGGCGTGGTGTGGCACGTCCCCAACGGGACGATCCTGCGCGTCGGGAACAAGTCGCAGCAGTGGTCGCGCGCGGTCGTCGACATCCCGGTCGCCTACGAAACCGACATCGCCCAGGCCACCGACGTGATCCGCGAGGTCGCCGATGACCTCTGGCACGACGACCGCTACGCCCCACAGATCCTCGCCGAGCCGAGTGTGCTCGGTGTGGAGTCGATGGCGCCCGGCCGGGTGATGATCCGGGTGGTGATCCGCACGCAGCCGCAGCAGGAGCTCCCGATCGCCCGGGCGCTGCGCGTGCGCGTGAAGGCCGCGCTCGACGCCGCCGGCATCGCCGCCCCCACCGTCCCATAGTCCTGTCCCGTGGGCGGTCCCGTCGGGGCTCGCCCGTAGGATGACGGCTCCAAGCCGTCCTCACCCAGGCCTGACTCAGGGACCCTGCATGTCACCCATCGTCGTGCTCCTCGCCATCCTCGTGCTCGCGGTCGTGTTGATCGCGCTGGGCATCGGCCTGTCGCGCAGGAGCCAGCGCGACGAGGCGAAGCGCAGGGCCCCCGGCGAGGCGGCTCCCCGGCCTCCCGTCCGGTCGGCTTCGCCCGCGGCCGCGGTCGAGCCCGAGGAGCTCACGGCGCTTGCCGAACCGGAGGTCGTCGAAGAGGTCGAGGTCGTCGAGGAGTTCGAGCCGGAGGTCGTCGAGGAAGAGCAGCCGCTCAAACTCCGCGATCGGCTGGGCAAGACGCGGGCAGCGTTCGCGAGGCTCCGGGGGCGGGGGATCGACGACGACACCTGGGACGACCTCGAGGACACCCTGCTCCTCGCCGACGTCGGCGTCGCCACCACCGAGCGCATCCTCACCGACGTCAAGGCGCGGGCCCGGGCCGAGAAGGTCGCCGACACCGACACGCTGATGGCCGTCCTGCACCGCGAGCTGGTCACGTTGCTCGACGGCACCGGCGAGGTCCGCACGCTCGAGCAGGTCGCCGGTGAGCCCAACGTCTGGATGTTCGTGGGCGTCAACGGCGTGGGCAAGACCACCACCATCGCCAAGGTCGCGCAGCGCGAGACGGGCGCCGGCCACACCGTCGTGCTCGCCGCCGCCGACACCTTCCGCGCCGCGGCCGCCGAGCAGCTCACCCACTGGGCCGAGGTCACCGGCGCGGGCATCGTGCGCGGCCAGGAGGGCGCGGACCCCGGCTCCGTCGTGTTCGACGCGATGGCCGCGGCCACGAGCCGCGACGCCGACCTCGTGCTCGTCGACACCGCGGGCCGCCTGCACACCAAGGTGAACCTGATGGCCGAGCTCGAGAAGCTCCGCCGCATCGTCGACCGCACCCCCGGCGCGCTCAAGGAGGTGCTGCTCGTGCTCGACGCCACCACCGGCCAGAACGGGCTCACCCAGGCCAAGCAGTTCGCCGAAGCCGTCGACGTGACCGGCGTGGTGCTCACCAAGCTCGACGGCTCCGCCAAGGGCGGCATCGTGCTCGCGATCGAGGCCGAGCTGGGCATCCCGGTGAAGCTCATCGGGGTGGGGGAGAGCGCCGCGGACCTCGTGCCCTTCGAGCCGGAAGCCTTCGTCGCCGCGCTCCTGGACGCCTGATGCCTTCCGTCGCTCACCTCCGAACGCTGCGGGCCTAAGGTCGCTTCACATGTTCGATTCGCTGTCCGACCGCTTCGACGGGATCTTCAGTCGCCTCCGTTCCAAGGGGAAGCTGACCGAGAAGGAGATCGACGAGGTCTGTCGCGAGCTGCGCGTCGCGCTGCTCGAGGCCGACGTCAACGTGATCGTCGCCCGAAACTTCATCAAGCGGGTGAAGGAGCGGGCGATGGGCGCCGAGGTGGCCAAGAGCCTCTCGCCCGCGCAGCAGGTCATCAAGATCGTCAACGAGGAGCTCGTCGAGACCCTCGGCGGCACCACCGGCAAGCTCACCGTCGCCTCGAAGCCGCCGAGCAAGATCATGATGGCGGGCCTCCAGGGTTCCGGGAAGACGACCGCTTCGGCCAAGCTCGCCAAGCTGCTCAAGAGCCAGGGCCGGCGCCCGCTGCTCGTCGGCGCCGACCTCCAGCGCCCGGCCGCCGTGGAGCAGTTGCGCGTGCTCGGCGAACGCATCGGCGTGCCGGTGTACTCCGAGCCCTCCGATCCGGTCACCGTCGCCCGGAACGCGCTCGAGGAGGCGGCCCGCCTCGGGCGCGACATCGTGATCGTCGACACCGCTGGTCGTCTGCAGGTCGACGCCGACCTCATGGACGAGCTGCGCCAGGTGCGCGATGTCGTGCAGCCGCACGACACGCTGCTCGTCGTCGACGCCATGACCGGTCAGGAAGCGGTGAACGTCGCCACCGAGTTCGACCAGCAGATCGGCCTCACCGGCGTCATCCTCACCAAGATCGACGGTGACGCCCGCGGTGGTGCGGCGCTGTCGGTGAAGGAAGTGGTCGGCAAGCCGATCCTCTTCGCCGGGACCGGGGAGAAGCTCGACGAGTTCGAGCCCTTCCATCCCGACCGCATGGCCAGCCGCATCCTCGGCATGGGCGACGTGCTCACCCTGATCGAGAAGGCCGAGCAGACCTTCGACGAGGAGGAGGTGGCCAAGGCCGAAGCCAAGATCCGCAAGGGCGACCTCACCCTCCAGGACTTCCTCGACCAGATGCGCCAGGTGCGGCGCATGGGTCCGCTGAAGAACGTGATCGCCATGCTCCCCGGTGTGCCCAAGGAGCTCAAGGACGCCGACATCGACGACGGCGAGATCAACCGCATCGAGGCGATCATCTGCTCGATGACCGCCGAGGAGCGGGAGAACCCCTCGATCATCAACGGGTCCCGTCGGGCCCGGATCGCACGGGGGAGCGGTGTCACCATCCAGGACGTCAACGGCCTGCTCAAGCAGTTCAAGCAGGTCCAGTCGATGATGAAGTCGGCCGGGAAGATGGGGAAGGGCAAGCGGGGCCGCATGCCCAAGCTCCCGCCCGGCATGGATCTGAACGAGATGGGACTCTCCTGATCTCCCTCGCTCGCCTCCGCTCGCTCCGTCGTGGGCCCATCAGGTAGCCTGATCCGCCGCAGCGCGCCCGGACCAACGAGCTGGGCCTGCGCTCGCCAGTTCTGCCAACGAGAGGAATGCCTGCGTGGCCGTCAAGATCCGCCTGATGCGGGTGGGGAAGAAGAAGCAACCCACCTACCGTGTCGTCGTCGCCGACGGCCGCTCGCCCCGTGACGGGCGTTTCAT
>Ga0075017_100000464_pt1 | contig 22592 bp, 18 predicted proteins | sample AleBraG_ABR_2012_FD_71475 | JGI IMG/M metagenome (GOLD analysis project Ga0075017, IMG submission 71475) | Freshwater sediment microbial communities in response to fracking from Pennsylvania, USA - Alex Branch Run_MetaG_ABR_2012 | ecosystem: Environmental > Aquatic > Freshwater > Creek >... | reverse complement strand
ATGCCAATCGTGCTTCGCTTCTCGGCGATATCAAAATTATCATGCGAACGCTGACCGGGGCCTGATGGCCGGTTGCGTAGCGGGACAGAATCAGAAATAGAACTACCGGTTTAGTCAAATTTGCCATGCGGTGGCGGGCATCGCCACCAAACATTTGTTCGCCAGTCCCCGCGGCGATCAGATCATTTCTAAAGCGGGTCGAGTTAAACCTACTTATGAAACGTGTTCTGCTCATCGCTTACGCGTATCCGCCGTGTACTGAAATCGGGGCGGCCCGGCCCGCCGGACTGACGAAATATTTGCCACGGTTCGGCTGGGAGCCGACCGTGCTGACAGTCAAACTGCCGGGTCTCCGACCCACCTGGGCCCCGGTTATTGAGACCGGAGACGAGGATGTGCTGCAGACTTGGAAGATGAGGTTCGGCTTGGAGGGTAGACGTAGCCTGCATGAACAGCTGCATTTGCCGGTGACGCAAAAGCGCGACTCCCAGCTGATGCACACGAAAGTTCTTTTTGCGATGCGCTATCTGCTGACGTTTCCCGATGCGATGAAGGGCTGGATACCCTTTGCCATGCAGGCGCTCGAGCAGATCAAGAAAAGCACCAGGGTAGATGCGATCGTGACGACTTCTCCTCCGGTCTCTGCGCATCTGATCGGCCGCAAGGCCAAGCCAATGTTCGGTTGTCCGTGGATCGCCGACCTCCGCGATCTGTGGTCGCAGAATCTGGCGCAGGGCAACGACCTGGTCCGTCTGTTGGAACGGCCAGTGGAACGGAGAACGCTGCGCGACGCAGATGCACTGGTGAGCGTGTCCGATCCTTGGGCGGACCGGCTACGCGGATGCTATCCCGACAAACGCGTTTTCTGCATCACCAATGGTTTTGATGCCGACGACTTCCGGCCCAAGCCGGAGACGTTGACGCCGGCCTTCACTATCACCTACACGGGGCGCCTCTACGAGGGAAAAAGAGACCCCACGCCGCTGTTCGAAGCCATTCAGGAACTCATTCAGGAGGGCGCGGTGAAACGCGAAGCGATTCGGGTTCGTTTTTACGGTTCGATTGAGCCTTGGCTGCCTGTTCTGGTGCGCTCCTTTGGGCTCGAAGATCTGGTAGAGCTCGCCGGAACCGTGAGCCGGGACGAAGCGTTGCGACGTCAGCGCGAGTCTCAGGCCCTGCTCATGCTGTGCTGGTCGGATCTCCGCGAAACCGGACAGCACACGGGAAAAGTGTTCGAGTATCTGGGTGCGAGGAGACCCATCCTGGCGATTGGGGGCAGTCGCGGGGTGGTCACAGATCTGCTCGAGCGAACCAAGACCGGAGTGCATGCCCGTTCTAAAGAAGAATTGAAAGACACGCTGCGCGCATGGTACGCCGAGCATCGCCAAACCGGTCGGGTGCTGTATCGGGGCGAAGAGCGGAAACTCGATCTGTATACGCACGAGCAAATGGCTTCGCAGTTTGCCGACGTACTCGAGAGCGTAAGTGCCGGCAAAATATCTCAAGCATGCGCCGCCCACGTTTAATCCTTGAAACCCGCGCTTCCGCGCGCGAACTGCGCAGCCACGAATCTAACCTGCCGTTGTAGGCTCCGCCAGGTTCTCCGCAACACTCCGCTCCATTGCCCAAAGTACCGAGTGATTAAAATGGAGCCGTCTACTTGCTGTTAGGGAAAAATTAACAGGGCAAGGTTTCAGTGAAGATGCACGATTATCTCAGCCTGCAAAATTCACCCTTGTAACCAGAGAGAGCATCGGGCAACTTAAAAATGGCCTCGCCAGCAACCACCAAGAACGTTTTCACCAGCGCAGCGGAGAACCGCTGGCTGCCGATCGGCTTGACCGTTTTGTTTGCCCTCCTCATGGGCATCACCGTCGGTCAAGGACGATGGGTGTTGGTTGCCGCCCTGGCCGCAGCTCCGCTGGTCTTCCTCTGGCCAGTTCAGGTTGCGCTCGGGGCATTTGCCCTCCTGATTCCCTTTGACAGTGCCACCCTCTCCGAAGGTAATGGAGTTACTGGAACCACCCTTAACTTTGTCGTGGGCGCAGCCGCAGCTTCCATCCTTATCGTCACGTCACTCGCGGGACGCAGGCTGCAAAAGCCGCCACGAGCGGCGTTGTGGTGGACGATCCTGTTGGTGTGGTATTCGCTAACCTACCTGTGGGCGGTCGATCCGCGTGCCTCTCTATTACGGCTGCCCACTGCGGGCGCTTGTTTGATTCTTTATCTCGCGGCTACTTCGCTCCGGGTGCGCGAAATAGAATTCAAGTGGGTTGTTGCCGCACTGATTGTGGGTGGATGTGTGGCCGGCATCTACTCTTCGTACGAGTTCTATCACCATATCGGCTGGGCCGGGGCCACGCGCAGCTCTTTGGTCATGGGCAACGAAGCAATCAACCCCAACGTCTTCGCGAGTCGCCTGCTTTTGCCTCTGGCGCTGTCGGTGGGTGCCTTTTTTAGGGTGCGCTCCGGCTTGTCGAAGACGTTTATGCTGGGCTGCAGCGCCGTCCTGGCCCTGGCCGTGTTGCTTACCCAGTCGCGCGGTGCGGCGTTGTCGGTGCTGGTGATGGCGGCGGTGTTCTTGCTCAGATTCGGCGTAAACCGCCGAATCCTGGCGGTCGGTGCCTTGATCGCGGCTATCACGCTCACCCTGCCCGGCGAGTTTTACAAGCGCATCGGCGAAGCTGCCGCGACCGGAGGAGCGGGTCGGTTGGACATATGGCGCGTCGGGTGGGAAGTACTAAAACACTACGGCGTTTTCGGCGCCGGAATCAGTAATTTTTCCACTGTTTACACGATGTACGCGGGTTACGCACCCCACTTCGTGGGATTTGATCGGGCGTCACACAACCTTTACCTGGAGATGTCAGTGGAAGCCGGAGCTGTCGGAATACTTCTCTTGTTGCAGGCGATTCGGATCCAGTTGCGGGCGGGGAGAAACAACCGCAGTCGGGCCGGCAAACCGAACCCCTGGCTGGTAGCTTGTGAGGCGGCCGGCTGGTCAATCATAACCGCGGCAATGTTTGCGCACCTCTTCTGGGAAAAGAGCTTTTGGCTTCTCTGGATCATGGTTGCTTTTAGTACACGGTTGTATGGGAACAGCTTCCAAAATCAAGATAGACGCAAGTCGCAGCTAGCCCTGTGATTGAGACACTGAAATCGGGATGCTTCACGCCTTGCAATCCAGCAACTTCGGCAGACCTCGTCGCGCAATGGGGACCGACCGGGCGAGGGAATAGTGGCTGGCGTTGCCACGCCGGGAACCTGAATGCCTGAACTTCGAGACAAATTCTCCGTGATCATGCCCGTACTGAACGCGAAGGCCCATCTGCGCGCCTCGCTCGACTCAATCATGGCCGCCATGCGTCGGTACGGGAACGGCGAACTGATCGTGCTTGATAATGGATCCAACGACGGCTCGTATGAAATTCTCCTTAACGAGTATGGCTCGCGGGCCACCCTCCGGCAAGTCCGTGATATGACTGTGGCCGGCTTACGAAATTGCGGAGCAAGGCTGGCCGATGGGGAATTTCTTGCGTTTATCGATTCCGACTGCGAAATCGTTCCAGATTATTTCGAGCAGGCTCTGAAGGTGCTGCGTACTTGTGCCGATGTTACGGGTGCCAAGTGCGCCGTGGACGATTCACCACACTGGATAGAAAAGACTTGGTACGAAATGCACGTGCAACGTCAGGATGGCACCGTTAGTTATATTAACTCCGGAAATTTGGTGCTCAAGCGCCAAGCATTTCTAAGGGTGAACGGATTTGATGAAAGGATGATCGGCTGTGAAGATGCAGATCTTTGTGATCGGCTGATACACGCTGGCTTCAAGATGTTCCAAGCTCACGCTGTTCGCGCAATTCATCATGGTGGCGACAAGACACTCGGCGTCTTTTTCCGTAAGCACGCATGGCGAAGTTTGGGAATGTTTGGAATGTTGAAAAATACATGGATGAGCAAGCCCCTTTTGATGACATTTGCTCAACTGTTCCTTTGCATTGCAGCAATTGCAAACCTGTTCGTCCCACGAACCCCAATATTCCTACGCTTGGTGTATTTCCTTCTGCTCGTCGACCTAGCTCCGGTGATAACGATTTTGTATCGGGCATGGCAAGTCAAGCGCGCTCCTTATGCACCTGCGAAGGCAATCTTGCTTTACCACGTTTATTTCTTTGCCCGATTCTACGCCATCTGGAAATTAGTTCTTTTTAGCCGAGCATCATTGGAGAACCGGTGTGCTATAGGTGCACGCCTGCGCGGCTGAAGACAGGCCGCACACGCTACTTTTACGCGTGTGCTAACTTGTGGGCATCCTTGTAACTGGCTGAATGTCCTGCGCCGGGTGCCAGGGTTCAGAGCAGGCCGCACGGGAGGGTCGGTGGCGATGAGTGCCGGGCGGAGGAAAGGAATACAAGACGACAATCTATGTATGAAAGCGAAGTAAATAGTAAGGTTGAATCGATTGATCAGATTCCGCCAGCGGTGGTGGCGGATTTCGCGCATGGGAAAAAAATGGTAGTGGCCCGAACCCTTCTCCCTTGGGGTGAACACTGTACCGAATGCGTGTGGCCCACGTGTTACACAACATGCGATCTGTACAGTCCGCGGGAGGACTCAAAGTGCCGGCGGTTCATCGACGGTATGGTTCGCCTCGATGTTCCTGGAACCGACGGTGCATACATCCTTAAAGTTCGTTTCAAGCGTTGGGGGAAACTGTGGACATCTGGAAATGTCCATCTTGTTCCATCGGAAATAGCTCGAAAACGAGATTTATGGGACCGTCGCATTGGAACCACGCTATATCAACTGCCGTTACCTAGACAATTGAAAGAGCGAGTAATCTGGCAGCGATACAACCACAAGCACGAACAGACCAAAAGCCAGAAACCGTCTCTCGACGCACCCGACTTCTTTCTGTTGGAATGTTATAACCCGCAAATGGACTTAATTACACTTTCGATTACATTGCGGTCCTTTACGGAAGGACATAGCATACCGTTTCAGCAGCTGCTCCTGTTGAATCCAGGCTTTAGCCGGATCAAGATCCCATTTGAAGAAATTGCTAAGGTGGTTGACCTAAGGTATCCCTTCCATGTCGACCTTATCCCCAATGATGTGATGGATGGCACGACTCTCTATTTCGGCCTCATGGACTTCGTCAAACTCACGAAACAACTAAATACCAGTGCCTGCAAGTGTGTTGTATGGGATCTGGATGGAACGTTGTGGGACGGAGTGCTTGTCGAGGACGGCCTTGACAGGCTCAGTCTCAAGCCGAGAATTGTTGAGATTGTCAAAGAACTTGACAGAAGGGGAATTCTGCAGTCGATCGCTAGTAAAAACAATCTCGGCGAAGCCCTTGGCGCCCTGACGAAGTTTGGCCTCCGTGAATATTTCCTTTACCCACAAATTTCATGGGACCAGCCGAAAAGTAAGGCGATTGCCAATATTGCTGGGAAGTTGAATATCGGTATTGACGCGATTCTTTTCGTTGACGACTCCGACTTCGAACTTGCCGAAGTATGCGCCGCCTGGCCTCAAGTCAAGCTATTGCAATCCGCTGAATATGGCTCTCTCCTGGCACTGAAAGAATGCCAGCCTCCGGCGACACCTGAGGGTTCAAGGCGTCGCGCTATGTACCAGGAAGAGGCGGTGCGCCAAGCGACCGCTGAAAGCTTTGGTAGCGACTACTTTAAATTTCTTCGCGACTGCCAGTTACAAGCCCACGTATCACCACTGAGCCCAGAAAGTTTGGACAGAGTACACGAACTCACTCAACGTACAAATCAGATGAACTTTTCGGGTAATCGATATGACCGAAAAGTTCTCGCAGACATACTGACATCCGACCATCTCGATAGCTACCTGGTTGATTGTCGAGACCGATTTGGAAGCTACGGAATAGTTGGGTTTGCTGTAGTGGACAATCGGGAGCCTAGAATAGTCGATCTAATGTTCAGTTGTCGCATACAATCAAAGCGGGTCGAACATGGCTTCCTGGCGTTCCTCCTGAAGAAGTACATTGCGGAGGCCGGGATGGATGTTTGGGCGAATTACCGCAAGACTCCCCGAAATGCAGCTGCGGGACGGGTATTTGATGATTTGGGCTTCGAGAAAGCGGGAGAATTCAACGGAATCAGCTCACTGCTTTTCCGCAAAGATCACGAAGTACAGGACGACCGCATCGTCGATTTTCTAGTTGGTGAAGGTGAGCCGGCTTGATGTACCGCCAAGCCATCGCTAGGCCTTACTGGCTGCTTCTGTCCGCTGTGAATCGACGGACTGTATCTGTCCCCAACTCTCGACCTCTCGTCTCGTTTAGTTTCGACGATTTCCCTCGTTCTGCTTTTGCGTTCGGGGGCCGTATTTTGGAAAGCTACCAAGCTAGAGGCACGTTTTATGCAGCAATAGGCTTAATGAATAGGACCAACGAACTTGGCGAGCTATTTAACGCAGGGGATCTGGAGGATCTGGTTTGTCGAGGTCATGAATTAGGTGGTCACACAGCACACCACGTTTCCTGTTGGCGGACATCGTTAAGCCTGTTCGAGCAAGAAATCCGCCAAGGACAAGAAGCCGTGCAGCAGATCAGCCATTCGAGCGATTTGTGCAATTTCTCTTATCCGTTTGGCCATGTCACGATTGGATCGAAGAGAGTCGCTGGTAGGATTAGCGGGAGCTGTCGCGGAACTCGAGCCGGAATCAATGGTCCCAAGGTTGATTTAAACCTGTTACGCGCGAATCCTCTCTATAGTACCGTCGTGAAATTCTCCGAAGTTGAACGTCTTATCGCGGAGAACGCGAGACTCAGAGGTTGGTTGATTTTCTATACTCACGAAATCTGCGAAAATCCGTCGCGGGTCGGGTGCACACCAGAATATTTTGAAGCCGCGGTACAATGTGCTGCTAGCTCGGGCGCCCAAATTGTTACAGTAGCGCAGGCACTAGCGTCTTCGTGGAGAGAAGGAGTTAATGGGGATGGTCAACGAGGTGCAGCCAAACGATGACCAGCCCCCACGACTGCACGTTTCTCTCGGGATGTCTGCCAATGTCCGACAAAATTAACCAACACGACAAATCAGGGGTAACGACCGCCTCCACCAGCGAAGCTTGCTTTCCAACTTCGGCAATCCGAGTGCTGGCTCTTGTCGAAGCGGAAACAGTTACGGGTCCGGCGAAGAATATTTTTGAGTTCGAACGGGTGTGCCGGGCAAACAGAATCGCGCCGTCTGTAGAGCTCTCCGTGGCGATATTTCAGCGTCCGCAGAAAGGACTACCTGGTTTTCCTAAGGCAAGCCAGTTCATGGAGCGAGCGTCGGAACTAGGTGTCCCCGTCTACCGTATAGGCGAAGGGTTTCGCTTTGATCCCAGAATCGTAGGGCATTTCCGACGGCTTGTGGAACGCCTTGATCCGGATTTGATTCAGACCCATCACGCAAAATCCCACTTTGTAATGTGGATGTCAGGCCTATGGAAGGAACGCCCGTGGATCGCGTTTCATCACGGGCACAGTGTTCCACGATTTCGGTCAAGAATTTACAACAACATCGGGGTCCGGTCGCTACGGAACGCGGGTCGAATTGTCAGCGTTAGCCGAGCATTCGAAGAATATCTGGTGCGCCGAGGTCTGCCGAAGTCTCGCATCGTTGTGATTCACAATGCTGTGAGCCTCTCGCCCCGGAATCATGAACTGAATGGCGCTGCGCGGCTGGCTAAAAGAAAAGCTCTCTTGGACATTTCGCCCACTGATCGAGTGGTCCTTTCGATCGGACGCTTTTCCCGGGAGAAAGCTCAGGGTGACCTAGTGGCTGCAATTCACCGCCTGACCAGACAACATCCTGAGATCCCGGTCCAACTCGTGCTTGTCGGCGAAGGGCCTGAACTTGAAAACATAAAGCAGGCCGTGCGCTCTGCAGGGCTGCAAGGCCGAGTAAAGATGCCAGGTCAAGTGCGAGACGTTCAGCCCTACTATGAAACAGCAGATATCGTGGCGATTCCATCCTTAAGCGAAGGCTCGCCCAACGTATTATTGGAAGCCATGGCTGCAGGGGTTCCGGTGGCGGCCACCGCGGTGGGCGGCATACCTGAAATTGTCAGCAACAGGGAAAGTGCTCTGCTCGTGCCCCCCTGCGCACCTCTTGAGATGGCAGGGGCAATTAGAGAAATTCTAACTACCCCGGTGCTCGCTGCAACTCTGGTCGGCAATGCTCGCGAGCTGATCAGGAGCCGCTATTCACCGGATATTCGTGCGCGGGCTCTGGTGCGGCTCTATAGCAGCGTCTGCCCAGCGCACCGCGATTTCGATGGGCCAAGCGGATCGGCAATACAACGAGGCCTCTAGCCGCGGATTCTCAGGATGCGAGGGTCGGTAGAGGCGTGGCGATGGGCATCTTTAACAGGGCAAAAAAAGGATTCCCATCGGTACTCATGCCAGTGCGTGTTCGCGCCAGCAACAGGTGGTCAAGTTACGATATTTCGCAGGTGGGAACAAGAGAAGGGTGAAAGCACGTCTCAAGTGAGGTAACCTCCGAACTCTTTAAATGTTCGCTTGGCCGTAGTTCGACGAACCTGCCGGCAGCATGGAAAGGGAACGAGAGAGGGCGAATCGACGAAGTCATATTCTGTAAGCAGACTGACTGCGAGGATAGAGGGCATATGTCAATGACAATCGAGCAGCCTACAAAGGTTGCAAACAGAGGGGCGAATCTCGCCACGTGTCGCTTTTGCGGATCCGGTTTGCATTCCACTTTCGCGGATCTCGGGATGTCGCCCCCCTGTGAGAGCAATCTGGAGCTTCATCAATTGAACCAGATGGAGCCTTTCTATCCTTTGCATGTGTTCGTATGCGAGCACTGCTTTCTAGTCCAACTGGAAGAATACGTCACCCCGGAGAATATCTTCACCGAGTACGCGTATTTCTCGTCTTACTCGGACAGTTGGCTGGCCCATGCCAGGGCGTACACCGATCTGATGGTCCAGCGCTTTCCGCTGGACCACAGCAGCCTGGTGGTAGAGCTGGCCAGCAACGACGGCTATCTGCTCCAGTACTTTGTGCAGAAAGGTGTCCCGGTGCTTGGTATCGAGCCAGCGGTGAATGTTGCCAAGGAAGCCACCAACAAAGGCATTCCCACCCTGGTAAAGTTTTTCGGCCAGGAGCTGGCGGTGGAGATGGTGCGCGACGGTACCCGGGCCGACCTGATCCTGGGTAACAACGTCCTCGCCCAGGTGCCGGATGTTTGCAGCTTCGTGCAGGGCATGAAGACCCTGCTCAAGCCGCAGGGCGTGATCACACTCGAATTTCCTCACCTCATGCGGTTGATGGAAGGCAATCAGTTTGACACCATTTACCACGAGCACTTTTCCTACTTCTCTTTCCTCACGACCATGAAGATCATGGCCAAGTTCGGGCTTACGGTTTTCGACGTGGAAGAACTTTGGACCCACGGAGGTTCCTTGCGCGTCTATGCCCGCCACGACGAAGACAAGTCGCATCCCGTGACGGAGCGGGCCAGAGAGCTTGCGGAGCGGGAAGAAAAAGCGGGCTTCACCCGGTTGGAAACCTACGCCTCTTTCGACGAAAAGGTAAAGGAGACCAAAAGGAAGATTCTGGAATTCCTGATTGACGCTAAGCGAGCCGGCAAGTCTGTCGCGGGCTATGGCGCTCCCGGCAAAGGCAACACACTGCTCAACTACTGCGGCATCCGGACCGATTTTTTGGACTACACGGTGGACCGCAATCCCTACAAACATGGGAAGTTTTTGCCCGGCACTCATATTCCCATTTTTTCTCCCGAAAAGATCCAGGAGACCAGGCCGGACTACGTCCTGATTCTGCCCTGGAACCTGAAAGACGAAATACAGAAGCAGCTGTCTTATATCCGGGAGTGGGGCGGCAAATTCGTGGTGCCGATTCCGGAGGTGGAGGTCTTCTAGTGATCTTCAGCGAGACCAAACTCAAGGGAGCTTTCATCGTTGAACCCGAAAAGCACGAAGATGATCGAGGCTTTTTCGCCCGCTCCTGGTGCCAGAAGGAATTCCAGACCCACAATCTGAACCCCACCACCGTGCAGTGCAACATCTCGTTCAACAAGATGAAGGGCACGTTGCGCGGCATGCACTATCAGGTGGCGCCGTTTGCCGAGGCCAAACTGGTGCGCTGCACCGCGGGCGCGATTTACGATGTGATCATCGACCTGCGTCCCGGTTCCCCGACCTACAAGCAGCATGTGGGCGAGGTGTTGACCGCAAATAATTACAAGATGTTCTACGTCCCGGAGAGTTTTGCCCACGGCTTTCAGACCCTCGAAGAAAACACCGAGATTTTCTACCAGATGTCGGAATTCTATTCTCGCGAGCACGCCCGCGGGGTACGCTACAGCGACCCGGCGTTTGGGATCGAGTGGATGATCAGCGATCCAATCATGGTGGACCGCGACCGGAATTACCCGGATTTTACCGATTGACGATGCCGACCCAGACCACAGATTTCGCCGAACTCCGGGCTACGCTCGACCTCTCGATGATTGGCCAGGAAATCTATGCGCTGATGGGGGAGCTTTACCCGATTTGCCGCAGTATCACGGGCGACGGTTTCCGCCAGACTCTGGCCCGGCTGAAAAAAGAGATCCTGCTTGAGGTGCACGAAGTCCCCAGCGGCACCCAGGTTTTTGACTGGACTGTGCCGCGAGAGTGGAATATTCGCGACGCCTACGTGAAGAATTCAAGCGGCGAGCGGGTCATTGATTTCCGCCGGCACAACCTGCATGTGGTGAACTACAGCGTTCCCATACATCGCAAAATGTCACTGGCCCAGTTGCGGCCCCATCTGCACACGCTGCCCGACCAGCCGGACCTGATTCCATACCGAACGTCTTACTACAAGGAAAACTGGGGCTTCTGCCTATCGCACCAGCAACTGGAACAGATGCTCGAGGACGAATACGAGGTCTGCATAGATTCCACGCTGGAAGACGGACATCTGACCTATGGCGAATGTTTGCTGAAGGGATCGTCGGCGGAGGAAGTGCTGATCTCCTGCCACTCCTGCCATCCGTCACTTTGCAACGACAATCTTTCGGGTGTCGCCGTAGCCACTTTCCTTTCCAAACATCTGGCTCAAGTGCCGCTGCGTTACTCGTACCGGTTTCTGTTCATCCCCGGTACCATCGGTTCGATCACCTGGCTTAGCATGAATGAAGATCGCGCCCACGCCATCCGCCACGGCCTGGTGCTGACCTGCCTCGGAGATCGCGGACACATCACTTACAAGAAGAGCCGGCGGGGCGATGCCGTGATTGACCGGGCCATGACCCACGTCCTGAAGCATTCCGGGCACGCCTACGACATTCAGGATTTCTCGCCTTACGGCTACGACGAACGGCAATATTGCTCTCCGGGATTCAACTTGCCGGTGGGATGCCTCATGCGGACTCCGCACGGCAAATTCCCCGAGTATCACAGTTCGGCCGACAACATGGAACTGATGCGGCCCGCCAGCTTGGCCGATTCCTTGTCCATGTGCCTCTCGACTTTTTACATCCTGGAAAAGAGCCTTTGCTACATGAATCGGAATCCTCGTTGCGAGCCGCAACTGGGGAAGAGAGGCTTGTATCGTGCCATGGGTGGTCATCGCGATGAGAAGCTGCAGGAGACGGCCATGCTGTGGGTGCTGAACCAGTCCGACGGCAGCCATAGCCTGCTGGACATTGCCGAGCGGTCCGAACTGGCTTTCGACACCGTCAAGGATGCAGCCGATATGCTGTTGCAGCACAGCCTGCTGAAGGAATGCGCTGACCAGGCGGCCGCGCCAACGGCATGAAGGCACTGGAAAATCAGGTAGCGGTCGTATCTGGCGCCAGCAGTGGGATTGGCAGGGCCGTCGCGTTAGCACTGGGGGCAGAAGGAGCTACGCTCTGTCTGGTCGGACGCAGACGCGAGGGGTTGCAAGCGGTCGCCTCTGAGGTCCAGGGAAAGGCGCCGCAAACTTTTTCTTACCAGGCTGATCTTGCGCTGGACAGCGACATCCAGTTACTGATCGCGGGCATCAAGCGAGACGTTAAATCTGTCGATATCCTGATTCATAGCGCAGGCGTTATCTTCTTGGGTCCAATCGAGACGGCCTCCGCTAAGCAAATGGACTCTCAGTACAAGATCAACGTGCGTGCCCCGTACCTTCTGACTCAGGGTTTGTTGCCGCTGCTCAAATCGCGACCGGGACAGATCTTGTTCATGAACTCGAGCGCCGGCCTGGCGGCCCGAGCGAACGCCGGTCAGTACGCCGCCTCCAAACATGCGCTGAAGGCGGTCGCCGATAGCCTGCGCGAGGAAGCCAATCCCGCGGGCATCCGAGTTCTTAGTTTGTTTCTGGGCCGCACCGCAAGCCCCATGCAGGCCAACGTCTACCAGATGGAAAACAAGAAATACCAGCCGGAACTGCTTATGCAGCCGGAGGATGTGGCTTCGGTCGCCATCCACGCGCTCTGCCTGCCGCGTAGCGTGGAGGTGACCGAGATCAGCATGCGGGCACTGGTCAAGTCGTATTAACAACTTCATAACCGGAATCGGTTACCGACGTTATGGGAAGTTGGGAGCCGGTTTCGACCTTGCGGACGGTAAACTGTAGGAAGGGGAACCAAACAGGGTTCAGGGAGCAGAAATGAAGGTTTTGGTAACTGGACATAACGGCTATATCGGTTCGGTGCTGACCGGTGTTATACGCGCGGGTGGACATGATGTCACGGGCATGGATACCTATCTCTTCGATCCGTGCATCTTCGGGCCGCGGCCAGCCGACATACCGGCTTTGCGGGTTGATATCCGTGACATCCAACCGGAGCACCTCGAAGGCTTCGACGCCATCATTCATCTTGCCGCATTATGTAATGACCCTCTGGGCAATCTCAATCCGGGGGGAACCGAGCAGATCAATCATCTGGCTTCGGTCCGTATTGCCAAGGCGGCGAAGCGAGTGGGAGTGCCGCGCTACCTGTTCGCGTCCTCTTGCAGTCTGTATGGCCTGGCGGGCACGGAGGACATGCTCACCGAAACGGCCGCTTTCAATCCCATCACGCCCTATGGCGCATCCAAGGTGCGGGTAGAACAAGAAGTCTCCAAGCTGGCGGACGACAACTTCAGTCCCACCTTCCTGCGCAACGCCACCGCGTATGGATTTTCACCTCGGCTGCGAGGTGACGTGGTGGTCAACAACCTGGTGGCGGCGGCGTACACCACCGGCGAAGTTTCGGTGCAGAGCGACGGTACGCCCTGGCGGCCGCTGGTGCACATCGAGGACATCAGCCGGGCCTTTCTCGCGATTCTCGAAGCGCCGCGATCTGTGGTCCACAATCAGGCGTTCAACGTAGGCCGCACCCGGGAGAACTATCAGGTCCGCGACCTGGCGAAAATGGTCAGCGAGGTCGTTCCCGGCAGCAAGGTCAGCTACGCCGTGGGCGGCGGTCCCGATCCGCGCTGCTATCGCGTGAATTGCGACAAGATCGCGAAAGCTCTTCCCGCGTTTCAACCGCAGTGGACGGTGCGTAAAGGGATGGAAGAACTCTACGCCGCCATGAAGAAGTATGGAATGACCCGCGAGGACTTTTTGGGTCCGCGTTACCAGCGCATCAAGACCATTCAGAAGCTCATGAGCGAAGGCCGCCTCGATGGCGACTTGCGCTGGAGCGAACCGGCTGAAGGCGAACTTCAGGCGGCGGGCAGGCAGGAAAAAAACTAGCTGGATCGAGCCAGCGGAGGACTGACGCAGTCATGAAAGTGGTTCTATTTTGCGGTGGGCTGGGCATGCGGATTCGCGATGCCGAAGATCTGCCCAAGCCCATGGTGCACATCGGTTACAGGCCCGTCCTCTGGCACGTGATGAAGTACTACGCTCACTTTGGGCATAAGGACTTCATTCTCTGCCTGGGGCACCGGGCGGACGCCATCAAGAACTACTTCCTCAACTACAACGAATGCGCCTCTAACGACTTCATCTTGTCCGGAGGGGGCAAGAATCTTGAATTGCTGAATAGCGACATTCACGACTGGCGAATCACGTTCGCCGATACCGGAATCAATTCCAACATTGGACAGAGATTGAAGGCGGTGGAGAAATATTTGCAGGGAGAAAAAGAATTTCTGGCCAATTACAGTGACGGCCTAACCGACCTTCCCCTTCCCAAGCAGTTGGAACATTTTCACCAGCAGGACAAGATCGCCAGTTTCGTCTGTGTACGGCCCAACCTTAGTTATCATCTGGTTTCGCTGCAAGAGAAAAGCAGCCTGGTGGAGGACATCCACGCCATCGACAACGGCGATGTGCGAATCAACGGTGGCTACTTCATCTTCAAGAAAGAAATCTTCAGCTACATGCGGGACAAAGAGGAATTGGTAAAGGAGCCATTTCATAGGCTCCTCCAGGCGAAACAGTTGTTGGGCTATACCTACGACGGCTTCTGGGCCAGCATGGATACGTTCAAGGACAAGCAACGGCTGGAAAGCCTGTATGCGAGCGGCGTAGCGCCCTGGGAGGTATGGAAGACAAATGGCAAGGGTTAGCCAACCGGCGGTTCTGACCGGGGTCGCATGCTGCCGCTAAACCTGACCCAGGATCCGGCAGGGCCGCTTCAGGTACTGTGTCTCGGAGCTCACTCCGATGACATCGAAATTGGCTGCGGCGGTACCATCCTGCAGTTGCTTTCCCGTTATTCAAATCTGAATGTGTCGTGGGTGGTCTTCAGTTCTGGTCGCGAACGGGAGCGAGAAGCGCGCGCCAGCGCAGCCTTGTTCCTCAAGCAGGCCAGGCGCAAGAAAGTGACGGTAAAGAATTTTCGCGACGGTTTTTTCCCTTACGAGGGCGCAAAGATCAAGGAATTCTTTGAAAAGGTGAAGAAGGGAGTCAATCCCGACTTGATTTTCAGTCATTATCGCGACGACCGCCACCAAGACCATCGCACCATCAGCGACTTGACTTGGAACACGTTCCGCAGACATTTGATCCTGGAGTACGAGATTCCGAAATACGATGGCGACTTGGCTTCGCCGAACTGCTTTGTTCCTCTGAGGCCAGAGATTTGCGCCCGCAAGATTGACTACATCTGCAAAATGTTCAAGACACAACGCGGCAAGGAATGGCTGACGGAGGACACCTTTCGAGCTATCATGAGGCTTCGTGGCGTTGAGTGCCAGGCGCCTGACAAATACGCAGAAGCGTTCCACTGCCGCAAACTAACGCTGGCAATGGGATGACAATCGGCTTCAAGACTTAAGTATAGAGGGTAGCGGATGAAAAAGCGCAAACTGGCATATCTCCTTTACCCAAAACCGATTGCCTTACTTGACTCACTCAACAAAAATCCTGTATTTGAGCGCTTCGTCGCTGTCACCTTTGAAAGTAGGCAACAGGTGCCAAACCGCTTCGCGATGTATGAGGTCGTTAACCGCGAAGTCGCCGGCCCGATTGATTTTCTGGAATTGGGCGTCTGGAAGGGGGAGTCGCTCACGTTTTGGACTACGCTCAATCCCCATCCCGAGAGCCGCTTCTTTGGGTTTGACAGTTTTGAAGGCCTGCCCGAAACTTGGACGGATGCTTCCAAGCTTGGCGCCTTCAGTACTCTTGGTCAGGTTCCCAGGTTAAACGATCACAGGGTTCGGTGTATTAAAGGACTGTTCCAATCGAGCCTTCGCCCGTTCCTGAAAAGTTTTACGCCGAGAAACCGACTCATCGTTCACATTGATTCCGACCTGTACAGCTCGGCATTGTTCGTCTTGACAACCTTTGATGAGTTGCTGATTTCCGACTCAGTCGTCATGTTTGATGAGTTCTATGACCTGAGAAACGAGTTTGACGCCTGGTGCGACTACTCCAAAGCCTTTTACCGGAAGGCAAACGGGCTGGCATTCACGCCTGATTACGCACAAGTCGCGTTGAAGATTCTCTAACTTCGCCAGATAGCTGTCCGATAGGTCCTGCGGCACTCATGAGATACACCGATAGTCTCTAATCCGTTGCAGAGATAGCGTAATTTCAAACTTAAAGCAGCCAGGTGGATTTAAATTGCGGTTCGCGAAGTAGTACTCCAAAGATTATGGCTTTGTGGACGACCGATGATGCCACAGAAACGAGGGGAAATGAGCGGTAAGAAAGCTAGGGTCAGCATAGCGCTGCCGGTATACAACGGGGATAACTATGTTGGACAAGCTTTGGAATCAGTTCTTGCCCAGACTTACACAGATTTCGAAGTAGTTATTTCGGACAATGCCTCGACGGACGGCACTGAGGAGATATGCCGCAGCTATGCCAGTCGCGATCCGCGAGTGCAATACTTCCGCAGCTCGGTGAACCGCGGTGTCTACTGGAATTTCAGGCGCGGATTAGAACTGTCCCATGGGGAGTATTTCATGTGGCTTGCCCACGACGATGCACTGGCGCCCGAGTTCCTGGAACGGTGTGTCGCCGCGCTCGATGCCGATCCCAATGCAGTCCTGGCATATCCCAAAGCGATCGATATTGACGAGAATGGAAAACACCTTGCCCTCAAAGAACAGGTTTTGAACGCGGAGTCGCTTAGTCCGCGTGAGCGTTTCCGCCAACTGACTCGTATGGAGCACAACTGCGAGGCCATTTTTGGACTTATACGCGTCAGCGTCCTGAGGAAGGTCCAGGTTTTCGGCAACCTGGCGGATGCCGACCGGGTGTTGCTGGCCGAGCTGAGTCTCCACGGCACCTACGCCCGAGTGCCAGAATTTCTCTTTCTTCACCGTGAGCATCCGCTGCGGGCAACCAACGTGTATCCCGCTTCCCGATTTGAGCGGACGGCTGTGCTTCTTCCCGAAAAGGCCGCCAAGATAGTGTTCCCTCATTTCCGGCAGTTTGGCGAGTATTTGCTCGCCATCTACAGGTCCCCCCTTTCCTGGCGTGGGCGGCTCCTTTGCTATCAGGACCTGCTTAGTTGGCTTTGGCGGTACAGAGGAAGGTTGACGAGCGACATAAAATCCGTAATCAGTTATGTCCTGCGACGGATTTTGCACATCTCGGTGGGTTCGCGGGCGCGTGCGGTGACCGGTGGCCACGGCGCTCAGTAGTCCTTTCCAGATCTGAACACCCCTTCCTTAAATGCCTCGCTTACGACGAATAGCCCAGAACGTGCTGTCGAACTGGCTGGCCCTTGCCATCACCACGGTAGTCGGCTTCTTCCTGTCGCCAGTCGTAGTGCACTATCTGGGGAACCTCACGTATGGCGTTTGGGTGATTGTCATGTCACTTGTCGCCTACATGAACCTGCTCGATCTCGGGCTGCGGGGAGCGGTCACTCGTTTCGTTTCCAAGGGAACTGCCCAGGACAACCACGAAGAATCAAGCAGCGTGGTTTCCGGGGCGCTCTGGATCCGATTCTGGATAAGCGTAGCTGTGATAGCCGCCGGCCTGGCCTTCTCGGCTGCACTCCATCATCTCTTTGTTATCCCGGTTGCTCTGCAACAGCCTGCCCGCATCGCGGTTCTGGTCACCGCGGTCACCGTCGCCATTAATCTCTGGTGCGGCGTTTTTGGGGGTGTGCTGGTCGCCCTTCATCGCTATGACCTGACCAGCAGCGTTTCCATTCTGCAGATTTGCACCCGCGCCATCGGGATCATCGTTCTGTTGCGGTCCGGGCATGGCATTTTGGCGCTGGCGATTTGGGATCTGTGCACGTCAATTGCCGCCAACGCCACCACGGTATTTCTTTGTTTGCGGATCTACCCGCGGCTCAAGATTGTTTTCAGCCGGCCTGATCATACAACCCTTAACAAGATTTGGAATTACAGCCTTTATGCCTTCCTGATCAATGTGGCTATCCAGGTTGTGTACTACACCGACAATCTGGTGGTGGGCGCTTTTTTGTCCCCTTCTGCGGTGACGCTTTACGCGATTGGGGGACTTCTCATCAGCTACTCGCGTCAAATCGTCTCCTCGATGACGACGACATTTACCCCGCTGGCCAGCACTTTCGAAGCGGAAGGCAGCTTTCAGAACCTGCGCCAGCTGCTGATTCATGGAACGCGGGCGGCGTTGATCATTTCTCTCCCGATTGAAGTAGCCTTGTTCTTTCGCGGGCATACCTTCATCCGGTTGTGGATGGGGGAGCAGTATGCCCAGCCGTCAGGGACCGTAATGCAGATCCTGCTACTTTCAGTGGTTCTCGGGTCCGCGAACACGACCAGCGCGGGGATCGTGTACGGGATGGAAAAGCATAAGCGCCTCGCGCTGTGGGCCATGGGCGAAGCCGTTGCTAATCTCGTCTTGAGCATTATCCTGGTTCGTCGAATCGGAATCTACGGAGTAGCATGGGGCACGGCGATCCCCAGCGTGATCATCGAACTGCTGCTCTGGCCAGGTTACGTTTCCAAACTGGTGGAAATTCCAGTCAGGACATACCTGTGGCAGACGTGGATTCGGACCGGACTGGCAATCATTCCTTTTGCATTGGCTTGCGCGGTGGCTGAGCGATACTGGCCGGCGCACAATTTATTCATATTTTTTCTGCAGATTGCTGCCCTCCTTCCCCTGTTTGCGCTCACCTTGGCGGTGATATTCCGCAGAGGGGCCGTGACCCAAGCGCGCGAGTGGTACCGGCGACGGGGCGTGTCAAATCTTCTGAGCAAGGAGTATGAATCTGTCACAACCATTGGTGGGTGAAGTCGGAGTGCTGGCTCTGTCGCCAGACCCCTGGAGTGCCCAGTGGATGGACCGGCACTATCTTCTGAGCCGCCTTGCGGGTTATTTCCAGGTCGTCTGGATGACCCAGCCATGGTGGCGGGGCAGCGTTTCAAGGTTGGGCTCACGCGGTATGAGCCCGGAGGCGGACGCGGCCAGGCCCGCAGGCTTGCAAGTGTACGAGCCGGAGATCTGGCTTCCGAGACTGGGTCGACCCACCTGGTTGGCTCGGTTCACCTCGCGAGAGCGGCTGCGACGCGCAAGTGAGTTGCTTCGGGCGCGGGGCTGCACCAAAGTGGTTTTGTATATTTGTCAACCCCAATTCGCCGCTGCTCTCGAGGATGTGCCACACGATTTCAGCATCTACTACGTGAGTGATGAATACTCTTTCTCCACAACCGAGGTAGAACTATCGGCGACGGAGCGCCATCTGCTTGCTTCTGTAGATCAGGTATACCTGACCTCGCCGGCGCTGATTGAAAAAAGAGGGGGATTCAACCCGAACACGGAGTTTCTGCCGATGGGAGTGGATCACAGGAAGTTCTCCACGCCCGTGCCCGAGCCTGATGACCTTCGCAATATTCCTTATCCTCGGATCGGATATATGGGGCACCTCAAGCGGATGCTAGACTGGCCCCTGTTGCTTGACCTGAGCACATTACATCCTGAATGGTCGTTCGTTTTTGTTGGACCCAAGGGCCCGCATCCCGAAATCGATGATTTACTGAACAAGATGTCCCTTCTGCCCAATGTCCACTTCCTGGGTGGAAAACCGACTGTGTGTTTGGGTGCCTACCCGCAGCATTTTGACGTATGTACCATGCCCTACCGGATGGATGACTACACCCGATACGTGTACCCTCTGAAAATGCATGAATACCTGGCCGGTGGCAAACCCGTGGTCTCGTCTCCGATCCGCTCCGTGGAAGATTTTAAGCACGTCATCACCATGGCGCGCGATCGCGAGGAGTGGTCCCGGGCCATCGAGCATGCCCTTTCGGCCGAGCAAAACACCTCCGATCGACGGGCCCACCGCCAAGAAGTGGCGCGCGACTACGACTGGGATGGGCTGGTTGCGAGAATCGTGCGCACCATCACGAAGGGACTTGGGATGGATGTCCCAGATGATTCTGTGGTCTCTACGTTTGAGAAATCTTACGGCGTTACACAGCCAAGTCGATAGCCTCGGAGAAAGGTCGTTGTTGCGGGGGGAAGGTTTCTTACCTTGCACCCGGCCGCAAGGCTTATGATATGAAATCTGCTGTGAATCGAGTCGAACCCGTACCCATGCGTCGAGTACTGCTCATTGCTTTTGCCTATCCTCCAGTTCCAATCGTCGGTTCGGTGAGACCAGCAGCGCTTGCCAAACACTTACCTCGATTTGGCTGGGAAGCACTTGTGCTAACCCCGCAAGTCCACGAATCTGGACGGCAATCGGAGATGATAGTCGAAACCGGGTATAGGGATATCCTGGAGGATTGGAAAGCTCGACTACATCTTGACCGCAAGCGCGGTGTGCACGAAGAGTTGGGCCTTTCTATGCCCAAGAAACCTGGCTCTGTTTTCATCCACACCCGCGCGCTCAATTTAGCGAAGTATTTTCTCTCCTATCCCGACCCCGCCAAGGGGTGGATTCCTTTCGCGCTAGCTGCAGTGGAGGAGATTCGGCGGCAGAAATTCGACATATCTGCCATCGTGACCACTTCTCCGCCAATCTCGTCTCACTTGATCGGACGTCAAGCCAAAAACATCCTGGGTTGCCCTTGGATTGCCGACCTTCGCGATCTTTGGACCCAAAACCTTGGCGAACGCGGCCCACACATCCTGCAGCGCGGATTGGAAAAGAGAACCCTCGGACAGGCTGACGCGCTTGTCACAGTTTCTGATCCTTGGGCACGGCGATTAGAGCAGCGATATCCGGAGAAGAAAGTCTGGACTATCACCAACGGCTTTGACCCGGACGATTATGACTCCCCTCCTCCTGCGTTAACTCAGGAGTTCTCGATCACCTATACCGGCGAACTCTACTCGGGCCAGCGTGATCCCACTCTGCTGTTCGAAGTTTTAAGCGATCTCATTCAGGACGGAGCTATTTCGGTGAGTGATTTGCGGATTCGATTTTATGGCCGCATTGAAGCCTGGCTGCCTGCGCTGGTCGAACAATTTGGGCTCAACCAAGTGGTCACGCTGAATGGCCCAACCCCGCGGGCTAAATCTTTCGAACGTCAGCGGGAGTCACAGATTCTCCTCTTGCTGCCCTGGAGCGATCCCAAAGAGACTGGGCATCATTCGGCCAAGCTGTTCGAATACCTGGCTGCGGCACGGCCGATCTTGGCGGTAGGCGGCGCCAGGGGAGTCATAACCCAGACCCTGGAAACCGCTCGCGCCGGCGTCCACGCCTTGTCTAAGGAAGCAGTACGTGAATTCCTGCTTTCTTCTTATGCGGAATACAAGAAGACCGGCCTCGTTCCCTATTCGGGGGAGAGGCAAGCCGTAGACCAGTACAACCATCCCAATATGGCCCGTAGTTACGCCCAAGTGTTGGATAGCGTCGCCGACCGAGCAAAATCTCGCCCCCCAACGCGCCCCTCCGTGAAGAGAGATTAGCGTGTGTGAATTGCAGCATTGGACTCACACGATAAGGCTTGGACGCCTATTGAAAGCTATTATCGACCCCGAAGCGACGGGAAATTGTGACCTCAATGTTCAATGCTTGGTCGCACTTAGGCTCCCAGATGCGGGCCATGGCAGGGGTACCCTGGATAACAGCGGTCCGGAGAGTCCAAGCTACAGCCTACCGACTGCAAATTGCTTCATCTTGACAATTGCCGTTTAATCGTCTCAAATGTTGCGGTCGGCCTTTGGGAACGTGCCTTTCAGCGTCACTGCTACTCCCCCCACGGATCCAAGATACTTGCCTCTGGACATGCCTCCGAGGCATTCCCCGAACTCGTAGAGATCATGAGGTGAGTATGACCCGTCGAGAGTCCATACCCGTTGCTCAAATTGCTCTATTACTAGTGATGCTGTTCGGGATGTTAGCTCCGGGGGCCATGGCCCAGGCGGATGTGCAGGGTCAGTGGAGCACTTTGAATTACTCCATGACCATCAATCCCGTTCACGTGGCCGTGATGCACAATGGCAAGATTTTGGTCATCGCCGGCTCAGGGAACTGTCCACCTTCGCAGTCGGGTTGCCCGTCGGGTCCGCCGTATAACGGGTCAAACCACTCTGGTGCGGCGGTCTTGGATCCGGTCGCCAATAGCATTACTCAGCTATCGATAGCTTGGGACATGTTTTGCAACAGCATGACTGTGCTCCCCGACGGGCGGGTAATGGTCGACGGAGGCACCCTCGCCTATGATCCGTTTCACGGATTCCAAAAGACCAGCTTGTTCGATCCGACTACGAACACCTTCACGGACGTGCAGAGCATGGCCCATGGGCGCTGGTATCCGACCGTAACCCTGCTCAGCGACGGCCGGGTAATGGCGTTCTCAGGATCCGATGAGACAGGGGTCACCAACAAGACGGTGGAGTTCTACACGGTGGGCTCAGGATGGAGTTCCCCGTACACGGCCTCATGGACGCCGCCGCTGTATCCTCGGATGCACCTTCTACCTAACGGGAATGTCTTCGTTTCCGCACCCAACCCCACAACCTACCTCTTTAATCCGTCCAACCAGACTTGGACCACCGTAGCCACCACGAACTTTGGCGGCGCTCGGACCTACGGCAGTTCAGTTCTGCTGCCTTTGACACCGACCAACAACTACGATCCGAAAGTGATGATTCTGGGCGGAGGAAGTCCGTCCACGGCCACAACCGAACTGATTGATCTGGGAGGGTCGTCGCCGGCCTGGTCCTGGGGTCCGGACATGTCCCAACCACGCATCGAGATGGA
>Ga0075017_100000463_pt1 | contig 22592 bp, 25 predicted proteins | sample AleBraG_ABR_2012_FD_71475 | JGI IMG/M metagenome (GOLD analysis project Ga0075017, IMG submission 71475) | Freshwater sediment microbial communities in response to fracking from Pennsylvania, USA - Alex Branch Run_MetaG_ABR_2012 | ecosystem: Environmental > Aquatic > Freshwater > Creek >... | reverse complement strand
ATCGAGTGGCCGACCTCGAGCCGGTCGCGGACCTTCCCGGCGATCTGGACCACCATGGTGGTCCAGATCGCCGGGAAGGTCCGCGACCGGCTCGAGGTCGGCCACTCGATCACCGAGGACGAAGCGATCCACGCTGCCCTCAGCTCCGAGAAGATCGCCGCAGAGCTGGCCGGCCGCTCGCCGAGCAGGGTCATCGCTCGACCACCGAAGCTCGTCAACATCGTCCTCTGAGATGCCGAGGCGCCGTCAACTCGCTGTGCCCTCGGTCGAGCGACGAGAAGCCTCTGAGCGCTGGCCGGCACTCGAGATCAGGAGCTCTCCTCGACGCAAGAAGACAGCTACCGCATGGTGGGAGGGAGCCACCTTGGTGGTCGCACTCCCCGGTCACGTGCGAGAGCCCGAGCGCTCTGAGCTGGTGGCTTGGCTGGTCGAGCGTGCCGCCCGACGACGGCCCTCGCTGCACCGCTCGGACCCTGAGCTTCTCGAGCGGGCACGGGCCTTGGCCGAGCGCTTTGCGATGGATGTGGAGCCCACGGCGGTGCGCTTCGTGACCAACCAGCGTCGTCGTTGGGGATCCTGCACGCCTGAGACCGGTGTTATCAGGCTCTCTGACCGGCTTCGGGCCACGCCTGACTGGGTGCTCGACTGCGTGCTCGTCCATGAGCTCGCCCATCTCGCACACCCCGATCACGGCACGGCGTTCACCGAGCTCGCTCACCGCCATCCTCGACAAGACGAGGCGACGAGGTACTTAGAGGGCTACCAGCTGGGCCTCGATCTGGCCGACGAGGAGCGAGCCACCAGCGAGGGCGACAGGGGGCCGGAGCCAGCTCCGCCACCAGCGCGCCCTCGTCGTCAACTCAGACGCGATGACCACGGAGAGGGTCCGACGCTCTTTTGAGCGTCGAGAGAGCTAGGACTCCTCGCCGCGGAGGAACTGCTCGAGCTCGGCGGCGAGCTCGTCGCCGCTCGGGATCTCCTCGATGCCGAGCGCGTTGCCCTCCGTGGCGTCGATCGTCGCCTCGAGCGCCTTGACCATGGCGGAGTGCTCGGGGTTCGAGTTGATGAGCTCGTCGATCTGCTGCTGGGCGGTCGAGGCGGCTTCGGGGAGCTCGCCGAGACCGAAGGACAGCTCAGCGATCTGACCCAAGCCCTCGATCAGCGCGATGGCTGCCTGGGGGAAGGACATCGCCGCCACGTAGTGCGGGACCCTGGCCCACAGGGTGATGACGTCGATGTCGTTCTGGGCCAAGCCCATCTCGAGGGCGGAGGAGACACCGGCGGGGACCTCGAGCTCACCGGTGACGTGGTTGACCTGCTCGAGGAGCCTGGCCGACTCGAGCGGTGCGGTGGCGGTCAGGCGAACAGGACGTGTGTGCGGCGAGGGGGCAGGGAAGGCGCCGAGGGCGACCACCAGGCGGCACTCGAAGCGCTCAGCGAGCTCCACGACGGCGTCGACGAAGGCCGTCCAGTAGACATCGGGCTCAGGACCGACGAGGTAGAGCACGTCGCGCCCCACACGATCGGTGCCCACCCGCAGCTCGATCTCAGGCCAGGTCACCGACTCGGTGATGCCGTCGACGATCCGGGCGATGGGTCGCCGAGCTCGCTGATCGATCAGCACCTCGTTGTCGAAGGTGGCCAGCAGCTCGGTACGTGAGACCTCGAGCAAGGTGGCCATCGCCGCTGACGCACCGAGGCCCGCATCGATCCAGCCCTCGAGGGCCACCACCAAGACGGGATCTCGCAGCTCGACGTCGTCGAGGAGCGTGTAGAGCTCGCTGTCAGGGCGAAAGCTCATCGGACGCGCTCACGAGCGATCGCTGCCTTGACCCTTGATGGCTCGAGGGTGGTGATCGAAGGCGTCTCGCTCATCCCTCGACGCTATCGGTTCTCGGGACATGGCGAGCCGAGGCGACCAGTACCATTCGTGACGTGGTCGACGTCACTGATGCAACTTTCGAAGCCGAGGTCCTCGAGCGCTCTCGCTCCGTCCCTGTGGTGGTGGACCTCTGGGCCACGTGGTGCGGACCGTGCACCACGCTCGGCCCCCTGCTCGAGTCGGCGGTCGCCGCACGTGGGGGTGCGATCGAGCTGGCCAAGGTCGACGTCGATGCCAACCCTGGCATCGCCCAGATGTTCCAGGTCCAGTCGATCCCCGCTGTCTTTGGCCTCAAGGACGCCCAGGTCGTCGACTCCTTCGTGGGCGCCGTCGGGGCAGGAGAGATCGAGGCGTTCTTGGACCGACTGAGCCCTGCTCCCACCGAAGCCGATCTGGCCGCCGAGGCCGCTGACGAAGGTGCCTTGCGCGCGGTCCTCGCAGAGAACCCTGGCCAACCCGTGGCCGTGGTGGCGCTCGCCACCATCCTGGTCGGCACAGAGCGAGCCCAAGAGGCTTTGGATCTCTTGGCGAGGATCCCACCGAGCCCCGAGACCCGGGCGCTCGAAGCCGAGGCTCGGTTGGCGCTCCAGGCCATCGACGTGAAGAACCAGGAGATAGCGCCCCTGCTCGAGGCGCTCCTGGACAAGGTGAAGACTGACGAAGACGCCCGCCAAGAGTACTTGGACCTGCTCGAGACCATGGGCCAAGCCAGCGCGGTGGCGCTCGAGTACCGCAAGAAGCTCGCCGCCCGGCTCTTCTGATCACCGTGGCGGTCGACGCAACGGGCGTGGCTCCGAGCGTTGCGCTGGGACCTCACGTCTATGACGTTCGGACTCGGGCGATCGTCATGGGGATCTTGAATCGCACGCCAGACTCCTTCTACGACAAGGGTGCGAACTTCGCCTTCGACGCCTTTCTGACCAAGGCCGACGAGCACGTGGCAGCCGGAGCGGACCTCCTCGACGTAGGCGGGGTCAAGGCGGGCCCCGGTGACGAGGTGACGGAGGCCGAAGAGCTCGAGCGAGTGGTGAGCGCGGTCGAGGCCTTGGTGGAGCGGTTCGATCTGCCCGTCTCGATCGACACCTGGCGAGCGTCGGTGGCAGAGGCTTGCTACGCGGCCGGCGCAGTGGTCGGCAACGACATCTCCGGCTTCGGCGATCCGGCCTACGTCGAGGTCGCCGCCAATGCGGGAGCGAGCGTGGTGGCCACTCACATCCGCTTGAAGCCCCGGGTGAGGGACCCCAACCCGATCTACGACGACGTTGTCAGCGACGTGAGCGCGTTCTTGCTCGAGCGAGCCGAGCGAGCGCTCGCCGCGGGGATCCCGCGAGAACGGATCATCATCGACGCCGGCCTTGACCTGGGCAAGACCACGCCGCAGTCCGTCGAGCTCTTGCGAGGGTCGGATGCCCTGGCTGACCTTGGCTTCCCGCTGCTGCTCTCGGCCTCGAACAAGGGCTTCTTGGGCGAGCTCCTGGACCTTGACATCACCCAGCGGCGCGAGGCGTCGCTGGCCGCCTGCGCCCTTGGCATCCTCAAGGGCTGTCGCGTGCTCCGCGTCCATCACGTGGCCGGCACGGTCACGGTCCGAGACGCACTCGATGAGCTCTTGAGCGCCACGTGATGACCAAGGCGGCCACCGAGGTGACCCCCGTCGTGGTCGTGACCGGCGAAGACGACGCCATGATCGCCAGCGAGGTCCGCCTCGTGCTCGAAGAGCTGGTGGGCGAGCGCGACCCGAGCCTGGTGGTCGAGGAGGTGGCCTCCCTCGGAGGAGAAGAGCTCGACGTCGGCAGGATCATCGACGCCTACACCACGCCTCCCTTCCTCATCGATCGCCGTGTGGTGGTGGTGCGTGACGCCGGGCGCCTCGACGCGGAGGGGGCAAAGCGGCTCTTGGCCGCGCTCGACCCGCCGCCTCCCGGAGCATCGGTGGTGTTGGTCAAGGGCTCAAAGGCCGTCCCGGCCAGTCTGGTCAAGAAGGCGAAGGACCTCGGCAAGGTCTTCGACGTCTCGGTGCGCAAGACCCAGCAGCGACGGGACTTCGTCGCTGAGCACCTGCGCCACGGTGCAGTGCGGCTCTCACCGTCGGCCCAGAAGCACCTGGACCAGCACCTCGGTGATGAGCTGAGCCGGATGGACGGGATCTTAGAGACCCTCTCTGCCGCCTACGGCGAGGGCGTGACCATCGACGAGGAGATGCTCGCACCCTTCTTGGGCACCCAGGGCTCGGTGCCCATCTTCGGTCTGACCGACGCTCTCGAGAGTGGGAGCATCTCGGCCGCGCTGGGCATCGTGGATCGGATGATGGGCCCGGGTGGGATCTCGGGCCACGAGCTGCTGGCCGCCATCGACAACCACCTCTCCCGAGCTGCTCGACTCCAAGGTGCAGACGTGCGCTCTGGGGATGACGCGGCTGCGATCCTCAAGATCCACGCCTATCCGGCCAAGAAGTCGCTCAACCTGGCCCGTCAGCTCGACCTCGAGTCGCTCTCGCACGCCCTCAGCCTGGTGGTCCAAGCGGATCTCGACCTGAAAGGCCAGAGCGGGCTCGATGAACGGGTGGTGATCGAGATCTTGGTGGCCCGCCTCACGCGCGCGCTCGCGACGAAGCGAGTCTGAGAAGGGGCTCCGCGGGGACCTTCGAGGCCGAGCCTCGAAGGATTTGCTCAGCTCGAGGCGTTGAGCGCGTTGATGCGGCGCATCAGGCGGCTCTTGCGGTTCGCCGCCTGGTTCTTGTGGATGACGCCGGATGCCGCTGCCTTGTCGATCCGCTTGACGGCGAGACGAAGATCCTCGACCGAGGTCTCTGCCTGGGCCTCGGCGGAGGTGACGGCGTGCTTGGAGCGAGTCTTGAGCTCAGAGCGCACGGCCTTGTTGGCAAGGCGACGACGCTCGCTCTGGCGGTTTCGCTTGATCTGGCTCTTGATGTTTGCCACGAGTTCCTCTGGGTGTCGAAGGGAGGAGGTGTCTGCTGGACGTGGCCAGCGACGCCTCGAAGATGCCGGAGAACCGGCCTCAAGACGATAGCAGGAGGAGGGAGGTCCCTGGAAGGAGGGCCACCTGAAGCCTTCGTGAAGGCCGGTACGCTGAGATGATCGTGCCGCCGACGAAGCCCTCGGGCCCCCTCCCGACCAGCCTCATCCGCAACTTCTCCATCATCAGCCACGTCGATCACGGCAAGTCCACGCTGTCAGACCGGATCCTAGAGATCACCGGAGCGGTCGACCCCCGCCAGATGCGCGCCCAGTACCTCGACTCGATGGACATCGAGAGAGAGCGAGGCATCACCATCAAGGCGCAGAACGTGCGAGTGGCCTTCGAGGGCCACGTGCTCCACCTGATCGACACCCCGGGCCACGTCGACTTCGGCTATGAGGTCTCTCGCTCGCTGGCAGCGTGCGAGGGAGCGGTCTTGCTGGTCGACGCCTCTCAGGGCATCCAGGCCCAGACGCTGGCCAACTGCTACCAAGCCTTGGAGAACGACCTTGAGATCATCGCCGTGCTCAACAAGATCGATCTTCCTGCTGCTGATCCCGAGCGCTGCGCGGCAGAGATCGAGTCGGTCCTGGGGCTCGCCGCTGACGAGATCCTCTCGATCTCAGCGAAGACCGGCGAGGGGGTGGCCGAGCTGCTGCGGGCCGTCATCGAGAGGATCCCGGCACCGACTGGGGATCGCGACGCCCCGCTGCGAGGGCTCATCTTCGACTCGAGCTTCGATCAGTACCGGGGCGTGATCTCCTCGGTGCGCGTCGTCGAAGGCACGATGCGCGCCGAGAGGCTTCGCTTCATGCACGCCGGCTCCAATCACGACGTCGAGGAGATCGGGGTTCGCACGCCGATCCCACTTCCCGTCGACGAGCTTGGTCCTGGTGAGGTCGGCTACGTCATCGCCGGGATCAAAGACGTCGGGGAGGCTCGTTCGGGAGAGACGCTGACCGATGCCACGAGGCCTGCCAAGGAGCCGCTCGAGGGCTACCTGGATCCGAAGCCCATGGTCTTCTGCGGGCTCTTCCCCATTGACGGTGACGATCTGCCCGATCTGCGCGATGCGCTCGAGAAGCTCAAGCTCAACGACTCGTCGGTGACCTTCGAGCCTGAGTCGTCGCATGCCCTGGGCTTCGGGTTCCGCTGCGGCTTCTTGGGGCTGCTCCACATGGAGATCGTCAAAGAGCGCTTGGAGCGAGAGTTCGACCTCTCGCTCATCGCCACGGCACCCTCGGTCGTCTACCGGGCGTTCCTGACCGACGGCACCGAGCAGATCATCGACAACCCGACCGAGCTGCCCGACGCCTCGCGCCTCGATCACATCGATGAGCCGATGCTCTCGATCACGATCCTCACCCCCACGGAGTACACCGGGGCGATCATGGATCTCTGCCAGTCCAAGCGGGCCGAGATGACGAAGATGGAGTACTTGAGCCCTGAGCGCGTCGAGCTGATCTATCGAATCCCGCTCGCCGAGGTGGTGATGGACTTCTTCGACCAGCTCAAATCTCGCACGAAGGGCTACGCCAGCCTCGACTACGAGCCCACCGACTACGAGACGGCGAGCCTCGTGCGCGTCGACATCTTGATCAACCACCTGCCCGTCGACGCCTTCTCGATGATCGTGCACCGAGACAACGCTGACAGCTACGGGCGCAGGATGGCTGAACGGCTCAAAGAGCTCATCCCCCAGCAGATGTTCGAAGTGCCCATCCAAGCCGCCGTCGGTGGCCGCGTGATCGCCCGTGAGACCGTGCGCGCTCGTCGCAAAGACGTGCTCGCCAAGTGCTACGGCGGCGACATCTCGCGCAAGCGCAAGCTCCTCGAGAAGCAGAAAGAGGGCAAGAAGCGGATGAAGAACCTCGGTCGGGTCGAAGTGCCCCAGGAAGCCTTCGTCGCGGCGCTTCGGCTCGGGGATTGACCAAGCGGCCCATAGAGCAGGACCGGGCTGGCACTCGGTAGACTGGAGTGCTGAAAGGCCCACCATGAGCAGCGAGCACGCAGAAAATCGGACCGACGGCGAGCTCGACCCTCGCAAAGCCGCCATCTTGGAGGCGATCGTCACCGGCTACATCGGCACCGCTATGCCAGTCGGCTCGAACATGATCGCCGAGACCGCCGGCATCGGGGTCTCCTCGGCCACCGTGCGCTCTGAGATGGTCGCCTTGGAGCGCGACGGCTATCTCGCCCAGCCCCACACCTCGGCGGGACGCATCCCGACGGACAAGGGCTATCGCTTCTTCGTCGACCACCTGACGACCCCCGGGACGCTCGGTCCTCAGCAGCGCCAGCAGGTGGCGTCGTTCTTCGGCCAGGTCCAAGGCGGCTTGGAAGACATCTTGGAGTCGACCTCGTCGCTGCTGAGCGACCTCACGTCCTATGCGGCCGTCGTCGTCGGTCCAAGCCACGAGCAGGCCTCGGTGCGCTCGATCCAGGTGGTGGGCCTCGGAGGCCGACGAGCGCTGGTGGTCACCGTCTTCGCTGACGGCGCAGTTGACAACCGACCCTTTGAGCTGCCCCATGAGCTCGACGACGCGGTCCTCGCTGGCGCTACGGCACATCTCCAACATCAGCTCGCCGGCAAGGCCCTGAGCAAGGCGACGGCGATACCCCCCACGGGTGTGGTCGAGGTCGACGACGTCGCCGCTCTCGCGGTCGACGCCCTGGTCACCATGGCTCGAAGCGGTGAGCACGAACCCGTCTTCGTCGGAGGACCCTCTCGCCTGGCGTCAGCCTTCGACGCCATCGAGACGGTGCGTGGCGTGCTCGGCATCTTGGAGCAGCAGCTGGTCGTCGTCTCCCTGCTCCGCGACGTCATGGAGTCAGGTCTGTCGGTCGCCATCGGCTCTGAGCACGGCTATGAGCCCCTCTCAAGCTGTGCGGTCGTCGTCGCCCCGGTTGAGATCAACGGACGCCAGGCCGGCGCCGTGGGGATCTTGGGTCCCACCCGGATGGACTACCCCGCAGCCATGGCCGCTGCAGAGACCGTGGGCCGCCAGCTCTCCGAGAGGATCGGCCCGGAACAAAGTGAAAGCGATGGGCATGGCTGACCTCGGCGACCTCTACGAGATCTTGGGTGTGCCACGAGGTGCGTCGGTCGAAGAGATCAAGCGCGCCTATCGACAGCTTGCACGAGAGCTGCACCCTGACACCAACCCGGATCCGGCGGCTGAGGAGCGCTTCAAGCAAGTCTCCGTGGCCTACGAGATCCTCTCTGACCCAGAGCGTCGTGCCAACTATGACGCCTACGGCGATCCCCAGATGGCCGCTGGTGGGGGCTCACCCTTCGAGGGCGGGGGCTTCGGCGACATCTTCGACATGCTCTTCAACCAGATGAGCGGTCAGCAGGGTGCGAGGCGCCGGGGGCCTGTGGCCGGACAAGACATCGAGACCACGCTCAGCTTGACCCTGGTCGAGGCCGCCTTCGGCGCCGCCAAGGACGTGTCGCTGCGCCTGCCTGTGCGCTGCTCGACCTGCGAGGGATCCGGTGCCGAGCCCGGGACCACGCCCGAGACCTGTGCGGAGTGCCAAGGCGCAGGCGAGGTCCGCCGGGTGCGTCAGACGATCATGGGCCAGATGGTCACGGCCACGCCGTGCCCTCGCTGCCAGGGGCTGGGCCAGACGATCGCGTCGCCGTGCGCGAGCTGTCGTGGCGACGGCCGCGTCACCGAGGAGCGGACCTTCACGGTCGAGGTGCCTCACGGCGTCGAGTCCGGCACCACGCTCCGGCTCACCGACCGGGGTGCGGCGGGGCCACGGGGAGGCCCCTCGGGCTCGCTGTTCGTGCACCTGTCGGTCGCACCGGACCCTCGCTTCGAGCGTGAGGGTGACGACCTGCACACGATGGTCCACGTCGGGGTGGCCCAGGCGGCTCTCGGGACCGTGCTCGACGTCGAGAACCTCGAAGAGTCCGTCAAGGTCTCCATCGAGCCAGGGACCCAGGCCGGAGCGATCCTTCGTCGACGAGGCGAAGGCGTGCCGCACCTCCGAGGTCGGGGCAACGGCGATCTCTACGTCCACGTCCAGGTCGACACGCCTCTTGAGCTCACCGACCGAGAGGTCGAGCTGCTCGGTGAGCTCGCCCAGCTGCGCGGCGAGCATCTTGAGCCCCCCGAAGAGCACCACGGGATCTTGTCGAAGATCAAGTCCGCGTTCAGTTGACCTTCACGCCGGGGGCGAGCGAGCGGGCCCGGGCCTCGGCTCAGGTCGTCGTCGACGATCTCGAGGCAGTGGAGCTCAGCGGCGCTGACGGCCACCACCTCTTCAAGGTTCGCCGCTTGCGCGACGGCGAGGTGGTCATCGCCACCGATGGCAAGGGATCCTGGCGGCGCTGCGTGGTCGCAGCGTCCCGGCTGCTCGCCGACGGTCCTGTCGTGGTCGAGCCTCCCGCCGCGACGACCCTCACCGTCGGCTTCGCCCCGGCCAAGGGAGATCGCTCCGAGTGGGCGGTGGCCAAGCTCACCGAGCTCGGCTGCGACAGGATCCTCGCACTCAAGACCGAGCTGGCCTCCGTGCGGTGGAACGAGGAAGCGGCGCACAAGGCGCTGGCTCGTTGGCGACGAGTCGCCCTCGAGGCGTCGTGCCAGGCTCGCCGGGTCACGCTCCCTCAGATCGAGGGGCTCCTGAGCCCCGCGGAGCTGCTCCTCGGTGAGGGAGTGGCGCTCGGTGTGCCCGGAGGACCCTCGCTGGGTGCAGCGACCACGACGATCTTGATCGGTCCCGAAGGCGGCTGGAGCGAGGCCGAGCTCGGCCTCCAAGGCACCAGGGTGGGTCTCGGTGCCAACGTGCTTCGGACCGAGACGGCGGCGGTGGCTGCCGGCGTGCTCCTCGGTGCGAGCAGGGCGGGTACGGTCGGGCTCGTGGACACAGGCGAGGAGCGGCGTTGAGAGTCGAGGACGACTGCCTCTTCTGTGGCATCGTGGCTGGATCGATCCCCGCCCAGATCGTCTACGCCAACGAGACCGTGGTGGCCTTCCGTGACGTGGCCCCTCAGGCTCCGACCCACGTGCTGATCGTGCCTCGCGATCACATCGCCAACGCCTCGCACGTCGAGGAGCCTGACGCCTCGACCCTCGGTGCGATGGTGCTGGCCGCTCAAGAGGTCGCCGACCTCGAAGGCATCGGTGGCGAGGACCGCGGCTACCGCCTGGTCTTCAACGTGGGACCCGATGCGCAGAACTCCGTACCCCACCTCCACCTGCACCTCTTGGGAGGACGATCTATGACGTGGCCGCCCGGATGACCGGACCGATCTCCACCTCCGAGCTGCCGGCGGATGCACCGGCGTCCACGCTGGTGCCCAACACGCACCTGATGGCTGCCCTGCTCGGTGAGCGCGACGTCCACCTCCGCTTGATCGAGAAGGCGTTTGCCGACGTCAAGATCACCGTGCAGGGCAACCAGATCACCGCCGACGGTCCTGAGGCCCAGCGGGTGACCGGCCTGTTCGACGAGCTCGTGCTCTTGGTGGAATCAGGTCAAGTGCTCGACGAGGCCAAGGTGGGGCGGACGATCGACATGGCGCGGGCCGACCTTCGAGCGTCTGAGGTGCTCGGGGCCACCGTCGTGCGCGCCGCCAAGGGGCGCATGATCCGTCCCCACACCGCTGGTCAGAAGCGCTACTGCGACACCATCGCGACCAACACCATCTCGTTCGGCATCGGTCCTGCGGGCACCGGCAAGAGCTACCTGGCTGTGGCGCTCGCCGTCCAGGCCCTCCAGGCGCGCCAGGTCACCCGGATCGTGCTCACGCGGCCTGCCGTCGAGGCGGGGGAGCGACTCGGTTTCCTGCCCGGTGACATCATGGCCAAGGTCGACCCTTACCTGCGGCCGCTCTACGACGCCCTCTTCGACATGCTCGAGCCAGAAGGCGCGCAGCGTCTCATCGAGAAGGGCACGATCGAGGTCGCACCGCTGGCCTTCATGCGAGGCCGCACGCTCAACGGCTCCTTCATCATCTTGGACGAGGCGCAGAACACCACCCCTGAGCAGATGAAGATGTTCCTGACGCGCATCGGCTTCGGCTCCAAGTGCGTCGTCACCGGCGACACCACCCAGATCGACGTCCAAGGAGGTCGCTCGGGGCTGGTGGGGATCGAGGAGATCTTGAAGGGGATCGACGGCATCTCCTTCGTGCACCTCGACCGCAAGGACGTCGTCCGCCACAAGATCGTCGGCGACATCATCGATGCCTATGACCGTGTCGACCAAAGCAACGGCGGCGCCGGTGGCCGTTGAGGTCTTCGGCGCCGACGAGCAAGACGACCAGCCCATCGATCTCGAGGCCGCGGTGACCTTGGCCACCCAGGTGCTCGAGGCTGAAGGCGTCCGTGGTCCAGCCGAGGTCTCGTTGCTCTTCGTCGACGAAGCCTCGATGGCGTCGCTCAACGAGCGCTTCATGCACAAGCAGGGTCCGACCGACGTGCTGAGCTTCCCGATCGAAGACGATCTGCTCCCCTCGGGACGCTTTCCGGACTCGGGGACGCCGGGCCCGGGGATGACCGATGAGCCGATGTCCTCGCCGCTGACCCTCCTCGGAGACGTGGTCGTCTGCCCGGCCGCGGCGGAGCGCAACCGTGTCGAGCACGGCGTGAGCCTGGAGGACGAGATCGCGCTGCTGGTGGTGCACGGGATGCTCCACCTCTTGGGCTGGGACCACCAGGTCGACGCCGAGGCGGAGCGCATGGAGGCCCGAGAGCGGCACCTCCTCAGCCGCTTTCATCAGTCGGAGGGGTCATCATGATCGCCTCGATGTCGGTCAGCGTCCAGGTCATCTTGGTCGTCGTGGTGCTCATCTTGCTGTTCGGCTCGGGCGGTCTCGCTGCCGCAGAGACGGCGCTCGTCCGCACCAGCCGCGTCAAAGCGCGCTCGTTGGCCGACGACGAGCGGCGTGGCTCGCACTCCTTGGTGCGCTTGGTGGATCACCCGCAGCGCTTCTTGAACCCGGTGCTGTTGCTGGTGCTGATCTGCCAGCTGGTCTCGGCCACCTTGATCGGTCTGCTGGCGGATTCGTGGTTCGGGGTCTGGGGTGTGCTCTTCGGCACCGTCTTCGAGGTCGTCGTGATCTTCGTCTTCTTCGAGGCCGTGCCCAAGAACTGGGCGGTACACCATCCCGAGCGAGCGGCTTTGGGTTCCGCTCCCATCGTCGACTGGATGATCAGGTTCCCACCAATCAGGGTGATCTCAGGGTTTCTGATCGGCTTCGCCAACATCGTGATCGGTCAACGCGGTGATGCCGTCGCCACCTCTGCGGTCACCGAGTCGGAGCTGCTGGCGATGGCGGACGTGGCTCGCGACGAAGACGTCATCGACGCAGAAGAGCGCGAGTTCATCCACTCGGTCATCGGCTTCGGCGACACGGTGGTGCGAGAGGTCATGGTCCCGAGACCCGACATGGAAGCCGTCGAGGTCACCATCTCGGTGTCGGACGCGCTGGTCGAGGCGCTCGAGGCCGGCTTCTCTCGCATGCCGGTCTACGCCGAGTCCATCGATGACGTGGCAGGCATCGCGTACACAAAGGACCTCATGATCTTGGAGCGGGCCGGACGAGGCGACGAGCTGATCGGCAGCCACGTGCGAGCGGCTCACTACGTGCCTGAGACCAAGCTCGTCTCCTCGATGCTTCGCGAGATGCAGGAGGCCACCTTTCACATGGCGATCGTCGTCGACGAGTACGGCGGCACCGCGGGTCTGATCACCTTGGAGGACGTGCTCGAAGAGCTCGTCGGCGAGATCGTCGACGAGTTCGACAGCGAAGAGAGGGCGGTCGAGACGATCGACGCGATGACCACCATCGTGGCCGGCCGGATGTCGATCGACGAGGTCGACGATCTGCTCGATGCCGAGCTGCCCAAAGGGAGCTGGGACACTGTGGGCGGCCTGCTGCTCGACCTCGTTGGCGGAGTCCCCGACGCCGGCGAAGCAGCCGAGGTTGACGGCTTCCGGCTCATCGCCGAGGAGGTCGACGGACGACGAGTGGAGCGTGTCAGGATCGTGCGACTCGCGCCGGTCGAGAACCCTGCCTCCTCGACCAAGGCGAAGCCCTGATGCGCTCGGGCTTCGCGTCAGTCGTCGGACGGCCCAACGTGGGCAAGTCCACCTTGGTCAACACCATCATCGGTGAGAAGGTGACCATCACCTCGTCTCGCACCAACACCACGCGCCATCAGATCCGTGGGGTGCTCACCCGGCCGGGCTACCAGATCGTCTTCGTCGACACCCCCGGCCTCCATCGGCCTCGCACGCGCCTCGGGGAGCGGTTGAACGACTCCGCCATCGACGCCTTCAGCGACGTCGACGTGCTGATCCCGCTGGTCGAGGCTAACCAAGAGGTGGGCCCCGGGGACATGGGCGTGCTCACCCGCTGCCTCGAGGTGGCTTCCCGCGGCGGGCCGAGCGTGCTGATCGCCGTCAACAAGATCGACGCGGCAGGTGCGGCCAAGACCGCTGAGCAGCTGATGGTGGTCCACCAAGCCTTGATCGAGCTGGCCGCCAAGCGGCTCGAGCTCAAGGACGCAGTTGACCGGGCCGAGTACTTCCCCATCTCGGCGAAGACCGGCAAGGGGGTCGGCGCACTCGTCGATGCCGTCGTCGACCGCATGGACGAGGGGCCGCCGTACTACCCGTCCGAGATGATCAGCGACCAAGACGAGGCCATCCACATCGCCGAGCTCGTGCGAGAGCAGCTGCTGTCTCGGACGAGAGATGAGCTGCCGCACTCGATCTTCTGCCAGGTCACCGAGTGGGAGGGCAACCGGATCCGCGTCGAGATCCTGGTGGAGCGTGACTCACAGAAGGGCATCGTGATCGGCAAGGGCGGCGAGATCTTGAAAGCAGTGGGCATCGCTGCTCGAGAGCAGCTCCCGGAGCACACCCACCTTGAGCTGTTCGTGCGCGTGGAGAAGAACTGGCAGAGCCGTGCCGAGGTGCTTGACCGCCTGGGTCTCTAGAGCGCTCCTCGAACGTGGGGAGGACCGGCCAGGTCGCCTCACGCTGGCTCTGTCCACGTCCTGAGGGCTGGGTCAGGCCGGCTGTCGACAGATCATCGGGTCCGGAGGAGACTCAGGCCCATGGAGAAGACCTTCCGAGCCACGCTGCAGAAGAGCCCGAGCAAGGGCGGCTGGACCTACGTCGTGATGGACGGCTCTGCTGAGTTCTTCGGGACGAGGGGCCTCGTGAAGGTGAGAGGCACCGTGGACGGCGAGCCGTTCCAGAGCTCGTTCATGGCCCTCGGGGATGGCAGGCACAAGCTGCCGATCAAGGCTGCGCTCCGAGAGAGGCTTGGCAAGTCCGAGGGTGACGAGGTCGTCGTCACGCTGACCGAGAGGCTCCCCCGCTGAGGATGGCGCCACCAGGTCCTCGACCGCAGGCTCACGGGCTCCTTGATGGGTAGCCTCCTCCCGGTGGCCCAGGACGACGTCGCTCTGCCAGCTGGCATCGGTGCGCCAGCGACGCGCGCACTTGTCGGTGCTGGCTACACCTCGCTTGATCAGCTCGCGGGTGTCCCGGCTGGGGATCTCTCCGCGCTGCACGGCTTCGGGCCGAAGGCTCTGCGCATCATTAGGGAGGCACTCGAAGAGCGGGGTCACTCGCTCGGCTAGGTGCACTCTCGCCCGGGCGATACCGGGCGATACCGGGCGATACCGGGCGATACCGGGCGATACCGGGCGATACCGGGCGCTCGAAGGTGCTTGGCCTCCGACGCATGCACGTCGCCACCCGATCAGGTTGGCCGATACCTGCACACCTGGACGCCAGTCGCTGAGGTTGCGGCGGACAGCAGCTCAAAGGTCCGTGCCACTCCATCGTCAGGGAACAGCGACTTGCCGCCACCAAGAGTGATCGGCTCGATCATCAGCACGAGCTCATCGAGCAGCTTCTCGACCATGAGGGCGCGGACCAGCGTGAGGCTGCCGTAGACGTAGACGTCACCGCCTGGTTCATCCCTCAGCTCGGACACCGTTTGGACGAGGTCAGCACTCCTGATGATCTGCGTCGGATGCCAGGCGAGATCTGCCTCGGTCAGCGTGTCGGACACGACGTACTTCTGTGCCGCGTTGATCCAGTCGGCGAAGGGATCACCTGCCCGCTCAGGCCACGACGCCGCCGAGACCTGGTAGGTGCGGCGGCCCTGGAGCAGCACCTGGCTGCGCTCGGCGAACGAGGCAATGACAGAACCCATCACGTCAGGATCGAAGTAGGGCCACGACCAACCACCGTGGCGGAACCCGCCTGAGGTGTCCTCGTCTGCGTCTCCCGGAGCCTGCACGACACCGTCCAGGCTGATGAACTCACTGGCGACCACTCGCATGGCATCGGTCCTCTCGATGAGACGTCGTCGTTCGAACATTCTGACGAATCAGAGGCTCCGGTGCTCGCAGCCCTCGTGCTGAGCAAGACCGCTGAGGACCTTCGCAGAGCTCGAGGCCCTCTCGTGACGCTGAGCGACACGCAGCCAGCGCACCGTGAGCCCCGTCGCTCGCCCGAGCGTGCCCGAAGCAAGGGAGGCCCACCCCGTCGGCGGCGGACCTTCGGCTCAAGGGTGTGCGCGACGTGACCCGTGAGCCAAGACCCCCTAGAACCAGTGCATCCACGGATGGTTGTGTCGCCAGATCACCGCAGAGACCTTCCCGATGATGTTGGTGGCAGGAACCGTTCCCCAGAAGCGGCTGTCGTTGGAGTTTCCTCGGCAGTCACCCATGACGAAGTACTGCCCCTTCGCGATGACCGTGAATTGAACGTCGGCTGATGGCTGTGAGCACGTGCCGGTCATCGTCGGCAGCCACGGCTGCGAGAGAGGCTTCCCATTGATCAAGATCGTGTCGCCGACCGACGAGATCGTCTCGCCGGGAAGCCCGATGACGCGCTTGACGAGAATCGGAAACTGCACGTCGTGGTCACCGGGCGCGCGATTGAAGACGACGATGTCGCCACGATGGATCGTGGACGCCAGCTTGTCGACAGCTATCCGATCTCCGATCTGAAGTGTCGGAAGCATGGACCCGGAGGGAACGACGTAGACCTGGACGGCGTAGGCCCTGATACCGAACGCCAAGATGGCAACGATTGCGATGGTCAAGAGCAGCGAGAGTGCGCTCTTGAGGTTCGGTCGTCGCATGCCGACCAGCTCGCTGCCCGGGTCGCCTCCGCTCACGCTCTCATCGTCGCATAGAGAAAGTTCTGGGTGCCGCCGCCACGAGCGCTCTCAGCTGCCTTGGAGCAAGCGGTCGCACCCCGATGCCACGAGGGGACCACGAAGATTCTGGAGGGGTTGGACATGGCGCGCACTGGTGATCGCCTCGGTCTCAGAGGTCGCGCTCGTAGACGAACATGACGGGTCCGTCAGGTCCCCCCACCCTGTGGGAGAACCCCGCGCTCTCGTACAGGCTCCGAGCGGCGACGTCGGGTTCGTCGACGCCGACATCCATGGTGTCGGCCCCATGAAGCCGAGCGACGTTCATCGCCTCTCCCAAGAGCTGCCTGCCGATCCCTTGGCCGCGCATCGAGGGGATCACGTAGAGCTCCGCGAGGTAGCACTCAAGGCCCTCGCTCCAGATCGACCGGCGGAATCGGAGCACCGCCACGCCGACGGGATCACTGCCAACGAGAAGGATCCGTGTGTCGCCGTCTTCGAGCAGCAGCCTGATCCGCTCTGAGAGTGCTGCAGGGGGTGGGGTCGGCTCGTTGAACTCTCGATTGAAGTCGATCAGGAGCCGAGCCATCGAGTCAGCGTCTTCCTTCGTGCCCATCCGCACGGCGAATGGCGATTCCCTGGCCATGGCGTGGACACTATCTAGGAAGCTGAGGCGACAGCGGCGACCGTTCACGAAGCACCTGGACGCCCGAGAGCGGCTGCGTGACCGGGCCACGGGCGGTGTACCGACGCGAGCCGAAGGCTGTCCACCAGCGCCGCATCCGAACGCGAGGATCTCGGTCAACGTCCCTCGCTCTCAGGTGGCCGCTCACTAGTGTGAGCCCAGACATGGCGCGCCTCGCGGGCCCAGGATGCAAGGAGACCAACGATGGACTTCGCAGTCAAGGGAACGGTGTTGCCCGTCCTCGAGGCGACGCTCGAGCAAGGCGAGGGACTCATTTCGACCCACGGCGACCTCGGATGGATGAGCCCGACGATCCAGCTGTCACAGACCACAGGTGGGAAGGGCTTCATGAAGGCCGCCAAGCGCGTGGTGGGTGGTGCAGGGCTCTTCTTGACCCACTACACCTCAGAAGGCGGGCGCGGCACGGTCGTCTTCCCGGCCAAGCTGCCCGGCAACATCATCAACGTCGAGGTGACGCCCGAGAAGTCGTTCTACGTGCACCGCTCAGGATTCCTCTGCGGCACGGAGGGCATTGAGGCCTCGGTCTCGATGCAGCAGAAGAAGATGGTCGGCGGGTTCTTCGGCGGCATGGGGTTCTTCCTCCAACACCTCCAAGGTGAGGGCATCGCGTGGCTTGAGGTCTCCGGTGAGATGTTCGAGTACGACCTCCCCCCGGGAGAGACCTTGCGGGTGCACCCAAGCCATGTGGGGGCGTTCGAAGAGGGTGTGCAGTTCTCGGTGGGGACCATCCCGGGTCTGTCGAACAAGATGTTCGGCGGCAACGGCTTCTTTGTGGCCACGCTGACAGGGCCAGGCAAGGTCTGGCTCCAGTCGATGAGCATCACCCAGCTCGCCGTGGAGATCGCTGACCACCTGCCCGGCGGCGACTCGTCGTCGAGCTCCACCTCGAGCGTCGGCGGGCTCATCGGCGGGCTCCTCAAGAGCTGACGACACCAATGACCGACTACGACCTGCGCTGTCCGTTCTGCGGCACACCGACGGTCGAGGGGCGGTGCCCGAGCTGCACGCACGGTCCGACGCAGCGTGCACCGAGAGGGGTGAGCGCCGATCGGACCTCGGCGCACGTGGACGTACCCGCCAGCGAACGCTCTTCGGGCTCGGTCGATCGTCTGGCGCTCTACACCCCAGAAGGAGGCCGGCCGAGCCTCTTTGCTCGTGGAGCGACCCTCTTGGCTGCCTCGATCTCGGTCGCAGCGTTTGGCCTGCTGGTCATCGTCCTGATCATCGGGCTCGGGGCAGCGCTCTTTGGTGCAGCGGACACCACCAGCACGTGGTTGAGCGTGCTGCTGGTGCTACTCAGCGTGGTGATCATCGCCGTGCTTGCCGTCTGCGCCACGGGACTGTCGATCATCTGGAAGCACAGGGGTGACTACGAGGCCGCCCGCAGCTCGACCACCAGCTCGCCGTGAAGCGAGCGGCTCAGTGCGTCCCGGCGGTGATCTCTGCCAAGAACGACACGACCTCTGCCTGATCGATCGAGCGGCGCATGGGTGGCAGCGCGTTCAGGAGCACCCCTCGGTAGCTCGCGGTGGCCAAGCGCTGATCCAGGACGGCGACCACGCCGTGGTCGGTGGTCGATCGGATGAGCCGGCCCACACCTTGGGCCAGCAGCGTCGCGGCACGAGGGAGATCGACCAGGCTGAAGGCTTGGGTGCCGGCGCGCCGTCGCCGCGCTTCTAAGAGGGGATCATCGGGTCGACCGAAGGGCAGTCGATCGATGGTCACGAGCGAGAGGCTCCGACCGGGCACGTCGAGTCCCTGCCAGAGACCCATGGTCGCAAAGAGGCACGCGTCTTCCTCTTGGCGGAACCGCTCGACCAGCGCTCTGTTGGTGGAGGCACCTTGGACGAGGATCGGGTGGTGCACTCGATCAGCCACCCGGTCAGCGGCTTCGCGCATCGCTCGTCGTGAGGTGAACAGCGCCAAGGTGCGCCCTCCGGCGGCGCCGATCAAGGTGGCGAGCTCGTCAGCGATCTTGACCTCGGCGTCGTCGGCCCGTCGGTCGCCGACCTCGGTGGCGACGTAGAGGATGGCTTGAGAGCGAAAGTCGAAGGGCGAGCCCACATCGAGCTCGGTGACCTCGTCAGGGTCGAGGCCCAGTCGTCGAGCCAGGCCAGGGGGCACCGTGGCCGAGGTCATCACCACGGTGGCGTGCGAGAAGAGGCCAGACGCCAAGGCAGGCCCCACGTCGATCGGGGAGAGCGTGAGGGTCTTGGCTGTTCGGTTGGCGTCGAGCCAGAGGACCTGGTCCTTGTCGACGCCACGAAGGCGACCGACGTCATCGAGCAGTCTGGTCGCGCTCGACACCGCCCGGACCGTGCTGGCCTCGCTTTCCTCGAGCCCTCGCAGCGAGATGAGCACTGCACGAAGCGCCTGATCGAGTCGTTCGAGGACCTCGGCGAGCTCCTCGTGCTCGTCCAACGAGATCTCCATCGCCTCGCCCATCTCGCCGAGCACCTGGGTGAGACCGTCGGCGGCCTCAGCCAGGGGCTTGGTTTGCTCCGCGCCGTTCGAACCCAGCAGCGCTCTTGCCTGGCTGGCCAGGGTTCGCACCCGGGTGGCGGTCAGCTCCACGCCGAGCGATTGTGTCATCACCGCTTCGAGCTCATGGACCTCGTCGATCACGACGGCGTCGTGCTCGGGCAAGACCTGGCCTCCTGAGGCCAGGTGCGAGCCCAACAGGTGGAGGTTGACGACGATCACGTCAGCCTCGGCCGCGTGGTTGCGCGCCAGCTCGGTGAAGCAGCGAGAGCCTTGTGGGCAGTTGAAGGCACCCGGGCACTCTCTCGGTCCCACCGAGACCATCGACCACGCACGATCGGACACCTCTTCGTCGAGCTCTGCTCGATCACCGGTGGCCGAGCTGATCTCGAAGGCGAGCAGACGTCGCACCTGGGTGGCGAGGCGCTGGTCGTCAACTGGCTCACCAGCGATGGGATCGACCATCTCGGGTTGGAAACCTCCGTCGCCCAGCTCTGAGGCTCGCTGGCGGCACAGGTAGTTGTTCCGCCCCTTGAGCACGGCGACGACCACGTCACCGATCGCTGCAGACACCAGAGGGAGGTCACGCTGGGCCAGCTGCTCTTGGAGGGCCTTGGTGGCGGTGGCGACGACCACCGGGCGACCAAGCTGGGCGCTCGGCACCAGGTACGCCAGCGATTTGCCCGTCCCGGTCCCGGCGGACACGAGAAGGTGGCGATGCTCGACAAAGGCCTCCTCGACGGCTTCGGCCATGGCCACCTGGCCAGGGCGGTCCTCACCACCTCCGGGCAGCTGGGAGCGGACGGCACTCAAGGCGAGCGCCACAGGCTGCGGCGTGGGAGCGGGAGGCACGGCGTCGAACCTACCGCCGCTCTCCGGGCAGAGAGCCGACCCTTTGGTGACCGAGCGATAGGTTCGGAGCTGTGAGTGCTGCGCGAGGTCGACGATCGAGGGACCTCCCGGTCGATCCGACCGTCCCCGACGACATGGATTGGGATCACATCCCCAAGCACGTGGCGTGCGTGATGGACGGCAACGGTCGGTGGGCCTCTCGACGGGGCCTCCCTCGGACCGAAGGCCACGCAGCAGGCGAAGAGGCGTTGGTCGATGCTGTCGACGGTGCGCTGGCGCTCGGGATCGAGTGGATCACCCTGTACGCCTTCTCGACAGAGAACTGGCGACGTCCCGCCGATGAGGTGCGCTACCTCATGGGGTTCAACGAGTCGCTGCTCATGCGTCGCCGAGACGAGCTCAACAAGAAGGGCGTCCGCATCCGCTTCGCAGGACGCCGCGATTGGCGGGTTCCTCGACGAGTGCTGCGTCAGATGGATGAGGCGGCCGAGCTCACCAAGGACAACCGGACCTGCACGATGACGATGGCGTTCAACTACGGTGGACGAGCGGAGATCGTCGACGCCGTCCGCGCGCTGGTGGCCGAAGGGGTCAAGGCCGAGAAGATCGACGAGAAGGCCATCCGACGCCACCTCTACTACCCCGACATGCCCGACCCCGACCTCGTGGTGCGAACCTCTGGCGAGCACCGGATCTCGAACTATCTGCTCTGGGAGATCGCCTACTCAGAGCTGGTCTTCCCTGAGGTCCTCTGGCCCGACTTTCGTCGAGAGCACCTCTATGAGGCAGTCATGGAGTTCCAGCGCCGCGAGCGTCGCTACGGGGGCCTCGAGACATGAGGTGGCGCATCGTCGGCATCGTCGGAGGCGTGATCTTGCTCATCATCGGGATCGTGGCGGCCTCACTCGGGAGCTCACCGCTCAGAGCTCCCATGATCGCCATCGCGGCGCTTGTGATCCTCGTCGCCGGGGGCAACCTGCTCAACGACTGGATGGGCATCGAGCGAAAGCCACAAGAGTTCAACCGACCCGATCGCGAGCCCACGGAGATTGACGACACGTGAGCCAGCTGCGCGACAACGGCGTGGTGCTGCGGACCTACAAGCTTGGCGAAGCCGATCGGATCCTGGTCGTGATGACCGAAGCGCACGGCAAGGTGCGCGCGGTGGCCAAGGGGGTGCGCAAGACAGGTTCGAAGTTCGGGGCTCGCCTCGAGCCGATGAGCCACGTCGCCCTCATGCTGTGGCAAGGCCGGAGCGATCTGATGACGGTGAACCAGGTCGAGGTGATCGAGCACCACTGGCACATTCGAGAGGACCTCGATCGGCTGACCTCGGCCATGGGGATGCTCGAGGTCGTCGACCAGGTCGCCCAAGAGGACCACGAGGACCAAGCGGTGTTCGAGACCCTGGTCCGGGCACTACGGACCATGGACAACACCGAGGTCGACCCTGCTTTGATCGCTCCGGCCTTCTTCTTACGCGTTCTCGAGCTCGAAGGTGCCGCCCCGCTGCTCGACGCCTGCGCGTCGTGTGGTGAAGAGGACGTCGAGCTGGTGGCCTTCGACCTCTCCGAGGGTGGCGCGCTCTGTCGGAACTGTCGACGAGGCCGTCCGCTCTCGCCTGAGGCGCTGAGCTTGGTTCGCCGCATCCTTGGCGGCGAGCTCGGGGGCGTCTTGAGCGGACCCCCGCCTCCTGGTACCGCTGAGGTGGCAGAGCTGGCGACCTCCGCGATGGAGGCGCACCTCGATCGCCGCCTGCGCTCGGTGCGCTCCGTCGCCGGACTCTGAGCCGCCTGGTGGCACCGTCGGTGATGTGGTTCCGTCGTGATCTTCGGCTGAGCGATCATCCCGCGCTGCACGCAGCGCACCGTGCTGGTGGCACCGAGGGAGTCGCCGGGGTCTTCATCGCCGACGACGAGCTCTTGGCGCCTGCAGGTCCTTCGAGGGTGCGCTACCTCGCCGCCTGCCTTGACGCCCTTGATCGCAGCATGGCGGGTGCGCTGATCCTCCGCGAGGGTCCTCCTGCGAAGGCGCTTGTCTCCTTGGTGCACGAGCTCGGCGCTCGTCAGGTCTTCATCACCACCGATCACGGTCCCTACGGTCGAGCTCGTGACGAAGCGGTGCGTGCGGCGCTGGGCGACGTCGGCTGTGAGCTTGTCGCGGTGGGCTCGAACTACGTGGCTGCCCCAGGGTCGATCAGCAACGACCGGGGAGAGGGGTTCCAGGTCTTCGGGGCCTTCCGGCGACGCTTCGAAGCCCTGGCGCCTCCGGCGTGCCTGCCAGCACCTCGTGTCACGTGGTGGCGCACGTCGAGCGAGCTGGCTCCCTCAGGGCTCCCGCTGCGCGCGGGCAAGCGGCTGGCGAGCCATGTCGCGACCGTTCCGCTGAGTCCGCCTGTGGAGCTGCCGGTGGCCGGTGAGCGAGCGGCCCTCGAGCGGCTGACGGCCTTTGCTGACGACGATGCCTCGACCTATCAAGCTCGTCGGGACCTCGTCGCCGAGCACGGCACGTCGCGGCTCAGCTGGCACCTTCGCTTCGGCGCCCTCCATCCC
>Ga0075017_100000462_pt1 | contig 22603 bp, 21 predicted proteins | sample AleBraG_ABR_2012_FD_71475 | JGI IMG/M metagenome (GOLD analysis project Ga0075017, IMG submission 71475) | Freshwater sediment microbial communities in response to fracking from Pennsylvania, USA - Alex Branch Run_MetaG_ABR_2012 | ecosystem: Environmental > Aquatic > Freshwater > Creek >... | reverse complement strand
GGGTACACCCTCACCTTGCCCACCGAGGACAAGTTCCTGGTGACGCGCAGCGAGCTCGTCGACGAGCTCGCTGCGCGTCACCAGGAACTTGTCCTCGGTGGGCAAGGTGAGGGTGTACCCGAGCGCGCGACCGCGCGGGATGATCGAGATCTTGTGCACGGGGTCGGTGTTCGGCAGGGCGTGCGCGACGAGCGCATGGCCGCTCTCGTGGTACGCGATCACTCGCTTCTCGCGGTCGGAGATCAGACGGCTGCGCCGCTCCGGGCCGGCCATGACGCGGTCGATGGCCTCCTCGAGCTGCGGGAGGCCGATGAGGTCGAGCTCGTGGCGGGCCGAGAGGAGCGCGGCCTCGTTCATGAGGTTCGCGAGGTCGGCGCCGGTGAAGCCCGGCGTGCGACGCGCGATGACGTCGAGGTCGACGCCGGGTGCGAGCGGCTTGGCCTTCGCGTGGACTCGCAGGATGGCCTTGCGCCCCTCGAGGTCGGGGCGGTCGACCACGATCTGGCGGTCGAAGCGGCCCGGGCGCAGCAACGCGGGATCGAGGATGTCGGGGCGGTTGGTGGACGCGAGCAGGATCACGCCCGCCTTCTGGTCGAAGCCGTCCATCTCCACGAGCAACTGGTTGAGCGTCTGCTCGCGCTCGTCGTGGCCACCGCCGACGCCGGCACCGCGCTGGCGGCCCACCGCGTCGATCTCGTCGACGAACACGATCGCCGGCGCGGCGGCTTTCGCCTGCTCGAAGAGGTCGCGGACGCGCGACGCGCCGACCCCCACGAACATCTCGACGAAGTCGGAGCCCGAGATCGAGAAGAACGGCACGCCGGCCTCGCCGGCGACCGCCTTCGCGAGCAGCGTCTTGCCGGTGCCCGGCGGACCGAACAACAGCACGCCCTTGGGGATCTTGGCACCCATCTTCTGGAACTTCGCCGGCGACGCGAGGAAGTCCTTGATCTCCTGGAGCTCCTCGACCGCCTCGTCGAGGCCGGCGACGTCGGCGAAGGTGACCTTGGGCTGGTCCTTCGTGACGACCTTGGCGCGCGACTTGCCGAAGCCCATGATCCCGCGGCCGCCCCCCTGGAACTGCCCGAGGACCCACATCAGCATCAAGGCGAGCAGCACGAACGGGAGCAGCGTGTAGAGCAGGCCGACCCATGCGCTCTGCACCTGGTGGTCGGTGTGCAGGTCGGGGACCTGCGCGTCGACCAGGTCCTGGGTGATGCGCGCCGTGTAGGCCGACGGGAAGTCGACGGAGTACTCGGTGCCGTCCTTCAGCTTGCCGGTGACCGAGTGGTCCTTGTCGTTGATCGTGGCGGACTTCACCTGGCCGGCCGTGACCTTGTCGGTGAAGCGGTCGAGCGACAGGGTCTTGGCCCCGTCGGTGCCCAACAGGGCGCGCGCCACGAAGAAGGCGATGATGGCCAGGATCACGACGCCGACGACGGCGCTGCGACGCTTCTTGCTCAAGGGGAGGACTCCGGCTCCTTGGCGGCAGCCGGCCCAATGTAGTGGCTCCCGGACGGACCCTTTTCCGCCGGGTCGTACCGGGCGACTCCCCCGCTCCTCCCGGCTATTTTCCGGCGTACTCGGCGAGGAAGGGCAGGTTGCGCCAGCGCTCGCCGACGTCGAGGCCGTACCCGATGACGAACGACGGCGGGATGGTGAAGCCCGTGTAGCGCAGATCCAGCTCCGCCCGCTGCAGGCCCTCCTTCACCAGGAGCGCGCACACCTCCATGGAGGCGGGGCCACGGGCCATCAGGTTCTTGCGCAGGTAGTCGAGCGTGAGGCCGGAGTCGACGATGTCCTCCACGATCAACACGTGGCGGTCGGTGAGGTCGAGGTCGAGGTCCTTGATGATCCGGACCACGCCGCTGGAGCGGGTGGCCGATCCGTACGACGACACCGCCATGAAGTCGAACTCCACCGGCAGGTCGATCGCCCGGGACAGGTCGCTCATGAACATGAAGGCGCCCTTGAGCACACCGACGAGCAGCGGCGGACGGCCGGCGTAGTCGCGGGTGATCTCCTCGCCGAGCTCGCGGATGCGCGCCTGCAGCGCGTCCTCGCTGATGACGATCCGGCCCACTTCCGCGTGCTGCCGGCCTGGCCCTTGACTGTCAGTCACCCGTCATCCTCTCGCGAGCCGTCGCTGGAACCTACCGCGTGAGCACGAGGACTCCGCGGGTGCGGTGCACGGCCCGCCCACCGGCGAGCTCCACCGCGCGAGCCCGGCCTTCGGCAACGACGAGCACACGCGCGAGCTCGTCGGCCGAGGGGGGCGGCGCGCCGAGCCAGTTGCGCAACGCGCGCCGGGCCAGGACCGGCGGCAGCGCGCGCAACGCCGCCGCATCCGCGCGCCCCTCGGGCCCCGGCCACGCCGCGACCGCGAGCGCGTCGAGGAACTCGGTCTCCTCGCGCAGCAGCGCGGCCTGGCGAGCCAACACCGGCGTGAGATCGCGCCCGGCGATGCGTTCGAGCAGCGGCATGACCTCGTGGCGGATCGCCACCCGCCGGAGCGTGCCGTCGTGGTTCATCGGGTCGTCGAGCACGGGTAGGCCGCGTTGCTCGCACAGCGCGCGCGTGTCGGCGCGGCGCCACCCGAGCAACGGGCGCGTGATCCGGTCGCGCGTCGGAGGCATGCCCGCGAGGCCGGTGGTGGCCGCGCCGCGCAGCAGGTTGAGCAATACGGTCTCCGCCTGGTCGTCGGCCGTGTGCCCCACGAGCACGGTCGATGCACCGCTGGCGGCGCGTGCCTGCTCGAGCGCGTCGTAGCGCGCGTCGCGCGCGCGGGCCTCGAGGTTGGGCCCCGGCGCGATCGTGACCCGCACCGAGCGGAACTCCGCTCCGAGGCGCGCGGCGACCGCCGCGACGACGTCGGCTTCCGCCGCGCTTCCGTCACGCAGCCCGTGGTCGACGTGCACCGCGATCGGCGCGAGCTCCGCGTCGACCGCCAGCGCGAGCAACGCGGTGGAGTCCGCGCCACCGGAGCAGCCCACGATCACCGGCGGCGGCTCACCACAGGCAAAGGTCGTGCGTTCGAGCCGCACTGCTCCGCTCCCCGTGGCGCTCAGAGCGCGTCGACGCGGGTGAGCCAGTCGCGCGGTCGGGCGAGCTCCTCCACGGTGGGCAGGAATTCCGGGCCGCGCCACGCGGCGTCGATGCCCCGGGGCCCGGCGATGCGCTCCACCTCGGCGATGAACTTCTCGCCCACCTCGTACTGGCGCATCTTCGACTCGAGCCCCACCAGCTTCTGCACGACCGCGCTGACGCCGCCGCTCTGCCGGCGTGCCTGCAGCACACGCGCCATGCGCGCCTGCCCGGCGACGTACTGCTCGCCGAGCTTGTTCATCACGCTGTTGCCGTGCCCCTCGAGCAGTGACATCAGCGCCTGCACCTCGGCGAGCGCGCCACGCTGCTCGTCGGAGGCGAGGAGCGCGACGAGGCCGCCGTCGTCGAGCGGGTTGCGCCCGGCGCGCAACTCGTCGGCCGCGCGCGACAGCGCGTGCACCAGCCGCTTCGGATCGGGGTCGATCGACGACAGCGCGCGATCCACGAGACCCAGGTAGTACGCCTTCATCCACGGCACCGCTGTGAACTGGGCGCGGTGGGTGACCTCGTGGATCGCGATCCAGAGGCGGAAGTCGCGCGGGCGGAAGGCGAATCGCTTCTCGAGCGCGAGCACGTTCCCGCCCACGTAGTACACCGCGTCGGCCGCATCGTCGTCGTCGAGCACGAGCAGGTCGTACTGGCCGAGGACGCGCTGCGCGAGGTAGCCGAGCAGCACACCGGTCTCGGTGCCGGCGACTCGCCGCCCGAGCGGCGCGACCCGGCTGTTGACCATGCGCGCGCCGACCCGCGCGGTGAGCGGCGCGAGCAGGCGCTGCATCGACGTGATGTTGGCGTCGACCCAGGCGGCGCGGTCGACCACTTCCGCCTGCGCGACGCCGGGTGCCCGCAGCCCCGTGTGCTCGGCGACGAGGTGCTCGGCCTGCTCGGTGACCGCGGCGAAGTCGGCGCGCAACGACCCGGAGAGATACGACGACGCGAGCGGTTCGCGGCCGGCGAAGCGGCGGGCGACCTTTGCGGCCAGCCCCCAGTCGATGGGGTCGGCCCGCGGGGACGTGGACGGAGTGGACGGAGTCGCCGCGACCGCCGAGGTCACCGTGACCGCCGCGGCGGCCGGTGGGTCTCCCTGGGGGCGGGACGCACCGTCATGATTCCTGGCGGCCCCGGTACTTCGGACGCATCACCCGGATGTAGTACCCGACGATGGTGACGATCAGCCACAGGAGCATGCTCACCGCGAGGATGATCCCGATCCAGTAGAACCACTTGAACTGCTGGTCGGCGACCACAATGCCGGTGGAAGCTCCCGCCGGAGCCGCGGCAGCCACGAGCGCGCACAGCGCGAGGGCCCCGAGCAACGGGATTCGGGTCGACAGGTTGCGGGTGTGGACGGACTTCACGAGGTGGCTCCTCCGGTCTCGAACGAGCAGATCCTAGATGGATCCCGCCCGGGCGAGCCCTATTCGGCAGGCCGCTTCGGGGGAGGTTCCCCGAGGGCCTCGGCGATGCGACGCTTGAGGTCGTCGGGAACGTCGTCCCGGCACTTGCGCGACACCACCTGGCGGAGCTCGACCTCGAAGGTGAAGCCCTGGGCACACGGCGGGCACTTGTCCAGGTGGCGCCGGATCGACCAACGGCGCCACACGGTCAGCTCCCCGTCGAGATAGCTGTAGACGCGGTAGATCGCCTTCTCGCAGTCCATCGCTCGCTTCTATCCCCTCGCGGCGGTTTCGGGCGCCGCTTCCGGCGCCGGCCCCTCCGGCTCGGAATGGCCGTCGGTGCCGTTGACGGTCGGGAGCAATCCGCGCTCGCGACCGAACTCCCACAACTGCTTCTGGAGCGCCTTTCTTCCGCGATGGAGGCGACTCATGACGGTTCCGATGGGAACGTCCATGATCTCGGCGATCTCCTTGTAGGAGAAACCCTCGACATCGGCGAGCAGCACGGCCATCCGGAATTGCTCCGGCAGGGACTCGAGAGCCGCCTTCACCAGCTCGTCGGGGATGGCGTCGAGCACCTCGCTCTCGGGGGAGCGCTGGGCCTCCACCGCCTCGAGGCCGCCCAGGCGCCGGTACAGGAAGAAGTCCTCGGTGTCGTCGAGGTCGACCTGCTCGGGACGGCGTTTCTTCGCCCGGTAGGTGTTGATGAAGGTGTTGGTGAGGATCTTGTAGAGCCAGGCCTTGAGGTTCGTGCCGTCCTGGAACCCACCGAACCCGCGGTAGGCGCGCAGGTACGTCTCCTGCACCAGATCCTCGGCGTCGGAGGGGTTGCGCGTCATACGCAGCGCCGCGCTGTAGAGCGCGGACATGTAGGGCATTGCGAGCTCGGCGAACCGGGCCTGGTCGGCCATGCGGTCAGGCTACCCAGCCGGACGGTCGGGCGACCGCCCGGCCCCCGGTGGACGGGCTCAGTCGCTCGTGGACGTCGTGCCGGTCTCGAGGTCCTCGAGTCGGCGGGCCATCGCCCCGAGGAGCTGCTGCGACAGCTCGGGCACCTCGGCGAGCAACCCCGCGAACTCGCGCTGGCCGATCACCTCGATGCGGATGGGCGTCTTCGCGGTGACCGTGGCCGTACGGGGCCGGTGGTCGAGCAGCGCGATCTCACCGATGTACGACCCGGCGCCGCGCGTGGCGACCACGCGGTCACCCTGGCGCACCTCGATCTCGCCGTCGAGCACGATGATGAACTCGTGGCCCGACGCACCCTCGCGGGTGAGGACGGTGCCCGCAGGCTCCTCGAGGTACGTCGCGAGCTGCGAGATCATCCGGAGCTCCTTCTTGGAGAGCCCTTCGAACAGCGGCACCTGGGCCAGCTGCTCCTCGATCCGGTCGTGACGGTCCATCGTTTCTCCTTTTGTCCCCCAAGAGCGCCGTCAGTCTGCCCCAAAACTCGCGCGTGCGCGGCCACTCCGCTGGCGCGGCGCTCGGGGCCCCCGGCGGTCAGCGCAGTCTCGTCAACCGATGGCGGTGAGGTTGCTCGCCACCGGGCCCTTGTGCCCGTCGATGCACACGCAGTCGCGACCGGCGTCCTTCGCGGCGAAGAGCGCGCGGTCGGCACGGTGTACGAGGTCGTCGAGGTCGTCGGCGTCGTCGGAGTGGGCGATGCCGAAGCTCGCGGTGACGGCCGGCGTGTCGCCGACGCGCGAGACGCGTCGCAGCTCGGCGCGCACACGTTGCATGGCCTCGATGGCCTCGGCGGTCTCGACGCCGGGCAGCAACACCGCGAACTCCTCGCCGCCGTAGCGGCACGCGAGGTCCGCTTCACGGATCTCGGAGCGGAGGATCGCCGCGAACATGCGCAGCGCGCGATCGCCGGCTTCGTGACCGTACGTGTCGTTGAGCGTCTTGAAGCGGTCGAGGTCGGCGAGCACGACGGCGAACGCCCGGCCCGACGCACGCATCGAGCGCACCCGGTTCTCGAAGCTGCGCCGGTTCACGAGCCCGGTGAGCCCGTCGGTCGACGCCTGGAGCTGCGACTCGGCCATGATGCGCAGCATGCCGAGCCGGTTCCCGGCGTGGTTGGCCAACACCTGCAACGAGGCGACCGCGTCGTCGCCGAGGGGCGCGTCGGCGTCGGCGACCGTGTGGAGCACGCCGACCGTCCGTCCCATGATCGACACCGGCACGCACACCGCCGAGCACCGATCGACGTCCCCGTCCGCGTGCGGGCGGTCGCGCAGACGCGGGCACGCGTCGAGCGCCTCGTTGTCGGGGAACACGAGCGTCTGCGCGCGCCGCGCCGCGACGCACTCTGAGGGCGAACGCACCTGGCACCCGGGCGCGACACCGTCGGGCGCCACCGTGAGCACGCGCGCCAGGTGCGCCTGGCTGTTGTCCGCGAGCAACAGCTCGGCCGCCACATGCGGAGCGGCGGTGCGCACCGCACGCTCGATCGTGTCGAGCGCGGCCGGCTCGTCGCCCGCCATCTCGAGCGCGCGCGCCAGGCGGCTCTCGAACTCGCGTCGCCGCGCCTCGGCCGCCATCACGCGGCCCTGCCGGGCCTTCTCGAGCCCGATCTCGAGACCGCGGCGCTTCATCACCGCGCCGAACACCGCGACGAGCGGGCCGCCGACGAGCACCGCAGTGATCGCGCACCAGAGGGCGGTGACGAACACCGGGCTGCCCGCGAGCGCGGCACCCACCGCGCCACCGACCGCGCCGGTCACGACGAAGAGCGCGAGCAGACCGGAGGTGACGCCACGCGCACCTCGGTGCACGTCGTCACGGGCGGCGGCATGATCCGCCTCGGTGTAGCGGTCGTCGTCGTTCATCGTGCGCCCCTGGGCCCGGTCGCCACCCGCAGGCGCGGGCGGCACGTGGGCACGAGAGCAGTCATCGGCTCGGCGACGGATCGCCTTGAAGGAATTGGTTCAGGATCAGCCGTGGGCCGGACGCGGCGCGAGCACCTCTCGCGTGTAGCGCACGACCGCGTCGATCTGCCCGGGGGTGAGCGTGTCCCCGAACGACGGCATGACCGCCTGACCCTTGCGGATCAGGACCGCTTCCTCCGCCGGCGTGGGCCGCTCGCGCAGGAGGCGCTGCCCCACGAACGCGGTGCCGGTGCCCCCGGCGCCCGACACACCGTGACACGACGCGCAATACCTCGCGTACACCGTCCGGCCCTCGAGCAACGCGGGGTCGCCCGCGAGGGTCCCGGTGGGCTGCGGCGGCCTCTCCCCCCTCGGCGAGTCACTCCCGCCGCCGCACGCGACGAGCAACAGCGCCACGGCAAGTGATGCGGCAACCAGTGCGGCGCGTGCGCGACCGGCGGCAGGAGAGCCGCCGGTGCGTGAGCGCGTCACCGCATCTCCGGATGCGCCCCTAGCTGAGCTCGAGGTCGTCCCACTCCACCTCGGTGCACATGCGGTGGTACTCGGGCCCGTACCAGGGCGCGTTCACCTGCATGCGACCGAACTCGTTGATGTAGTAGTTCTCCTCGGGCGCGCCCTCCTCCTGGAGGAGGAGCAGCTTGGAGGCCTCGGCGTCGAGTGCCTCGTTGTAACGCTCGTACGGCTCCGGCTTGACCTCGACCCGGGTCTTGCCCTCGGCGAGCGCACGCGTGATGCAGCGTGCCGCGTAGGCCGCCCAGATCACGTACCACACCGGCAGGCCCGTGCCGCCCGAGAGGGGCTGCGAGTTCGGGCCGTACAGCATGAACATGTTGGGGAAGTTCGGCACCATCATGCTGATGTAGGCGCGTGGGCCGTCCTTCGACCAGAAGTCGTGGATGCTCGTGCCGTCCTTGCCGAGGTAGTCGGCCGGCCACAGGTACTTCATGACCTCGAAGCCGGTCGCGGTGATCACGACGTCGACCTCGTGCACCTCGCCGTCGGCGGTCTCGATGCCCTTCGGCGTGAAGCGCGCGATCGGGCTGGTGACCAGGTCGACGTTGTCGCGGGTGAGCGCCTTGTACCAGCCGTTGTCGACGACCGGACGACGCGAGAACGGTGCGTAGTCGGGTACGAGCTTCTCGATCAGCTCCTCGTCGCCGTTGACCTGCGCCTTGATGTAGGCGGTGAGATCGGCGCGGAGCTGGTCGTTCATCGGGTTCCACTTGCCACCCTGCTTCACCCACTCCTCGTCGGGGACGATGAACCCGTGGGTGCCGAACAGGCCGGCGATGGCCATGTAGCGCCACCAGTTCCAGTAGCCCGGGAAGTTGTCGAGCAGCCAGAGGGTCTCGGGCTCCATCGGCGCGCCGTACTTGTCGCGTGGGCTGATCCACTGCGGCGTGCGCTGGAACACGTCGACGTGCTCGGCCTCCTCGGCGACCGGGGCGAGCAGCTGGACGCCCGTGGAGCCGTTGCCGATCACCGCGACGCGCTTGCCGGTGAAGTCGACGCCGTCGGGCCAGCGCGCCGGGTGCAGGACCTCACCCTCGAAGCTCTCCTGGCCCTCGAAGCTCGGGAACTTCGGGTTGGCGAAGGTGCCCACACCGTTGATGACGTAGTTCGCCTCGATGGTCTGCGGGCCGTCCGGAGAGTCGTACTCGACGATCCACTTGTCGCGCTCGGCGTCGAAGGTGGCCTTGGTGACCTCGCAGCCGAACTTCGTGTGGTCGTACGGCCCGAACTTCCTCGAGACGCCCTCGAGGTACGACCGCACCTCCGGGCCGCGGCCGAAGTACTCCGACCAGCGGTAGTCCTTCTCGAACGCGAACTCGTAGGTGATCGAGATCGTGTCGACGCGGATGTCGGGGTAGCGATTGATGCTCCAGGTGCCGCCGGGCTCGGGGCGCCGCTCGAGGATGGTGTAGGGCAGCCCGAGGTTGTTGAGCTGCACGCCGGTGGCCAGGCCGCTGAAGCCGCTGCCGATCACCACGATCATGAAGTCTTCGGGGATCGCGGGCTTGTCGCCCTCCCACTCGATCATCAGCGGGAAGTCCTTGAAGGCCGGCAGCTCACGGCGGGCCGTGAACTCGAGGTCGCCCATCTCCTCCTTGGTCGCGAGGTTCATGAGCGTGCGCAGCTCGGCCTCGTCGGGCTCGGCCGGACGGTCGGCGGCGGCGTTGGCCTCGAGCCACGCAGTCGCCTTCGAGATGAGCAGCTCACGCTGGTCGTCGCTGAGCTCGATCGCCTTCGGGAGCGCGGCGATCTCCGGGTCGTGCGTGTGCATGTAGAGCGTGACCCGCACCGCGTTCAGGTCGGCGAGCTCCACGGCTCGGCGGATGAACGCGGTGTCGACGGCATTGGCGGACATGTGACCTCCGGGCAAATCTGACGCCCCCTCAGATGTGGGCGCGCCACAGGATGGCACGGAGACCACCGCGCGTGCACGGCGGAGCCGGACTGTGGCGACCGGCGCTGCCGAGCCGCGCGGTGCGGGGTCAGCCGGCGAGGAACGGGCTGCCCCGCCCGTAGGCCGTGCTGGTGGCGACGCCCCCGTCGACCCGGAGCACCACGTGGTGGCGCCCGGTCCGCTTGGCCAGCGCCCGCGCCCGCGCCTTCGCCAGCGCCTTCGTGGCCGAGGACGACGTCGGGCGGGTGCGGCCGGCCCGGACGTTCACCCAGACGTCGCCGTCCTTCACGGTGTGGATCATCAGCTTGCGCGTCACGTGCGCTCCCTTTGCCCGCGGTTGGGTACGCCGCCGACGCTACGGACGGCGCACCGGGGCCCGATTGCCCGTCGGGGAACGGCCGGTCGCGGAATTCTTGCCGGTATCTGTCAGCCCGACCGTCAGTCGAACCGGGAGAGGTCGAGCTTCATCGCGTCGACGCTGCCGGCACCGTCGACTTGGATCACCTGGCCCGACACGATCCGCGCGCCCGGGCTGCAGAAGTACATGACCATGTGGGCGATGTCGGCGCCGTGGCCGAGCCGACCGACGGGATTGTTGGCGCGCGGCTCCTCCGAGCCGTCGTCGTCGGGGGTGGAGCCCGGGACCGCCTCCGAGAAGCGCTTGACCCCTTCGGTGTTCCCGATGGCGCCAGGACCCACCGCGTTGACCCGCACGCCGTGACGACCCCACTCCACCGCGCAGGTGCGCGTGAGCGAGTCGACACCGGCTTTGGCGGCGGCGACGTGCGCCTGCAGTGCGGCGCCGCGCTGCTCGAACGGCGCGGTGATGTTCACGATGTTGCCGCCGTGGTCGCGCAGCCACACCTCGAACGCGGCCTTCGACACGTTGTAGGTGCCGAGCAGGTCGATGTCGACCACGGTCTTGAACCCGTTGGGGGAGATGTTCGAGATCAGCGCCGGGAAGTTGCCCGCGGCGTTGTTCACGACGACGTCGAGGCGCCCGTAGTGCTCGACGATGGCTTCGACGGTCGCGCGCACCGCGGCCGCGTCGCGCACGTCACACGCGTGCACCCACACGTCGATGCCCTCCGCGCGCAGCTCCTCGGCCGCCGCGTCGAGCGCCTCCTGCTTGCGGCTCGCGATCGCGATGCGGGCGCCGTGGTGCCCGAAGGACCGGCAGATCTCCTTGCCGATGCCGGTGGCACCACCGGTGACGAAGACGACCTGCTCCGCGAAGAGGTCGGACCGGAACGGGGACTCGGGCGCAGCAACCATGGTCGGGGAGCTTGGCAGCCCGGCCCGGTGCGCGCCAGATCGCGTTCCGCGCGTCAGTGCGTGTCACCGAGCGCGCGGACGGATGCGCTCAGGCGTCGCCCTCCCAGTGCGAGAGCGCCAGGTGCTCGACCACGGCCGGGTCGGTCGGAGGCTCCCAGAATGCGCGCACGGAATCGACCAGTCCGGCGTCGTCGACGCGATACAGCTCGATGCTCTCGACACACACCGGCACGCCTGCCACCGAGCCGTGGTTGCGCATGTACACCTGGGCCTCGCGACCACACTCGATGATCTTCACCGGCTCCAGGATCCACCGCTTCTGATCCGTGAACGCGCCGTCCCAGGCGTGCTCGGACATCACCTGCCTGCCCCGACTCGAGACCGTTCCCGGCGGATCCTCGTACACGACCTCCTCGGCGAACAGCGCGAGCCACGCGTCCTTGTCCATCGAGTTCCAGTGACGGACATGGTCGAGGATGGCCTGGCGTGCACCCATGACTGCGCTCCGATCGGTGACGGGGGCAACTTCCGGTCGACAGCGTCCCACAGCACCGGGTTGCTCCGCATGGGAGGATCCCGGTCGACCGCTCACCGCCGAGCGAACGAGAGGACGACGCACCTCGACGACTGCTCCCTTTGACGGCTGCACAGGCCCGACGGCACGCTCGAGACAACGGCGGACAGACGATGCCAGACGATGCCGTGGTGATTCGGTCGACGCGATCCCGCGCACGCGTTCTCTCGTTCGCGCCATTTGCGGTGCTTCCCAGACAGGCCACACGGGCGTAGCGTTGGGTCGTCGGTAGTGGCATGAACCCCACCGATGACCAGACGATCGAACAGCACGCTCTGCAGAGGAGAAGCTGGTGCGCGAGGACACTCCACCCCGTTGATTCGCGTCGATCGACATCGGTGACACGCGCGAACCTCCACCCGTGAATCGGCAGGTGCCGAAGCTGAGGTCCACCGCGAGCCCAGCGTGACCGATCGACAGGCCAAGTTCTCAGACCACCGCCCCGGCCCTAGCCCGGGGCGGTGTCGCGTTCGGCGCCGGTGAGTGCCGATCCGGTCGTGGCTACTGCACCACTCGCACCGAAGGCATGATGCGGTCGAGGTCCCCGCCAGCGCCGCGAAGCGGCGCGACCGAATCGGCACCCACGCTGCGCGGGTCGGCGTAGAAGATTGCCGGCGCAGTGCCGCCGTGCTCGTCGACGACGTAGGCGCCGTAGCGGACGAGCGTGTTCCACATACGCACTCCGATCGGCGACAGGCCGCCGGGCATCGGCGTGCCGGACGGGATGCCGATTCGGGCGCCGATCGGAATGTTGCCGCCGCCGCCGCCGCCGGCAATGGCGGGTGCGACGTAGCCAGCCGACAACTCGGATCCCAGGAGCGAGACCGCGAGGGCGTGCCGGAAGTCGTCGCCACCGACGAGGTCACCGCTGGTGATGAGGCCGCCCAACGACGACGACCCGGCAGCGCGGATACCGGCCCCGAGGAACGGTGCGGGCCGGCCCCAACCGGAGCCGTTCAGGAACGTTGCCGCCCACGCGGCTGCCGATCCGTCCGTCGGACTCGTTCGGTTGAACTGGTAGAAGTCGTAGACCGAGTTGCCCTCGACCACGACGAGGGTGCCGTCGCTCCCCGCCGCTCCGCCGACGCCGTCCGGGATGTTCACCTGGACGACGCCACCCGGCCACCCCCACGAGCTCGGCACCGAGACGTTCACGAGCGGGTCGCCCGACCCGGAGTGGACGACCGGGATGGAGAACGACTCGTCGTTCACCCACGAGCTTCCGCTCCGAAGCTGGGGCTCGTCGCGCCAGCCAACCGCGCCGAGCGGTGTGTTCCACGGTGACGACGCGTCGAAGGGACGAGGCGCGCAGGCGGCCAGGAGCACCGACGCAGCGATGACGAGCAGGACCATCCATCGCTTCATCGCAGGCAGGTTCGCCGAGCCCGTTCAATCACCGGTCAGGCAGAGGTCAACGCCCGCTCAACGCGCTCGTCTGCAACGGGTCGTCGCCCCGCGCGATCTGAACGTGTGTGGACGGTCACGCGACGCGACCCGGCCGCAGGGACCCGGTCGGAATCGTGGTAAGGCGATGGAGCCGGAGAAGGGACTTGAACCCTTGACCTGCTCATTACGAGTGGGCGACGGCTGAGCGCTGTGCTCAGTGCCGCTGCGCCCACCCAGTGCTCGTTCCGGCACGAGCGAAGGGGGCACAGTTATCGGCTGTGGGCTGAAGCCCCTGACGGCAGTTTTGATGGCCCGCGCGAGCACCTATGTGCGGCCGACCGCGGCGAGAGGGTGAGTGTTCGGAGCGCGTGCTCTGTGCGAGCTCGGAACGGTTTGCGTGGTCCTACCCCGTCGCAGTGGCAGCTTCCTCTGTTTGGGTGACGATGCTCGAGAGTTGTTCGAGTGCGTCGCGGAGTTGTGCGAAGGGGCGGGGCCCGAGCATCTCGGCGAGACGCTGTTCGGCGTGCTTGGCCTCGGCATTGATGGTCGTCTCGAGCCGGCGCCCCTTCGCCGTGAGCCGGACGACGCGGGCACGCCCATCGGCCGGGTCGGCCTTGCGGACGACATACCCCCTGGCTTCGAGGTGACCCAGCAGATCGTTGACGGACTGCTTCGTGATCTGGAGCTGGGCGGCGAGCTCCGTGGGGCGGAGCCCGTCGAAGCTGGGGTGGCGGAACAGCGCCACGTGGGCCGGGTTCAGGTCGTCGTACCCGGCTTCGAAGACGCCCGAGTAGATCTCGTCTCGCACCCACTGCCACACGATGCGCAACATCGCGCCGACGTACTGCGGTCGTTCGGGCGATGCGCTTGACATACTCGTAAGGATACCATACGATCGATAGTACGGAATCCTGACTGACTCGCGATGGGGGTCGGTCTTCACGGAAGGTTCGAGCGCGATGAGCACAGCGGTCGTCGACGGTCCCGAGAGCGATGAGACATTGGCGTGGTGGTTCCTCGACCTGTTGGTCGTCGAGCACCGCAGCGCCCCCGGCATGACCACCGTGGTGCTCGAGATGACGTTGCCGGTGGGATCATCGGCGCCGCTGCACGTGCACGACACCCTCGACGACACCTGGTTCGTCCTCGACGGCGACATGGTCGTGCGCTGCGGCGACGACCAACGCGCGATCGGCCCGGGCCACTGGGTCTCGATGCCCCGTGAGGTGCCCCACACCTTCCGCGTGGTCGGCGACCGGCCCGCCCGCATCCTGCTGGTGCACGACAACCCCACGTTCCGCGACCTCATCCGCGACCTCGGGACTCCCGCCCCCTCGCGCACGCTGCCGCCGCAGCCCGAGTTCCCGGCACCCGACGAGCTCGCGCGCGTCGCCGCCACGCACGACCTCACCCCCGTCGGTCCCCCGATGAGCGAACAGGACACCGTGGCGATCCTCGCCAGCAACCGCTGACGGCGGGGCTACCGCGCAAGCGACACGACGCGACACGGCCCGGCCGCAGGGACCGGGTCGGAATCGTGGTACGGCGATGGAGCCGGAGAAGGGACTTGAACCCTTGACCTGCTCATTACGAGTGAGCTGCTCTGCCGCCTGAGCTACTCCGGCATGGGGCGTCAGTGTAACGAAGGGACCCGGGCGACCCCGAAGGGTTCCGTCGGCGCCGTGGCGGTGTCGGTCAGCGACGCGGCAAGGAGGCGCTCACGTGGCCCGACGGCGGGAGGTGCAGGAACAGCCGCTCCAGCAGCAGGGGCTCCGCCGGGTTGTGCTCCGCCAGGGCGTGACGGGCGGCGCGGCAGGCGTCGATGGCCCGGGCGGCCGCGCGGGCGTCGAGCACGAGGCGCGGCCGGTCGGTGTTGAGCGTCTCGATGGCCGGTCCGACGAGCGCGTCGCGGTACATGGTCTCGAGCGCGGTGATGCCCTCCACGAGCGCCTCGGTGCGCGCGTACCGATGCTCACGCTTGTGCTTGTCCTCGAGCTTCTTGAGCTGCGCCCGCTGCGTACGGTCGGGGTAGCCGGCGGCTGCGAGTTCGGCCGCGAGCTCCTCGGCCTCGGTGGCCTGCGCGGTTTCGAGGTCGGCGAGCGCCGACTGCAGCGCCTCCTGCACCGCCTCGGCGCGCCGCGCCACCGCCGATCCCGTGCCGTCGAGCGCGGCGGCGGTGTCGACGAACGCTTCCCGCACGGCGCCCAACCGGCCGTCGATCGCGCGGGCGCGGTCGATCCGGCCACCGCCGAGTGCCGCGAGCAGGCGCGCTCGCTCGGGATCGACGCCGCTCTGCGCGAGCGCGGCCGCGACCGCGTCGGGACCGAGGAACGCGAAGTCGACGCGCTGGCAGCGCGAGCGGATCGTGGGGAGCAGCTGGTCGGCGCCGGCCGTCACCAACACGAGCACCGCGGTGGCCGGTGGCTCCTCGAGCGTCTTCAGCAACTTGTTCGACGCGTTGTCGTTCATGCGCTCCGCGTCGAACACGACGATGACCTTGCGATCACCCTCGAGCGGACTGCGGTACACCTCGTCGACGATCACCTGCGCGTCGTCGACGCGGATCTGACTGGCGGGCGGGTCGATCTCCACGACGTCGGGGTGGACGCCGCGCAAAGACAGGTCCCACGCGCGCTCGTCGCCGTCGGGGGCGACCAGCGCGGCCGCGAAGCACCGCGCCGCCTCCTCGATCCCGGAGCCGCGCGGACCGACGAGGAGGTACGCGTGCGCCGGGCGCTCGGCGGCGCGCTGCAGCAGCGCGACGGCCTTGTCCTGGCCCACGACCCGGTCCCAACCCGGTTGCTCCGACGTCGGTGCGGTCATCGCCTCATCCTGCCAGGAGCGGGACGACCGCGTCCCGGACTGCACCGGCGACGACGTCGAGCGGCGCGTTCGCGTCGACGGTGACCCAGCCATTCGGCGACGCGAGGTCGCGGTACGCAGCGCGCACCTGCGCGTGGAACGCCGCGCCCTCGGCCTCGAGCTTGTCGGTCTCGCTCGCCCGCCGCGCCTCGGCCACCACGTCGCTGACGTCGAGCAGTACCACGAGATCGGGCGCCACCTCGCCGACGGCCAGGCGGTTGATCGCTGCGACCGCGCCGACCCCGAGGCCGCGCACCACGCCCTGGTACACGAGCGACGACGGCAGGAACCGGTCGGATACCACCCAGGCACCCCGGGCGAGCGCGGGCCGTATGACGGTTGCCACGTGCTGTGCGCGGTCGGCGGCCATCAGCAGGGCCTCGGCCACCGCGTCGATCGGATCGGGGCGGTGCAGGAGCAGCTCCCGGATCGCCGCGCCGGCGTCGGTGGCGCCCGGCTCGAACGTCTCGACCACCTCGATGCCCTGCTCCCGCAGCCAGGCGACCAGCCCGCGCAGCTGAGTGCTCTTGCCGCTGCCGTCGCCCCCCTCGAGCACCACGAAGCGACCCGTCATCGCCCACCATCCTGGTCGGCGCCGGGCGGGTCCTCGGTCATGCCCTCGAGCTGCTCGGTCGGCGGGTCGTCGGCTGCGGGCAGCGGGGGCGACGGGTCGACCGGATCCACGGACGGGTCGACCGGATCCTCGGTCGCGCCTTCGAGCTCGGCGGTCGACGGCTCGAGCCGCACCGTCGGATCGGCCTGCCCGGTCGGCTCGGCGATCACCGTCGGCTCGACCAGGCCCGGCGCGACGAACGACGCCTCGGGCCCGTGCTCGATGCGCTCCACCATCGCCGCCGCCGCGCCCCCCTCCTGCTTCGCCGCGAGCTCGGCGCGCCGGATCGAGCGCCATGCGAACACGCCCGCGACCAGCGTGATCAAGCCGCCGCACCACAGCGCGATGCGCACACCCGGCAGCGCGTAGGAGTACGGGCCCACCGAGATCGCCTGGTGGTCGAGCAGGCCGTGCGTCACCCAGTCCCAGAAGTCGGCGAACAGCGGGGAGACCGTCAACGAGATCAGGAGGCACAGCCGCACGACCGTGTAGAGCGTCGCGAAGGTGCGGCCGCGCAACTCGTCGCTCACGCTCTCCTGCAGCACGGTGAAACCGGTGACGTAGGTGGTGCCCGCACACGCGCCGACGCCACCGATGAGCAGGGCAGCCGGCGCCAGCGACGAGAACGACGCCGCCAGCACCAGGAAGAGGCCGGTGCCGATGACGCCGAAGCAGAACACCATGATGCGCGGCAGCCGACCCTGCAGCCACAGGAGCGTGACCACACCGGTGGCCGCGCCGAAACCGAGCGCGGTCATCAGCACCCCGAACGCCGCGCTGCCGCCGTCGAGCACCTCCTGGGCGAAGCTCGGCCCGAGCGGGATCATCGCGCCGGCGCCGATCAGGCCGAAGCCGAGCCCGAGCATCACACCACGCACCAGCGCGTGCTTCGACACGAACTGCAGGCCTTCCTTGATCTCGCGGAAGGTCTCGGTCCAGTCGATGCGCCCGGTGTTCTCGCGCTCGCGCCGCGGGATCGGCAGACGCCACACGATCGCGGCCGAAACGAGGAAGGTCATCGCGTCGAAGAAGAGCGCGAGCACCTCTTGGTCGACCCGGAACGAGGAGACGATGTTGAACGCGCCGAGCACGGTCGCGAGGGCGGCAAGCAGCGAGAAGATGATCGAGGCGATGGGGAACGTGCCGTACGACGCGGCGAGCGACAGCGAGTTCGCCGATGCCAGCTGCTCCTCCGGCACGAGGTTCGGGACGGACGCGGCCTGCGCGGGACCCCACATGAGCGTGAAGATCTCGAGCCCCAGCGAGATCAACAGCAGGCCGCCGAGGTTCTCGACGAACGGCAACATCAGGAGCAGGCACGCGCGACCGATGTCGCAGAACACCATCACCTTGCGGCGGTCGAAGCGGTCGATCATCACGCCACCGACGGTGCCCAGCAGGAAGCCCGGCAGCACGCGTGTCAGCATCACGAGGCTGACGGCGGCGCCGGAGTTGTCGGACACACGCGCCGCGATCGCGAGGATCGCGATGAGGCCGATCCAGTCACCGAGGCTCGACACCACCTGCGCGAGCCACAGGCGGAAGAACGACTTCGACCCGAAGACGCGCCACGGTGCATCCGGGATCGGCGGCTCCTGCGCGTCGTGCGGGATGAACGGCGCCTCGTGGTGCGGCACCTGTTCGTCGGTCATGCGTCAGGTACCGAGGGTTGGCGGCTTCTTCGCGGCGGCCTTCTTCGCCGCGGCCTTCTTGGCGGTCGTGCCCTTCTTGACCGTGCGGGTCGTGGTGCTCGGGGGCTTCTTCGCGGCCTTCTTGGCCGGCGCGCGCTTGGCCGGCGCCTTCTTCTTCGCCGGGCCGCGCGCGGCGCGCTCGGCGAGCAGCTCGACGGCTTCGTTGAGCGTCACCGCGTCGGGCTGCATACCGCGCGGCACCGTGGCGTTGGTGGTGCCGTCGGTGATGTAGGGACCGAAGCGACCGTCGAGCACGCGGATGGGTGCACCGCTGTCGGGGTGCACGCCGAGCTCGGCGATCGGCGGCTTGGCGACGCGGCCGCGCCCCTGCTTCGGCTGGGCGAAGATCGCCTCGGCCTGCTCGACCGTGACGGTGAAGAGCTCGTGCTCGGCGCCGAGGCTGCGGCTGTCGGTGCCCTTCTTGATGTAGGGCCCGTAGCGGCCGTTCTGCGCGGTGATCTCCTCGCCGGCGGCGTCGACACCGACGACGCGCGGCAGCGCGAGGAGTTGGAGCGCCTCGTCGAGGGTCACGGTGTCGGGCTCCATGGACGCGAACAGCGACGCGCGCTTGGGCTTCTCCTTCGAACCCTCCGGTTGCTCGCCGAGCTGCACGAACGGGCCGAAGCGACCGTTGAGCACGAGCACGGGCAGGCCGGTCTCGGGGTCGTCGCCGAGCTCGCGGGGGCCACCACCACCCTTGGCGAGCAACTCCTCGGCCTTTTCCGGGGTCAGCTCGTCGGGCGCCATGTCGGCCGGGATCGGCGCCTTCTCGTCGCCGCGCTCGATGCGCGCGCCGTTGGGCCACACCCGTGCGATGAGCTCGTTGCCCTGCGCGTCGACACCGATGTGCACCGCGTTCACCTCGGCCATGTCGATCTGCGCGAGGCGCTCGTCGGACACGAGCTCGCGAAGGCCCACCGGGCCCGACGAGCCCGCGCCGTTGCCGAAGTAGAAGCTGTCGAGCCACTTCTCCGCCTCGCCCTCACCGCGGGCGACGGCGTCGAGCGCCTCTTCCATGGTCGCGGTGAAGTCGTAGTCGATGAGGTGAGCGAAGTAGCGCTCGAGCAGCTGCACCTTCGCGAACGCCTTCCACGTCGGCACCAGCGCGGTGCCCTTCTTGAAGACGTAGTCGCGCGCAAGGATCGTCTCGATCACCGACACGTAGGTGGACGGGCGGCCGATGCCGCGCTCCTCGAGCTCCTTCACCAGCGATGCCTCGGTGAAGCGCGCCGGCGGCTGCGTGGTGTGGCCCGCGGGGCGCAGCTCCGTGCAGTCGACCGACTGCTGCTCCTGCAGCGGCGGGAGGATCGTCTCGCGGTCTTCGAGCTCCGCTTCGGGGTCGTCGGCGCCCTCGACGTAGGCGCGCAGGTACCCGGGAAACTCGATGGTGCGCCCACTCGCCTGGAACGTGACCTGCTCACCTGCGCTCGACGAGGCGCCGAGCTTCAGCGTGACGCGCTGGATGCGCGCGTCGGCCATCTGCGACGCGACCGTGCGCTTCCAGATGAGGTCGTAGAGCTTGCGCTCGTCGGACGATCGGAGCTCGGCACCCACGTCTTCAGCAGTGCGCATGCGGTCGCCCGCGGGGCGGATCGCCTCGTGCGCCTCCTGCGCGTTCTTCACCTTGCTGCGGTACTCGCGCGGCTTCTCCGGAAGGTACGCGTCGCCGTAGAGACGCTGGATCTGGCTGCGCGCCGCGCTCACCGCCTGCGCCGACAGCGACGTGCTGTCGGTTCGCATGTAGGTGATGAGGCCCCGCTCGTAGAGCCCCTGGGCGATGCTCATCGTGCGCCCCGCGCTGAAGCCGAGCTTGCGTCCCGCCTCCTGCTGGAGCGTCGACGTGATGAACGGCGCCTTCGGCTTCTCCATGAACTGCTTGGTGTCGACCGACGCGACGGTGAACGCCGCGCCGTCGAGGCGCGCGGCGAGCGCGACTGCGGCGCCCTCGTCGAGCAGTGCGACGTCGGCGTCGGCCTTGAGCTGGCCGGTGTCGGCGTCGAAGTCGCGACCGAGCGCGAGGCGCTTGCCGTCGATGTCGACGAGCGTTGCGGGGAACGACTGCTCCTGTGCCGCGAACGTGCCCTCGATGTCCCAGTACGAACCGGAGCGGAACGCCATGCGCAGCCGCTCGCGGTCGACGACGAGTCGCGTCGCGACGCTCTGCACGCGGCCGACCGACGTGCCGCGCCCGATGCGACGGAACGCGACGCTCGACACCTCGTAGCCCACGAGACGGTCGAGAATACGACGACCTTCCTGCGCTTCGACCAGCTTCATGTCGAGCTCGCGCCAGTTCTCGATCGCGTCGGCGATGGCCGCCTCGGTGATCTCGTGGAACACCATGCGCTTCACGGGGACCTTGGGCTTGAGCACCTCGAGCAGGTGCCACGAGATCGCCTCACCCTCGCGATCCTCATCGGTTGCGAGGTAGACCTCGCTGGCGTCCTTCAACGCGGCCTTCAACTCGGCGACCACGTGCTTCTTGTTGTCGGGGACGATGTAGACCGGCTTGAAGTGGTGGTCCACATCGATCCCGAGCCGGCGGATCTGCGGATCGGTGATCGCCTTCGGCGCCTGCTTCGCGCCCTGGGGCAGGTCGCGGATGTGGCCGACGCTCGGCTTGACCGTGTATCGGTCGCGACCGAGGAAGCCGGCGATGGTGTCGGCCTTGGCCTTCGACTCGACGATGACGAGCGGTTTCGCCACGTTCGCTTCCACACTCCTCGGGCTCGCGGGACGATCCCACGGGCCAGTCAGTCTTGTCGCCGGGCGCCCCGACCGTTCACATCGGCGCCGGAGAGTGCCGGAGAGTGGTGCGGAGAACGGCTCCTGTCAACTCTTGACGTCTATCCTCACCCGGTGCACACGCTCTCCACGATCCTGGCGCTGAGTCTGGGCCCCAAGCAGATCTTCGACTCGCTGAGTCCCTACGGCGAGATCGGGCTGATCCTGATCATCTTCGCCGAGACCGGCCTGTTGTTCGGGTTCTTCCTCCCCGGCGACTCCCTCCTCTTCACCGCCGGACTCCTGGCCAACCAGGGCAAGCTCAACCTCGCCGCCGTGCTCCTGGGATGCTTCGCCGCCGCCGTCATCGGCGACCAGGTGGGCTTCACCTTGGGCGACAAGCTCGGCCCGCGGTTCCTCAACAAGCCTGACTCCAAGCTCTTCAAGCGGGAGTACGTGGAGCGCACCGAGGCCTTCTTCGACAAGCACGGCCCCAAGACCGTCCTTCTCGCACGATTCGTGCCCGTGGTGCGCACGTTCGCCCCGGTACTGGCCGGCGTGGGCAAGATGAGCCGCCGCACCTTCCTCACCTACAACGTGATGGGCGCGTTCATCTGGGTGTTCGGCGTGACGATGGCCGGCTACCTGCTCGCCGACGTGATCGGCAACTCGGTCGACAAGTACCTGCTGCCCATCATCTTCGTGATCATCGTGGTGTCGCTGATCCCACCCTTCCTCGAGTGGCGCAAGGCCAAGAAGGAAGGCCCGAAGGTCGTCAGCGACGCCCAGGCCGCGGCCGAGGCCGCCCGCCTCCACGAAGACGTCGACGACGCCTGACCCCTCCTGACCCCTCCCCGAACTTGCGTCGCTCGACCCGGTATACCCGGGTGCAACGACGCAAGTTCGGTCGTGGTGTCGAACAGGTGACCCGAGCGTCCTTGACGCCGTGGATCTCGACCGTGCACTCGCAGCCATTGCTCGCGGCCACCATGGTGTGTTCGCCGTCGCGCACCTTCACGAATTGCATGCGTCCAAGCACGAGTGCCAGTGGCGCCTCGAGACCGGGCGATGGGTGCTCGTCCACGACGGCGTCTACCGCATCGCGGGAACGCCGGTCACGTGGCGGAGCGAGCTCCTGGCCGCGTGTTGGGCCGGAGGAAGCCGATCAGTCGCGTCGCACCACTCTGCTGCAGCGCTGTGGGCGTTGCCGGGCGCCGATCGAGATCTGGCCGAGATCACCTGCCCCCGCTGGCGCCGGGCTCGACACGACGGACTGATCGTGCACGAGTCCCTCGTTCTGGACCCGATCGACACCACGACGGTGGACGCCATCCCGTGTACGTCCATCGAACGGACGATCTTCGACATGTGCGGTGTGGGAGGCGACGCGCTCGCAGATCTCCTGATGGACAGCGCCCTCAGACGGCGGCTGACCACGATCCCGCGGCTCGTCGCGGCCCGGGATCGTCTCGCGAAGCGCGGACGAAGGGGAGCGGCTCGGTTCCGGAAGGCAGTGGAGAGCCGCGATCCTGCCTCGGCGCTCCCCGAGAGCGAGCCCGAGCGCATGCTCGCTCGTTACCTCGTGACCAATGGCCTTCCTGCACCGGTACATCAGTACGTGGTGAGGGACGGCAAGCATCGTTTCGTCGCGCGGGTGGACCTGGCCTACCCCGATTGC